>Ga0316204_10000768_pt1 | contig 104714 bp, 106 predicted proteins | sample 6monrhotite_MG_2_FD_205661 | JGI IMG/M metagenome (GOLD analysis project Ga0316204, IMG submission 205661) | Microbial mat bacterial communities from mineral coupon in-situ incubated in ocean water Damariscotta River, Maine, United States -... | ecosystem: Environmental > Aquatic > Marine >... | reverse complement strand
GGGCAAAATTGGAACCGAGAAGGTTCTGGTGCTGAAACCACAAACGTTTATGAACGAATCTGGTCGCTCCGTAAAAGAAGTGACCACGTTCTACAAGATCGCACCCGAAGACATCATCGTGCTGCATGACGAACTGGACCTCGCGCCCGGCAAGTTGCGGGTTAAGCGCGGCGGCGGTCATGCGGGACACAACGGACTGCGTTCGATCCACGCCCACGTCGGCGAGGGCTATGCGCGGGTGCGTTTGGGCATCGGCCATCCGGGTTCGAAAGATCGGGTCACGGGTCACGTTTTGAAGGATTTCGCCAAGGCCGACCAAGACTGGATGATCCCCCAGCTAGATGCCGTGGCGGACAACATGGATTTAATTTTTGCGGGACGCGATTCCGATTTTATGACCCGTGTGGCGCAGGCGGTGAATCCGCCCCGGAGTTCTAACAACAAGGACTCCAACAACAAAAAGGACGACGACTGATGGGTTTCAAGTGCGGCATCGTGGGCCTTCCCAACGTGGGCAAGTCGACCCTTTTCAATGCGCTCACCGCGACGGCGGCGGCTGAAGCGGCGAACTTCCCATTTTGCACCATCGAGCCCAATGTCGGCCGCGTCGGTGTGCCCGATCCGCGTTTGGACAAGATCGCCAAAATTGGCGGCTCCAAGCAGATCGTCCCGACCCAGTTGGAATTTGTCGATATCGCCGGTTTGGTGCGCGGCGCGTCCAAGGGCGAAGGCCTGGGCAATCAGTTTCTCGCCAACATCCGCGAAACCGACGCCATCATCAAGGTGGTGCGGTGCTTTGAAGACGATAACGTGACCCACGTCGAAGGCGCCGTCGATCCGATCCGAGATGCCGAAACCATCGAGACCGAGCTGATGCTCGCCGACATGGAAAGCCTGGAAAAGCGCGTCACATCGTTGAGCAAAAAAGCCCGCGTCGGCGAAAAAGAAGCCAAGCAGCAGTTGGACTTGGTGGAACGCACGCTCAAAGCGTTGGCCGACGGCAAGCCCGCGCGCACGGTCGAAGTTTCCGAAGACGACCAAAAAGCCTTTCAGATGCTGCAACTGCTGACCTCCAAACCGATCTTGTTCGTGTGCAACGTTGAAGAAGACTCGGCTGCCGAGGGCAATGCGCTGTCCGCCAAGGTCGCCGAAATGGCCGCCGCGCAAGGCGCACGTTCGGTGGTGATTTCGGCTAAGATCGAAGAAGAAGTCAGCCAACTCGATTCAGACGAGGAAAAGCAGGAATTCCTTGAAACCCTCGGCCTGGAAGAAACCGGCTTGGCGCGGGTGATCCGTGAAGGCTACGCGCTGTTGGGCCTGATCACGTTTTTCACCGTCGGGCCCAAAGAAGCCCGCGCATGGACGGTGCACAAAGACGCCAAAGCACCGCAAGCCGCTGGCGCGATCCACTCGGATTTCGAAAAGGGCTTCATCAAAGCCGAAACCATCGCTTACGACGACTTTGTCGCGCTGAACGGTGAGCAGGCGTGTAAGGAAGCTGGTAAGATGCGCCAGGAAGGCCGCGACTATCTGGTTCAAGACGGCGACATCATGCTGTTCCGCTTTAACGTCTAGGCTCAATACTACCCAAAAGACACGATTGCTAAATCGCTCCAGACACGACACTGTGTGGAGCCGATTTCGCTTGTCTTAAAGGAGCAGGGCATGGCACCGAAGGTCCGTCATTTTTCGACAGTTCGCGAGGTCGTGGAGACGCTGAAACCCAGCTATCCCGTCTATTGTCTGCATCCCAAAGAAATCGAGCGATGCGCATCGCAATTTCTCGACCAATTTCCGGGGCGCGTGCTGTACGCGATCAAGTGCAATCCGCACCCGTTGGTTTTGGACATTCTCTATAAAGCCGGTATCCGTCATTTCGACACCGCGTCGTTGAATGAAATCGCCCAAATCCGCGAAACCTATCCCAATGCCGACGCATATTTCATGCATCCGGTCAAAGGCCGTGCCGCCATTGATGCGGCGCACGACGTATACGGCATTGATCACTGGATGGTCGATCACGAAGACGAGTTGCACAAAATCATCGAGGTGTCGGGCAGCGGTGATGGTCAAGTGGTGCTGGTGCGTCTGGGCACTCGCCCGTTCGGTTCGGCTTTTGAGCTATCTAACAAGTTTGGCGCCAGCCAAGACGAAGCGGCGCGTTTGCTGCGCTTGGTCGCGCGCGAAGGCTTTCAACCGGGCTTGGCGTTTCACGTCGGCTCGCAATGTCGCAAGCCAGAAGCTTATCGCGACGCCTTTCGAGCCGTGCGCGAAGTTTTGGAGGCTTCAGGCGTTCCCATCCATTATCTCGACGTGGGCGGCGGTTTTCCCGCAGATTACATCGATGATTGTCCGCCTGCGTTCGCTGAATATGTCGACGCCGTGCGCGAGGGGCTGAGCTCTTTGAAGTTGCGCGGCGATTGTGTGTTGATGTGTGAACCCGGCCGCGCCCTGGTGGCCAGCGGCTGCACCTTGCTCACCCAGGTGCAATTGCGCAAGGACCATGCGCTGTACATCAACGACGGCATCTATCACAGCCTTTCGGAAAGCCACGACGGTCAAATCCACTATCCCGCCAGATTGGTGCGACTGTCGGGCGAGCATACGCAAAGCACCGCACCGTTCACCGTATTCGGCCCCACCTGTGACAGTTCCGATGTGTTGCCATATCCGGTCGAATTGCCCGACGATGTGCGTGAAGGCGATTGGATCGAATTTGGTCAAGCGGGCGCGTATACCAATTCGATGCGCACCGCGTTTAATGGCTTTTACCCCGATACCTTCGTCACCGTTGACGAAGCCCCGCACTTTCCTCAAGCGCTTTTAGGCGGCGCGCCTCAGTAGCACGACAGCGACGAGCCGGTGTTGGCGGAACACACCCAGCCGCCACCGGTGCCGACTGTGGATGTTGATGTTCTGGCGGTCGTGGTGAGGTTTTGCAACGCCAATCCCAACACCTGCATTTCGCCGGATGCCTTTCCTTGGGTGTAAGCCTTTTCCCCTTGAACCATGAATTCGGTGTGCTTGCGCAGCGCTTGCGCCAGACCGTAGTTATAGACCGCGAACGGAATTTCGCCCGAATAGAGGCCATAGCGTAGGCGGCTGATGCGCGCTTGCAAGATATCTTCGCTGGCCGACGTCGGGATGCCGCCCGTGGCGCGCAAAGCCTTGCAATTGCGGATCGCACTTTCCAGCGCACCGATGGCCTGGACCTCGGCTTTGGAGGGGGCCTGATCCACGCTCAACATGTCGCGGGTGGGCAATTGGCCCGGCAAGATCGGCATTTTGCTTTTCAGTGCTTGGATGTGCGGGACGTCGAATAATGGTGCGCACATTTTATTGCCGCGCTCTTGGGATGCGTAGGAAAAAGCCGGTGGCCCCATGGCCGAACAGCCGCTGGTGAGTGCCGCAAGCATCGCCACGGCGAAAACCCGACACAACCAAACCGAAATATGCTTACAAAATGTCATGCGTATGATTGTATTGCGCGGAGGTGGTTGTATTCAAGAGGATTGAGGAGCGAGCGATGATCATTTTGAACGTGCGACGCGGGGCTGTGTTGGTTGGGGCTCTTATGATGCTGAGCGGTTGCGCGATGTATTCGGTCGCCGGACAGTTTGAAAATGGTGGGCAGGCCTTTTTCGGTCACGTGGCGGTTTTGCCGGGGGACATGGGCACGCTGGATGTGACCACCGTGGACGGCAAGATCAAATGCACCGGCAATACTCAGGTCACCAAACGGCCATCGTTGCTAAGCGTCACCGGCGCACAAGGGCGCGCGGATGCGACCTGCACCGATGGGCGGACTTTCAAGTTGGACTTCGTGCAGACGTCGGAAAGTGGCGGTCACGGCCAAGGTATCGACAACCAAGGCAACATCCTTCAGGTGTATTTCGACACCTCAAGCACAGCGGTGCGGGCGCGTCTGGACCAGGCGCGCATAGATGCACTTGTGCGGTGAAGTGGCTTAAATGTAATCGGCAACGATGCGCACCGCGCGTTTGCGCACCTCATCGACGATTTCAGATTGCGCTAAGTTACGCCCGCCCGCGTACACGGCGATTTGGGTGTTGAATGTTTCTTTGATGCTTCGGGTGATGACTTTTTCTTCGTCGTTGGGATCATCGATGTTTTCGAGCTTATCACCCCGGCTGAAGGTGATGCGTTTATTCGTTTCTTTAAAGGGTTTGAGCACCGCAAAGGTCACTTGAGCGATGACCATGAAGGTGTCTTGAGTATCGAATTGGCCGATGATGTTGCCGATTGCGGCCCCGCTCACCGTTCCAGTCAGCAAACCCCGCTGGGTTTCTCCGCCATACGTCGCACCCAGCAACCCGCCGATCACACGATATGACCGTGCGCGATTGGTTTGCACTTGACCGCTGTACATGACGTTGACGTCCATGATCAGGCCGAAATCATCTTGGTTGGTCGGCTCATAGCCCTTGGCGGTGTAGGCGGTGCTCAAGTCGTCGGTGAAGCGATTAAGGTTGAACGCCTGATCGCCGGATGTGTTGCGCGTGCGCACCTTGATTTTGCGGTTTTTGTAAAACGACGCATCGGTGACCAAGTTGTTTTCGATGGCTGATCCATACATCAAGCCGCTGCTTTCATCGCGCACCATGCCCATACGCGGCTTGGCGGGGGTGATGCACGAGCTCAGCACAAAGGCGGTGAAAATGAGGACGGTAAAAGTTGTCGAAAGGGATTTCATCGCTCAGTTTTCTCCCGCTGGTGAAACGAAGTACTCGGGCAGATGCTCGTTCATGAAATTCATCAGTTGCGAATAGTGGACGGAAAAGTTCAAGCCATCCGCATGCCCTGGCCCGTAGCCCCAAGTGTTCATGCCCACCACCCGCTGGCCCAAAAATAGCGGCCCGCCGGAATTGCCGGGGTTGATCGGGGTGTCGGTCTGGATGTAGAGCACCTTATCGCCCGCACCCTTGGGCATGTTGATGCTGGACGCTTTGCGCACCGCGCTGATGATGCCGCGGGTGACGGAAAACTCTTGACGACGTGGGTGGCCGATGGCTTCGACGTCTTGGCCCAGATCGATGCTTCGTCCGGTGTAAAACGCCACCGGGCGGCCACGATCTTGAACCCGCACCAAAGCGATGTCGAGGCGTGCGTCTTTGCCCAAAACGGTGCCGAAGGTCTCACGCCCGTCATACATTTTCATTTCCACAAAACGGTGATCGCCGACCACATGCCAGTTGGTCATGACCACGTTGGGCGTGACGAAAAACCCCGAACCCAGCGCGCCTTTGCCGGTGTAAATGGCCACCACGCTGTCGAACCGCGGGTCGTTGAGCGGTCGTGCGTCGAAGGTGTTGGCGTGGATGGTTTGCAAATTTGCGTTGCGGTCTTTGAACAAAGCGAGGCGTAAAGACTGTTCATTTTCAAATGGTTGAGGCATGTCGCGTTTGGTGGCGTAGTCTTTCAATAAGGCCGATAGTTTGACGCCAAAGCCTACTTTTTCGAATTCATCGACATCGGCTTCGCGTTCAAACGCGCCTTCATGCTGGGTGCGCTTGGGATCGTATCTTGAGACTCGGTAGGCAACCTTGAAAACCCGTTCCTCGCTGGCGTCGAAGGAGGATGCGACATAGGTGCGGGCCTTGCGGTCAATCATATAGGTGTTCACGCTCAGTGAGCGGCGCGCCTGAATTTCGGCGGTGTCGAACGTGTAATCGAACACCAACGGTGCGCCTAAGGCCTGGGGTGTGGTGGCGTAGGCTTGGGCCTTGGCGCTGTAACCCGTCTCGGTAAAGCTTTGCCCGGCGATGGGATCGTCAACGGCCACCGCGTAGGGTTGGCCGCTGAAGCCGAGAAACACCGTCGAGGGCACGGGCTTAAGGCTCACCACCCTGCGCCGCGCTTTGGCCAGGGCGACCTCGAACACCAGGGCGAAGCGCGGCCCGGTTTCGCTGTAAGGCGCTAATGCCTCATCCAAGCTGAGGTGCTGGGCATCAACGGGCAGGTCGAGCTCAATGGATAAGGGGAAATCGATCAGTCCCGATCTCAGCAGGGTTTTGGAGGTGTTTTCCACCAAGGCGATTGAGGGCTCGGTCTCGCCCGCTGAAATGAGGTCGAGCAGGTGAGCTTGGTCCGGTTCAGCCGCTTGGCTGAGATCCACGCTCAACACAAAAGACAGTGTGCAGAGCGCCAAGGCGCGCATCATCGTGACAGTTCTGTTTGCATACATCCTCATAGCTATTGGTTGTCTCAAATATTCTATCAAAAGTATATGCTTTTGATGTTTTATCTGGCGTAAGTGCGTTGCTGTCAGCAGGGCTGTTCTCTCCCTTTTTGGCGTGCTAAAACGGCTATGGGTATGCATGTGCGTGCCAATATTGATTGTTTTACGTTTTAGGGGAGTGGCCACATGACGGCATCCGGCACCCCGCCTATCATTGGCGTGATCGGCGGCAGCGGCATCTATGAAATCGACGGTTTGCAAAACACCCGTTGGCAGAAAGTCGAAAGTTCTTTCGGCGCGCCTTCCGATGAGTTGCTGTTCGGCGAGCTGGACGGTCAGCAAATGGTGTTTTTGCCGCGCCATGGCCGGGGCCACCGTATTCCGCCGTCGGAACTGAATTTCTGCGCCAACATCGACGCTATGAAGCGCGCCGGGGTGACGGAAATTATCTCCGTTTCCGCGTGCGGTTCGCTCAAGGAAGACCTGCCGCCGGGCAGCTTTGTAATTTGCGATCAGTTCATCGACCGCACCTTTGCGCGCACCAAAAGCTTCTTCGGCACGGGCTTGGTGGCGCACGTGGCGCTGGGTGATCCGGTGTGCACGCGTTTGGGCGATGCGCTAGAAGAGGCCGCCAAGGAACTGGGCATCGATCACCAGCGCGGCGGCACCTATTTGGCGATGGAAGGCCCGCAGTTCTCCACCCAGGCCGAATCACATCTCTATCGCAGCTGGGGCTGCGACGTGATCGGCATGACCAATATGCCCGAGGCCAAATTGGCCCGCGAAGCGGAGATGTGTTACGCCACCGTCGCCATGGTCACTGATTTCGATTGCTGGCACCCCGACCACGACCACGTCACGGTCGACAGCATCATCAAAACTTTACTGGGCAATGCCGACAAGGGCCGGGCGTTGGTCAAGGCGGTCGCGCCGAAATTGTCGGGACGGGTTGAGACCTGCTCGTCGGGCTGTCAGACGGCGCTCGACAGCGCCATCATCACCGCGCCGGAGGCTCGCGATCCGGCGATGATCGAAAAACTCGACGCCGTCGCTGGGCGCGTTTTGAAAGGCTGATGAGATGCCCCAACCTGGAAGGTTAAAAACATGAAAGTCAACGGAACACCGATGCGTACCATCTGGGTCTCGGACGATGGCGAGGCCGTGGATATCATCGATCAGACCAAGCTGCCGTTTGAGTTTGAGACCGTGCGCCTGGAAACGGTCGAAGAAGCCGCCCATGCCATTTTTGACATGTTGGTGCGTGGCGCGCCGCTGATCGGCGCGACGGCGGCTTACGGTATGGCCCTGGCGATGAAGGACGATCCGTCCGACGCCAACTTGGAACATGCTTCCAAGGTGCTGTTTGAGGCGCGGCCCACGGCGGTCAACCTGCGCTGGGCGATCGACGACCAAAAGGCGTTGCTGAGCCCGCTGAAGCCGGAAAAACGTTTCGACGCGGCGTGGAAGCGTGCCGCCGACATAGCCGACGAAGACGTGTCGATGTGCTCGTCCATCGGCGATCACGGCAAGGACCTGATCCAGGTGGCTTATGAAAAAGCCGGAAAATCGCGCCCGGTGAACATTCTCACCCACTGCAACGCTGGTTGGTTGGCGACGGTGGATTGGGGCACCGCCATCGCGCCGATCTACAAAGCGCACGAGGCGGGCATTCCTGTGCATGTGTGGGTCGATGAAACCCGCCCGCGCAACCAAGGCGCCAGCCTGACGGCATGGGAACTGGGCCAGCACGGTGTGCCGCACACGGTGATCGTCGACAACGCGGGCGGTCACTTGATGCAACACGGCAAGGTCGATCTGTGCATCGTCGGCACCGACCGCACGACGCGCACCGGCGACGTGTGTAACAAGATCGGCACGTACTTGAAAGCCTTGGCGGCGCACGACAACAAGGTGCCGTTTTACGTCGCGCTTCCGGGACCGACCATCGACTGGCAGCTGGACGACGGCTTTAAAATCCCCATCGAAGAACGCGACGACACCGAAGTCACGTGGATGAACGGTAAGGACCGCGACGGCGTGGTGCGCAGCGTGCGCATCGTCGCCGAAGGCTCGCGTGGTGGAAACCCAGCGTTCGACGTCACCCCGGCGCGCTTCGTGACCAAGCTGATCACCGAACGCGGTGTGTGCGAGGCGTCTGAAGTCGGGCTGCGCTCGCTGTACCCCGAAATGCCAGAGGCCTGGTCCTGATGCGTCACATCGATCTTCGAGACAAGATCATCAAGACCGCGTTGAGCCTCAATGAAACCGGGCTCAGCGCGGGCGCGTCGGGCAATGTTTCGGCGCGGGTGGAAGGTGGTTTTTTGATCACGCCCTCGGGGGTCAAGTATCACAAGCTGCGCGCTGAAGACATTGTGTTCATGGACATGGACGGCAACGCCAAAGGCAATTTCGTGCCGTCCAGCGAGTGGCGCTTTCATCTCGATATCTACAAGCAGCGCCGTTCGGCCAAGGCCATTGTGCACGCCCATCCGCCGTACTCGACCGCGTTGGCGTGCCTCAACAAGGACATCCCCGCGTTTCACTACATGGTCGCGGTGGCGGGCGGCAAGGACATCCGCTGCTGCACGTATGAGGCGTTCGGCACCCCTGAGCTGTCCGAGGCCGTGCTGGAGGCTCTGTTGGGCCGCAAAGCGTGCCTGATGAGCCACCACGGCCTGATCGCGTTCGGCGACAACCTGGAAAAGGCCATGAGCCTCGCCGTCGAGGTCGAGGTCCTGGCCCAGCAATACCAACTGGTGCTGCAAATGGGCGCGCCGGAACTGCTCAGCGAGCAAGAGATGGAAGACGTGCTGCACCGCTTTTGGACCTACGGCGACAACGCCCAAAAGGTCGAAAACGAAAAACGCCGTAAGCCGCGTAAAACGTGGAAGTCGGGTATCACCTACCCCAAGCGCTCAACGTTTTACAAACGCCCGGATGAAAAAGACAGCCTCTAGGCGTCGCCATCACGTCTACAGCATTCACAGTTTCAACGTCACACCTTCGGCCGGAGCTTCGCACACGGTTTTAGAGCCTAAATTCGCCAATGCAGCGCGTGCCTGATCAAGCTTGGCGTCGATGGCGTCGTCGTTTTGGCTGGGATCGTGATGGAACAGGTGCAGGGTTTTGACGTCGGCGCGGTGTGCTAGATCGACAACCTGACCGATGCATGAATGTCCCCATGTGACCTTGGTGGCGTACTCAGCGTCGGTATAGGTTGTATCGGTGATCAACAGGTCCGCGCCTCGGCAAAAGTCGGCGAGCCGTTCGACGTAATTCGCGTTGTAGAGCGGATTGTCGGGCAGAAACAATTCATTGTCGGTGATGTAGCAGACCGACCGGTCTTGATGTTCAACCCGGTAGCCCAAGCAGTTGCCCGGGTGATTCAACAGCATGGTGCGCACCGTAATGCCGTCGATATTGATGGTTTCCTCACCCAGGTCGCGAAAATAGACCCGTGAGGCAAATTCGCGAATGGTGATTGGGAAATAGATGCCGTCCATCTGGGCGCTGATCAATTCGCGCATGGTGGTGTCGCCGTGGCGCGCGCCCAAAATCTCAAATTCGTTACCCGGCACATACATGGGGCCAAAGAACGGCAGCGCGTTGATGTGATCCCAATGGGGGTGGGAAATGAAGACCTTGGCGCTGAGGCGCTTTTTGGGTGCTGCGAAAATACTGTCCGACAGGTTTTTGATCCCGGTGCCAGCATCAAAAATCAGCATCGGCTTGTTGGGGACTTCAATGCTGACGCACGAAGTATTACCCCCATACCGCAACGTATCTTGGCCCGGTACCGGCAGCGTGCCGCGCACGCCCCAGTACGTTAGGGTCATGTCGCTGGCGACGATGGCTTCCAGTTCGTCGGCCAAGGTGAGGGGATTGAAGGGTTTGACGATGTATCCGTCGGCCCCCATTTTTTGGGCGTAGGCGCGGTCGAAGTCGTAGGCTTTGGCCGACAGCATCACCACTTGCACATCCGCGAGACCCGGGGCGCTCTTGATGCGCTTGCACAGCTGAAAGCCATCCATGACGGGCAGCATGATGTCGGCGACCACCACATCGGGCTTTTCAGCGGTGATGCGTTCCAGCGCCTCGACGCTGGAGGAGCATGAGGAAACGGTGTGTCCCGCATTGACCAGGATGGTTTCGACCAGAACGCTGATGGCCGGGTCGTCATCGACAATGAAATACTTCCGGCTTGCGGGGGACTTCATGTGGCTGCCTTGTGCTCGTTGAGGTTACGCCATTATAGAATCAATTTGTGTGTCGCGAGCAAAAAGGTCATGGGTGAGAAAAGGAGCATATGTCGTAACAAACGGTGGCCAAGAAAAAGCCCCCACTCTGAGGAGCGGGGGCTTCGTTCTGGTGACACGTTGCGCAGGGGTTAGCCCGGCATTTTGTGCTTGTCGAGATCCTTCTGGTACTGATCCACATACGGGCCGTGTGTGTATTCGTCCAGGCAGATGCGGTTCCAGATGCGACGCTTGAGCGCGTAGAGCATGGCGGTGAGCACGATCAGGTACAACAAAACCTTGATGCCCAACGATTTGCGCTCTTCCAACTCAGGCTCGGCCGCCCACGACAGGAAGTTGACGACGTACGCAGCTTCCTCTTCCAGGGTGCCCGATGTACCGTCCGGAAATTCCACGGTTTCGCCGTACAACGGTGCGCCCATGAAAATTTGGTGACCGGGGAAGTACTCGTTGTAGTTGGTGCCGTCGGCCAGTTCGACGCCTTCCGGTGCTTCATCTTTATAGCCCACGAGTAGGCTGTAGATGTAGTCCGGGCCGCCGACGCGGGCCTTGGTGATCACCGACAGATCCGGCGGGAACGCGCCGCCGTTGGCGAAGCGTGAAGCCTTTTCGTTGGCGAACGGAGACACAAAGCGGTCCGACAGGCGTGCGGGACGCATGAACATCTCGCCTTCCTCGTCGGGGCCGTCTTCGACTTCGTATTCGGCAGCCAAAGCTTTCACTTCGTCTTCGGGCCAACCGATGTCCACCAAATTGCGGTAAGACATCAGGTTCATGGAATGACAGCCGGCGCAGACTTCGAAGAAAATCTGCCCGCCCTTTTTGACCGCTTCACGATCAAAGGTGCCGAAGATGCCTTCGAAGGACCATTTCATATCAATGGGCTTGACCATGTTGCCCGCAGCAAGCGCCACGTTGGAAACAGCCAGGCTTACGCCCATTGCAGCAGTGATAAGAAGTTTACGCATGGATCAGTCCTCCTTCGCGCGGCATTTCTTCGCCACTTCTTCGTAGATGCTGCTGGGAAGCGGTTTGGGCTTCTCAAGCTTGCCGACCAGCGGCAACAACACCATGAAGTGGAAGAAGTAGTAGAACGTCGCAATGCGGCCCCAGTACGTCATGGACATGCCCAACAGGGTTTCGTCCGGCGATTTGGCACCGACATAACCGAGCAAGATGCAGTTCAGGACGAAAATCCAGAACAATTGCTTGAAGATCGGACGGTAGGTTGCGGAACGCACCTTGGAGGTGTCCAACCACGGCAGAACGTAAAGGATCAACACACCGGCGAACATCACGACCACACCACCCAGTTTGTCCGGGATTGCGCGCAAGATCGCGTAGAACGGCAAGAAGTACCATTCCGGAACGATGTGCGGCGGGGTCACCATCGGGTTGGCGGGGATGTAGTTGTCCGCTTCACCGAAGAAGTTCGGCTGGAAGAACACGAAGTACATGAAGAAGATCATGAACAGACCCAACCCGTACAGATCCTTGATCGTGTAGAACGGGTGGAACGGCATCATGTCCTGCGGGGTCTTGATGTCGATGCCCAGCGGGTTGGACGATTTGTGTACGTGCAGGGCCCACAGGTGAACCACAACCAAAGCAATCAAGATCATCGGCAGCAGGTAGTGCCACACGAAGAAACGGTTGATGGTCGGTACGTCGACCGAGAAACCACCCCAGATCCAGGTGACGATGTAGTCGCCGACCAGCGGGATCGCGGAGAACAGGTTGGTGATGACGGTGGCGCCCCAGAAGCTCATCTGGCCCCAAGGCAGCACGTAACCCATGAAGGCGGTGGCCATCATGGCGACATAAATGGTCACGCCGACCATCCACAAGATTTCGCGCGGTGCCTTGTACGAACCAAAGTACAGGCCACGGAACATGTGGATATAGACGACGATGAAGAACATTGACCCGCCGTTCATATGCAGATAGCGCAACAGCCACCCGTAATTCACGTCGCGAACGATGCGTTCCACGCTGGCGAACGCCACATCGGCGTGCGGCTGATAGTTCATCGCCAAGAAGATGCCCGTGACCAGCATGATCACCAAGATGATGCCGGCGATGGAACCGTAGTTCCACCAGTAGTTCAGGTTCTTCGGCGTGGGATATGCGATGACGTTTTGGTCGGCGTAGCTGAAAATCGGCAGCCGGTCGTCGATCCATTGAACCAAGCGGTTCGAGCTTTGAGTACGTTTCATGGCCGACCTCACCCAATCACAATGTTCGTGTCGTCCGTAAAGGCATACGGCGGCACGGGCAGGTTAAATGGCGCCGGACCCTTGCGGATGCGGCCGGACGTGTCGTAGTGCGAACCATGGCAGGGGCAATACCACCCGCTGAATTCACCTCGGACATCGCCGATGCCTTGGCCGGACGGAATGCAGCCCAAGTGCGTGCAGACGCCGACGGTCACCAGCCATTCGGCTTTCTGAACGCGGTCTGCATCGGATTGGGGATCGCGAAGTTCGGCCAGATCGACGCTTTCGGCGTCCTGGATTTCTTCCGCCGTACGATGGCGAATGAAAACCGGCTTGCCGCGCCACATGGCGGTGATCGCTTGACCTTCGTCGATAGAGGACAAGTCCACTTCGGTCGAAGCCAGCGCCAGAACGTCTTTGGCGGGGTTGATGGAATGAATGAACGGCCAAGCCGCAACGGCTACGCCCGCTACGCCGAGGGTGGTGGTGGAAATCAGAAGAAAGTCACGGCGATTGCCGTCCATTTCCTCAGGATTATTCGTGGGGTTATCCGTCATGATGACGCCTTTCCTGACCTTGGTCACAGGCTCTACGCACAGGTGGCGGCGGACTGCTTATTGAGGGGCTATGAAGCCTTTTCATCGCCCCCCGGACTGCTTTCATGCGGTCCGAATAGCGGTCCTGCCAAACGCAAAACTGGGCCAGCCCATAAAAACAGGCTGTCCGAGTCCGAGAACGGTATATAAGAAAACCACACTAGAAAAAAGGAAAAAAATTAACTCTTTCTAATATAATCACTTTGTTGGTGCGAAATAGAACGGATCAAAGCTGAAAAATCATGGACTTAGCCTTATTTCAACCGGATATTCCCCAAAACACCGGAACGCTGCTGCGGACCTGCGCTTGCCTGAATGTGGGTACGGATATTATCGAGCCGTGCGGTTTTGTGTTCTCTGATCGCCACTTGAAGCGTTCGGGCATGGATTATTTGGATCTCGCCCAGGTCACACGGCACAATTCGTGGGACGTTTTTCGCGCCCAGCGCCAAACGCAAGAGGGCCGACGGCTGGTGCTGCTGACCACCAAAGGCGCGGTTGCCTACACGGATTTCAGCTTTCAACCCACCGACGTGCTGCTTTTGGGATCGGAAAGCTCGGGCGTGCCCGATGAGGTCCACGCCGCCGTCGATGCCCGCGTCACCATCCCCATGGTGCCGGGGGCAAGATCGCTGAACATCGCGGTGGCGGCGGCGATGGTGCTGGGCGAGGCCTTGCGACAGACCAGCGCGTTCACCCCATGATTAAAAGAGACATAAAAATAACGGGCCTATACCCAAACAAAGGCTGTTCGGCATCAAGCCAACATTCAGAGCATGGATGTCCGCTCTGGGCAGGTAAAAATAACAGCCCCTCGCGGATAATCCGCTTGCCCTGCTGTGATCAATCCGCACCTTTTGCGTCATCACTGAAAGGATAGAGCCCTCGTGTCAGAATGTCGGGATTGGGCTATACTTGTTCTGTCTGCCTGTTCTGGAAAATGGGGACAACCAATTGAACATCCTTAGCATTATTGGCCATTTGTTGTGTTGGCTTGGGTTTCATGATTTTGAAATCATTGAGACAACTTTCGGTTTTGGTGACGGTGGTAACGTCGAAAAAGATCGATGCCGTCGCTGTGGGGTATTGCGCACTCGCCAAGTTTGAGCCAGCGGGTTGGCACATCTTCTTTATGCTGCTTTATGAGTTCGCTGGCCGTGCAGTAGATATTGAGGGTGGTGGTCATAATGAAGGAAACTAGCAAGACTAAATGTCTCTTTATGGCTATAAACGGCGGTCCATATACGCATCAGATAACGACCGCTCTTGGGCTGAAAGCAGAACCGCTATCTTCGAAATACCTTTGTTTGGGTTATAGGTCCGTAAAAAAAGAGGAGATCTTTTTCAGATCTCCTCTTTCTTCACCCTCCCCAAAAGGGCGCTCCCCAAACTTATTTAATCTAGGCTTCGTGACGGATCAGCCACCAGTTCATCAACGCCAGCTGATGAGCCAAAGTGGGCCTTGTCGCACACTGTGATCACATGGCAAGCAGTTGCCCGATGGGGGTCTTGGCCACTTCGTTCGCCGGACGCGACAGGTAAAACTCGGCCAAAAGATGGCCTTCCGTCTCTTTGCCGGTCGGATCAATGCCCTGCGTGCTCAATTGGTCAATGACCTGTTCTTGTTCTTGAGCCGAAGCGAAATGGCGTTGATCGAAAACTCGCCCTTCCAGCTTCTCCGTGACATAGCCCCAATTGCTCAGGGTCTCTTCGATCGTGTCGAACGGGAACATCCGCGCCACGAAATTGGCGATCCACGGTTGCTGTCCCTGGGTCACGGCTGGCAATAAACTTTCAAAGCTTTTCTCGGTCATATAGCCGACACACCCAGTCGAGATCACCAGATCAACCGGCGCCAGTTCTTTTGTCTCCAGCGCGGACAGCGGTTCGGATTCCAAATTTACGGTGATACCGTTGTCCAACAGGCCTGAATCCTTGGCGAAGGTGATGGCGGCGTCGGCTTGGTCGAGACCGATCACCGAAATGTCCTCAGGTTCGTCAAGATTGTCCAAAAAGCGCCGGTCATGGTTGAGGACCTCTTCAGATGTCGCCTCGACAAGAGCTTTCTGATCCCAATGTTCGTAAAGTTCCTTCATGGAAAGGTCATGCTTGAGCAGTGCTGCATTGACACCGTAGGAACAGCCCAGATCAAGGACGTTGACCGTGTCGTCACGGCGTTTTTGCAATTGGTGGATCAGTTTTTGGAAGATCGGTTTGGCGTTGTCGGGGATTGCGTAGTCGAGCTTATGCAACTCGCGGAAATAGGCTCTTGGGTCGGACTGATCATAAACGTCATCCATGTTGGCCTTGGCGACATTGATCTCTTCAAAGGTGGTCTCCACCGACATGAATATTCTCCCTGCTTATGATTTGATGCGCCCACCGGATTGTCCGCGCAGCCCGCAAAACAATTCATCCAGACACGTGGCGCGTAAAACGCCACACCAAGACGTAAGCCTAGGCGAGTCAAATAAACAGCTATGTGAGATTTGACCTTACTTATAGCATGGCAATCTATAAATTACCACCGATGTGCGAAATTGTGAGTGACGCTCAATCATTCACACATGAAAAGACGCCGCTCCACCAGGTCTGGCAAAACGGCGTCTTTCGTCTTTAGGGTGTCATTTGGAAGGGTCGTCTTCGACTTCCTCGTAACCGGTAATCATCGCCTTGATATGCGACATCACGGTATGGCCCGTGGTGGCGAAGTATATGTGCACGATGAAAAAGATCACCATCAAGAACGCCGCCACAACATGCACGAACGCGACCAGGGCAAGATCCAACCCACCCAATCCCAACGCCCCCCACTGGGGATAATAGAGATAGAGTAGCCCGCTGATCCAAATCAATGGATTGATCATCAGTTTGACGAACAGGTAGGCCACGCGTTGCAGCGGGTTGTGCTTGCTGAGCTGGGTCTGACGGTGAGGATGCGGCGCATGGGTGAAGATACCCGTGAGATAGTAGCGCATCATCGCAATCAGATTATCCGTTGTCGGCACGTATTGCTTCCATTCGCCGGTGGTGAAATGCCAGAAGATGGCGAACACCCACAGTCCGATCAACAGCCACGCAGCGGTGGTGTGAACTTCCTGCGCGGTTTCGTAGCCGAGCCAACTGTAGGTGCCGTGGATCTCAAACCCGGTGGTCATCATGGTGATGATCAGCAAGGCCTGGGTCCAGTGCCAGAACCGCTCGAAGCGCTTGAAGATATAAATCCGTTGCATAACTCAGCCCTCCTTACGGTGCATGTAGTAACGCAACCCACCGTGACCAAGCACGCCAAGCAACGTCAAGACCGCGATCAACCACCCGATGGTGTCGAGCGGGCCAAAGCGGTTGAGACCTGGGATATAGAGCCCCGGTACGTCTTTGAGGCGACTGTTCGCGCTGTGGCACGATTCGCAATCAAGCGCGTCTTCCTTAGGTGCAACCATGTGCGTGGTCGGCCAGGCCATTTCCGTCTCAACGAAGCCCATTTCACCACTGTAGCTGCTGCCCGCGGCTTTCATGCCTGCGGCGATCGCTTTATCCCAGTCGTAGTTGCCCCAATAGGCACTGTCGTCTTTGCCAAAGGTGTGAACCACGGCCAGCGTCTTGTTGCCTTTGTCGAAGGCTTGCTTGCCGCGCATCACTTTAAACGGCCACACCCGTGATTTGGGGTCATCAGGTCCACCGCCATAGCTGTTGATCGACACGACCTCATCGCCAGTCACTTCGTCACCCAGCAATTTAAACTTTGAGGTGCCGTCGAACCAACGGTATTCCGGAATCACGTGTTGGCCCCAGGTGAAGTCGCCCTTCATGCCGTTGTAAATTTGTTGGCCTTTTTCATTGTTAATCTTCAAAGGCTTGCCTTCCGGCGTCAGCTTGCCCGCCGTGGACCAGTCCCACCACATCTTGGTGGCGAAACCGCCCCGCGCAAAGGCCGGGATGTGGCACGTTTGGCAGGCCAACACATCGGTGTGATCGTTGAGCTTGGCATTGGCGGTGTCCGGGTGTGGGGTGGAGCCGTGGCACGATTCACAAGTCGCGCGGCTGCCGTCGGTGCGTCCGGGAATATCGATACCCGTCTCATCCTTGGCATTGACCGCATAGCGGCTACCTTGCACGAGGTGTTTATCACCGCCGTGGCATTTGGAGCATGAGAAGTTGAGCCCCGGCGTGCCGTCGACATTTTTGGGGCTCATATGCACATCAAGGTAAGGACCTGGATTGATCAAAGACAAATCCAAATCGCCGTGTTTGACGGCGTTGCCGCCACCGCCCAAGAAGTGACACATGCCGCAGTTTCGACGGCTGGTCGGACCAACGCTTTTGGCCACTTCGGCAAGGTTGACCGGCTTGATGAATTTACCGCTTTTGGCGGGCCATTCCGTGGGCTCATACGCTGGATGGCCCGAACCCGCCGGTAATTTTCGGTACTTGGTGGTGTTGTCATGGCACACCAAGCAATCGACATTTTCTTGGGCGGCGAAATCAAAGTTGCCGTCTTTCCAGTCGTAACCGATATGACAGCTGGTGCAACGAGGCTCGTTGGACACCACCGAGCCGCAGAAGTTGTTGATGACGTTTTTCTTGCCCAATTTGCGACCCGTCGCCGGGTTGACCACATCCCAATTCCAGTGCTTGGTCTTGTGGATCTGCTTGGCCGCCTCGGTATGGCAGGACAAGCACGCCTTGGTGACATCCGGTCCCGTGGCGAACGGGCCTTGGAGTTCTTTAAATTTCGAGTGATCCGCCGTCGACATGCTGACTTCAGGAGCCGCCGTATCGTTTGCGGCATAGGCGTTCGACGCCGTTCCCACACTCAGGCCCAAACTGATGACGGGAACAATCGCGGCAAGCGCCACCCGTTCTGCCGTTTTGTGGGCTGCCTTAAATATCCAGTTCATCTTAACCCCCTATGTTGGAGCGTTGGGTCATTGCAGACTCGCGTACAGACATCAGCAACCGCCAAGTTCCTGGACGCCACCTTTACCAGAACCGCCAGCTGCAGCTTTGGGACGAATCAACTCAGGTGCCGGTTTGTTCGCATCGAATGTGATGAATGCCTTTTGGTCTGCGGCAACCTTGCCCATCACATCCGCAACCATCGAGCCGAACAGCTTACCCAGTAAGCCTGAATTCAGCAGGCCCATGAAAACCTTACCCTCATCGTCTTCGTACACCGTGATCGTGCAAGGCATCAAAATCGTCAGAATGCGCGTGCTGCGATCCTTGATAAGCGGTTTTGAATAATCCGCATTGCACGCTTCGATCAAAAGCGTGTCAGGGACCGTTGCACCCAGTTTGCGGATGGTTACGGACGGACTGCGCAGTCCCGATAGGGACCAGCCCGCGTCTTGCATATTGTGTTGAATTCGTGCAGCGGTCTCTTCCAAGCTATATGGGCTCGGATATTCTTGAACCATCAAACTGCCACCGAATTGCCACGCCAGAACGGCGACAAGCGCGATACCGGCGATAAAACCCGAAACGATTTTTAGCATGGCCTTGCTCCTCAAGCATTAGGGGGGCATAATATTAGAAATATCTAATTTAATCAACAAATTCATTGATATCAAATGGTTATACATGAGTAAATTGGTCGGGAAATAGCGCCGTCGTACCCTTGCAAGGTGTTATTCCCTCTAACATGGGATCAATATGCATAAGTTGGATGAGATGATGACTGCCCGACGTTACATGACGATGATGCTGAGTGCGTTCTTAATGTTCGCCGTCTTTACAAGCTGGGCGGAGGCATTTGATGGTGGCGAATCGTCCACACGCCTGAGCGAGGCTGGCATTGCGGGTTTTCAGCAATTCACCGCCGCCGAACACCATCGCGCCTTCGCCATCGCGCCCGGTGGGGTGTGGGCCTGGGTGTCGGGTCATGCCACCACCGAAACAGCTGAGGCCGAAGCTCTCAAGGCTTGTCGGCAATATACCCAACAACCTTGCCATGTTTATGCCGTGAACGATCAAGTCGTGTTTGACGAAAACACGTGGCTTACATCATGGAAGCTGAACACCACCACCGCGAATCTCAGCGATGCAGCTGTGGGCTTGGGGCGTGGGCAACGGTTTCCCGATCTCGCTCTGACCAGTCCAGAGGGTCGCCCGGTAGCGCTGGGGGACTTGCGCGGCAAGCCCGTGTTTCTCCATTTTTGGGGCAGTTGGTGCCCGCCTTGCAAAGCCGAATTCGCGGATTTGCAAAACCTCTATGATGCTCTCGCGGGCGATGACATCATCAGCTTCGTTTTTGTGCAAGGCCGCGAACCCATCGCCAAATCAAAACGCTGGGCGGATAAGAATGGATTTAACATGCCGTTGTATGATTCCGGCCATCAAGGTCGAGGGGACAAGGCTTACCGCCTAGCAGACCGCGAAACGATTGCCGACCGCCGCTTAGCTGCGGTGTATCCAAGCACCTACGTCCTGGATGCTGACGGCTTGGTCGTTTTTCACCAATCGGGTCCGGGAGTACAGTGGGGGCAATATGAAAATCTGATCCGCTATTTGGCCTCCAACGTCACGCAATAACAGTCAGAAGTGGACGTTTTCGTCAAAAAAGGAGGAGACCTTTTCAGGCCTCCTCTTTCTTTGCCCTCCCCAAAAAGGACGCTCCCCAAACTTATTTAATCTAGGATTCGTGACGGATCAGCCACCAGTTCATCAACGCCCACGCCACCGCCAGCCAGCTTAGCCCCATGATGGCGACCGTGACGGCCAGATCGAAGGCGTTGGACAGCGGGATGTGATAGAGCTCGCTGGCCACCGATCCCGAAATCCACACATAGCGTTCGATCCACGTGCCGAGGATCACGCTAAAGCCCATCACCATGATGGTGAACGGACTGTGGCGGTTGCGTTTGAACAAAAACACGCAGAACGGAATGACGAATTTCAGGAACAAGAACACCACGCCGATCAGCAAGTAGCCTTCTTCGATCATGCGCCAGTAGCGTTCCATGTCGTTGGGCAAACGCCCGTACCACATGACCAGATACTGGGTGAAGTAAAAGTAGACCCACATGATGCTCATCGCGAGGATGAACTGCGCCATGTAGTTGAAGATCTTCGGCTCGAAATGGCGCGTCAGGCGATCTGAACGATCCAAGAAGTACAGCATCATGGCGAAGAAGCCGAGGAAGCCGTGGAACGCGCTTTGGAACTGGTACGCGCCGTAGCTCGCCGAGTGCCAGCCCGGCTGCAAGGTCATTTCGAAATCCCACGCCACCATGGTGCCGTAGATCACATAGGCGAACGGCATCAGCACCGCCAAGGTGTTGAAACGCGCCGGGCGATGTTGCTCGGGTTGCGCTTCGGCCAGATACTGACAGCGGATCGCCGCGACGCTTAAGCCCGCAACGATTAAAAAGCCGATGATTTCACGCGCCACCAAAAAACGATAATTGTGCCAGCCGCCCAAGTGCTCTCCCGTTTCGTTGGCGTATTTGAGCCACGGAAAGGTCATTTCGCCGTTGGCCAGCAAAATGATCAGCAACACGAAAGCAATCGGGAACAGCGCGGTGCAGGTGCCCGACAAGAACCCCACTTGGCGTCGCCAGCGATGTGCGCCCGCCAGATGCAAGATCACCGGGAAGATTGCGCCGCCCAAGGCGAGGTAGAGCACAATCAGGAAATTCGTGGTCAGAACCGACCAACTGCCGAAATCATCCATGATCATTTCTCCCCTTGTGCAGGTTCTTCGGCGTCAGGTTCTTCGGGCAGCGGCCCTGCGGCCATGGCGTCAGCCTTCAATTGATGCTTGACGTAATTGACCACGTGCCAGCGCTCATCGACGCTGAGGTCGTTGGAACCGCGCGCCTCATCGTTTTGATCGCCCGCGCGCCCATAAGGCGGCATCACCGCGCTGCCGAACGTGATGGTGCCGAACACCCAGCCTTCGGTCAGTTCGCTTTGCACATAGTCGTCGGTCAAATCGTTGGCCGGCATGCCCAACTTGGCGACGGCGCTTTCCGCGCGCCCGGTTTGGCCGTGACACGCGGTGCAATAGATTTTGAACAAAACCTTGCCGGTCTTGAGCGAGCTTGCCGACGGGGCAAAGGGATTGGTTAGGTCCTCGGTCGCGTCGCGGTCTTCCCACTGCGCCGACGGGATGCCGGATACCGGGATGGACCTGGCTGGGAACGGGGTGATTTGTTCTTGGGGCTTGATGGAGGCTTGGTTCATCATGTCGTTGGACCACGGCCATGCGTGCGCATTGGTGGCGCTGATAGCGATGAAGGCGGCGGCTGTACATAAAGCGCGAATGGGGAAAGTCATGACAAGGTCTCCTCATGCACTTCGATGACGTTGTGTTTGGTGAACAGGTCTTTCAACGGTTGTTCCTGTTCGTCCGCGACCTCGATAACGATGCCGATTTGATCGACCGTGATGGCTGTGTCGTACAAACCTGTGCTTTTGCGCATCAGCTTCGCACCGATAATGAAGCCCACCAGGGTCGACAGCACACCGAACAAAATCATCATCTCGTAGGCCAACACGATGTTGGACGGAATGGTGATGATCGGCTTGCCGCCCGACGGTTGCGCCAGAAAGTTGGCCTGGGCGCTGGCGAGGAACAAAAAGCCGAACACCAGCCCGAACAAACTGCCCCAAAAGGCGAACTTCGGCACGTTGGACGGTCGTTCGCCCAGCACGTCTTCGATTTCCGGGTGTTCGATGGGTGACTTCAAGGTCACGTCATCGACGGTCAGGCCCGGTACTTTATAACGGCGGATGTCGGCGATCACTTCGAAGGCTTCGTCAAAGTCACCGAACAGGCCCAGCACGCGCTTGGTTTTGACGGTCAGCGTTTTGTGATGATGGCCCATGTCATATCCCTCCCGTGCTTTGCGGTGCGGGTGTGGGCGGTGATCCCGGCAACGGACCCGGCCCTGGACCCGGAACGCCGGAGTGCAAATTCATCATCTCGTCCACGTCTTCATAGACGGTGCGCTTGCGGTGGTAGACCATTTCCTTGACCTCATACATGGAGACCGACGGGAACACCTTCACAAACACCAGAAACAACATGCCGAACCAGCCAAAGCTGCCGCCGACCATGGCCCATTCGACCCAGCCCGGCCACATCACATTGAACGCTTGCGGATGGTAACCCAGCGACAGGGTCGGGGTGACGATCATCCACCGTTCCAGCCACATGCCGACGTTGAGGAACACCGAGACGAAGAACAACACATACATGTTGCGCCGGATCCACTGGCTCAGCAGCGCGAATGGCAACACCGAACCAAAGAACATCATGGCCCAAAAGAACGGTGAGTAGGGACCGCTGGCTTTGGCCAGCAGCACTTCCTTGGACGGAATGTCGTGGCCGTACCAAACGGAGGCGAATTCGACCAAGTTCAAGTACGTCCACACCATCGCGATAACGAAAGTCAGTTTGCAGACCTTGTCCAAGATCGGCATGGTCATAAAATGTTCGAACTTGAAAAAATAGCGCAGCAAGATGAACAGCGTGATGATCGCCGCACAGCCGGAATACAGCGCACCGGCGACGAAGTAGGGCGGGAACGTGGTGACGTGCCAGCCCGGCATGATCGACATGGAAAAGTCCATCGACACAATCGAGTGCACCGACACCGCCAGCGGGATCAGCAAACACGCAATCATCAAATAGGTGAAGCGGAAGTTGCGCCACTGCGCATCGTCACCGCGCCAGCCCAGCGACAGCCAAGTGTAGAGCTTTTTGCGCCATCCCTTGGCGTTGTCGCGGCAAATCGCCAGATCGGGGATCATGCCGATGTACAAAAACAACACTGAACTGGTCAGGTACGCAGTGATGGCGAACGCATCCCAAATTAATGGCGAGCGGAAATTCGGCCACAGTCCACGGTCGGACATGTACGGCATCACCCAATAAAAATTCCATACGCGGCCAAGGTGAATGACCGGAAAGATGCCCGCCGTCAGCAACGAGAACGTCGTCATCGCTTCGGCAAAGCGGTAGATGGGTTTGCGCCAATCGGCATGCACCAGATGCAAGATCGCCGACAGCAAGGTGCCCGAATGGCTCATGCCGATCCAAAACACAAAGGTGGAGATATACAAATCCCACATGTGCGAGGTGTTGAGCGCGGCGTCGCCCATGCCGTATATGTACTGATGGACCTCGGCGTAAATCATGATGCTGAACAGCGCGACGGAAATGAACATCGCCACCCAATAGCCGCGACGCGGGTTTTCCATCGAACGCAAAACATCGGCGTTGATCTTCGCCCATTCGATGTTTTCATCGATGTCTTTGACTTGATCTTGCGTCAGGTGCTTGTGGGGCAGGTTTTGTTGTGCCGACATGTCTTAGACCTCCCTGACGCGTTCAAGATAGAGAACTTTGGTATCGACGTTGAGCTCTTCGAATATGCGATAGCCGCGCAGTTCAGGGTTCTCTTTGTCTTGTTTGTAAGTGCCCAGTTTGACTTGGTGGTTCTTCCACACCTTGGAAATGGCGCTGGCTTCGTCGAGCAAGTCGCCGAACAAAATGGCCGAGGTTGGACAGGTTTGCTGACATGCAGTTTGAATGTCGCCGTCTTTCAGCTCACGCCCTTCGCGTTTGGCCGTATCGCGGGCCGCGCGGGTGCGTTGCAGGCACATGGAACACTTTTCCATCACACCCTTTGAACGCACCGAAAGGTCGGGGTTGAGCTGCTGTTCCATCGGTGCGGGCCAGCTTTCGGAATTGTCGTAGAAATTGAAATAGCGCACCCTAAACGGGCAGTTGTTGGCGCAATAGCGCGACCCGATGCAGCGGTTGTAAACCTGCGCGTTGAGGCCATCGACGGTGTGATAGGTGGCGCCCACTGGACACACCGGTTCGCACGGCGCGGCGTTGCAGTGCTGGCACATCATCGGCAGGAACGACGCGCCCCGCGATTGGGTGCCAGTTTCGTTCGCGTCCTCGATGTTGCTCGTATCGGGGCCCATATCTGGGTCCATATCGGGCTCGTCGAAGTAACGCTCAACGCGCATCCAATGCATAGCTTGGCGGGCGCCGAACTTGTCTTCGCCGACCACCGGTAAATTGTTTTCCGCGTAGCACGCCGTCGAACACGCGTTGCAACCGGTGCAGCGATCCAAATCGATGACCAGGGCGTACATGTGCTCATAGTCGTGATGGCCGCCTTCCTCATTGCCTTTGGAATAGTCGGCCCAGCCCTTGAAGATATTTCCGAGAAGTGAAGGCATGATCAGGCACCTCCCTGATTACGGCGATGCTGGTCCGCAGAAATGGTCGCGGCGAGCTTTCGCCCATATTGTCGGTCGACGTCCATCAGGCGCACCAGATGGCGGTTGTCGCCGGTGGCTTGAACGCGAACGGATGTGGTGTTGGTGAACTCGCCGGTGCGCCCATCTGCGGTCCCGTCCAGAAGGCTCAGCGGATTGACGCCGATGCCTGTGGCGTAGCGGCCATAGTGAGTATGTCCCCGGCCCATGGGCACCGCGATGGCGTCGGGATGCACACCCTTGTACAGGAATACCCGGGTGGTGATCGCCCCGTTATCTGAGGTGATGGTGACGTAATCGCCGTCTTTCAATCCCAAACCGGCAGCGGTGGCGGGGTGGATTTCGGCCCAGCTGTCCCACACCGCCTTGGAAATCTGATCGGGCGCTTCTTGCAGCCACGGCAAGTTGGCGTGACGACCATCAAACAAGCCCTGGCGCGCGGTGGTGATGAGGCTCAGCTGACCGGCCGTCGGCGCGTTGGTTTCAGGCACGTTGGTGGTGAGCGCGCCGTTTGCGGCGAACACACGATCAGCGGCAGGGGCCTGAACCTTGCCCGCCTGCAACACGGCTTGCCACGCGGTCTCGAGGTCGGTGCCGATCATCGCGCTGATGGCGGTGCGCAGGTAGGCGTAATAATCATCGAAATCGGCAAGGCCGTCCGCGCCCGCGTCTTGGGACAAGCCAAGCAAGATGTCGCCCAGACCCAGCACATCGGGATGAAGCTTTTCCATCAGCGGCTGCTGAACATGAATTTCACCGCGTCCCGCACCGCTCGGTGGGACATGGGTGCCCCAGTCCTCCAGGGGTGATGCCAGCGGTAGCACCACGTCGCACATCTGGGTGGTTTCATCTTCGAACAGTGCCACCGCGACCTTGAGGTCGATTTTCGCCAAGGCGTCTTTCATCATCAGCCCGCCCGGCGCGGTGAACACCGGGTTGGTCCCGGTGATGAATACGGTTCCAATGCGCCCGGCTTGGGCGTCGCTGGCAAAATCGGCCAAGGCTTTGGTGGAGCCGCCGCGAACGCCAAGGTCTGCGGGGATCAGTTCCACACCCGGTGTGATGGTCGCGCCGATGTTGCCGAGCATCAGGTTCAGCGTCATCGCGGCGGCGGCGGTTTCATATCCGCCATCGCCGATCACCAAAGACGGATGGTTGCTCATCAACGTGTCGGCGATTTTCGACAACGTTTTGGCATCGACGCCGGACAGTTCACTCACCCGTTCGGGCGTCATCGCGACGATGGCGTCGACCGCACCTGCGGGCAGGGCGGAGGTGGACACGGCGTATTCGGTGGCGAGCATATGAGCAACGCCCAGCGCCACGGCGGCTTGTGATCCAGGGCGTGCGGCGACCCAATGATCGGCGTTGGCGCCGCTCAAGGTCATGGCGGGCTCAACCACCGTCAGCACGCCGCGCGGCGCACCGCGAAATTCGCCGTAATCGGTCATAAACTTAACCGGCGAAATCCAGGTGCCGAGGAAGTCAGCGCCGAACGATAGAACGGAACTCGCCTTGTCGATGTGCAGTTCGGGGTGGGCATCGCCGAGGGTGTCGGCACAGGCCGCCTGCCATGCTTGGGCGTTGACGGTTTCGACCGCGTAGTGCTTGCCGCCGCCGCTGGCGCTTAAATGGGTGTCGAGCATAACCGCTTGGTGGCCGCCGATCGATCCGGTCAACCACACGGGTGCGCCGCTGGCGTTGGCCTTGATGTAAGCCAAGGCTTCGGGCCAAGTGGCCTCTTTACCGCCGATACGCGGTTTGGTGATGCGGTCGGGATTGTAATGGGTCTGCAAGGCCGCTTGGCCCATCTGACAGAGCTTGCCTTTGTTCACCGCGGTGTCGGGGTTGCCTTCTAGTTTGAGCGCGCGGCCTTCGCGCACCCGGCCATGCACGCCGCAGCCAGCAGCGCATTGCAGACAGGTAGACGCGTACCAAATACCGATGCCGGGCACCATGTATTCTTCGGGGGCAAGATAGGAAAAAACCTGCTCTTCGCCTTCTTCCATGGTCGCGTAAGACGGCATGTCGCAACCGGCCAGCGCTGCGCCTGCGCCACCGAGGCCGAGCACTTTCAGGAAGTTCCTGCGATCAATTTTTGTCGTCATGATCTCTCTCCTTTCCTTACTTGTGGCAGCGGGTGCAATCCGCCGGGCCATCGTTGTTTTCGTGACAGGTGTTGCAAAAGCCCATGGTCAGCGGGCGCATTTTTTTCGCCACCCCGACCTCAACCATGTCGCCGTGGCACATGGCGCAGACCTCGCGAGAGTCCTCGACGTTCATGTCGGGATTGTCGAACAGGAACTTTTGCAGATGGCGTTCGTGGCTGAAGTGCACAAAGTCAGGCATATCGTTGACTTTGTTCCAAGCGGGACTTTGGCCGCTTTCCCACATCACCGTGAGCTTTTCGATTTCCGGTTTTTCGTCCGCCGTCGAGACGATGGTGTGACAGCCCATGCATTTGGCGGTCGGCGGAATGCCCGCGACCATGGAACGGCGTGCATAGGTGTGACAGTACAAACAGTTGATGCCCAGATCGCCCGCGTGCAGCTTGTGCGAATAGTTGATCGGCTGGGGCACGTCTTTGCCGACGAAGGTTTCGGTGGGGAACACCGCGTTCGGCACACGGGGCCCGGCTTCGGTGACGGGGCTTTCGCCGCCGACACGCTCTTGTTCCAGCATCTGCCCACCCAGCACGATCAATGCACCGACGACGCCGACCGCCATGATGGTGCGGATCCACGGAAAGGGTCTGCGTTTTGGGCGGTCAGGTGACATGGGCTCTCGCTCCCTCTTGCTACATCGTCCAGCTACATCGTCCAGCTACATCATCCAGCTACATCATCTAGATACACCCCGTGTGGGAAAGTCGCGCGGGCAAGTCACATTAGCATGGTGTAATATTACAACTAAGTAATATTAGTATTGTTCATGTATTAGTGATCATGCATTTAAATAATAACTAGTATTTATAAATACAATAAAAAGTACATGTTGCGCTACTACAAGGTCGTGGAGGTCGTGACTACCCTAATAGGCGGGGTGAAATGCTGCGCATGCACAATATATGAGTTTTTTATTATATTTATGCAGAGGGTTTGAAACGCGCGGGAAATGGCGATTGACCGCTCTAAGTTGTAAGAAATGAGCATGATTCGCGGATGAATTTTAACCTGATAAAATGCTGCAACTGCTAATAATACAGCCCAGGGGTGTCGTTATCGGATGGTTTGGGAATCGAGGGCTCTACCCAGTCGGGGGGGAGCTTGGGCGGCGTATGGGTGCCGATGAGGTCGGCTGGGGCCGGAAAACTGTCCTTATGGGTGGGTTTTGAGCCGTTGCTTCAGCTTGTCCAGGCAGGCATCGCGGTCGGGGCGGAAATCAAGCTCTCGCCACCAGGCCTCAATGTGTTTGAGCAAACGGCCGACTTCTGGACCGTGGGCGACGCCCATCGCCAGGACGTCGCGTCCTTTTAAGGGGAACGGCGCGATATGACTGTCGCGGGCAGTCTCAATCAGACGCCGCCAGCGATCTGTTCTGGTTGATGGTAAGTGGGCTTCCATCGCCAATTCCCCCGCCCAACTGAGCAGGGCGCGGTCGATGACGATGTTTGGTCCGACCTCTGCGCAGGCGATGCGCAAGTCTTTGTCCGACATATCAACATTGATGATCGGGGCCGGGGCGGTCATGGCAAGCAGATGTTTGCGTTCGCGGTTGGAAAACTTCAAACGCTCGCTCAACGCCTTAACCGTATCGATTGTCAGTCCCGGTTTGAGTAAAGCGGCCAAGCGGCGCACCGGGTCGGTGTCTATATTGTCGAACTTCACCGCGCGCTCGATCAGCCACGCCACCATGCGCAGCCGTCCGACGTCGCCAGCTTCAGGCAGGATGTACTCCAAAACCTTTTCGGCGCGCATCAACGTGAAGGTGTCGGCGGGGTTGGGGGCCATGAGGATACGAAACAGCTCGCCGCGCACCCGTTCGCCGGACAATTCAGGCAAACGGAAGGCCAGCTTGCGGCACGCACGCAGCGCCGGAAGGTTGATCGGCGGCTTGCCGTATTGGGCGTAAAAGCGAAAAAACCGCAGTAATCTCAATACGTCTTCACCGATGCGTTGTTCGGCCTCGCCAACAAAGCGCACCCACCCTTTGCCGAGGTGTTCTAGACCATCGTAGGGATCGTAGACGTTGCCGTGCGCGTCACACGACATGGTGTTGATGGTGAAGTCGCGTCGCGCCGCATCCTGGGTCCAATCGTCGGTGAACGCCACTTTGGCGTGGCGACCGTAATTTTCCACATCGATGCGCAAGGTGGTGATTTCAAAGTGCTGCGTGCCGACCACCGCCGTGATGGTGCCGTGTTTGAGGCCGGTCGGGATGGCGCGGATATTTGCGGCTTTGAGGATGTCGAGAACCCGCTCCGGCTCTTCGGGGGTGGCGATGTCGATGTCTTTGGCGGCACGTCTGAGAACCGCATCGCGCACGCAGCCGCCGATGAAGCGCGCTTCGGCGTCTGCGGCGCGAAAGGCGTCCATCACCGCCTGGGTTTCGGGTGCCGTCATCCAGGGTTGTGGGGCGATGAGTCCAGTCGGTTCCACGCAAGCAGCTTTCGTTCAGGTGGGGCTATTTCGATTTCGGCACGTATTGGCCGGGCACGATGGTGTCGCCTTGCAGATGGGGCGGCTGGTAGGTGCTGTCCGGCGGATTTTTGGGACTAAAAAAAACCGACAGCACCAGGCCCACCATCATGAGAACCACACCCGCGAGAATGAGCCGAAACCATGGTGTCTTAATCTCGTAATCGGCGACTTCGGTGTGATCGCCCTTGACCCCTTCGGCGGCGGCTTGGGCGCGGTGGCTCTGCACCTGTTTGCGCACCCACTGCGTCCAGGCGAAATACAACACCGTCGGCAACACCAGCGGCAAAATGTATGTAATGATTATGCGGACCATGGGATTCCCTTGTTAGGTATGAGGGCGTTGTTTCGGTTGCCTCAAGGCTTATCAGGTCGCGTTAGTTTCGTCTATGGGCGGGGTTGTGACGGGGCTGGTGAGAACCTGATAAAGATCGACAATCATGCCCGCCGTGGCACCCCAGATGAAATGGTCGTGGTAGGGCATGGCGTAGAAAAACCGCTTTATGCCCTCGAGTTCACGGGTGTGTCGTTGGTGGTTGGCTGGGTCCATCAAAAAGGCCAGTGGGACCTCGAAGACTTCGGCGACTTCGTGGGGGTCTGGGGCGAGCTCGAAGGGCGGCTCAATCATCGCCACCACCGGGGTGACCTCAAACCCGGTGCGGGTGACGTAAGTGTCGAGTCTGCCGATGACGTCGATGTGCGATGCGGGCAAGCCGATTTCTTCTTCGGTTTCACGCAGCGCCGCAGCAACCGCGTTGCTGTCATGGCGTTCGATATGGCCGCCGGGAAAGCTGACTTGGCCGGGATGGTGTTGCAAATGGTCGGTGCGCTGGGTCAACAGCACGGTCAGGCCGTCACCACGTTCAACCAGCCCGACCAAAACGGCTGCGGGGCGCAGCGGCGGGTCGGGACGAAAGCCGGGGTTGAGGTCGTGGTCGCCGCGTTCGCGTGGCGTGGTCAGGGCGGACAGGCGCTGGGTGATCCAGTCTCGTTCAAGTGTGATCGTCAACAGGCCGGATTCCATCCATTAAGCGCCGGTGTTTTGCTCGGTGTCTTGCATAGAGCCAAGGGGAAAAAAGGAGCAGCAGCTCCACACGCCAAAAATTTCTTCATCGCCGAGGTCCATGGCTGCGCCCAGTTCGACGAGATCGTAATAGATCGCGCGTTCGATGCGGGCGTCGATGTTACCTGGCATCACCACATAGGGCGTTATATCGCCTGTAAGCGGGCTGGGCTTCATGAGAATTGGGTTATCTTCCGATACGGTCACCGTGATGTCCACATTTGTGGAAAATTGGATGGTTTGATCTTCGCCTTCGTTTTTGGTGGACATGTGGGTGATGACAAAGGGTGAGTCCTCGACATGGATGCGGCCCATTTCCGTCGGAGAAACCAGCCAATACGTCCCATCTTTTGCGCGCATCAAAAGTGAGGCGAACAGGCTGACCATGACTTTACGCGCGATCGGGGTGCCATTGTAGAACCATTTTCCACCACGATCGATGCGGATGTCGAGTTCTCCACAATAGTTTCGACCGTTCAAGGGGACCGGTAAGTCCAGCTGTGACGGTTTTGGTGTCTTTGCCCGGAAATTTTGGAAATCGTCGGGTTCGTCTGTGCCCATAACTTTAATGATGCCCCTTCGTCATGGCCCTATTTAGCAGCTCCTCATTAGCAGCTCCCCAGCATCAATTCACATATAAGGACCCATCGCTTCAGAAGAAAGGGGAAATAATTATATAGGGACCTAATAATGTGATTAACCGTCTTGCGCCGAGGCGCCCCAATGTGGTGTGTGGCGGAACCGTTCAACCATGAAATCGACAAACGCGCGCACCTTGGGTGAGAGGTTTTTGTTCGATGGGTAGACGGCGTAAACGCTCAGCGGATCGTCGTAGAAATCTTCCAGCGCGGTTTCTAATTTACCGAGGCTGAGGGCCTGACTGACGATGAACGACGGGCCATAAAAAATGCCGACACCCTGCACCACCGCGGAGCGGATCACCACGTCGTTGTTGGTGGTCAAATTGCCACCGATTTTGACGGCAAGCGGCTTGCCTGCATCACGAAACGACCATTCGCCGGGGGTGCGCAGATACGAATAGATGACCGCTTTGTGGTGGCGAAGCTCAACGGGGTGTGACGGTTTTCCGTATTTTTGCCAATAACTTGGCGAGGCGCATAAGGTCATGGCCACCGGCGCGATGCGTCGCGCGATGAGGGTGGAATCATGTAATCGCGAAATGCGGATCACCGCATCGAAGCGCTCATCGACAAGATTGACCAAACGATCTGAAAACTCGATATCCATATGAATCAGCGGATAGCGTTCGATAAACGCGGCTAAGGCTTCGGACAAATGCATCGCGCCGAAGGTGTGCGGGGCGCTGATCCTGAGGCGTCCTCGCGGCTCTGCGCTCAGCGGTGAAACGGCGTCTTCGGCGTCTTGCACATCATCCAAGATGCGCCGTGCGCGCTCCATGTACACGCGGCCCTCATCCGTCAGGTTCAGTTTGCGCGTGGTTCGGTGCAGCAATCGCACCCGCAAGTGATCTTCCAGGGCCGCCACCTGTTTCGAAACTGTAGCCTTGGATGTGCTCAATTCGCGTGCGGCCTGCGAAAAACTGCCCATATCCACTGTGGTGATAAAGGCCCGCATGCCGGAAAGAATGTCCATGTTTATCGTTTCCTATTTTGAAACAGTATTGTTCAAAATGGCCTAATTGTCCAGGAATGAGGGGCGGCGTACCGTGAGGGCGAGACAACAAACCCCGAAACGGAGAAGAAACGGAGATATGGATATGAGTAAAATATTGGTCGTTTATCATAGCTCATACGGACACATCGAAACACTGGCTTCAGCCATAGCCGAGGGCGCCCAAAGCATTGACGGCGCAGAGGTCGCAATTAAGCGCATTCCCGAATTGATGTCGGATGACCAAATGTCCGGTGCGGGCATGAAAACGGATCAGGCGGCGGAGCTGGCGACGCCCGGGGAGCTGGCCGGTTACGATGCGGTCATTTTTGGAACGCCAACGCGCTTTGGCAACATGTCCGCGCAGATGCGCAACTTCCTCGACCAGACCGGGGACCTGTGGATGAGGGGCGCGCTGATCGGCAAGGTCGGTTCGGTGTTTACCTCTAGCGCTGTGCAGCACGCGGGGCAAGAAACCACCATCACCTCGTTTCACACCACCTTGCTGCACCATGGCATGGTCATCGCCGGGGTGCCGTTTTCAGTGGCGGAACTGTCCAACACCGACGAGGTGTCGGGTGGCTCGCCTTATGGCGCAAGCACCATTGCCGGTAGCGACGGCAGCCGCACGCCATCGCAAAATGAACTGGCAATTGCCCGCGCCCAAGGCGCGCATGTAGCGGGTTTGGCAAGAAAACTTGCTGCGTAACGGGCCGCATGAATTTTAAAGGAGACGATTATGATCAAGGTCACGCATTTTGAAGACTTCGGCCATCAAGACCACGGCTGGCTAAAGGCTTGCCATCATTTCAGCTTTGCCGACTATTACGATCCCGATCGCATGGGCTTTGGGCCCTTGCGGGTGTGGAATGACGACCACATCAAGGCGGGCACCGGCTTTCCGACCCATCCTCACCGCGATATGGAAATCATCACCTACGTGCGACGCGGCGCGGTCAGCCACGAAGACAGCCTCGGCAATCGCGGTCGTACAGAGGCCGGACAAGTCCAAGTGATGAGCGCCGGCACCGGCATTCGCCACGCCGAATTCAATCACGAGAACGAAGACCTCGATCTGTTTCAGGTTTGGGTGGAGCCCCGTGAGCTGGGGCTTGCGCCGCGCTGGGACACCCGTACGTTCGATCGCGAACACGTCAGCAATGGGTTTGTGACACTGGCCTCCGGTCGGGAAGGGGCTGCGCGCGCTGACGTGTTGTTCATCAACCAAGACGCCGCTTTTTTGGCCGCCGTGATGGGCGAAGGCGAAACCCTGGATCTCGGCATCGAGCCCGGTCGGCGCGCGTATCTGGTGACCGCGCGCGGTGAAGTCGAGGTGAACGGCGTGCGCGTTCCACAACGGGGCTCGGCTGCGATCACCTCTGAGACGGCGCTGAGCATCACAGCGCTGGGTGAGGCGGAAGTGGTGATGTTCGATTTGCCATAAGGGCCCCCCTCACTCAATAGGCCGTCACACATTAGGCCGTCACACAATAATCAAACCCAAGAGTGTGTGGATTTGCTATGGTTGTAACTGGTTCGAGAGACATTGAGGAATTCACATGAAGGCACAAGTAAAGTGGCTGGGCGGGCGTGCGTTCGAAGGCACGCCCGACAGCGGCCACAGCGTGATCATGGACAGCTCGCCCGATTTCGGCGGCGAGGATCGCGGCATCCGGCCGATGGAAATGTTGATGGTGGGCATGGGGGGCTGTACCTCCATCGATGTCATGAACATCTTGGAAAAATCGCGCCAAGACGTCACTGCGTGTGTTGCCGAGATTTCGGCTGAGCGTGCCGATACGGAACCCAAGGTGTTCGTGCGCATGCATGTGCACTTTAAGGTCACAGGCCGCAACCTTGATGCGCAACGCGTGGAACGCGCGATTTCACTGTCGGCGGAAAAGTACTGTTCGGCATCCGTCATGCTCGGCAAAACAGCGGAGATCACCCATGACTTTGAACTCATCGAAGCCGGTTAAAGTCGCCCTTGCTTTGGCCTTTACGGGCGCTTTGGCGGGGCTGGTATCGGCTTGCGCATCCCAAGGTCCCACCGACAACCCGTTGGCGCGCAAACTCAGCTGGTTTTCCTATATGGAAGGCGGCGACATCCGCGCCGCGTGCGGCCCCACGGCACCCAATCAATACCGCTTGGTTTACAATGGCGTCTATACTGAACAGGTGCGCACCTATGATTTCGGCGCGGATAACCGCTTGAATGTTGGCGTGACCGGGGCTGCGGATGTCAGCCAGTTCAGTACGTCCAGTTTGAGCGGCTTGCTCAACCCCTGGCGGGCCAAGACGGCCATTCGAAATCTGAGCCAGGCCGAAGCCGCCAAGATCGCCATGGCGCTTGAACGCGATGGTGCTTTTGGTGCACCCGCCGTGGGCACGGAGCTGTCATCGAAGGGCTTTTTTTGGACCGTCGCCGCCTGTCATCAGGGCAGCTACCATTTCACCGCTTTGGCTTGGCCGTCCCCGGCGTGGGAAAACGCGACGTTTGATGATGTCGTGTTTGACCTGGACCCGTCCCCGATTGCCGTCAATCCGCCGCGCAAAACCATCACCACGCGCGACACCAAACGTGGCGATACGGGGCATGTGATTGAAAACGAGTTTCATACCAAGGTTGGCGAGAACGGCCTGTATGGCGTCATCGATTTGGGGCGATGAACAAAACAACAGCGATTGCGATCACGCCATAGGGTCGCTAGAGTGTAAAAATCATATAAACCACCTAGCCAGAAGGTGAATGTAGATGCCTTATGTGATGCGTAACGCCGAAGGGCGGATTATTGCTGTGCTGAGCGAAGAAGTCGAAGGCAGCGAGATGGTCGGATCGAACGATCCGGACCTGGGGAAGTTCCTTTCCGCCGACAGCCCCGAACAACGCGCTCAACGCGAATTGATGGAATCCGATCTCGGCTTGATCCGTGTGATCGAGGATTTGATCAACGTGCTGGTCGAACGCGGCGTGATCATGTTCAACGACTTTCCCGAACCGGTGCAGAGAAAACTGCTGTCACGCAGCGGTCTGCGTAAGGAATTTTCCTACGTCGATGATCTGTTTAACGCCGACGATAATACTTTTTTGCCGCCGCCCGATGAAGACGGTGAAGGCTTCCTGTAAGCCTTATTGAGCTTCTGTCATGGCGGACGCCCTGGCGACACCGCGACCATAAGTAGAATTTTGCGCGTATTTATATGATATACAGGTTGCTGCCAATCAATATACACACTACAATTATGTTGATTTCTGAGGGGGAAGTTAACGTCACCGTTAATTTTGAAATCGGCCCGTAGAGTGCGGGTTCCGAAAGGGACCGTTTCTGCGGATTTGGGCCTTAAGTGTCGCCAGAGTGCGCGCGTGAGGATTTGGGAGAGTGGACGTTCAGCGTCCGATTAAGGGGAAGTTCGTAATGTTGAAAAAAGTTATGACGACAGCCGTTCTGTCGTGCGCTACCGCTGCGTTTATGATTGTCTCGATGCCGACCACCACAATGGCGGAGGATGATTCCTCCATCGCCCGTGGCGGGCGCCTGTATGACAAGTGGTACAAGGTCATCGATGCGCCCAAGCCGACCGAAACCCACAAAGCGTGGCCCGCATCCAACACCAAAAAGGGCGACGCCACCCAGCGTTGCAAGGCCTGTCACGGTTGGGACCTGCGCGGTAAGGACGGCGCATATGCATCCGGTTCTTACAAAACGGGCATCAAAGGTCTGCGTGGCATGGAAAATGCCGACTTGGGCAAAATCGTCGCCATCATCAAAGACGACACCCATGGCTATGATGGCCAGATGGGCGCTCAAGATTATACCGATTTGGCGATGTTCATCAGCAAGGGCCAAGTCGATATGACCAAGTACATCAATGCCGATAAATCCGTGAAGGGCGACGTTACCAAGGGCGAAGCGTATTACAAAACCCTGTGCATCAATTGTCACGCAGCGGACGGCAAGTCGCCGAAAGAACTGCCCAAACCGATGGGCAAAATCGCTTCGGGCAATCCTTGGGAAACGTTGCAGAAAATTCTCAACGGCCAGCCCAAAGAACAGATGCCGGCCTTGCGTGCATTGCCGCTGCAGGTGTCGCTTGACGTTCTCGCTTACACCATCACCTTGCCGCAAGAATAAGCGCTGAGGTTCTCACGATGTCCCCGCCTCCATTTGGGGGCGGGGCTTTCACGTGGAGGTTTAGGGCGGGAACGATCAAATGCTTAAAAAATTGTGGGCTACGTTTTGGCAACCGACCAGACGCTACAGCATCGGCTTGATTTTTATCGTCGGTGGTTTTGGCGGGGTGATCTTTTGGGGTGGGTTCAACACCTTCATGGAATACACCAACACCCTGGAATTTTGCATTTCATGTCATGAAATGCACGACAACGTGTATGTCGAATATAAAAAAACCGTGCACTATTCGAACCCATCGGGCGTGCGTGCGATCTGTTCCGATTGCCATGTGCCCAAGCCATGGCTCGACAAAATGTGGCGTAAGATCAAAGCCAGCAACGAGCTGTATCACAAGCTGTTGGGCACCATCGACACCCCCGAAAAATTTAACGCCAACCGTTTGGTCATGGCCGAGCGGGTATGGGCGGAAATGAAAGCCAACGATTCACGGGAATGTCGCAACTGTCACAGTTATGACGCCATGCACTGGGAAAAGCAGCGACGGCGCTCCAGCGAAAAAATGCAAGAAGGCATAAAGAAGGGTGAAACCTGCATCGACTGCCACAAAGGTATCGCCCACAAGCGGCCCATCACCGATGAAGAAGATGATTGATTGAGGAAAAAAAACGGGGGCCCTGCATAGAGCCCCCGTTTTCGTATTGCGCCGTGTGTGCCTATGCGTCGGGCGGGGTCCAGCGCAGCACCGGCTTGCGGGCCGCCGCGGTCTCGTCCAGACGGCGGCGCGGGGTCAGCACCGGGGCGTCCTTGAAGAACTGGGCGTCGCCCGATTGAGCACGTTGGTTGAGGCCGCGTAGGGTCTTGATATACAGATCCAAGGTTTCTTTGGATTCTGATTCAGTGGGTTCCATCAACAACGCACCGTGCACCACCAACGGGAAGTACATGGTCATGGGGTGGAAGCCTTCGTCGATCATCGCCTTGGCGAAGTCCAGCGTGGTGACGCCGGTGTCTTTCAAAAAATGATCGTCGAACAGAACCTCGTGCATGCACATGCCGTCGAACGACACGCTCATCACATCTTGCAGCTTAGCGCGCAGGTAGTTGGCGTTGAGCACCGCGTCGGTGGACGCTTGACGTAAACCGTCCGAACCATGGCTGATCATGAAAGCCAAGGCGCGGATGAACACGCCCATCTGACCATGATAGCCTTTTAGGCGGCCAAACGGTTTGGCATCGGAATCGGCTTTGTGCTCGATCATCTTAAAGCCATCCGCGTCGTGCACCACATAAGGCACCGGCGCGAACGGGGCCAAAGCTTCGGACAGCACCACCGGACCGGCACCCGGTCCGCCGCCGCCGTGCGGGGTCGAAAACGTTTTGTGCAGGTTCAGGTGCATGCAATCGATGCCCAAATCACCTGGGCGCACGCGCCCGACGATGGCGTTGAAGTTCGCACCATCGCAGTAGAAATAGCCGCCCGCGTCGTGGATGGCGTCGGCGATTTCGATGACGTCGTTTTCAAACAAGCCGCAGGTGTTGGGATTGGTGAGCATGATGCCCGCCACGTCCGGTCCCAGTTTGGCTTTGAAGGCTTCGATGTCCACGCGGCCGCGTTCGGTGGCGGGGATGGAATCGACCGAAAAACCACACGCCGCCGCGGTGGCGGGGTTGGTGCCGTGGGCGCTTTCGGGCACCAGCACGCGCTTGCGGGTGTCGGCTTCGCCGCGATCTTCAAGCGCCGCTTTGATCGCCATCATGCCGCACAATTCACCATGCGCACCGGCCGCCGGGCTCATCGCCACGGCGGGCATGCCGCACAAGGTTTTGATCCAGGTCGCCAACGTGTCGATCAGTTCCAACGCGCCTTGCGCGGTGCTGACGGGCTGCAACGGGTGCAGGTCGCCGAGGCCTTTCATGCGCGCAACCTTTTCGTTGATGCGCGGGTTGTGCTTCATGGTGCATGAACCCAGCGGGTAGAAGCCGCTGTCGATGCCGTAATTTTTCTGGCTCAGGCGGGTGTAGTGGCGCACCACTTGGGGCTCACTGAGGCCCGGTAGACCAACGGCGTCTTTGCGTCGCATGCCGCCGAGGCGATCATCTGAAACCGCGACGTCGGGCAGATCGACACCGGTGCGTCCGTCTTCGCCCATTTCGAAAATCAGCGGCTCGGCAAAGTCGAGGCCTTTAGACCCGCTGATGGTTTTAACTGTCGTGGCTTGGCTACCGCCGACGGGGACGTTTGATCGTCCTTGAGACATATCAGCCATTAGAGGATCTCCCCAAGCGCTTGCACCAGCGCGTCCATGTCCGCGTCGGAATTGGTTTCGGTGACCGTGACCAACAGGAAATTCGCCAAGTCGTCGCGTTCCGGCAGCAAGCGGGTGATCGGCACACCGCCGAGGATGCCGCGTTCGGCCAAGGCTTCGACCACCTGTTCGGCGGGCTTGGACAGCTTGATGGTGAATTCGTTGAAGAAGCTGTCGTTCATCAGCTCGACGCCGTCAACACCAGCCAGCATGTCGGCCAGCTTGCAGGCGTTCGCGTGGTTGATGCGTGCGAGACGCGATAGGCCTTCTTCGCCCAGCAATGACGCGTGGATGGTGAACGCCAACGCGCACAGACCGGCGTTGGTGCAGATGTTCGAGGTGGCTTTTTCGCGGCGGATGTGTTGCTCGCGCGTCGACAGCGTCAGCACCCAACCGCGTTCGCCTTCAACGTCTTGGGTTTCGCCGGTGACGCGACCGGGCATCTGGCGCACCAGTTTCGACGTGGTGGCGAACAGGCCGACGTATGGCCCGCCATAGCTGAGCGCATTGCCCAGCGACTGGCCTTCGGCGGCGACGATGTCCGCACCTTGGTTGCCGGGGGCTTCCAACAAACCCAGCGAGACGATTTCCGTCGTCACTGCGACCACCAACGCGCCACGGGCGTGGGCGGCTTCGGCGATGGGCTTAAGATCGATGATGCGTCCGAACATGTCGGGGCTTTGCACCACCACACACGCGGTTTGGTCATCGATCAGGTCGATGACGCTGGCCGGATCGGCAGGGCGGGTGGGGTCGGAATCCGGCTGCACCAGTTCGATGTTGAGCGAATGCGCGCTGGTGTGGGTGACATCGAAATAATGCGGGTGAAGACCGCCCGCCAAAACGGCGCGGTGGCGACGCGTTGCGCGCACCGCCATCATCACCGCTTCCGCCGTTGCCGTAGCGCCGTCGTACATAGATGCGTTGGCGACTTCCATGCCGGTCATCATCGCGACTTGGGTTTGGAATTCGTACAGGTACTGAAGCGTGCCTTGGGACACTTCCGGCTGATAGGGGGTGTAGGCGGTGAGAAATTCACCGCGTTGCACCAAATAATCCACCGTTGCCGGAACGTGGTGGCGGTAAGCCCCCGCGCCGAGGAAGCTCGGCGCGGATGACGGCGACAGGTTCTTCGCCGCAAACTCGGCGAAGGTCCGTTCGACCTCCATCTCACCCACATAACCGGGCAGGTCCACGGGACCGTCCAGTAATGCCTGCTTGGGCACGTCGCAAAACATATCCTCAACCGCGCTTGCGCCGATGGCATCAAGCATCGCTTTGCGGTCTTCTTCAGTGTGCGGCAAATAACGCATCAGCACGAATTCCTTGTTCGAAAAGGTCCTGGTTGAAGGCTAGGGTTTTAGTCCAGGCCGTCCACGTAGGCTTTATAAGCGTCTTCGTCCATCAAGCCGTCCAGTTCAGACGTGTCGGACAGTTTGATTTTGAAGAACCAGCCGCCAGCAGCCGGATCGCCGGACACCGCAGCCGGGTCGTCGGCGATGGCGGCGTTGCCTTCGACCACTTCGCCCGATACCGGGGCGTAGACTTCGGACGCGGCTTTAACGGATTCGACAACGGCAGCTTCGTCGCCTTTGGCAACGGTGCGGCCTGCTTCGGGAACTTCGACGAAAACCAGATCGCCCAGTTGTTCCAAAGCGTATGCGGTGACGCCGACCGTGGCGACGTCGCCGTCGATGCTGATCCATTCGTGGTCGTTGGTGAATTTGATGCTCATGTTGCTCATCCTGTTTTCAGATCAATCAATAGAATTTAAGTTTTGTAGCTTTTGGACGTGAACGGCATTTTTACGACTTTTGCCGCCAACGGTTTGCCACGCACGATCAGGTTCACCGCCGTGTCTTCAGCGGCGAACGCAGTTTTCACATAACCCATGGCGACAGGCCCGCCGACCGACGGGCCGAAGCCGCCGCTGGTCACGGTGCCGATGGTGTTGCCATCTAGGTCTTGGATTTCGCTGCCTTCGCGAGCTGGGGCGCGGCCTTCGGGCAAGATGCCGACACGCAGACGCTCGGTGCCGTTTTCCAACTGATCGAGGATCACGTCTGCACCGGGAAAGCCGCCCTCTTCACGGCGGCGTTTGTTGACCACCCATTTGATGTCGCCTTCAACCGGCGTCGTTTCCGTGGTGATGTCGTGGCCGTACAGGCACAGGCCCGCTTCCAAACGCAGGCTGTCGCGCGAACCCAAACCGGCGGGTTCGACGTCGGGCTGGTCCAGCAACAAGCGGGCGAAGGTTTCGGCCTGATCGGCCGGGACTGAGATTTCAAAGCCATCTTCGCCGGTGTAGCCCGAACGGGTGACGAAGCAATTGATGCCGCCGATTTCGACTTCGCGGAAGTTCATGAACTTCATTTCCGCCGTCTCAGGTGCCAGCTTCGCCAACACGTCACCCGCTTTTGGGCCTTGCAGCGCCAGCAGCGCGCGGTCGGTGAGGATTTGCAGATCGGCCTTGCCTTTGGTGCCCGCTTCGATGTGGGCGAAGTCTTGGTCTTTGCACGCGGCGTTGACCACCAGATACAGCCCGCCTGCAATGCGCGTCGCCATCAAATCGTCCATGATGCCGCCTTGCTCATTCAGTAGCACGGTGTAGCGGGTTTTGCCCTCACTCATGGCTTGGTAGTCGCCGGGCACTAAGGTTTCGAACGCTTCAATGGCGTGCTCGCCGATCAAGAAGCCTTGGCCCATATGCGAAACGTCGAACAGCGATGCGCCTGCGCGGGTGTGCAGGTGTTCTTTGAGGATGCCGGCAGGGTACTGAACCGGCATGGCGTAACCGGCGAACGGCACCATTTTTGCGCCGAGTTCACGGTGCAAGCTATCTAACGGTGTGGTGAGGAGGTCTTGATCGCTCATAACAGGTTTCCTAACAGAATCTGGCAGTCACCCATCCACATGGATCAGGCGCTGCCCCACTCTGTCTTGGAACCTGAAAGATTCCCCAAGAAGGCCATTTGTGCGCCTTGGGTTACATCTTCGGTGAGGGGGTCAGTTCTTCGACCACCTACTTTCCAGAGCCTCGTTGCCATCACGGTCCGTTTGCCTGAGAGATTCCGGGGCGGTTGCTCCTTCGGCGCTGTGCTGACCACATGTGTGGCGCGACAGTCTCTCCCGTGGCGGCTTCAGTCGAGGAAACCAGTATTTAATTTTAAACTTCAACGACCCGGTTTGACCGAGCCAAGCTTCATTCTAGTGACAACCCCACCGAGGTCAATGGGGCGCTGACTACGTAAGGGAACTCAGCCGGTGTTGCAAGGGGTTTCGGCGGATCAGATCAGCGATTTTTGCGCTGATAGTCCAGCTCCATGCGGCTGAGCGCCAGCGACAGGTAGATGAGGTAGTTTTCTCCGCTTTGGCCAGCATTTAAGGGCAACACGAATTCATGCGGTTCGGGCCGTTGCCATTTGAGATTGGGCACATTTTGCGCGTAGGTGAGAACCAGCGGATAGCGGTTCTTTTTCAAGATGTTCTTTTGCGCGTCGGCGGTGGCGACAATGTACTCAAAATCCGTGTCACCCGTTTGGTTGGCCGGACCGCGGGTGGACACGATGGTCGGCGCAAGCCAAACGGTCAGCTCGCCCGCGCCGCTGGCGTCGGTGTTGTATTCGCACGAATGGGCGAATCCGATGATTTCTTCTTCATGCAAAACATCGATGATGTCGCGCCCGGCACCGGGTTTGAAACGGGTCAGCTTCGCCCCATCGGCAACGATCAAGATATCCGGGCACGGCGGGGCGGGGGGGGGATCGCCAGCACATGCCGCCAACCCCAGCCCGATCAGTGCGATCAGGCCAGTGCTGAGAACGGCTTTGATGGGGCGCTGGGTAGGCTGCATGAATTCGACCTTAGATGTTTTTATGAGCGCCGTCGCACAGCGCGCCTTTTTGGGAGGCGCGGCAGCCACAGAAATAGATGTTACCAGCTTTTTCGGCGGTGTGCGCGATGGGGGAAAAATCGCTGCCTTTGTGCTTGCCGTCGCAGAACGGTTGCTTTTCGCTCAAGCCACATGTGCAGTAGTAGTAGGTTTTGCCTTCTTCGGCTTCGATCACGTAGGGGGCTTTTTTGGTGCAGACGGCTTCGCTCATTAATTTGTGCCTCAATAGAGATGTCGTGGTGCGGGCACTCTAATCAAGGCGGGCATTAGTTACAAGACGCGGATTACATTCACGATTAATTCTGAGGACGCAGGGCGCTTAGCGTGGTTTTGTCCGCCAACGAGGTCATGGTGGCGGCGACTTTGCTCAGCGCGCGGGCCCGGCCCCAGGGGTTGGTGATGGTTTTGGCCTCATCCAAAGCCAGGTTGAAAACAGACCAGGCGGCGTCCGTTTCCTGGCGTCTGGAACGTTCTTCGGCGATATCGCACAGCATCCAAACGCGGGAAAACGGGCTCATGATGTCGTCGGTGGCCTTGGTGGCTTCGTCCTGGGCGCTGGTGGCGCCGTCAATGTCGCCGCCACGGCGGCGCTCGTCGGCGATGGTCCAAAAAATATGCGCCTTGAGGCGGTCGTCCTTGATCAGATGGGTGGCGTTGATGGCTTCATCTCGGAGGTCCGTGTCGCCGTTGATGCTGATGCTGACGTCGTTGAACGCCAAGGCGATGCGCGAAAAGGCGTAGGCCTTGGCAAATGGAAATTTGATCTTCGCCGCTGCTTTCTTGGCCTTGCTGAGGGTCGCCTTGGCCTGTTCGAATTGCCCGGCTCCGCCCTGATAGGACGCAATGCGCGCCAGAACCAGGGCGCGGTAACGCACCGCTTCAATGCTGTCTGCGGTGACCAGCGCGGCATCGGCTTCGCCCGCTTGGGCCAGGCCGGTGGCGGCGGCGACCAGGACGGGGACGTCGCTTGCGCCGTTGACGACATCTTTGAGCACCATCAAGGCGCGCTGCGCCATGCCGTTTTCGGCATAGGCTGCGGCGATGTGGCGGCGCGCTTTGTTGAGGCTTTCCTCATCCGTGATCAGGTCGAGCTGGTCTTCGGCGGCCTCGATATGGGCTTTGGCATGGGCCTCATGCCCGGACTTGTGCAAGAACACCGCGACGCGGCTGCGAAATGAGATTTGCGTCAACACCGATTCGATGCGTTCAAGGTAAGGAGCCAGATGCTTAGCCGTTTCCGCAGCGTTAAAAGCGTCGTCGTTTTTGCTTTGAATTTCGGCAATGGCGACATAGGCCTCAACTTGCTGCACGGGATCGGGAATGATGTCCACGGCGGCCATCGCATCTTCGATTTGGCCGATTTCGGCGCGCGCCTTGGCGATGTCTCGCAGCGCCACCATGATCAGACGCGGATCGTGAATGCGCCGGGTGGTGACGGCGGCGTCCTGGGCCAGACCGGCGCGGGCTTGCGCGGTGAGGATTTCACCCAACGCCCAATCGCGCATTTCCGGCTTGTCGATATCACCCGCGCTGGCGGCGGCTTCGATCAGCAAACAGCGTGGTTCCGGTTTCGCCATGCAGGCTTTTTTGTCGCGCGGTGCGCTTTGTTGATCGAAGGCGGCGCCTTCGATCAGGTTGCGGGTTTGTGGGTTGGCCAGCAAAGCCTCGCGCGCAACGTCGGTCGATTGGCGGCGCGATTTTTCCAAGCGCCCTAAAAGCTTGCTGACTTGGCCCCCGGTTTCCAGGTCTTTGGCCAGTTGTTCGGTGGCTTTGCCGTCGGTTTTGAGCTCGGCGCTTTTCTGGTAGGCCTGGATTGCGGCTTTGGTTTGCGGACCATAGCGCCCATCCAAGGGGCCTAAGTAAAAACCCTGATCGGCGAGTTCTCTTTGAATGCGCAGCACCAAATTGGTCGCGGCTGAGGGCGCTTTTTGCTCAATGTCTTCTGGGCTGATGCCCGCGGCGGTCTCGAACGTGGCGAGGTTTTCCAGATAGGTGTCAGACCTCACACCACCGTTCGCCGCCCAAACCGAATGGGCGGCGGTGATCATCCCTAGAGCCGCAAGCACGATAAAAGGCCCTTGTGGGCGCATTTTGTTTCCTTAATTTTCGGGCCGCGCTGACATATTATCGCATTGCAAGGACCTGTCCACCAACGCTTCCATGTGATTTGATGGCGGCGCTCGATTCGCCGCCACATTGCAAAGACTAAGAGGATCTCCCCACCATGGCTGTGTATACGGAAATCTCCGACGACGATCTCACCGCCTTTGTTGCCGGGTACGGCATTGGCGAGGTGTTGTCGTGTAAAGGCATCGCAGAAGGCGTTGAAAACTCTAATTTTTTGCTGATTACGGATCAGGCTTCGTTCATTTTGACGCTGTATGAAAAGCGCGTCGATGCGAACGATTTACCGTTCTTTTTAGGGCTCACCGAACATTTGTCGGCCCGCGGCGTGCCGTGCCCGACGCCGGTGCATTCACAAAATGGTGAGGTGCTGCGCGAGCTCAGCGGGCGTCCGGCGGCCATTGTGACGTTCTTGACCGGCATGTGGCCGAAGCGAATCCAAAATCATCACTGCGCCGAACTGGGCCGCGCCATGGCCGAAATGCATGTCACCGGCACCGACTTCGAACTCGCCCGTCCCAATGCGCTGAGCGTCGCCAGTTGGCGACCGTTGCTGGAGGCCTGTGAAGGGCGTGGCGATGAGGTCAAGGCGGGCATCACGGCCGAGCTGCATGCAGAACTCGATGTGTTGGAAGCCCGGTGGCCCACGGACCTGCCCGCGGGCGTGATCCATGCCGACCTGTTTCCCGACAACGTGTTCTTTCGCGGTGAAAAGCTCAGCGGGCTGATCGATTTTTATTTTGCTTGCAACGACCAGTTTGCTTACGACTTGGGCATCTGCCTCAACGCATGGTGTTTTGAGCGCCACGGGGACTTTAACGTAACCAAGGCGCGCAAGATGCTTAGAGCCTATCAAAAGGTGCGCGATTTTTCCGAAGCCGAAATGCAGGCTCTGCCGTTGTTGGCGCGCGGTGCGGCGATGCGGTTTTTACTCACCCGGCTGTATGACTGGCTGAACACGCCACAAAACGCCATGGTGACCCCAAAAGACCCGCTGGAATATTACCACAAACTGCGCTTTCATCAGGCCGTCACCGGCCCCGGCGCGTATGGATTGGACTGAAGACAATGACGGATGACGTGGTGGACATCTACACCGATGGCGCATGCAGCGGCAATCCCGGCCCCGGCGGGTGGGGCGTGGTGATGCGCTGGAAAGGCGTGGAAAAAGAATTTGCCGGCTATGAGCCTGACACCACCAACAACCGCATGGAACTGATGGCGGCGATTATTGGGCTGGAACAGCTCAAACGCGGGGTCAACCATGTGCGCGTGCACACCGACAGCACCTACGTCAAAGACGGCACCACCAAATGGATTCACGGCTGGAAAAAGAACGGCTGGAAAACGGCGGCGAAAAAGGCCGTCAAAAACCAAGATCTATGGATGCGCCTGGATGAAGCCCTGTCCGGCCATGAGGTCGAATGGCACTGGGTCAAAGGCCATTCCGGCCACCCTGAAAACGAACGCTGCGATGAACTGGCGCGTCTGGCGATCAGCCAATACAAAGATAGCCAAGTTCTTTAGCCAAGTGATGTAAGGCTGCAGTGTTCGTTATGCCTTAACGTCGACCGCCGCCACCGCCGCCACCGTTCCCGAAACCGCCGCCAGAACGGCCCCCAAAGCCACCACTGCGACCGGAATTGCCACGAAACAGGTCGCGGTTTTGCATATCTTGGGTGCGGATGCGCTCTTGAGTTTGAGTGCGGACCTTATTGCCCTCAGCTTCGTTTTCATTGTAGCGATAGCGGTTCTGATTTTGGGTTCGCTCCATTGCTCCCGAATTGCTCATGGCGGGCGCCGCTTGTGAGAATATCGTTTGCGCCACAGCTGGGGTGCTGCTCAACATGATGGCGACACCGGCAGTCGCGAAGAGTATTTTCATCTGGGGTATCCTTTTTGCTTTTATTATGGGGCGTTTATAATATTAGCATATGCTAATATTGCATGGCAATGCTGTGACCGCCATCACTGAACGTGTGGCAGGCTTGCAGCCCGGATGTTGATTGGCTGTGAAGGGGCGACTTAGGTTACGCAGAGAACGCCGTTAGTCGTCAGTCTGCGATTTCAGGCTCTTGGCATAGTTGGCTTCGGACGCGGCGAGCATTTTCGGGTCGATCAGCTTGAGGTCGTCGGCGAATTCGGTTTCGAATACCGCTTTAAAGCCTTCGTCGCCTAAAATTTTATGTGCTTCTTGCATGAAATGGCTGATCTTGTCGTTGATGTCCGTGGCGCCACCTTCGGCTCTCGTGACAAACGATTGTTGACCCAGGTCTTGGACAGAGCGTTGGAATTCGTCGCGCAGGTTTTTTAACGCATCGACAGCATCGGGCGTGGCCCGCTTGCCCAGCGCTTGGGTGACGATTTGGTCAAACTTATCCATGGTTCCTGCCTCTGAAATCGTGCACGCGTGGATTTTCGCGACCCACTCGGTGTGCTTAAGGCCATATGGACTGTAGAGAAAGCTGCTGATGCCATAGCCGCGGGCCTTGGAAACAACCAATTGGGTTGGGGTGGAGTATAGCACCTGATTGGCCAGTTGGTGGCACACCCCGTCTATCGCGTAGCGAAAAATGGTGCCATGAGCGTCGGGATCGTTGGGCGAGACGAGACATTTCGTCAAGCGGGCTTCTGCGTCGCCGTCACCGATGTCACGATAGGTGTTGGTGTGAAAATCGCCCCAACAGAACCAGTAATTTTTGTTGGCTTTTTCCACCGCCTTGAGGTCGGCGTATTGTGATGCCGGTTGGTAATCCGTAACCCAGGTGTGATCCAGCCTGGGGTCGATCTGTAAAGGTCGCGCCCAAGCGAAAAGTATCGTGTCGCTTGCCATGGTCAAATCCCCACCTAGGTAAACCTATAGGTAGTATAGATCTGTATGGTGGATATGCCTAGGTTATGTTTGTGGCCGCGAAAAAGGCCCGCCGTAGGGGCGGGCCTTTGGTCGTATTCAGGCGTGGCGGCTTACAGTTTCGACAGCTGAGCTTCAGCGCTGGAAACGTCGAATTCACCGGGACCTTCTTGGTCGATGGATTTGACGACGCCGTTTTCGACGACCATCGCAAAGCGATCGCAGCGCAGACCCAGGCCCTTGCCGTTGAGGTCCAGTTCCAGCCCCATTTTCTTGGTCAGTTCCGCGTCGCCGTCGGCGATCATGCGGACTTTGCCGTCGGTGCCTTGGTCCTTGCCCCACGCGCCCATGACGAAGGCGTCGTTCACGGCGAAGCAAACGATGTCATCGACACCCTTGGCTTTAATCTGGTCGGCCATCTTGACGAAGCCGGGCAGGTGCTGGGCGGAACACGTCGGGGTGAAGGCGCCAGGAATGCCGAACAGCACGACGGTCTTGCCGCTGAACAGATCATCGGTGCTCAAGCCACCAGGGCCGTCGGGGCCCATTTCGTAAAGGGTGGCGGCAGGAATTTTATCGCCGGGCTGGATGGTCATTTTATGTGCTCCCAATTGGAATGATTCAACAAAACGGATTGAACCCTAAACTGGGCATAAGGGACACAGATTACAACGGTGAAATCGTGATTATTTTGCTTATTTAGCAATCGCCATAGCGCCGCCGCCCGCTTGGTCGAGGGCTTTCAAAACCGTCGACTGGCTGAGCAGTTCCGGCAAAGCAATACCATCGGGTGCGCCGGGGCCATAGACCGCGTTGAACGGAATGCCATAACGCCCGAACGACGCCAAATACTGCGAGATGATCGGATCAGGGCGGGTCCAATCGGCTTGCATGGCGATGGTGTCGGTGCCGCCCAAGCGGGTAAAGACCTCGCCTTTTCCGATCACCACGGCCTTGTTGACTTGACACGTGATGCACCATTCGGCGGTGACATCGACGAACACGACCTTGCCGCTGGCCACCAACTCGCGGATGGTGCGCTGATCGAAGGTTTGCCACAGGCCGTCCAGCTTGAACTTGTCGGCGTGTGATTCGGGGCCATTGGTGGTCCGGTCGGGCACTGCGAAAGCCAAAACCGCCAAGATCGCAACCACGCCCCAATCCATGCGCCCGTATTTGCGGTGCATGCGTTTGTGCACATACAGCATCAGCGCAATCACCACCATGATGGCACCGATCAACATGGCGGCGAGCTCACTGACTTGAATGGCGAGGATGCTCACCAGCCAGATGGCGGTGGCGGCCAAAGCAAAGCCTAAGATGCGGCGCAAAATCACCATCCACCGTCCGGGCTTGGGCATTTTGGTGGCGAATTTGGGAAACAGCGCGACCAGCAAATACGGCAGCGCCAGACCGACGCCAAGTGCTGCGAAAATTGCCAAAATCTCAACGGTGCCGCGCGCCAGGGCAAAGCCCACGGCGGTGCCGAGGAACGGTGCGGAACACGGCGTAGCGAGCAGCGTCGCCAATGCGCCGGTCATGAAATGCCCGCCCAGGCCATGCACGTGGGTGGTGGTGGTGCCGATTTCGCTGACGCTTTGGGGCAGGTGAACTTCGAAAAAGCCCCACAGATTGCACGCGAACAGCGTGATGATCAAAGCCATCGCGACAAGGAACCACGGGTGTTGGAACTGGATGCCCCAACCGATCGCCAGCCCGGCGCTTTTCAACGCGATGAGCCCGGCGGCCAGAACCAGGAATGATGTCACGATGCCCGCTGCACTGGCGAGGAAGCTGAGGCGCACGGTGCGGGTGTTGCCGCCGCCATGTCCCACCACGCCCAAAAGCTTGATCGACAGCACCGGCAACACGCACGGCATCAGGTTCAAGATCATCCCGCCCAAAACTGCCAGCGCCAGCATCACGACCATCGATGGCCCCGCAGCCATAGTCTGGACCTGGGCGTCGGCCAAAGCCAGAGTGTCCGCCGTGGCAGGGGTGGGGGTGACTTTGAATTCCGCACCGCGCGGTGCGTCGGCCAGCGTGATGGTCAGTGTGGTCTGATTGAGCGGTGTTTTTGTGGCTTTGAGGCCTTCGAATTCGACTTCGATCAGCGCCATTGCGCCGTCAACGCTGAGCGAGACTTTGGGCTTTGCGAAGGCCATGCCTTCTGGGCCTTCGACATAGACGTCGGGGCTTTCAAAGGGGCTGAGCGAGCTGGCGTTGAGATACAGCGTGCCGCGATCATCATTTCCGGCAGGGGCGATTTGGAACTGGGCTGTTTCGATTTTGAGGCCCAGGGCTTTGGCGCCCAGTTCGTTCGTCTGCGGCACCTGGGTTTGAAATGTGTTGAGCAGATGCGCCTCGGCGGATGGCGCGGCGGGTCCTGCTGGTAGGGAAAATTGGATGGTGGTGTCGTAGGGCACGCAAATGTCGGCGCACGCCAGATAGCTGATTTGGGCGTTGAGTGCCAACGTGTCGCCGGGTTGGTCCAGTTTGACGTTCAGCGGCAACACCACTTCGTCGGTGTAGCCCAAGGTCTCAAAGCCGAGGATCGAAAAGCGTTCCGGCAGCGGCCATTCGATTTCGGCACCTTTGACGTTGTACGACCCGTCCCATTCCACTGACGGGGGAAAGCCCGCGTCGCCCGGCGTGCGCCAATAAATCTTCCAATGGTCTTTGAGCTTGAAATGCAGGCCCAGCGCGACGGTGTCGCCGTCGCCGGTCGCGTTGGTTTGGCTGATGATGCGCAACGCCGTATTGTCGGTCTCAACCCAGGGGCTGGACGCGGCAGAGGCATGGTTGGATAACACACCGAACGCCAAAATCAGGGCGCTCAGGACGGACAGGGTGCGGAGCATGGTTTTCATGGCCTCGGAGTGTATCTATATTTCGCGAAAGGTTAAGTCCTGATCGTGGCCGCTTTGAGGCAAATCACAAATAAGTGACTTAAATTTCTCTCTTTTCGGGGGTGGTTTTGTGGATCAAGACACATATGCCATACTGATGGATACGGATTTCGGTGGCAATATTGGCGGGCGAAGCGATGACCATTCAAACTTCAGACAGCCCTTATCTTGTCGGCCACCTTCTTGTCGCCATGCCGGGCATGCCGGATTCCCGGTTTACCAAGTCGGTGATTTACATCTGTGCGCACAATGACGAAGGCGCGATGGGCTTGGTGATCAACCAGCCGATGAAAGACATTTCGTTTCCAGACCTCCTCGACCAACTCAATCTGGTGCAGACCGATCCCAGCGCGGCCATATCCATTCAATTCGGCGGCCCGGTGGAACAGGGCCGGGGCTTTGTTTTGCACAGCCCCGACTACATCCATGAGGCCACTCTGGTCGTCGATGGCGGCGTGGCGCTGACCGGAACCGTGGACATCTTGCAAGACATCGCCGAAGGCCGCGGCCCCAAAGAGCGTATTTTGGCGCTGGGTTACGCGGGCTGGGGTGCGGGGCAGCTGGACAGCGAAATTCTCGCCAACGGTTGGCTGACGGTCGAGGCCGACCCCGAAATCGTGTTTAACGTCGATCTCGACAAAAAATGGAACACCGCCTTGGCAAAGCTGGGCATCGATCTGAGTTTACTGTCCGAAGATGCCGGGCACGCTTAAGGCCCGAGCAAGTCCAGCCTGCCCAACTTCCGTCCGGTTTAGCCGCCGAGGCCGGGCTGGTGGCAGCCGCGGCAATCGCTTTTGTCGTTGTTGACCTTGGCCCAGATTTCGGGACCGACTTTGCTGGGTAAGTCTGGCGGCAAAGATTAATTGTTCTGCTGAGCGGATTTGGGCTTCCAACTCTCAATACGGGCGTTGGCGTCGTTCAGTTTTTCTTCGGACCAAAAAAGGCGACGGACTTCTGTTAAGCGGAGTCTTGCTGCGTCCCTAATATTTTTGCCGCCGTATTTGATGGCCTGTGATAACCAAAAGTATGCCTCTTCATCATTTTGGGGAATATCGCCATACCCTAAATACTTCACACCAACATTTGCCATCGCTACGGGGTTACCCAACTCAGCGGACTTCTTGTACCAGACAAGGGCTTCTTTATCGCTTTTGGGTACGCCCTCTCCCTTCGCATGCATAATGCCAATAGTGTTAATGACTTCAATGTCGCCTTGCTCGGCAGCCTTTTGATACCATTTCATGGCTTCAGCATGATCCTTTGGTACACCCCAGCCTCCTTTATGCATATTCCCAAGATAAATTTGTCCATCTTTGTTGCCTCGTTCGGCGGATTTGCGGAACCATTGTGCAGCTTCTTTATAGTCCGTCGAAACCCCATCGCCTTTGAGATAGCTAAGCCCCATGGCTAATTCCATGTTTCCGTCATTCAATGCTGCAGCCCATCCACGGCCGCCAATAAGGACCGGGGTCGTGAGTTTTTGCTTATCTCGTATAATGACGAAAGAGACCTGAGTGCCGGATGGAATCGCTTTCACTGTGGCTGCCATGTGAGAAGGTTCTTCAATAATGTGCTCACCGACCTGGAGGATGATGTCATTTGGCCGTAGTCCAGAATTTTCTGCAGGACCGTTGGGGGCAAGCTCCAGAACGATCACGCCGACGTTTTTGTTCAAACTACTTTCTTGGGATACGGCTTTGCTCATGCCTTGGAACTTCATTCCAAGCCAGCCGGGCAGGGCCTTGTTCCGCCAATCTTTGAAGGGAGGGCCTGTTTTGCGTTGTATCTGCGGTTTCTAGAGCTTTTGCGTCAAAGGCAAATGCCAAGGTGATGAGGCTTAAGATATAAATTTTTCGCTGAAACAAGGCCCGTCCTCTAAATCTGATACTTGTCGTTGTTGCCATAAAGGTGCGCAACTATAAGCGGTGGTTGCAAGGAGTGCAATCGCCGGTCAGGTTTAGGTGGGTGTATTCGAAATTAGTTCAGCCGCGCTTCAATCTTGGCGAAGTCTTCGACGTTGCCGATCGGGCCAAGTGTCGCGAGAGTCGGGGTGCCTTGGAAAATGCGCGCCGCGACGTTTTTGATGGCAGCGACATCGACGGCTTCGATCTTCGCCACGGATTCTTCGGGCGGAATGGGGCGGCCGAAGATCATCAGTTGGCGGGCCATTTGTTCGGCGCGTGACGAGGTGCTTTCCAGGCTCATCAAAATCGACGATTTTAGCTGCGCTTTGGCACGGTTGAGTTCTTCGGCGCTGACGTTTTGGTCGAGCTTGCCGATTTCGTCGCAGACCACCGGGATCAGTTCCTTGACGTCGTTTTCCCCGGTTCCGGCATAGATGCCGAATACCCCGGTGTCGGCGTAGGCGGAGACGAAGGAATAGACCGAATAGACCAAGCCGCGCTTTTCGCGCACTTCTTGGAACAAGCGCGACGACATGCCGCCGCCGAACAGCATCGACATCACTGACGCGGCGTAGAAGTCGTCGTCGAGGTAGGTAAAGCCCTCAAACCCCATCAGCAACTGAACCTGTTCGGTGTCGCGGCTTTCGCGGATGTCGCCGCCGACGTATTTGGCCGGGCCTTGGGTATCGCCGATGCTTTTGGTGGGGCCTTGGGCAAAGTGTTCGTTGGCGAGCTCAAGCAACTGGTCATGTTGAAAATTACCCGCCGCCGACAGCACCATGTTTGAGGTGCAGTAGTGGTCGGTCATGTAATCCATGATGTCGCCGCGCGGCATTTGGCCGACGCCGTCGAGCGTGCCCAGCACCGGGCGACCCAGCGCTTGATCGGGGAAGCAGGCATCTTGGAATAAATCAAACACCACATCGTCGGGGGTGTCTTGGGCTTGATTGATTTCTTGCAAGATCACGCCGCGTTCGCGTTCCAGCTCGTCTTTGTCGAGGGTCGCGTTCTGGACCAAATCGGCGACCATATCGACCGCAAGGCCCAAATCGTTTTTGAGCACCTTGGCGTAATAGGCAGTGTTTTCGCGAGACGTATAGGCGTTGATGTGCCCGCCGACGTCTTCGATTTCTTCGGCGATGGCCTGGGCGGAACGTTTGCGCGTGCCCTTGAACGTCATGTGTTCCAGCATATGGGACACACCGTTGATGTTTTGCGCTTCGAAGCGCGCCCCGGCGTCGATCCACACGCCAGCGGATGCGGTTTCAACGTTGGGCATCTCGTCTGAGATGATGCGCAGTCCGTTGTCTAAGGTCGTGATGCGCAAAGTTTCGCTCACAGTTTGCCGCGCTCCTTCAAGGTTTTTTCGATGTAGGCTTTGATGATGTCAAAGCTGCCAGGCAGTTCGGTGTACTTCTCTTCCCGTTCATATAGGTCGGAAAGATGAGATGGCAACTGGGGATGCACACCGGATGCGGCTTTAACCGCGTCGGGGAACTTCGCCGGGTGCGCGGTGGCGAGGATCACCATCGGCACAGCCTTGTCCCAACGCCGTGCGCGCGCCGCACCGACGCCGATGGCCGAATGGGTGTCCAACAGATAGCCGGTTTCTTTATGAACGTCGCCGATCAGCTTCGCGGTGCCCGCATCGTCGAAGCGCTCGCCGTCCATGATGCCTTTGAGACGCTCCATGAACAGATCCGTGACACTGAAGTGTCCGGTTTCTTTGAATTCCTGCATGGCGTCATTGAGCGCGCTGCTGTCGCGGTCCAGCAATTCAAACATGAAGCGTTCGAAGTTGGACGAGATTTGGATGTCCATCGACGGGCTGGTGGTTTCAAACACGTCTTTCGATTCCATGCGCCCCGTTTCGATGAAACGGATCAAGATGTCGTTGGCGTTGGACCCGATTACGAATTGGCTGATGGGTAGGCCCATCTGTTTCGCCGCATAGCCCGCGAACACATTGCCGAAGTTACCGGTCGGCACCGCGAACGCCACCGAATTGTCGGGTGCGCCACTGCGCAATGCGGCCCAGAAGTAATAGACCACCTGGGCCATGATGCGCGCCCAGTTGATCGAGTTGACGGCGGAAAGATTGACCTCGTCGCGGAATGATTCGTCGGCGAACAGCGCCTTGACGGTGTTTTGGCAGTCGTCGAAATTGCCCGCCAGCGCGATGTTGTGGACGTTGTCGCTGAGCACGGTGCTCATCTGGCGGCGCTGCACTTCGGAAACTTTTCCGCTGGGATGCAAAATGAAAATTTCGATGTTATCGCGGTCGCGGCACGCTTCGATGGCCGCCGATCCGGTGTCGCCGGAGGTCGCGCCGACGATGGTCAGTTTGGCATTGCGCTTGGTCAGCACGTGGTCGAACATGCGCCCCAAAAATTGCAGCGCGTAGTCCTTGAACGCCAAGGTCGGGCCGTGAAACAGTTCCAGCACATATTCGTTGTCGCCAAGCTTCACCAGCGGGGCGACATCATCCGTGTCGAATGCGCCGTAGGTGTCTGTGACGATCTGGGTCAGCTCATCGCGGCTAACGACGTCCTCGACGAACGGCAACATAACTTTGACGGCCAGCTCGACGTAGCTGAGGTCTTTCATTTCAGCCAAATCGGCGATGCTGAATTGCGGCCAGGATTCGGGCAAATACAGGCCCCCATCGCGGGCCAGGCCCGTCAGCAGGACATCGTCAAAGGCGAGTTTGGGGGCGTTGCCCCGGGTGCTGATGTACTTCACGGCTCATTTCCGTCAAAATTTCGAAAAAATCGCTCCCTTTCTTAGAGACCACGGACCAAAATAGCAATCCACAAGCTCGTAAAACCCTCTGTTTTGCGCAGGTTTCATATGGGGGAAACATGACGCTCGGCTTCATCACGTTGTTATTGGTGTTTCAATTGATCGGCGAGGTGATCTCCAAGGGCCTCGATTTGCCGCTTCCAGGCCCGGTTGTGGGCATGGCGTTGCTGTTCATCGCCTTGGTGATCAAGGGCGATGTTCCGGATGGCCTGAAAGACACGGCGGATGGCTTGCTCAAGCATTTGTCGCTGCTGTTTGTGCCCGCGGGCGTAGGCGTGATGTTGCATCTGCATATGATCCGCGACGAGTGGCTGCCGATCAGCGTCGCCCTGGTGGTGAGCACCGTGACGACCATCGCGGTGACGGCGTTGGTGATGAAGGGCTGCTGTCGTTTTGTCGATGATGAGCAATCGAAGGAGCCGAACGATGGATGACGGCTTCTACCAAATTTGGGTTTATCTCTCGACCACGCCGTTGCTGGGGCTGACAGTGACGCTGGTCGCCTATCAGGCCGGGATGTGGATTTACACCCGCGCGGGGCTGCACCCGCTGCTCAACCCGGTGCTGATCGCAGTGGTGCTGCTGGTCGGGCTGTTGATGGTCACGGGCACCGATTACCGGACCTATTTCGACGGTGCGCAGTTTGTGCACTTCATGCTCGGCCCCGCCACGGTGGCGCTAGCGGTGCCCTTGTATCGCCAATTTAAAAAGGTACGGCGTTCGTTCGCGTTGATCTTGGTGGCGATTTTGTCTGGGTCCGCCACCGCTGCGCTGAGCGCCATCGGTGTTGCGTGGGCGCTGGGGGCGTCGCGCGAAACACTGTTGTCGCTGGCGCCGAAATCAGTCACCGCGCCAATCGCCATGGGCATCGCGGAAGCCACCGGCGGGGTGCCGTCGTTAACGGCGGTGTTGGTGATCTTGACCGGCATCATGGGCGCGGTGCTAGGTACTTGGACCTTGAACGCGCTCCGCATCACAGATTGGCGCGCGCGCGGTCTGGCCATGGGTACCGCCAGTCACGGCATCGGCACCGCGCGGGCCTTGCAGGTCAATGACGTCGCGGGGGCGTTCGCCAGCCTCGCCATGGGGCTGAATGGCTTGGCCACGGCGGTGTTGCTGCCGCTGATTTTGGGGCTGATCTTTTAAAGACTTAATGGACGACTTGATTGCGGCCTTCACGCTTGGCGACATAGAGCTTTTTATCGGCATGATCCAACAGCGCGATTTCGCTTTCGATCGGTTGGTCGGGATACACCGCGACGCCGGCGCTGATGTTGACGCTGATGCGTTGGTCGCCGTCCTCGACCGAGGTTTCTTCGACCACGCGGCGGATGCGTTCGGCGATGTCCAGCGCATTTTGGATCGTTGTACCGGGTAAGATGGCGCAGAATTCTTCGCCGCCATAGCGCACCAAGATGTCGTCACCGCGCAAAATACGTTGCCCCGCATTGCACACCGCGACGATGACCCGGTCACCGACCAGGTGGCCGTAGGTGTCGTTGACGTTCTTGAAATGGTCGATGTCGAGCATGATGACCGCCAAGTTGCCTTTGGTGCGCACGGCGCGGCTAAACTCTTCGCGCAGGCGCTTCATGCCAAAGCGGCGGTTGTAGGCCCCCGACAAGGGGTCCAGAGCGGCGACCCGTTGCAACTGTCTGTGCGCCAGGGCGTTTTGGATCGCCAACCCTAAGCCTTGGCGGAACATCCGCGCCAAGCGCAGCGCACCGCGTTTGAAACCGGTGGAGGAAACCAACACCATGGCGGCGATGGGAATATCGTTGAACGTCACGGGAATGGCGCATATTTCACGCGGTTTGAAATCGGACACGATGCCGTCGATGAGCAAATCCTCGGGCACGGCAAAGCGGATTTCTTTGCCGTCGCGGAACATGTGGCGCACCTGATCGCTTTCCAAGACCGTCGCCACGTGTTTGATGCCGCGCGACGCAGCGACTTCCAACTCACCCGATGTCTCGATGATGAGGGCCCCGGCTTGTGCGCTGGTGTGGACGAGAAGCTGCGCCAAAGCCTCTTCGGCAAGCTCATCGATGTCCAGCGTGCTCGACAAGGAATGGGTAAAGTTGACGACCGCTTGCTCGACGTGGCGCGATTGCGCGAAGGCATCCAGCAAGCGGTTGAACGCGAGCGCGCAGCCGCCGATTTCGTCTTCGGATTCAACCTCGACCGCGCATTGTTCGGGCGTGCAGCGGCTCCAATCGCCGGTATAGGTTGCTTGCTGAATCTGCACGCCAATGTCGCCCATCTTTTCCGATAGATAGCGCAGACGGGGGCGGATCACCCAATGCGCGATGAGGTAATTCAGCCCACCGACGGTGATGCCCGCGCACAATGTCGCGGCGAAAAACATTGGACTTAAGGCTTTCGCCTCTGAAACACCAAGCAGCAGCACAAAGAATGGAAACACCACCCCGGCCAGCACGCCGAACATCACCATCCAGATGGCAAGATCGGTCAGAATTTTCTTCGTTATACGCACTTGAGCTCCCCCACTCTAACTGTGCAAAACTTCGAGCAAATTCTATAAATGTCTTTTAATTCATTGTGTTGGTGCGCAATGCTTGGAAAAGTGACGCCGCCTTTTAAGGGGCATTTTTGTGGTTATTTTTTATATAATGTAAATAAAGTTTTTCCACCATAGAGGGTTCTGTGCCGCGATCAACCAAAACCATGCAATTTACGGCATATCTATCTAAATAAGGGGTGAGGAATGGGCCTTAGATGCGCAACGTTCAAGCACCCAAGTAGCGGGTTTTGAGATGGGCCTTGAAGTGATCTGCGTTTAGCGGCTCACCTGTGGCTTGGCTGAGCAGTTCGCGACTGCTGAGGCTGCAGCCTTTGGCATGCACATGTTCGCGCAGCCAGCCCAGCAGCGGGGCGAAGTCACCACGTGCGATGGACGGCAATATTTCAGGCTTATCGGACTTGGCCTTGGCGAACAACTGCGCCGCCGTCATCGCACCCAGAGTGTAGGTCGGGAAATAGCCCCATGCGCCGTCAAACCAATGAATGTCTTGCAGGCAGCCTTCGCGATCAGATGGCGGGGTGATGCCGAGGATGTTTTGCAAGCCTTCATTCCACGCACCGGGCAGGTCGGCCATACGCAGATCGCCTGCAATCGCGGCGCGTTCCAACTGAAAGCGCAAGATCACGTGGGCAGGGTAGGTGACTTCGTCGGCATCGACGCGGATGAAGCCCTTTTCAACGCGGGTGTAGAGCCGGGTGAGATTGTTAACCTGCCACGCTTCGCCCGCGCCGCTAAAGGTTTCGCGCAGCAACGGGGCGGCGTATTCAAGAAATTCACGCGAGCGACAGGCTTGCATCTCGATCAACAGCGACTGGCTTTCGTGGATGCTCATGCCGCGATCCCCACCCACCGGCTGACCGCGCCACGCCTTGGGCAGGCCTTGGTCGTACAGCGCATGGCCTGTTTCGTGGAGCACGCCCATCAGCGCCGAGGTGAAGTCCGCTTCGTCATAGCGCGTGGTCAGGCGTACATCGTCGTAGGTTCCGCCGCAAAACGGATGGTGGCTTTCGTCCAGTCGGCCGTGGTCAAAATCGAAGCCCAGCGCGCTCATGAACGTGTGACCCAGCGTCTTTTGTTGGGCCGTCGGGAAGGGGCCTTGCAGGGGCAGCAGCTCAGGACCGCTGGCTTGTTTTGCCAAAACATCGTCGAGGAAGCCCGGCAGGAAATCGCCCAAGTCTGCGAACACCACATCGATGTCCGCGGCGCGGCCACCCGGCTCATACTGGTCCAAAAGCGCGTCATAGGGCGACACGCCCAGCTTGTCGGCTTTGGCGGCGGCTTCTTGACGGGTGAGGTTGAGGACTTCTTCCAGGCTGGGCAGCACCGCCTTGAAATCGGCGTCGTCGCGGGCGCTGCGCCAGATGGTTTCGCACTTGGATGCGGCGCGGCTCAAAGCCTCGACCAAATCGGTATCCACTGCGGCGCTGTGCACCCACTGACGACGCATTTCGCCGACGTTGGCTTGCTGCCAGGAATCGAGATGCTGATCGGCTTCGGCACCGTCCAAAAGATCAGGCAGGGCCGGGTCGGTGACCATCGCATGACGCATGCTGGTTAACACCGCCAGCTGTTCGGTACGGCTGTCGATGCCACCGGACGGCATCATCGCCGACATATCCCAATGCAGCATGGACAGCGCGCCGCCGACGGCGTCCAAGCGCCGAAAGCGGTCTTCTAGGTCTTGGTACGGCGTTTTGATCATTTTGGAACTTGCCTTCGTCTTGGCCTCAGAACGTGATCGGCATGGGCAACCATGCCACCTGATCGATCAGCAAAAAGGCGAAGATCAAAAACAGATAGAGGATCGAAAACAAAAATGTCGGCCTTGCGTGGCTGTCATCTTTGGCTTTCAAAAGTTTCCAGCAGTGATGCAGGAACAACGCCCCCAACGCGCCGGCACCTGCCGTGTACAAAAGCCCCGACATGCCGATGAAGCCGGGGACCAAGGTCACCGGAATGAGCAGCAGGGTGTAGATGAGCATCTGGACCTTGGTGGAGTGGCTGCCCACCACCACCGGCATCATCGGCACGCCGACGCGCTCATAGTCGCCATGGCGAAACAGCGCCAACGCCCAGGTGTGCGGTGGGGTCCACAAGAAGATGATGAGGAACAAGATGCCTGATTCAAAGCTGAAATCACCGGTCACCGAGACCCAGCCGATCATCGGCGGGAAAGCACCGCTGGCACCGCCAATGACGATGTTTTGCGGGGTCTTGCGTTTCAGCCACATGGTGTAGAGAAACACGTAATAAAGGATGGTGAACAGCAACAGGCCCGACGCTTCGCTGTTGACGGCAAGATGCATCACCACCACCGAAAAGGCAGCCAACACTACGCCGAACACCAGCGCTTGGGTCGGTTCGACCTTGCCCGCGGGGATCGGGCGTTTTTGCGTGCGCGCCATGAACTGGTCGATGTCGCGGTCGTACCACATGTTGATCGCGCCCGACGCGCCCGCGCCGATGGCGATGCACAGGATCGAAACAAGGCCTTGCCACAAGGGGATTGCGCCCGGTGCCAGCACCATGCCGGTGATGGCGGTGAACACCACCAGCATCATCACGCGCGGTTTCAGCAAGTTGGCGTAATCCGCCACACGGAAACGATAGGTGTCGCCGCCGTTTGGTTCGCCAGTGGCGCCTGTTTTGTCTTGGTGTGTATCAGCCAAGTTTACCTTGCCCCTCAAAAAGTCCCCGAACCGAATGTACAGACTAAGCGCTGAAATTCGAAATCATAATTCTTGTCTTGTTTAGGCGCCGCTGCGTTTACCGAGCAGCGCGCTGGCGCACACCCAAACGAAAAATGCGCCGCCGATGATCGCCAACAGCCCAGCGCCACCGTTAAGGCCCATGCCCAATTTGGCGGAAAACGCCGTTAAACCTTGCTCCGCGCCGGCGACCTTGCGCGCCGCACCATGTCCACCGGCGATGAACAGCCCGGTGCTGGCCAAAGCCTGGCCGACGCCGAACAGCCACACGGAAGCGAGGCTTAAGCGCGGCCACGTGATGGGGCGCTTCAACAGCGGTAGAATGACGGTGTAAAACAGCGCCATGAAGGCCAGTGTGACGCCGGCGATCATGCCGTGATAGTGCGCCGGGGTGCGGGTGTCTTGGCCATCGACGAACAAGCCCATCACGCCGCCGATGCCGAACACCACCGGGCTAAGGATCAGCGCCACGTAGCTGGGGTTTTTCCATGGTTTATCACTTGCGCCCAAGACCGCCTTGATCAGCGGCAGCGCCACGATCAGGCCCACCGGGGCGAACGCATACTGCATGTTGGTGAAAGCCAACAGCCAGCCGGCGGAAAAGACTTCATAGATGGAAAAGAACACCGGGGTGACGAACGCCGATATGGTGACGATCACCATCGCGGCCACCACCGCCATCGGGTTGAACGGCGCGCGGCCCAACACGGCGCTGGCGACGGCGTACCACGCGCCAATCAGCAACGCGACGTTGAGAAATTGCAGCACATGCCCACCGGCCCAGAACAGTTCTTCGTTGAACTGATGGCTGATCGGCTGGCCTTCGACCAGCTGCGGGTCCAAAAGCGCCCAGGCATACAGAAAATAAGCGAACGCCAGCAAATAGATCAACGACGCCGCGATGCCGGCTAGGCTGATCATGTCAATGCCGAAGCTGTGGCTGTCGAGGTCTTTTTGCGGGCGGTTCAAAAGGCACGACAACACCAAGATCGCCATTAAGGCCATGGCCCCGGCTAACACCAACAGCGACAGATAGAACAGTGGACTGGTGAGCACCGGCACATAGTTGCTCATGATGGCCTCGCCTTCGGGCATGATGAACACCGGAATGAACATGCCCGCGACCGCGACGACCGTGGCGCGGAAAGCTAAATACTCCAGCACCAAAAAGCGCGGCTGACCGTTGGATAGACGGTACGCGCTGATGTGCGCAAAGATGGCAAAGATGGCGAGGAAAAACACCACAAAGCTATAGTCGACGTGAACCACCAAAAAGCGGTGGAAATTGGCGACGAACCAAGGAAAATAATCGCTGACGCCGGGGGCGCGACCGAACGCCAACGGTAAAGCGAACAGCCCCGCCGCACCCAGTACGATCAGCGCCACCACCGACCAACGGGTTAGCCACGGACGCGCCGACGGCTCATCCATGGCGGCGTCGAGGCGTTCCATCAGGGGCGGGACTTGGACGGTGGTTTTGCTCATGATTTCAGCCTTACGCTCAAAGCGCTAGAGATGCTCATCGACGGGTGTTTATCGGCCAGGTAGGTTTAGGCCCGACGCCAGACAGGCCCCGGTGCACGGCCACAGGTGCAGCGCCATGACGTAGATCACCACACCGGAAGATGCCACGTAGAACCAAATCGGCCAGGTCCATTTGACGAGGCGCTTGTGGGTTTCGCGGTTGTCCTTGACGGCGTGGTAAACAGCCATGGGTACCAACGGCACGATGGCCACCGCACCGATCACATGGACGATCAAAATGGTGAAATAAAGGGGGCGGATGATGCCTTCACCGCCAAACTTGGCGAGGCCGGAATTGAAGTGGTAGACCAGATAGAATCCCATAAACACCAGCGACACGGCCAAGGCCGCAATCATGGTTTTTTTGTGCGCGTCGGTATTGCCGGCTTTGACGTGAGAACGCGCGATCCACAGCAGGACCACGGTGGCGCTGTTCAACACCGCATTGATGTGCGGAATTGTGGTGATGTCGATCATGTTCGGCGATCCGGATCAGTTGGTCAGTTCAGCGCCGGGCTTAATCGGCTGATCAGCGCCAAGACCGACGTATCCGTAATTTTGAATGCGGTACATGGTTCCGGCATACATGCCGATGGCGGCAACCAGGAACAGGCCGCCGATAATCCAGAGTTTTGCGCGCGGAATTTGAGGCCGGGTGTGGCTTTGCGCGTCGTTTGCTTGAGACGTCTCGGTCATGTGCGGTTTCTCCCCATGTATTTGTTCCCAGAGGTATAGCCTTCTGGACGGTTTTTCGCAAGGAAAGAGCGCCCCGTGCGGCAGAATTGTGCGCTTTTTGGCGCGCTGTGCTATGCGCAGATTGGGTGGCGAATAGGGCAAAAAAAAGCGGGGACCCGAAGGTCCCCGCTTTGCATTTAGAGTGTCGAGCGGCTTACTTGCCGTACTCGTACGGGCTCCAGTTTTCGTCGACCACCACGTCGGTGTCGCCGAAGTTGCCCGGTCCCGGAGGGCTCACGGTGTGAGTCCATTCCAAAGACTTGGAGTTCCACGGATTGGTCGGAGCAGGCTTGCCCGCGAACGCAGCGTAGATGAAGTTGATGGTCTGCAACAACATACCCAAAGCAATGGTGAAGGCGCCAATGGTGGCAACCATGTGGAAATCTTCGAAGTAGAAGCCCATCACCTTCACGTCCTTGAACATTTCATAGTCCCAGTAGCGACGCGGCATGCCTTCTTTGCCGATGATGAACAGTGGCCAGAAGGTTACGTTCACACCGATGAAGTTGAGCCAGAAGCTGATCGTGGCCAAAGGACCGTCCGCATAACGCGCGGTCATTTTGGGGAACCAGTAGTAAATGCCGGCGAACAGAGCGAACGCCGAGAACAACGCCATGATGAAGTGGAAGTGCGCGTGCACATAAGACGTTTCCGACAGGTGCAGCGTCATCGACGGCAGCGCCAACGGAATGCCCGTCAAACCACCGATCAAGATGAGGTACAAGCACGAAGCCGCATACATCATTGCGGTGTTGTAGGTGATGGCGCCTTTGTAGAGCGTGCCCCACAACGACAGCGTCAAGATACCAACCGGAACCGAGATCAAAAGCGTCGTGACCATGTGGCCGAGACGAATCCAGTCGGGCATGCCGGAGATGTACAAGTGGTGAATCCAGACGATACCGGAGATACCAACGGTGCCCCAAATGCCGACATAAACGGCGGCTTTGTAGTTGAACACGCGGTTTTTGGACATGGTTGCGATGACGTCATACAAGATACCGACAGCCGGCAGGAAGATCACGTACACAGCCGGGTGCGAGTAGAACCAGAACAAGTTCTGATACAGCAGCACGTCGCCACCCGCAGACGGGTCGTAGAAGTGCGTGCCCAGGTACTTATCGAACAACAGCAGCGTCACAGCGGCGGCCAGCACCGGAATGAAGACCAATTGCAGAACGAACGCGGCAACGGTGGTCCAGACGAACATGTTCAACTGGTTCCAGCCCATGCCCGGTGCGCGCATGTAGATCACGGTCACCAGGAAGTTCACGGCACCCAAGATCGACGAGAAGCCGAGCAGGTGAACGGTGAACACGTACATGGAGGTGTTGGCCGACGTGGTCACGGAGTACGGCGGATAGCCGGTCCACATGATGTCGGGGGCGTCGGGAACGACAAAGCTCAACAGCGCCAAGAGGATGGCGAAGTAGAACAGCCAGACGCTGAACGCGTTGATGCGCGGGAATGCGACATCGCGTGCGCCGATCATCAACGGCAGAAAGTAGTTGGCCGCGAAACCGGTCAAGCCCGGGATCAAGAAGGCCAAAATCATGGCGGCACCGTGGAAATACAAAAAGCCATTGTACTGGGTGCCAGAGGTAACGATTTGCATGCCCAACTGCATCTGCTCTGCGCGGATGATCAGGGCCATCAGGCCAGCGACGCCAAAAGCTGCCATGGCACCGACCAGATACAGAACACCGATACGTTTGTGATCTGTGGTCAGTATCCACTCTTTCCAGGCAGGGGTAGCTGCGTGTCCTGCGGTGGTTGTAGGTGTACTCATAAGATTATCTCTCCCTCTAGGCTAGGCCCTATTCGTCTGCTTTCACAGCGAGCCAAGCGTCGAACTCTGCACGCGGGACGGTGTGGATCGGATTGGACATTTGTGAGTGACTGTCACCGCAGAACTCAGCACATTGAAGAACGGCTGTCGTTTGTTCTTTTGTGGTGTTGATCCAAATGTAGGTGATCCGGCCCGGCATGATGTCTTCTTTGACGCGGTAATGGGGCAGACCAAAGGAATGCAACACGTCTTCGGATGTCATGCGAAACACCACCGGTTGGTCGGAAGGCAGCTTGATGGCACTGAAATCACTGCCGTCGGCCACGGTGCCATCTTCGAATTCGAATTCGAAGTACCACTGGTAGGCGATAACTTTGACTTCCATGGCGTTTTCGGGAACGCGACGATAAGCGTTCCAAACGGTCCAGCCATTGGCGGCCAGGTAAAAATCATCGGCCATGAATATAGAAGCCGGGATCAGAGCAAATGAAATCGACTGAACGGTGGTCAATTTCTTTGCCGTACCAACCTGGTCTGGGCTTGTCGCGCGGTACTTAATCAGCATCACCACGGCTGCGATGGTCATGATGACGCCGATCACGGTGATGTCGAGCATCACCTCATCCCACAAGTGTTCCCACTCTTCGGCCGGATTGCGGATTTCCTGTGCAAGAGCCTGGCCGGACAGCATCATACCGCCTGCCAAACCTGTCATTGCGGACAGAAGTTTCCTCATTAACTTAACCTCCCTCTCCTCCGCCTGCGAAAAAACAGGACGGAAACTGCAAATGATGAGACGCCTAAGGACAATGCGCCCACACCAACAAACAACGGAATGCTGACCGTGTATTTCCCCTCAGCATAGTTGTAACTGTAACAAAGACTTACGGCGAAATCGATGAACTCACCCGGCTTAAACTCACCGGCTTTAGCATCGAAAACGGCCAACTTAATATCCTGCGGCGCGGAATTGAGTGCGTACAACACCCGCGCCAGACGCCCTTCAGGCGTCAGGAACATGAAGGCGCCCGGATGGAAAAATGCTCTATCCTGAGGCGACCAGAAATATTTAAACCCGATGGACTCTGCGAACGGCTTGATCTGGTCTTTGTTCTTGAACGTCGCGAACGACCAAGACCCGTTCATATTTTCCGTCATTTTCAAGTGCTGCCTGAAAACGCCGACACTGTTTAAGTCATCGTGTTCGTCGAACGAAATGGTCAACACGTTGAAATCTTCGCCCGGCGTGATGCCTTCGAGGTCGGCCAACTGGGCATTGAGATCTTGATTGATGACAGAACAGCTGCCATCGCAGGTGTAATAGGACAAAACCAATATAAGGGGCTTGCCGAGCTTGTCGGACAGCTTGAATTCCTGCCCCTGCTCGTCGATCAGCTGAATATCGCCGCTGACCTTGGTGCCGAGAAACTTTGTCTCGTCGATTTGGAAGATGGATGGGTCGATGTCCGACACAGGCACGGCTCCACCGTACTGTGCTTTGGCTGGAAATGCAGCCAAAGCACAGCTGAGGAGGGCGCTTGCCATGAGAGTACGTGTGCCAAACATCGACCGGTATCCGTCAGTTTCGCGGCTTACCAGAAATAAATCTGAGAGGCGACGAAGAACCAAACGATGTCAACAAAGTGCCAATAAACGGACACGCAGTTGACGAACGTTTTGTTCGTGCGACCACCCAATGCCGGGATCAAAACCGCGACGAACGCCAACAAACCAACCAGCACGTGCGAAGCGTGGAAGCCGGTGATGGTGTAGAACGCGGATGAATAGGCGTTGGTGGATGGGATGAACGGAATTTCCAAAGTGATTAGGTGGTTCCATTCCCACACCGTGAAGCCCAAGAAAACCCCACCCAAAATGATGGTGTAAATCCACCATTTATTGAAGCCAGACAGATCGCCATGGTCCAATTTTTCTTCGGCCACGTGACAGGTCACCGACGACGAGACCAAGATTACGGTCATCACCAATGGGATCATTTTGGACAAGCCGCCTTCGGGCGTGCCTTCCGGCGGCCAGGAATCGACGCCCAGACGCATCATCCAGTAGCTGGAAAACAGCGACAGGAAGATGAAAATTTCCGAAAGGATGAAGATCGGCAGGCCGACATTGGCCACGCCGGCCAAAAGCGGCGTTTGCGTCAGGCCTTCGTGGACCCACATGGAAACACCGGCAAGCAACATAACGGTGCCCAGGCCAGCGAAAACCGCCGTCATCATCAGGTTGTCATACGCAAAGTAGAACCCGAATGCGATCGGAAGCAGGAAAAACGTACCGGCTACCACTAAAAGCGGTGCCCAGCTCCATTCCCAATGGTGCTCATGCACATGGGCGGTATCTGCATCAGAAGTCATAGTCCCTCCCCAAAGTCGGACGTAGTCGTTACAAATATTTTATTTCACACAGGACGGCGTGTGAAAAAGCTGAAAAGCGAATAAGCCCCCAAGTGTTCGTTGGGGAAATGCAGGAACTTCGTAATATGCGAATTGACCAGTGTCAATTGAATGTCCTTTTGCACTGCACAATAAATGTTTGCATTTTCAGCCTTTTGACGGGGGATGGGGGTAAAAGAGGCTATGATTCCCGCGCTACATAAGTAAGTCCTGTTGAGCTTTTCGCCGGGAATGAAAAAATACGTCATATGGCGTATTTGTTTGGGGGTGCGGGAACTTTACACACAAAAAAAGCTGCATGAACGAGCGCGAGTCCCTAATATAAAGTGGGGAATGGGGGGATAATACGTGAACAATCAGCTAGAACTATTGGTCGAAATGGGCCGGCATTTTGCCGCAACCCAGGATATTGAAGTGACCATGGGGCGGGCGTTGGAGCGCATTGCCGAGCTGATGGAGGCCGAGGGCGGGGCGTTGTTCGTACTCGAACAGAGCGATGCTGAGCAACACTTGGTGTGTCACGCCAGCTTCGGCCCCGTCGATATCAAGGGGCTGACGGTTCCCGCCGACAAGGGCATCGTCGGACGCTCGGTCACGACCAACCGTTCCGAAATGGTGCGCGATGCGCAGAACGATCCCAACTTCGACACTTCCATGGATGCGCAAAGCGGTTTCACCACCCGTTCGATCCTGTGCGCGCCCTTGTCGGTTAAGGACGAACGCATTGGCGCCATCGAAGTCGTCAACAAAACCGGCGGGGATGGACTGTTTGCAGACGACGACCTGACGTTGCTGGAAGCGCTGGCGGCATCTGCGGCGCTGGCCATTTCCAACGCGCGCATGGCTGGCGAATTGGCGGAAAAGGAAGTGATGCGCCGCGAATTGGAATTGGCGGCGGAAATCCAGCGCGGATTGTTGCCGCCCCCAGGGGGCGTGGACAGCGATGGAAGCGATTTCCCCATTTGCGGCGTAAACCGCCCCGCACGGGTGGTGTCGGGCGATTTCTTCGACTTCTTTACGATGTACGACGGACGTATCGCCTTCACCCTCGCCGACGTATCAGGCAAGGGCATGAACGCGGCGCTGTTGATGGCCAAGACCGCCAGCCTGTTTCGCTGCTTGGGTAAGGAAGACTTGCGGCCGGGGCGGTTGCTCCAACGCATCAACGCCGAGGTTTGCGAGACCTCAATGCGCGGCATGTTCGTGACCATGATCGCGGGCCTATACGATCCGGCGTCCGGGCGGGTGGTGCTGGCCAACGCCGGGCACGAGCCGCCACTTTTGCATTCAACCGACGACCAGTTCAAAACGTTTCAGGCGACAGCCCCGCCGGTGGGGATACCGCCGGAACTGACCGGCGGTGGCGCGGTGCCCGAAGAGGTTTTGCATCTGAACGGCGGCTCACTTTATATATTCACCGATGGCGCGACCGAAGGCTACGTCGCGCCGGGCGAAGAACTGGGCGCGGATGGTTTTATGGACATGATCCGCGTCGGCTTGTCCGACGGCTTGTCCGCCCAAGCGCGCATCGACGCGGTGGCGAACCGCCTCAGTGGCTCTGGCGAAGCGCTGCGCGACGACATCACAGTTCTGGTTATCGATGACGCCAAGCCCTTGCAAAAGCGCCAAAGTCGTGACGACAATGCGACCTTGATTGAAATCAACAAAGGTCAAGGCGAGGGCTCTATTTTGAATGATGGCGCAGTTCAGTCCCATGAAGGCTCGTTGTGCGCGCTCACGGTTCCGGCCCGTGCCGGCAGTTTGAAGCTGGTGCGTCGTGCGGTGGGTGAAACCTCAGCGGCGTGCGGCTTTTCCCAAGAACAATGCCAAGATTTGATGCTGGCGGTCGATGAGGCCTGCCAGAACGTGGTGCGCCATGCCTATGCGGGCGTGGACGAAGGCGACATGATGATCGACATCCGTCGCGAAGGCGGAAGCTATGTGGTTTTGATCCGCGATCACGCGCCACCCGTGGATGTGGCGAGAATCGTACCCCGCAATTTGGACGATGTCCGCCCGGGCGGACTTGGCGTACATTTTATCCGTGAGGTCATGGACAGCGTTGAACACTTGTCCCCACCGGATGGACAGGGCAATTTGTTGAGGATGAAAAAAGCCATATAAGGCTTGAGGGAACAAAAATATGGATATCGGCATTACGGAACAAGGCGGCCTGAATGTGGTGGCCATTTCGGGGGAAGTGGATCTCAGCACCTCACCCAAAGTGCGCGACGCCTTGCTGGGCAGCATTTCAAGCGGCAAGGGTGTGATCGTGGACTTGTCGGGCGTCGCTTATATCGACAGCTCGGGCGTGGCCTCGTTGGTTGAGGCGTTTCAGACCGCGAAATCAAAGGCGCTGGGGTTTGCTTTGGCTCAAGTCAGTGACACCCCGATGCGGGTTTTGAAACTTGCGCGCCTGGATCAAGTGTTCGTGATTTACGACACCTTGGATGACGCCGTCGCCGCCATGGCTTAATCGTCTTCATACGGTTATATTCTGGCGAAGGTGCAAAAGTGATGTGTAGACGGGGGAGCAACACAGCGCATGGCCGAAGGTTCTAACCAAAACGTTGCCGCACGGTTCTTCGACCGGGTCGGGCGCTCGTCCGTCTCCGCGTTGGAAGAAATGGGCCGCCATGGCGTTTTGGTGGTCGAAAGCTTGTATTGGCTGGTGGTCGGCCCGCGCATGAATCAGCCGGTTCGGCTTGGCGCGATCTTTTCCGAAATGATGGAAATCGGCGTGCGCGCCATCGGCATCATCGGCATTATGGCCGCAGCGATCGGTGCGATGTTGGCGATCCAAGGTATCTACAGCCTGAAAATTTTTGGCGCAGAAGGTCACGTCGTATTTGGCGTGGCGTTTTCCATGGTGCGCGAATTCGCCCCCCTGATCACCGGTATTTTGGTCGCCGGGCGTTCGGGTTCGGCCTTGTCGGCGCGCCTGGGCACCATGAAAATCAATCAAGAACTGGACGCCTTGGAAGTCATGGGCATCAATCCGGTGCGGTTTTTGGTGGTGCCGTCGTTGTTGGCGTCGCTGGTGATGGTGCCGGTGCTGACCTTTATGTCGATGGTGCTGGGGCTGTATGCGGCGGCGCTGTACGTCAATGCCGCGTTGGGCATGTCGTTGGCGGCCTTTTTCGACCAAACCATCGATGTGTTGTCGGTGGACGATTTGATGCACGGCATCGGCAAAGCTGCGATTTTCGGCATTCTCATCGCGCTGATCGGGGTGCTCAATGGTTTCTTGGTCAAGGGCGGCGCGGAAGGTGTCGGCAAAGCCACCACGCGCTCCGTGGTGCAATGCATATCCGCCATCGTCATCACAGACATGCTGTTCGCCCTCGTGGCGACGTTTTAGGAGGGACGGATGAGCGCCCCCAAAACCGACCCCGAAAATGTCCCCAAAACCGTCATTGAGGTCCGCGATCTGGTCACCCATTACGGCACCCGGCAAATCCTCAACGGCGTCAACGTCGACATCGTCGAAGGCGAGATCATGATCATCATGGGCGGGTCCGGTTCGGGCAAGTCCACGTTTTTACGTCACCTGATGGCGCTGCAGCGCCCGACATCGGGGACCATCAAAATTCTCGGCGAAGATGTATGGAAGCTGCCGCAGAAAAAGCTGTTCGAACTGCGCAAAAAGCTCGGCGTGGCTTTTCAGGGCGGCGCGTTGTTCAGCTCAATGACGGTGGGCGAAAACATCATGCTGCCGCTGTATGAACACACCAAGCTCGACCGCTTGACCATGGAAATCATGGCGCGGATGAAGCTTGAAGTCGTCGATCTGGCAGGCTTTGAAGATCTTATGCCGTCGGAACTTTCGGGCGGTATGATCAAGCGCGCTGCGGTGGCCCGGGCAGTGATCATGGATCCGCGCATTCTGTTTTTCGATGAGCCCAGCGCCGGTCTCGATCCGGTGGTGTCGTCGCAATTGGATGATTTGATCTTGCGCCTGCGCGACGCCATGGGCATGACCATCTGCGTCGTCACCCACGAACTGGAAAGTGCGTTCAAGATTGCCGACCGCATCACCGTGCTGGACCAGGGCAACATCTTGTTCGTCGGCACGGTTGAAGAGCTGCGCAATCATCCCAGTGAACGCATTCAAAATTTGCTCAATCGCCGCTCGGAAGAAGCGGAAATCGATGCCGATGAATACCTGCGCCGTCTGACCGGCGACAAAGAGGAAGCTGAGGGAATGCCAAGATGAACACGGCGAAAATCAATTACATTGCGGTCGGCGCATTCGTCACCGCCACCCTGATCGGGGTGGTGGTTACGATCGCGATGCTGACGGGGCGCACCGGGGCGACGGACAGCTATCACGCCACCTATAAGAACATCACCGGCGTGAAGTTCGGCACCCAAGTTCTGTATGAGGGCTACCCCATCGGTCAGGTCGAACGTGTTACGCCGGTTGCGGACGGCGGCACCATGCTGTTTCGGGTCGACTTTGAAATATCGGAAGGCTGGCAAATTCCCGACGACAGCATGGCGCGCATCGGCGCGTCTGGCCTGTTGTCGGCGATCACCATCAACATCGACGCGGGCACCAGCCCCATCGCGCACAAGCCGGGGGCTGGGGTTGCTGCGCAAGAAGCCTCAGACCTGTTTAAGGTCATGTCGGGCGTCGCGGGCGATATTTCCAATTTGGCGGAAAACGATCTGCGCCCGCTGTTGGCGACCATGAACACCGCCGTCGGCAATTTCGCCATCACGGTGGAAACGGTCAACGATTTGCTGGATGAAGACGGTCAGCGCATGATCAAGCAGTTCGCCGCCGTGGCCGACGACCTGTCGGGCCTGGTTTTGGATTTGAACGACCGCTTGCCGCGCATCGCCAAAAACGTCGATGACTCGACCGCCAATTTCGCCGACTTGTCGAAAGATCTCTCTGAAACGCGCGGTAAGCTGGATCAGTTGTTGGGCACGGCGGATGAGCTGATGTCCACCTCCAACGCGATGGTCGGTGAAAACCGCGACGAGGTGCGCAAATCCATCGAAGATTTGAAACACGTCACCGATTCCTTGGCGCGTCACATCGATTCCGTGAACCAAAACGTTGAAGGTACGGCGCGCAACATGTATGAGTTCTCGCGTGAAATTCGCCAAAATCCGGGGCTGCTGTTATCTGGCACCGCGCCCCAGGAAAAAGGCAACAAGTAGGGTTGGGAAAACACACCATGAAGCAGATCATCAAAAGCAAAATCCCCGCCTTGCTGTTCGCCGGGCTTGTTGTCAGTTTCGTCAGCGCCTGTGCGGTGCCGCCACCGGCGCCCGAAGACGCGTTTTACCGTTTAAGCCCGCGCGCGGACGGTTCTGCGGTCTCAACGCCGAAGCTCAAGGGCGTGGTGGAAGTGGACCGTTTCGCGGCGTCCGGCTCGCTCGCCAATCGGCCTTTGCTGTTTTCCGAACCCGGTTCCAGCGCAGTCAGCGAATACCACTATCATTTTTGGATCGAAGCCCCGCCCATTCTGTTGCAAAATGCGCTGGTCTCGTACATCCGTTCGACCGGCATTGCCGAACGCGTGGTCACGCCGGAAATGCGGGTGCGCCCGGACTACACCATCAGGGGCCGCTTGATGCGCTTGGAAACGGTGCAGGGCACGGAGGCCATTGGCGTGGCGGAGTTTGAATTGAGCCTGCGCCGCGAAAGCGATGGTGAGCTGGTGGTGTTGGGTGAATACCGTGCCGAGGTTCCGTCCGGTCCCAATGGTGTGAAAACCGACGTTTCGGCGATTGAAAAGGCGGTCAATAAAGCCTTTGAAGATTTCGTCGCGGACATCCAAAAACAATGACCCGCCCGCCCAAACAAGGTCGGCGCGGTCGCGGTGCGTCAAAGGGCCAGGGACAAAACCGGGGACGCCGTAAACGCCCCGGCGCGCAAGTGCCCCAGCACACGGTCGAGGTCACCGTCGACAAGCTGGGCGCGCAGGGCGACGGTGTGGCCAGCGTCGAGGTCTTGGGCCGGGTGCAAACTCTGTTCATCGCGGGCGCGCTGCCCGGCGAGCGGGTAAGGGCAGAAACGGTTTCCAAGCGCGGCGACGGCTTGGTGGCCAACCTATTGGAAATTATCGAGCCCAGCGCTGAGCGTATCGAGCCCGGCTGTGAGCATTATGAGCGCTGCGGCGGTTGTGCGCTGCAACACCTGAATACCCAAGCTTACGCGGCCTGGAAGCGCGAGCGCGTGGTTCAAGCGCTGCGTCAGCGCGGCTTCGACGCGCCACCGGTGCTGGAACCGATCTTGATTGGCCAAGGTACACGCCGCCGGGTGACGTTTACGGCGCTGAAACGCGGCAAACGTATCACCTTGGGCTTCAACGCTCGTTCCAGCCACGACATCGTAGCGATTGACCGCTGCCCATTGTTGAGCGATGCGCTCAATGAGCTGATCACCCCGTTGAGCACAGCCTTGGACGGCATTTTGGATGATGGCACCCGGGCGCGCATTCTCGTCACCGCATGTGAAAACGGTGCCGACGTGCTCATCGAAGCCGACACATCGCCGGATTTGGCGGCGCGGGAAGCCTTGGCCGCGTTCGTGCAAAGTGCGTCAATCGTGCGGGTTGCGTGGAAGCAAGAAGGCCTCGCCCCGGAACCCATCGCGCAACAAGCGGTGCCGTTGGTGTATCTGTCCGGTGTGCCGTTGGAATTACCGTCGGGGACGTTCTTGCAAGCCAGTGTTGAGGGCGAGCATGCGATCCGCGACGCCGTTCTGGCCGGGGTGGGTGAGGATGCGGGCCGCGTGGCCGATCTGTTTTGCGGCTTGGGCAGCTTTAGCATTCCGCTGGCGCAACAGTCCATCGTCACCGCCGTCGATGCGACCGAGGCCCCGGTGCGGGCCTTGGAACGCGCTGCGGGGCGCGCCGGGCTCGGCGGTCGGGTGGTCGCCAGCGTGCGCGATCTGAGCCGCCAGCCGCTGGACGAGATTGAATTGCTCAAATTCGACGCCGTGGTGTTCGACCCACCGCGCGCGGGTGCGGCGGATCAGGTCCGATATCTGGCTGAATCCAACGTACCACGGGTGGTCGGTGTGTCGTGCAACCCGGCGACTTTTGCCCGTGACGCGCGGACCTTGGTGGATGGCGGCTATCGATTGTTGTCGGTGCAGCCCATCGATCAGTTCACCTATAGCCCCCATATCGAGGTGGTGGCGCATTTCGCTCGCTAAGGCAAAACGACGTTAAATTGCCGCTTTTTGACGTCACAAATTTACAAATGAGCGCGGGTATATTACAAAACGCTTATTCGATATTCATGGCCTCCCCTCCATAGCCGATACGTTCGGCCTGCTATAGCTGAATTGAGAGACACCATGGTGCGTCCTGCCCCCGATGCCGTGACACCTGCCGCCTTTAGCGGCGCGGAAAAGAAAATTCTTCCCGGTGCGTGTACTTTGCGCGATGAACTGGCCGATAAGCTGCTTCAGTTTCAGCGCGAAGCCCGCGAAAACCACCTGCAATCGCCGACCCGGCGGATGGCGCTGCATGTGTCGCAGTTGGCCCAGGAAGGCACCGTATCGGTCAGCGACTTGTCGGATTTGGTACGTCTTTTGACCATCAAAGCGTTCAAGTACCGCTCCGAGCGTTTGCGCTCCTACGTCGGCGAGGTTGATGTCGCACGCAACGAAGACAATCTGCGCTACTTGTTTAATGGTTTGGCGAAAGATGGCGATCAAACGGTATCGTTCGAGACCTTCAAAGAACGTGTCGAGCGCGAAGTGTTCGGCATCGTCATCACCGCGCACCCGACCTTTACGGTGTCCGAAGAGCTGACCCGCGCCCAGGCGACGTTGGCCGCCCAGCACAATCAAGACGGCACGCCGCTGGGCAAAAGCGATCTCGACGCTTTGGTCAAAACCATCGCCGAAAGCCCCCACGGCACACCCGCGCAGATCGCCCTGGATGACGAACAGCAGTTCGCCTTGATGGCCATCGGCAATATCCACAAAGCCCTGCGCCGCGTCTATGCGGTGGTGTTCGCGGTGGCGCGCGATCTCTATCCCGATCAGTGGCAGACCCTGACCCCGCGTCTTTTGACGGTGGCCAGCTGGGTCGGCTATGACCTGGATGGCCGCGCCGACATTCGTTGGTCGGACACCTTGTCCATGCGTATGGCCGTGGAGCGTTTGGCGCTGCAAGATTATCTGGCGAGCCTTGAGGCCATCGGCGGAGCCGAGGTATCAAAGGCCCAAGCGCTGTTGAAAAAAGCGCTCAGTGAGCTCAACGCCGATCTCGAACGTCTCAATCTCGATCCCGACGATGCCGACGAAGTCGGCGCGTTCAGCCGCAGCTTGGCCGAAGGCTTGGAAAACCGCCTGGTCAGCGTGGCGGGCATCACCGACATTTTGACCCAGGCCATCGACGGTGGCGCAGACAAAACCGCCGATCTGGCCGTATTGCGCGCCGAGATGGCGAACTACGGTCTGGCTTTTGCGCACACCCACATGCGCATCAACGCCACCCAGTTGACCAACGCCATTCGTCACGACATCGACATCACCACCTCGCCCGAAGACCCCGCCAACCGGCGGCGCTATTTGGTCGAGATCGCGACGTTGTTGGAACGCGTCAAACCCGTGGACGTCAACTTCGGCACCATCATGAACGAACGCGCCACCGCCAAGCGCATGTTTATGTTGGTGTCCAAATTCTTGAAATACGTCGATGCAAACGAGCCGGTGCGCTTTCTCATCGCCGAATGCAACACCCCGTTTACGGTGCTCACGGCGCTGTATTTCGCCAAGCTGTTCGGTGTCGCCGACAAGATCGACATCTCGCCGTTGTTCGAGACCGGCGTGGCGCTGGATCAAGGCCACGAGATCATCACCGAACTGCTGAAAAACCCGACCTATGTCAGCTATGTCGAAGGCCGCGGGCGCATCTGCATGCAGACGGGCTTTTCCGACGCCGGGCGCTACATCGGCCAGGTTCCGGCCTCTCTGGCGATTGAACGCATCCGCATCAAGCTCGCCAAACGCATCAAGCAAAGCGGCGTCAAGGATGTCGACTTGTTGATTTTCGACACCCATGGCGAATCCATTGGCCGCGGCACGCATCCGCTGAGCTTCGCCGACCGCCTCGATTATACCTATCCGCCTTATGCCCGGGCGCGGTTTAAGGCTGCGGGCATTCACGTCAAACAGGAAGTCAGCTTCCAGGGCGGCGACGGTTACGTCTATTTCTCGCACCCCGATCTGGCGTTCGCCACGGTGTGCCGTTTGGTCGAACACGCGCTGACCGACACGCCCGAGGGCGGCTCGGCGGACGTGTTTTACGAAGACACCGATTATTCGCTGGATTACTTCATGACCGTGAAGGGCTTCAACGAACGGCTGATGGAAAACCCCAACTACGCCGCGACCTTGAACCTGTTCGGCACCAACTTGCTGTACCCCACCGGCTCGCGCAAAGTGAAGCGCCAGCACGAAGGCGGCGCCCAGGTGGATTTGGAACACCCCAGCCAAGTGCGGGCGATTCCGCACAATGCGATCTTGCAGCAGCTGGGCTATTTCTCCAACACCATCAGCGGCCACGGCAAGGCCATGTCCAAGGATCGCGACCGCTTTGCCGAGGTCTTTCAGCTGTCCGATCGCTGCCGCCGCTTCACCGCTATGGTGGCCTATGCGCGGCATTTGTCGAACCTGGATGCGTTGCACGGCTATGTGTCGCTGTTCGATCCGGCCATTTGGCTGCGCCGCGCGGCGATTGAGCCGAATGAAAAACGCGCCGAACAGATGCAGACCCTCGCCGATATGCTGCGTCACTCCAACCGCCATGAAAAGGTCAACCGGGTTTACCGCATCTTCTTGAACGATACGCTCTATCTCGACCAAGGCCTCAAGGCCGTCGGCGCGGATCAGATGCTGCCCGAACTGGTCGATGATTGTTACCCCGACCTGCTGCTGTTGCACGCGGTGCGCATCGCGCTGATCCATGAAATGTTCCTGATCGTGGCGCGCTTGCCGAAGTATTCGGATCGCCACGACACATCGTCGGACGACCTGATCAACGAACTGCTCAACTTGGATGTGGAACACGCTTTGAGCGTTCTGCGGCGCGCTTTTCCGGTGTCCGGCGCGCCCACCGACGCGAAGTCGTTTGGTGAGCAATCCACCTATCGGACCGATGCCGAGCACGGTTATGAGAAGGAGCATCGCGACTTGTTCGATCCGCTCGAACAGCTCTACGACCTCACCCGGCGGATCTCCACCGCGGTTGCGCATATAAGTGGTGCTGTGGGCTAAGTTATTCCGCTCACACGTGTTTTCGCTCAAAACGGGGCGGGGCAGGGACGCCAAATGGGCGCGTCGGCCCCGCCCCTGTTTCGTTTGTTATGTTATTGTGCAGTGCAGTATATTATTCTTTCAATATATATGGAAAAACTGAAATAAAGCCCTATTATGGTGCCCAGGGAAAAGCAATAACCTGGGAAGAGGTACCAACCATGAAAGTAGACATGATCCTTCAACGCAAAGGCAACGAAGTGATTTCTCTGCGCCCCGAAGACACCGTGCAAACGGCCTCGGCGATTTTGGCGGTGAACAAAATCGGCGCCTTGCCCGTCAAGAACGGCAACGAAGAAGTGATCGGCATTTTGTCCGAACGCGATATCGTCAGGGGGCTCTACAAAAGCGGTGTGTCGTGCATCGACCTGCTGGTCAAGGATTTGATGACCACCGACGTCGCCACCTGCACCGTGGAAGACAAAGTCAAAGACGTGCAAAACATCATGCACACCCGCCGCTTCCGCCACCTCCCGGTGGTCAAGGACGGCAAACTGCACGGCGTGGTCAGCCAAGGCGACGTCATGCACATGTGCATCGAACAAGCCCAAACCGAAGCCAGCGTGATGCGCGAATTGGCGATTGCACGCGGCTAGACGTTTCTCCCAACCCGAAGTATCAGTTGGTTATGCGGCGCGGTGGCTATGCCCCGCGCCGTTTCTTTGTTGTCATATCCATCACGAATACGTTTTTTCTGCGTCTATAAAAGTGAAGCTTGATTGCTTCGGTTCATGACATGGAAAAGGCGTATTCATGCGGCAACAAACGGCAAACAACACAGTGGGGTTTCTCCTCGACGAGGAGTTTTTCGTACGTTTACATCGGCAATTGCGCGCGCTCATCGCCCAGCATGCACGCGATCCACACGTGGCGCAGCCGGTGGCCAACACCTATGTGCGCATCGGGATGTGGGTCTGTCACTTCGATACGATCCTGCCAGCGTATGACGGTCAGGCGCAAGAGCATCTCTATGACGTTCTCATCGAACTCAGCCTGCGCGCGGTAAAGGTGCAAGTTTTGCTGTGGGCGGGCTCTTCGCTGCCGACCATGAATGCGGAGCAACGTACCAACTTGGAAATGAAAGACTGGGCAGAGAACCCCCAGCGACCCCATATGGAGGTCCACCTACAACCCTACGCAAATGAATGGGTGGTGCGTTCCAGCAATCATCAAAAATTGATCATTATCAACGACAACGGTGCCCTGGAAGCCATAGTCGGTGGCTTCAATTTAGGGTCTAACTATTATTCCAAGATAGACCACGGCCACCCGGACGACAACAATTGGAAGGCGGGCAATCGCAAATGGGAATCCAACTTGTGGCATGATGTCGCTGTCACTCTGACGGGCCCGTCCGCCGTAAGCGCCGAACAGGTGTGGGTCACCAATTGGAACAAACCGGGCAACGCTTTTGCGCAGGCGCAGACGGCGGGAAATCAAGGCGCGCCCGGCCCGGTCCAGGTCACCATCGCCACCACGCAAAGGGCACCGGGATATTGGTGGTGGTCCTCGGACACCTATGAGACAGACATCCGCGACCTGCTTATCGCCAAAATCAACGGCGCGCAGGACTTTATTTATATTGAGAATTACGCCCTCACAGACCCGGCGATCATCGCCGCGTTACGCGCCAAGCACGCTGCGGGTGTCAAGGTCATCGTGGTGATCCACCATCCCAAAAACAAACAGTTCATGGCCAACGAAGTCTGGTCGTTTTTAATGTTCTTCACCCTGATCGGAGTGTCGATTCCGAGGGCGACGTCGTTTAGCTTCAACAGCTACGAAAATTTGCCGGTGCCGCATCCCGCGCTTCACGGCGCGGTTCAGCTTGTCGTCGACAATCAATTCGATGGTGCCGACTACACCTTCGACGCCCCGGTGGTTCCGTTTCTGTACAACTCGCTCACGGCGATCAGCGATTTTTACGACGCCAGAGTGAACTATCAAAACCGAGTGCATGCCGATCAGCACGGCAGCTTCCGTGTTCGCGACGTGACCGGCATGCAAGCGCCGCCGGTCATATTTGCACCGCGCAGAGTCTATGATTACGGCGGTGATGTCGGCGTTAAGACCGAATATCCCTACGTCCATTCCAAGGTCGCCATCATTGATGATCGCGTTGCCTTTGTCGGTTCATCCAACTGGACCCATCGCAGCATGGTCAACGATGGCGAAATTTCCGCGATGATCGAAAACGGACCGGCGGTCAGCGCATTTCGCCTGCGGCTTTTCCAGCATTGGGGCATCAATGTTGCTGATCCGGTGCAATGGCCGGATAACCCAGCGGCCCCGGCCAACGGCCATGTCGGGATGGAGGCCTTGTCGTTTGACGACTTCCTCAAGCCAACGGAAGGCCGCGCGTACACGTCGGCAAGCTCCTGGCTCGGCTGGCTAGCGCCCGATATCTTTTAAGCCGGTGGCTAGCGCTTGACCCATGAGCAGAACCCATGACCCAAACCTAAACAGACAAAGGGTGTAACGATGCCTGACACGACTTTTGCGGAGCAGCTTACCAGCCAACTTGCGTTCTATAGCGCCAATGCGCCGCGCACCAAAGTGGACAAACAAAAAATCGCGGATCAGACCAATCCGCTGATTAAGTTGTTGGCGAGTTTCGATAAACTCGCTGGCCAAGCTTCCGGACTCAGCGGAACTGCTCTGAATAGCGTGCAGAGTGAGGCCGGTAGCTTGTTGCAGCAGGTGATGAACCAATTCGGGATGGTTTCGGAAATGGTCAATCTGCTCAAGCAAAACGATGAAAGTCACCTAACTGAAATGTCCGGTGCATTGGCCTTGGATACGGTGAGCCAGAAACAGGCCGACAAAAACCATGCCTTCGATCTTGGTTATTTGGATAAGGTGTCGCTGGTGCTGTTGACCTTTCAGGCCAGCGTTGGTTCGATCCAGGGGCTTGGGGAAATCGGCTCGGATTGACGTGGAAACCAGCTCTTAGCGCACCGCTACCCCATCCTCCACAATCGCCAACAAAGCCTCCAGCGCCGCGGCCGCGCCGTCGGCGATTTGGCTGATGGTGCTGTCGAGCATTTAGTACGGGGCCGTGGCATTTGAGCAATCGTTAAGTCAGGCAAGGCGTGATTTGTGGTTCTCCGATGAGGCCAATTCGCTTATTGTTGGCGCTGGATTTGGGTATCATCTCGGGAATATGGGCTTAAGGTATGGAACTCGACCTCGATAGTGGGCGCTTGGTGATTTTTCTGGGCGGATTGTTGTTTTTTCTCTTCATTGAAACGATTCGTCCCGCCCGACGCTGGCAGCGCAACCGCATCAAGCGTCTCTTCTTTCACGCTACGGTCGCGGCATTTAACACCGTTCTCGTCCGCGTCCTGATCTACGTCCCCTTTCTGCTTTGGATCGTGTATGTGGAACAACAGGGCTGGGGCATCTCTCGCTGGTTGGGGCTCGACGGCTGGTTGGAGATCGTTGTATCCCTTATCGTGATCGATCTGTTCGACTATTTTTGGCACCGCGCAAATCATCAGATTCCTTTTCTCTGGCGGTTTCACAAGGCCCACCACGCCGACAACGAGATGGATATCTCAACCGCCTTGCGCTTTCATCCCGGCGAACTCATCCTTTCCTTTATCGCCAAGGCGTCGTGGGTGGTGATTTGGGGGCCGACGGCGATCGCTTGGTTCGTGTTCGAAGGGCTGATCAGCCTGTGCGCCCAATTTCACCACAGCAATATCGACCTGCCCGATCCCCTTGAGCGTGTACTTTCGCGCATTATCGTCACACCACGTTTCCATACGTCCCATCATGTGGTGGACCGGGCCTATGGCCATGCCAATTTTTCCACCATCTTCAGTTTTTGGGACCCGCTGTTTCGAAGCTATAATCAGGTCCCCCTCGGGCCTGACGAACAACTGGAGGCGGATGCCATCGGGCTGCCCGAGGCACGGGATCTGACGCTTTCGTACCGGGCGTGGTTCTCGGAGCCTTTTATGCGTCGAAATACCGGCTTGCCTGAGTAAGCCGCTGGTGATAATTCGATATAAAATGAAGCAATCGCGTGAAGGCACCACAATGAAAAAGTTTCTAGGCATGGCGTTGTCTATCGTCTGGCTATCCAGCGTCACGTTGCTGGTTGCCGGATCCGCCCTCGCAGGCGAGAAAGAGAAACGCCAGTATTACGTTAAAGACATCAAATCAACGATGCTGAAACACATCCAAGCGACCGCCAACGCCGACGGCGTCTTCCACATGCGCGACGATAAGACCGGGGAAATGCTGGCGGTGAAATTCGTCCAGATCCACGACCCGGTGAGACAGATCGGCACCGACATCTATTTTGCCTGTACCGATTTTCACGTCGTGGGCGAACCGGACAAACTTTACGACCTCGATTTCTGGATGAACGATAAGACCGGCGAGTTGAAGGTTTACGAATCCAAGGTCCACAAGGAGCCTCGCAACTCATTGCTCTACGGTTGGTATAAGCAACCACGCTATACCTTCGTCAATGACGAGATCGAGTATCTGTATTGAGCACTACGGGCTGATATCACTTCATCCGCGCCATGCATGGGCGGTGTGATAGATGCATTTAGCTTCTCACCGCACCGCCACCCCATCCTCGACAATCGCCAATAACGCCTCAATCGCCGCGTCGGCACCATCTGCGATTTGGCTGATGGTACTGTCGAGCATGTAGCACGGTGCGGTGACCAGTTTGTAGTTGGGGTCAATGACCACGCCCACATGCCCCGTGGGGGTGTGGTGTGCGCCCATGGCTTCGATGGCCGCCGCAGTGCCCTCGTCTTGGCCGATGGTGACGTCGGCGCCGCCGAGCACTTTGGCGACCACGGCGGGAGTGATGCACAGCGCCGCGATGGGTTTGCCTGCCGCGACCATGTCTTTGAGCGCGCGTTCGACGTCTGGGTCAACCGAGCAGTCGGCCCCGTCGAACGCGAAGCTGGAGAGGTTCTTCGCTGCGCCGAAGCCGCCGGGAAAGGCGATGGCGTCGAAGTCTTTGGCGTCGAATTGGGATAACGGTTTGATCGCCCCCCGCGCAATGCGGGCACTTTCGACCAGCACGTTGCGGTGCTCACCTTCCGACACGTCACCTGTCAGGTGATTGACCACATGGGCTTGATCGATGTCGGGGGCGAAGCACTGATAGTGCGCGCTGCGCTTGTCCAATGCGTAAAGCGTGAACACGCTTTCGTGGATTTCTGCGCCGTCGAAGACGCCGCAGCCCGATAACACTACGGCGACGTTTACGGATTGAGCCATTGCACCCTCCCATTGTCTTTAGGGGAGTATAGCAAATCGGCGGGTGGAATTACATGCCCAGCGCGCGCTTGTAGACGTCGAGCAGGTCTTCAAGTTCTTGGCGTTCGGAGACGTCCATTTTGCGCAGACGCACGATCTGGCGCAGGATTTTGACGTCGAAACCGGTGCCTTTGGCTTCGGAATAGACTTCGCGGATGTCCGCGGCCAGGGCTGCTTTTTCTTCTTCCAGGCGCTCGATCCGTTCCACGAAAGAACGAAGGCGGTCGCCCGCGATACCACCGACGTCGGTCATGGTGAAATCCTTCTTGATACAAGGTTGCGTTGGCTGGACCTTAACCGCGCAGTTTCGCCCCGTCTATGTGGAAAAACGGGGGATAACTTTGCGCACGGGGTGATCAGGGCTAAAGGTCCTCGACGGTGGTGGCGATCAGCCAATCAACCACGGATTTGAGCGCGTCTTCATCCGATGCGCCGACGCCCTTGGCGGCCTCATAAACCGCGCATTGCTCGTGCGCGCTGGTTTTGGTTTCCAAGATGGTCGGCACGTGGGCGAGCTCATGGGTGCAGCCAAGCGCATCTGCGTCTTCCGCCAATATATCCATCAGCTCGACGATCAACTCACCAAACGGCACCATGGCGCAACGACCGAAATCGATCATGCCTTCGTCGATGCCATAGCGTTGCGCGCGCCAGCGGTTTTCATTGATCAGCATGTTGGCGTAGCTGCGCCAGCGCTGATTGCCGCGCCTGAGCCGGTACAGCATGCGCATGATGCATTGAAACAGCGCCGCGATGGCGGCGGCATCTTTGAGCCGCGTGCACACATCGGTGATGCGCATTTCCAAGGTCGGGAACTTTTCCGAAGGCCGCAAGTCCCACCACAGCATCGAGGCGTCGGGGATCACGCCGACCTTGACCAACATATCCACGTGGCGGCGGTATTCGGTGAAGGTGTCGAAATGAGCAGGCAAGCCGGTGCGCGGCAGCTCATCAAACACGCTGAGGCGGTACGATTTCAACCCGGTGTTGTCACCGCGCCAATAGGGCGACGAGGTGGACAGCGCCAACAGATGGGGCAGGAAGTAACTGGCCTGGTTCAACAAATCGATGCGCAGCTCGTCATCATCGATACCCACATGCACATGCATGCCGCAAATCAACAGGCGTCGGGCGACGCCCTGCATGGCGTCGGCGAGATCGTTGTAGCGTTTCTTGTCGGTGTGGACTTGGTGGGTCCATTCGGAAAATGGGTGGGTCGAGGCGGCGATGGGCGCCAGGCCGAAATCGTCGGCGACCTCGGCGACGGTTCCTCGCAAGTGCGCCAGCTGGGCGTGAGCTTCGCCCACATTGGCGCACACCGTGGTGCCGATCTCGATCTGTGCTTTGAGAAATTCGGGCCGCACCAAATCCTTGATGCGGTGTTCGATCGCTTCCAACACGCCGGGCGGCGGTTCGCTGGCCAAGGCGCGGGTTTCGCGATCGACGAGCAGATATTCTTCTTCGACGCCGATGGTAAAGCTGGGCATGTTTACTGTCATAGGACCCTCCCACTTCAATATTTGACGCCGTGTTCACCGTTAAGTCAAACGGAACTCAGAAGGTTTTGACCTCATGCAGACCCGGCTGGGCGAGGATGTGGCGCAGCGCATCAGCCAAGATGTCGGCCCAGTGGCTGGCTTCTTCGGGCGTGGCGCAGTGGTCTTGGCGAATTTCGATGGCGCAGTTCGCCACACCGCCCGCAGCGCCGTGCATGTTGATGGTGTAGGCGATGTCGCGCGCCGAATAGGGCTCGTTATCGCCGACGTGCAGGCCGTCCCAGTGGCTGAGCTGTTCGATCAGCGGCACCGCCAAGCGCGGATCGCGATTCCACAACACACCAATGTCCCAGATGCGGTCTTCGCCATCCATCGTGGGGGTGAAGCTGTGAATGGAAAACACCGCAGGCGGCTTGTCGTCGCGCCGCCACACCGATGCAATCTCGCGGTTGATGGCTTCGTGATACGGCGTGTGCAGGGTTTCGATGCGACACAATGCCTGCTCTTCGCTAAGCCCTTGGTTGGCGGGGACCTCAACGCCGTCGCTGATTTCGGGGATACAAGCGGGATCGCCCGGTTGGCGGTTGAGGTCGATGACCAGACGCGAATAGGTGCCCAACACGGCACGCGCATCCAAGCGGTCGGCAAGCCGACGGGTGATCATATCCGCACCGATGTCATAGGCGATGTGCTTGTCGAATTGTTGTGCCGTCAAACCCAAATCGCCCAACGCGCGGGGGACGCGGCGGCTGGCGTGATCACTGACGATGACGAAGGCCGCGCGGCCGTTTGGATTGTAAACCTCGAACGGGCCCGGTTCGTCCGCGCCCAATAGGGAGAACGCACATTCTTGTGGGAAAGTGATCGCTGTAGTGTTCATATCTTCACTATAGAGGGTTCGCAGCCGCGTGGGCACAGGGGATAAGCGCTTGGATGCAGAAAAAATATTCAAAGACAAAGAAAATGTCGAGCGCATTGCATTTGTGCTGTTGATTGTTGGCGCGGCGGCAATTGCGTTCGCGCCGATCTTTGTGCGCGTGTCCGAAGTCGGCCCCGTGGCGACGGCTTTTTACCGCATGGTGCTGGCGGTGCCCGCGTTGTGGTTGTGGTTGCGCTGGGGTGGCGGGGGCGATGACGAGCCCAAGCTGGAACGCCGTGAGTACTTGCGCTTGGCCTTGGCGGGGTTCTTTTTCGCCGGCGACATGGCGCTGTGGCATTTTTCCATCCACTACACCACCGTGGCCAATGCGACGCTGCTGGCGAATCTAGCACCGATTTTTGTCACTTTGTTCGGTTATGTATTGTTCAAGGACCGCTTCACCGGCTTGTTTCTGGCCGGTATGGGGTTGGCGATTTTGGGCGCGGTGACGTTGATGAGCGACAGCTTGCAATTGTCGCGTCAAAGCTTCATCGGCGACATCTTAGGCGTGGTTACTGCGGTGTTTTACGCCAGTTACATTCTTGCGGTGGGGCGTTTGCGCGCCCGTCTGGCGACCCGCGTGATCATGTTTTGGAGCACCTTGTTCTGCGCGCTGTTCCTGTTGCCCCTGACGTGGTTGTCGGGCGAGGCTTGGCTGCCCCAATCGGCATACGGATGGTGGGTGCTGATCGGCTTGGCGTTGAGTGCGCAAGTGTTCGGTCAAGGCCTGATCGCTTACGCCTTGGCGCATTTGCCGGTGGCTTTTTCGTCGGTCAGTTTGCTGTTTCAGCCGGTGATCGCGGCCTTGGCGGCGTGGGTGCTGTTCGGTGAGGCGCTGGGGCCGCTGCAAGGCGTGGGGGCGTTGGTGGTTTTGTTGGGGGTCGCTTTGGCGCGCCTAGGCGGTTTGAAGAAACCCAGTGTAATCGCCTAAAGCATGGGGCCTTGGGCAACTTCCATATCAATGAAGTCGGCCTGATTGTCGTCGAGCACTTCGTCCGCGTCTTGATCGCCATTGCGGGCCATCTGAAGGCTGGCGCGTTTAAAGGCGGCGTCGTCTTGAGCGGGGGTTACGGACTTGGCGATGATTTCGGCGTTGGGAGTGTTGAGGCGGCTGTCGATAGCGTTCAGTTCCGCCATAAGGGCGTTTGCCGTGCAAATATCTTCACCGTTCAACGCCCGCGCCATGGCGCAATCTTTGTTGGCCATGGCCGATATAGCATGATCAGTGACGGATTTACCGGTGGCGGCATAGCTGAGGCCATCAAGCGCGAAGGACGCCGCTTGAACGGCGGGCGGCATGGCGACGATGCAGCCCGAAAGACCATGTACAGCAAACATGACGGCCACAATTTTGAGGGGGGCGGATACATATTTGCGGGGAACATGTTTCATTTCGCATATCCTTGTATAGATTTATTTCGCCGCAGTAAATTAAGAAGCATATGCGTCGTATGTTATGTATCTCATGAAATGATATTTATTGATGTGATGAAAAACACAGTTAAAAATATATATATGTTTTGATTTTGTATAAAACTTTATGCTGATAACTATGGGTAGTGCTCGTATTTCTGTGACTGCACTGATAACGGTTGGGTCGCGTTTTTTAATCCCGTAGGCAACAAAAAAAGCGCACGCCCTGGTAAAGGCGTGCGCTTTTAAGTGCAAATTGAAACTGGGTTCAGGGGCTATTGCGTAGGTACCTGCTGAACCGGTGCCTGCATTGGCGGCTGCATCTGGACCGGCGGGCGCGCATAGGGCGCGGGGCCGTAAGGTCCATATCCATACGGTGCATATCCGTTGTAGCCATTGTAGCCCTGGTTGCCGTTCCAGCCATTGTAGCTGTTGCCATAGGCCTGAGTGTTGCCACGACCGGCGAAGTTCATGCCGAAATCGGCATCGCCGCCACCTTGTCCATAACCCTGGCCATAACCGTTACCATTGCCGTAACCGTAACCTTGGTTGTAGGCGCGGTTGCCGAAAGTGTTGTAGGGGCCGTATGGCGGCGGTGCAATATGTTGAACGCCGGTTTGGGCGGTGTCTTCGGCGTTGTCGTCAGCGGTGGAACCGGCTTGCGAGCCGAGGGCCGGCGCGTTCATCGCCGGGTGGCCGTACGGCGCGTTGTGTGCAGGCATGTTGCCATAAGGGTTCATGCCTTGGTACATGCCCGGACCCATATTTTGGCCCATACCTTGTCCCATACCGGGACCCATGTTTTGTCCCATGCCTTGTCCCATACCGGGGTGCATGAAACCGCTTTGTGCGCTCGGCGCGGAAGCGACGCTGCCGGTCGGGGCGGTCGGGGCGGCGGTGGGCACAGCTTGGTCGGCCTCAACGGGTGCAGAGGTCTGCGTCGTCATCGCCGTGGATGTGACAGTTGACGAACTGCTGGTGGTAAAACCCAGATATTCCTGCACGCTCGGCTGTTGGGCAAAGCCGTAAACGGCCAAGACCAAAATCACGCCTGCGGCAATATAGCCGGGTTCCTTAAAGATGCTCGGAGTGTTGGCGTTTGCCGGTGCCGGTGCCGGTGCTGCGGCCGGTTTGGAAGCGGGTTTGGCTTCCGCTTTCGGCGCAGGCTTAGGACTGGCCGCCTTGGCAGTGTCCTTGGGCGCGGCTTTGGGAGCGGCTTTCGCTTCAGATTTAGCGGCAGGCTTCTTCGCGGCAGCTTTTTTCGCCGGTGCTTTTTTAGCTGGTGCTTTTTTAGCCGGAGCCTTGGTCGCGGCTTTGGGCGCTTCAACTTTAGGCGCTTCGACCTTTGCGGTTTCGGCTATTGTGGTTTCTGTGGGGGTGGTTTTGTCTTCGGTCTTGTCGTCCGTCATGTCGATAACCTCCGGTTTGGCTGGCAATATGGCGGGTGTCACGATGTCGTCTTCGTCACCGGCCAAGATCTTGGCTGCGTCAATGATGTGTTGGGCGCGTTCGCCCTCGAACCCCGGCACCGTGCTGAGCTTCAGGGGATCGGCGCGAGCAATGTCGTCGATGCGGATGTATCCGGCCTCAATGAGACGTTCAGCAGCGGCTTTTCCAACGCCTTTGATGTCTGTCAGGGTGGGCTTTTCCATCGGTGCTTCGTCAATGTCTGAAAATTAAAAGCAGCAAAGGCCGACATCGGCGTCGGCTCACACGGGTCGTCATGGGCAGTTTGTAGATTAAGCAACGACCGCACCGGGCTGCAAGGGCAGCCCGGTGCGGATTGTCAGCTTATTGAGCTGCGGCAGGTGCTGCCGGGGCTTGCATCGGTGCGCCGTAAGCCTGCGGGCCGTAAGGGCCGTAAGGCGGGTACGGTGCAAAGCCTTGCGCCGGTGCGGTGGGCTGAGCCTGCTGGCCGTTCGGTGCGCCACGGTAAGCTTGCGGACCATAACCATAAGGCGCATAGCCATAAGGCGCGTAGCCATTGTTATAGCCGTTGGAGCCGTTATAGCTGTTGTTGCCGTTCCAGCCGTTGCTACCGTTGCCAGCGCCATTGCCGCGACCATTGCCGGACATGTTGAAGCCGAACGAGCCATCGGCGCTACCGTTGCCGTTGCCGTAACCGTTGCCGTTGCCGTTGCCGTTACCATAGCCGTTGTTGTAGCCGTTGCCGTTGCCGTTGTTCCAGCCCCAGAAAGCCTGGGCGGACGTGGCGGACAGGGCTGCGACGCCGATGATGCTGGCGAACGCGATGGTTTTGATGCTTTTCATAATGTGATCCTCAATGTTTGCAATATTGATCCCTCTTGGCGGTCCAACGTGGGGGACGCCAAGTGCGTAATCTTTTCTGGGGAAGTATTGTTTTTATGGGGCTCTTTATGGCCGGGCGCTATATTTATTAGCTGAAGCTTATTTAAGCTAATGCTAATACACGCGTCAACATAAATCTCACCCACTCCTGCAACCATTTCGATTGGCGGGCGCTTGGTTTGGGATCAAGTCACTGCAATTGGGCGTGGAATCACGTTGTTACACGGTTGTGATTAATTTGAGAAAAATGTGCCTTGCGCTCAATCGGGCTGCACGCTGCGGCGTTCTGACGCATCGATAATGTTCACATCATGGCGTGCGCAAACTTGGCGGAGCTTGTCTGAGACCATCTGGTCGGTGAAGAAGGTGGTGATCTGAGAGATGTGCGCGATGCGCACCGGGGCCGAGCGCTGCAGTTTCATCTGATCGGCGACCAGATACGTGTGGCGGGCGTTCTTGAGAATCGCCTGTGCCACCCGCACTTCGCGGTAATCGTAATCCAGCAACGCGCCGTCCTCATCGATGGCGGACGCGCCGACCACGGCATAATCGACTTTAAATTGGTTGATGAAATCGGCGGTGACTTCGCCGATCATGCCGCCGTCGGAACGCCGCCGCCCGCCGCCCGCAATGATCACTTCGCAAGAGGGGTTTTGAATCAAAATGTTCGCGACGTTGAGATTGTTGGTGATCACCAGCAAGTCGCGGTGATGGATCATGGCCCGGGCGACGGCTTCCGTGGTGGTGCCGATGTTCATAAACAAAGAGGCATTGTTGGGGATTTGCGCCGCGCACAATGCGCCGATCAATTGTTTTGCGTCCGTGGCAATGTCGCGGCGTTGCTCATAGCCCAAGTTGGTGACGCCCGCCGACAAAACCGCTCCGCCGTGAACCCGTGACAAGACGTTTGCGTCGCACAGCTCATTGAGGTCTTTGCGGATGGTTTGCGGGGTAACGTCGAAACGCGCGACCAGCTCATCCACCGTGATGCGGCTCTGCTCGCGGGCGATTTCAAGGATTTCCTGCTGGCGAAGCGAATGCGACATGGGCGCGAGGCCTGCGTCAAAGCGAATGTAAAGGAAACAATACGCGTGCCAGCGAAAAAAAAATCAAGCTAGATCAGGAGTGAATGTACGCAAAACGAAAGATAATGTTGACAAAATGAATGATAAACGAAAATATATAGGTGATTTATGAAGATTTTCTGAAAAACGAACAGAATGCGGTGCCAATCCATGCCCAAAGGACACGTCTTTGATTTGGCCGTCATCGGTGGCGGCGTGAACGGTTGCGGCATCGCGCGCGATGGCGCGGGGCGGGGACTCGATGTGGTGTTGTGTGAGCAAGGCGATCTGGCACAAGGCACGTCGTCGGCCAGCACCAAGCTCATTCACGGCGGGCTGCGCTATCTCGAATATTATGAGTTCGCTTTGGTGCGCAAGGCCTTGATCGAACGCGAAGTGCTGCTCGGCGCCGCGCCGCACATCATTCATCCGCTGCGCTTCGTGCTGCCCCACCACAAGGCGCTGCGCCCGGCGTGGCTGTTGCGCTTGGGACTGTTCCTATACGACCATCTGGGCGGGCGTAAAATTCTGCCGGGAACGAAGGTCTTGGATTTGACCCAAGGCGAGATCGGCGCGCCGTTGCTCGACGTGTTTCGCAAGGGTTTTGAATATTCCGACTGTTGGGTCGACGATGCGCGTCTGGTGGTGCTGAACGCCATGGATGCGCGCGAAAAAGGCGCTGAGGTTTTGGTGCGCAGCAAATGTGTTTCGGCCCATCGCAAGGCCAATTTGTGGAGCGTCATTGTCGAAGATATCGACACCGGCGAGCATCGTGAAATTCTCGCCAAGGTGTTGGTCAACGCCGCCGGGCCGTGGGTCGAGCATGTCATCGAAAGCATGCCCGCCGTGCACCGCGAACGCAAACACATCAGGTTGGTACGCGGCAGCCACATTGTGGTGCCGCGGCTGTTCGATCACGACCGGGCCTACATCTTTCAAAACGAAGACGGTCGGATTTTCTTCGCCATCCCCTATGAGAATGCCTTCACCTTGATCGGCACCACCGATGAAGATCATCAAGGCGGTCTCGACGATATCGCCATCTCTGATGAGGAAATCCGCTATCTGTGCGCAGCCGCTAAGCACTATTTCCACAAAGCCCCCAAAGTCGAAGATGTGGTGTGGAGTTACTCCGGTGTGCGTCCGCTCTATGACGACGGCGCTAGCGCGGCCCACGCAGCAACCCGCGATTTCGTCTTGAAAATGGATGAGGGAAGTGGGGCTGACCAGGCCCCTTTGCTTAACATTTTCGGTGGAAAAATCACCACTTATCGAAAATTGGCCGAAGCCGTTTTGGCCAAGCTGGCACCTTATCTGCAGACATCAAATGTGGGGTGGACGCAAACGGCGCCGTTGCCGGGCGGGGACTTCCCGGTTGGCGGCGTAGACGATTTGTCGCTCAGCATTTCGCAAAAATTTCCATTCGTCGATCAAACATGGTCAAGACGTTTGGCGCGCGCTTACGGCACGCGCGTTTGGCAGGTCTTAGGCGCAGCGAAAAGCCTTGATGATATGGGGGAGATGTTTGGCGCGACCTTGTCTGCGGCGGAAGTCGTCTATCTGATCGACCACGAATGGGCCCGCAGCGCCGATGATATCTTATGGCGACGCACCAAGTTGGGCTTGCGTCTCAGCACGGATGAAACGACGCGCCTGGATGAATGGATGCGGACTTACCGCGCCCAAAAACAAACCGCCGCCGCATAGACAGGCGAGATATCGTTTTAATCGTGAGAAGAATGGTGCCGCCGGACAGAATTGAACTGTCGGCCTCACCCTTACCAAAGCCTCAGTTCAAAATATAACATAGCTAAATCAACGCGTTGTTCGGGTGCTGTTGTGCCATTCTCCGAATAAAGCTGATTGAAACGGATTGAAACGGAGTAGGCGTGGCACAGTTTTGGCACATTTAGCAAACGTTCTAGTGTGTTATGTCCGCTTTCAGACTGTAAGCAGATATCATGTTCGGTTGGTGTCTACGTCCCCTTCTTACCCAACTCAGACATATCATGAATGTAGCGCCTTAGGCCTCTTCAGGTTTAAAACAATCAACACCACACACGATTGGGATATAGATCAGCTTGCGGCAAGCTCCGGTTCCAAATTAGCTGTATCTGGCTTATGCCTAAGAACGGCCTTTGCGATGGCTGTGGCTATGAAGTAAATATTGAGCGCAACGAATAAAACTGCAAAAGCTATAAGCAGCCATACGAAAAGAAACTCGAACATACTATTCCTCTGATTTACATATTTAAAAGCAGCTCTTCAACGCCACATTCATAACTGGCGCAAAGGGTTTCCCTTGGAAGAATTGAAACAGGCTTCTCTGAGTGGGAGGGCCGCTCTCAATAGCAACCAAGGGAAACACCGGGTTTGGTTTATAAAGGATTTGGTGCATCTCAATACTCCCATTTGGAAGGTGTCTAACCCAACGCGATATCCTATGGCGCGCGATAGATCGACAGAATCCGCATGTCCGGCATCAACGTGGAACGTATCAGAGGAGGCTGGGCCCTCAAGTTATTCCCATTTTTGCGAGCGTGAGGTAGACGAATGTTGGAACCATCACAAAGACGGTGGAGGAGTGCCCATACCTTCATTTTCGATATCCCAAGCGGGGGTCAGGGGGCCCGTATAAACGAGCTTAACCAGGTCGGCTTGGTTTTGGGTGGCGGTCTTTGAATAAATGCCTTTGGTGTAGTAACGGGTCGTGTTCTCTGTGAGTGACAGAGTTTGCGCAATGTCCTTGATTTTCTGCCCACTCACTAGGAGGGCTGCAACGCGCGCCTCACTGTTCGTCAGGCCGTATAAAGAGGCCAGCAGCTGCGGCAAGAGGCGTGGACTTTCTGTTGGATCGTTGATGATGACAAATGCCCGTCTTTTGCATCTTGCGCTCGGCTCCGTCCCTGTAAAGGAACTGACCGTTACCTGGTATTCTGGCTCGTTTGAGGGTCTGGAAACCATAAACACGCCCCGGTTTGGCCGCCCTCGCCTGAAACCGCGCGGCCTGTTTCAGACAATAGCTTCTGAAAAGCCTGCTGTGCATTACGTGTCACAAAGTAGAGGTTGCCACGAGAAACGGACACCCCATCATTCATGTTGATAATTGTTTCCGCTCTGGTATTGGCATGGACGACCGTGCCGTTGCCTTCAACCACCACAATTCCCTTTGGCGATTTGTTCATCGCCTCTCTGAGCAGGCTGATCGTAGAATCGCTCTGCTCCACCTGGCTCTGGATAATGAGCGATTGGTGAACATGGCGCTGAAGAATATCGAATAAGCTTGCGTCTTGAGACGACAAAGGACTTTGCGTGGCAATGCGTTGAATGGCGAAGCGAGCCTTTTTCTGATCCAAAAGCGGGAGGTCCGCAGATGCGGCGTCGCTGAAATTATTGATCGTCGCAAAATCTTGATCAGAGGACAAGATCGCCACGACAGCGCCGTCCTCCATAACGTAGATGACAGCTGAATGACTGTTGGTTAAGGCCGCGATGTTCCTAAGTATGTCGACCCATCGGCCTTTATCCAAAGCAGCTTTTTGAATTTCGACGATAAGGTCGAAGATAAGCTGATCCATTTTTCTTACTTGCACATGTTTGTTTAAGTCTCTGAGTTTGGCAAATAAAACGATTTTGTCAAATCGTACCTAATAGCTGCTTCTGGCTAAAAGGGGCTGTCAGCGTACACGCAGAACAACGTCCGCCCTTGAGCGGTAAGCGGACCTATTCCTGTGTTGGTGTTTGCGTCCGGAAATGACCCATAGCAGTCTTTGCTAATTTGCCGTCGACAAGCCTTCTTATGCCAACAGTGAGCAGGCCTTTTCAGACAAGGCATTGCCTGAATTCATGAGGCATTCAAACACCTGAAAATGATGACAACCTGGAATCTGTAAGCACTCCACATTGACGCCGTATGTCTGCCAGGCTTGTTGCAAAGCCGGATATTGGTCGTGAAATCCTTTTGTTTCATCGCCGCCGACCGCAACAATGAACCGCGCCCCCGGCATCGGTCTGTGGCGGACGGGGCTGAGCGCCCGCGCGGTTTCCTGGGTCAGGCAGACCTTGTCGTTGATGGATGTCTCGACCAGCTCGCTCAGATCGAACAGTCCCGATATGGCCATGCCGCCTTTCAACAGGTCCGCAGGTGCGCCGCTGTCGATCTGAGACCACCGTGTGCACATCGCCATCGCTGCCAGATGACCGCCCGCGGAATGGCCAATCACAAATAAACGCTCAGGGTCTACGCTCAGGTTCTCAGCGTTGCGCCACAGCCACAACACCCCGTGCCGGATTTGATCGACAATCCCGTCCAGAGCGATATGGGGGCACAGGGTGTGATTGATGACGGCCACGGCGGCTCCCGCTTGGTTCAACGCCCGCGCCGCAAAGGCATTGTCAGCCTTGTCCATGGCTTGCCAATAGCCGCCATGAATGAGCACAACCAACGGAGCTTTTTTTCGGCCATCGGATGGCGGAAAAAAGTCCAACTTTTCCGCTTCACCCTGCCCATAGGCAAGGTCGATCCGCGCACCCGGGCATTCGCCCTTATAAGCATCGGACCACCTGCGCCATGTGGCGAAGATATCCAGATGATCGGGGATCGCGGCCCGAACGTTGTAGCGCTGTTCTTGAAAGAGATCGTTAGCCATGGTGAGCCTCATACACCCAGATAACGGTGCTGCATCGCTGGATCGGCAAGAAGCTGTTCGGATGTGCCGCTCCACACTACCCGACCTTTTTCCATCACAAAATGACGATCCGCGATGCGCGCCATGGCCTTGGGGTGTTTGTCGATGACCAAGATCGCTTGGCCGGAGTTTTTTAAGTTGTTTTCCAGCACCGCCCAAATTTCTTCACGAATGATCGGCGCCAGCCCTTCGGTGGCTTCGTCCAGTATCATAAATTGCGGGTTGGTCATCAAGGCCCGGCCAATGGCGAGCATCTGCTGTTCGCCACCCGACAAGGTCCGTGCATATTGTCCTGCGCGTTCCGATAAACGGGGAAACAAGTCCATGACCCGCTCCGAGGTCCACGGATCAGAATGATTTTTACGGTTTGCCGACGTTGCAACCAGGTTTTCGAGCACCGTCAAATTGGGAAATACCTGTCGGCCCTCGGGCACATAGCCGATCCCCAGTTGCGCGATACGGTGTGATGGCATGGCGTTCACTTGGTGACCGTCAAACCGGACCGTTCCGCCCTTTGGCGCATTGAGCCCCATGATGGTGCGCACCGTGGTGGTTTTGCCCATGCCGTTGCGACCCATCAAGGTGACGACCTCGCCGGCTTCGATGCTCAGGTCGACCCCAAACAAAACCTGGCTGGAGCCGTAGAATGTTTCGACGGATTTGAGTTCCAATAACGCCATGTCAGTCCTCATCCCCCAGGTAGGCTTTGCGGACCTCGGCGTTGGCGCGCACCTGTTCGGGTGTGCCGGTCATCAACACCGTGCCCTTGACCAGCACGCTGACCACGTCGGCCAGGGCGAAGACCACGTCCATGTCGTGTTCCACCAACAAAATGCCGACCTCGCCTTTTAAGGGGCGCAGAATTTCCATCATCGCCAGACTTTCGCTTTGGCCCATGCCTGCCATCGGTTCATCCAACAACAGCATGGTCGGCCCGGTGGCCAGCACCATGGCCAGTTCCAATTGGCGTTGTTCGCCGTGGGCCAGTTCCGTCACTTTTATATTTGCCTTGTCTTCCAAGCCAACGCGCCCGAGCGCCAGACGGGCGGGTTGGCGCAAGGACGCATCGCGTTTGGCGCGCGCCCAAAACTGGAAGCTATGGCCTTGCTGGGCTTGGATCGCCATCGCCACGTTGTCTTCGGCGGTGAACTCGGGAAACAGGCTGGTGATTTGGTAAGACCGCTGCAAACCCAATTGCGCGCGGCGATACGTCGGCATATGCGTGACGTCTTGACCGTCAAAGCGCACCCGTCCGCTGTCGGGTTGAATTTCGCCGCTCAGCTGCCCGATGGCGGTGGTCTTGCCCGCGCCATTGGGGCCGATGAGCGCGTGGATTTCGCCCCGTTTGACCGAAAACGTCAGCCCATCGGATGCGGCCACCGCACCGAACGACTTGGTCAGCTCAAAGACTTCAAGAACCGGATCAGTCATCGCCTTGCTCCCGATCTTGTTCTGGGGTTTGGCCGACCAGCCAGCCGTAGATGCCGCCGCGCAAGAACAACACCACCACCACCAAGAACGGTCCCAAGATCACCATCCAGTGTTCGGTATACTGCGACAGAACCTCTTCCATCATCAGCAATGTCGCCGCACCCAAAATCGGGCCTACCACGGTGCCCATGCCGCCGAGAATGACCATCACCATAATCTCGCCCGAACGGGTCCAGTGCATCATCCCCGGACCGACGAATTCGGTATGATTGGCGGCCAGGGCCCCCGCCAGCCCCGCGCCCATTCCGGCGATGACAAACGCCGTGAGCTTGTAGCGATACGTGGCGAAGCCCAGCGCCTTCATGCGCGGCTCATTTTGCTTGCAGCCTTTGAGCACCATGCCGAAACGGCTGTTCACGATGCGCCGCGTCAGCGCGACAAATGCCAACAGCAAGGCCAACGTCAGGTAATAAAACTGCTGCTCATCGTAAAGATCGAACGGCGCCAAGTGGGAACGTTCCCACAAATTCAAACCATCTTCACCGCCGTAAGTGGGCAGTGAAATCATCAAGTAATACAGCATCTGCGCAAACGCCAAGGTGATCATGATGAAGTACACCCCTTGGGTGCGCAGACTCAGCGCGCCGATGATCAAGGCGAAAAACCCAGAAACCAAAATCGCCAACGGCCATTGCAGGATCGCGCTGGTGGTGCCCATCCATTCGCCGGGCAAAAAGGGCACGACAGAACCATTGAACGCATGATGGGTGAGTATGCCCACCACATACGCGCCAATACCAAAGAATGCGCCATGACCAAAACTGACCATCGCGCCAAAGCCCAAGATGATATCCAGGCTGACCGCCGCGATGGCATAGATCAGCACCCGGCTGGCGACGGTGGTCAGAAACGGATTACCCGCCGCATCGGCGACGACGGGCAACGTCACCATGACGGCCAACCCAATGGCGTGCACCACCGTTCGTCGGGAGAATTGCAAGGCCATGGCGCTATCCCCCATACGCTTGAAACAGACCACGCGGACGCCAGATCAACACCAGCGCCATCAGCACGTAGATTGTCATGCTGGACATGGACGCGCCGACACTGTCGGCGGTGGCGGGGTCGAAAAATGCGCGCATGATCAAGGGCAGAAACGCTCGACCGAAGGTATCGACCAAGCCGACCAAAAGGGCGCCGACCAGCGCGCCGCGCACCGAACCAATGCCGCCAATGATGATCACCACAAATGTGAGAATCAGAATCTTCTCTCCCATGCCGACTTCAATGGCCAGCATCGGTCCCGCCATAGCCCCCGCCAGCCCCGCCAGCATCGCGCCGATGCCAAACACCACGGTGAACAGACGGTCGATATCGACCCCCAACGCGCCGACCATTTCGCGGGTTGTCGCACCGGCGCGGATCAACATGCCCAAACGCGTGTTGACGATCAGGTGACGCAAGCCCAAGCCGACTGTCAAACCAATCGCGATGATGAACAAGCGATACGCCGGATAGGGCGCGCCGGGAATGATCTCCACGGTGCCCGACAGCCATTCGGGGGTCGAAAGAAACATCGCCTGCGCTCCCCAGATGATCTTGGTCAGTTCATTAAACGTCAAAATCACGCCAAAGGTCGCCAGAACTTGATCGAGATGATCGCGCCCGTACAAGCGCCTGAGCGCGAGCAACTCAACCGCCATGCCGACGACGCCCGCCGCCGCCATGCCCGCGACAACGCCGACGGCAAAGTTGCCGCTGGCCATGGTCACGCTTGCGGTCACGTAAGCACCGACCATGTACAACGAGCCGTGCGCCAAATTGATCAAGTGCATGATCCCGAACACCAAGGTCAACCCGGCGGCCATCAAAAACAGCATCACACCTTGCTGTAGACCGTTGAGGGTTTGCTCGAGAAAAAGAACCAGCGTCATAATAAGGGGGGTCTCTTCATAGAAATGGGCCGGAGAAGGCTTTATACCCGCCCCGGCCCAAGGATATGCGCCAGATTACATTTTGCAATCGGCAGCGTACGCATCGGCGTGTGCGCTGAAGACCTTGCCCACCAACTTATTGGTGACGCCTTCACCATCGTTGACCACTTCGCGGACGAAGATGTCTTGAACTGGATGGTGGTTGTTGCCGAACTTGAACGCACCGCGCACAGAGGCAAAGTCCGCCGCTTTCAACGCCGCGCGGAACTTATCGGTGTCCTTGACGTTGCCGCCGACCTGGGCGATGGCGCCATCGAGCAACATCGCCGCGTCATAGCCCTGCGATGCATAAAGAGACGGCTTGCGGCCATATGCTTGTGTGAACGCAGCGACAAACGCTTTGTTGGTGGCGTTGTCCAGGTCATGGGAATATTGTGACGTATTGAAGGTGCCGATTGCAGCAGCGCCGACGGCTTTCAAGATGCCTTCGTCGAACGAGAACGCCGGGCCGAACAGCGGCACAGCTTTGCTCATGCCCGATTGGGCATATTGCTTGACGAAATTGACGCCCATGCCGCCGGGCAGAAAGAAGAACACCGCATCAGGCTTGGCGGCGCGCAGGTTGGCGATTTCTGCGGCGTAATCGACTTGGCCCAGCTTGGTGTAGACCTCGGCGCTGACGTTGCCTTTGTAAAACCGCTTAAAGCCCGCCAAGGCGTCCTTGCCCGCCGGATAGTTCGGCGCCATCAAGTATACGTTTTTAAAGCCCTTGTCGTTGACGTACTGGCCCATGGCTTCGTGCAGATTGTCGTTCTGCCACGCGACATTGAAATAATTGGCATGACAGTTTTTGCCCGCCAGCGCGGACGGCCCGGCGTTGGGGCTGATGTAGATTTTGCCCGCGCGGGTGACGCTTGGCACCACCGCCATGGCCAGGTTCGACCACACGATCCCGGTGACCACATCAACGTCGTCTTGCTTGATCATGCGCGTGGCGATTTGCTTGGCGTTTTCAACCTTGCGCGCGTCGTCAACGATATTGAGTTCGGTCGCAACGCCGCCCAGCTTGCCGCCTTTTTGCTTGAGCGCCAGCTCAAAGCCGTCGCGGATGTCGATGCCCAACGACGCCCCGCCACCTGACAAGGTGGTGATCATGCCGATTTTAACGGCGTCGGCAGCGAACGACGGTGCCGCCGCCGCGAAGCTAAAGAGCGCTGCAGCGGCAAGGGTATGAATACGTTTCATGTGTTTTGGAGCTCCCCCAATAAATAGAATGTGACGCACCCGTCATTTATGGGACGAATGTGAGGCCATGACACTAGATTATGTTGGAGGATCAGACAATAAGCCCTCTGGCTTCTTGTCCATAGAGAGGTGTTTTAAATAATTTTCAATTGTCCGCTTCTGGCTATGAGCGGCCATTGCAGGAGGTGCGGAATAATGACCGCTTTCGTGCGGCAAGCGGAAGTTGAGGTTGTGCACTTAGTTCCTTCAATTTCATCTTCGTTAATTTGGAAACCCCCTAAGGGTATTGCTAATATTTTTTAAATCCCAGAACTCATAACCCGTAACGGGAAATTCAAAAAAATGGGTCTTGATTCCCGGGAGCCATTTTCCGGGGTTCGAAACCCGTTACGTGAGCAGGGCGCCTCTCACGATCCTCTCTAGCCTCTTCGTTGCGTTACGTATCGAGGCCACTTTTCACCCAAACCAAACAACACGCCTTTCGTAACGTAACGGGAAGTGGATTGCCGGGGGCTTTCAGTAGATCTTTTTGTAACGGTCCTGAAATTTCGGGTTTGGGCATTTCGCTTAAGCAATTGCCCCGCCTCAGCTAAGGCAACGCGTTTCAATTTCCCTTAGCTAAGGGAAAAGACGCTCCGGGGGAAACCGCTCAAGCTGTGAAGGGGCGGTGCCGTTGGCTGACGATTGAGGAAGAGAAACGCTTGCTTGTGGCGGCCAAGCCGCACCTGCGGGCGTTGATCTCTTTTGCCGCCGATACGGGCGGGCGAAAGTCTGAGCTTCTCAAACTGGATTGGCAGAACGTCGATCTGGATCGTGGCTTCGTAACGTTTCGAAAGACCAAGAACGGCGAAGATCGCTCGGTCCGTTTGACGGACCGGGCAAAGCGTGTGCTGACGGACTTAGACCCGCAAGAAAGCGGCCCTGTCTTTACCTATCGTGGGCAAGCCATGAAGGATGTGAAAACATCCTTTGAAAGGGCGCGCACAAGGGCAGGGGTGGAAGATTTCCGCTTTCACGATCTGCGTCACACCTTCGCCTCACGCCTCGTTCAGCATGGTGTCACGCTCTATGAGGTGACGCACCTGACGGGGCACAAAAGCTTCGAAATGGTGCAACGTTTCGCGCACTTGGCCCCCGATTTCCAAGAACGGGCAATCGGGGCCTTAAACGCCTATGGCACAGTTTCGGCGCAGTCAGCCTAAACGGTGTCAGTTAAATTCGGCTAAGTCATTGGGGAGAATGGTGCCGCCGGACAGAATTGAACTGTCGGCCTCACCCTTACCAAGGGTGCGCTCTACCCCTGAGCTACGGCGGCACAATGCTATGCAACTGGGTATGAAAGCGGGCGGAACATGCCACAGGGAAATGGGAAAGGCAAGCGTCCTTGACGCAATTTTTTTCACGTCCCATGGTGGGGACCGCGCCACTCAATATAAAGAACCACAAGTCATGACCGACGATAAGCCCAAAACTGAGAAAAACGCCGCCTCTTCGGACGCGCAAACGGCGCGCCAGGAACGTCTTAATGCGGCGCTGCGGGCCAATCTGCAAAAGCGTAAAATGCAAAGCCGCACCCGCGCCAAGGCCGCCCCCGATCCTGAAACTGGCCCTGAAAAGGACACAGAGGCTGAGTAAGCCTGCGCTTCTTGAATGGGCAATTGGGCTTGTCAGGCTTGTGAGTGGACGGGGCTTGGGCTAAAAGCCGGGCACGGATACACTCTCATATGACCAGTTTTGGATAATACATGGACAAGATCGTAATTCGGGGCGGCAAGCCCTTGACCGGCACCATCGCCATTGGCGGGGCGAAAAACGCCTCGTTGCCTTTGATGGCGGCGAGTCTGTTGACAGATGACGTGCTGCGCTTGTCCAACTTGCCGCATCTGGCCGACATTTCCACCATGGCGCATTTGATGAGCGAAATGGGCGTGAGCATTTCCATGCAAGGCGATGCGCCGGGCGGCGGGCATATGGGCCGGGTGTTCGCGCTGGATTCGTCCGGTTTGTCGGAAACCACCGCGCCTTACGAATTGGTGCGGCGCATGCGCGCATCGGTTTTGGTGTTGGGGCCGTTGGTCGCCAAGCACGGCCACGCGCGGGTGTCGTTGCCGGGCGGTTGCGCCATTGGCACGCGACCGGTGGATCTGCATCTTAAAGCTCTGGAAGCGCTGGGCGCGGAGATCGAGCTGTCGGAAGGCTACGTCGAGGCCAAAGCGCCGAACGGTCTTGTTGGCGGGCACGTGCTGTTTCCCGTGGTCACCGTGGGCGGCACCGAAAACATCTTGATGGCGGCGTGCCTGGCAAAGGGCGAAAGCGTGATCGGTAACGCCGCGCGCGAGCCGGAAGTGATCGACTTGGCCAACTGTCTGGTCGCCATGGGTGCAAAAATCGAAGGCATCGGCACTGATACGCTAAGAGTCCAAGGTGTTGAGAGCCTGCACGGAGCGGATTATGCCGTGGTGGTGGACCGCATCGAAATGGGCTCTTACGCCGTGGCCGCCGCCGTAACCGGTGGCGACGTGGTGCTTAAAGGCGGTCGCATTGACTTGATCGAGGCGGTGGTCGACGTGATGCGTCGTGCGGGTGTCGATATCGAAGAGGTTGAGGGCGGCCTGCGGGTCAGCCGCAAAAACGGCGCGATCAAGGGCTTTGACGTGATGACCGAACCCTATCCGGGCTTTCCCACCGATATGCAGGCGCAGATGATGGTGCTGGCCTCGGTCGCCGAAGGGGCCTCGATGATCACCGAAACCATTTTTGAAAACCGCTTTATGCATGTGCCCGAATTGGTGCGCATGGGTGCCGACATTAACGTGCATGGGCGTTCCGCGATCGTGCGCGGCGTTGAAAAACTGTCCGGTGCGCAGGTGATGGCGACCGATCTCAGGGCTTCCAGCTCGTTGGTTTTGGCCGCGTTGATGGCCGAGGGCGAGACTGTGATCAACCGTGTTTATCACTTGGATCGCGGTTATGAACGCCTGGAAGAGAAACTCGCGGCGTGCGGTGCACAAATCGAACGGGTTCGCGAATAAGCATATTCCCGCAAAGGCCCCTGGAAACGAACCCAAAAACCCTTTATACATGCCGCCTCCCGGACGTATCGGGTGTGGAGATTTGACGTGAGTGCATCTGCGAAAGACAAATTGGTGTTGGCGCTGCCCAAGGGCCGGATCCTCGACGAGGTGATGCCCATCGTACGCGCTGCCGGTATCGAGCCTGAGCCTGACTTCTTCGATTCGAAGTCACGCAAGTTGTCGTTCGCCACCAATCATGCCAATTTGGAAATCATTCGCGTGCGCAGCTTTGACGTCGCCACTTTTGTCGCCTTTGGCGCGGCGCATTTGGGGGTCGCGGGCGCTGACGTGCTGATGGAATTCGATAGCCCGGAAATTTACGCGCCGCTCGATCTCGGCATCGGCTATTGCCGCATGTCGATCGCGGAGCCGGTCGAGCTGGGCCAAGAAGACGACCCCAGCACCTGGTCGCACGTGCGCGTCGCCACCAAGTATCCGGAAATCACCAAAAAGCATTTTGCCGCGCGTGGCGTGCAGGCTGAATGCATCAAGCTCAACGGCGCGATGGAGCTGGCCCCGGCGATGGGCCTGTGTTCGCGCATCGTCGATCTGGTGTCCACCGGCGCAACGCTGAAAGCCAATGGCTTGGTCGAGGTTGAAACCATCGCCGAAATCACCTCGCGGTTGGCGGTCAACCGCACCGCATGGAAAACCCGTCCTAATGAAATCGGCGGTTGGATAGAGCGATTTGGGGAGGCCATTGATGCCCAAGCGTCTTGATATTGCCAATGCCGATTTTGAAGCTCAGTTCCAAGTGGTCCTGGGCGCGAAACGCGAAGCCGACGTCGATGTTAACGAGGTTGTCACCGCGATTCTCAAAGACGTAGCCGCGCGCGGCGACGCGGCGGTAATTGAATACACAAATCGTTTCGACCGCCAAAATATCACCGCTGCCGAAATGGCGTTCACCGCCGCCGATTTGGCCGAAGCCGAGCAGAAAATCGCGCCCGATCTGCTCGACGCCCTGAAGCTGGCGGCGGAGCGCATCGAAGCCTTTCACGAACGCCAATTGCCCGATATGGAAGACTTCACCGACGATGACGGTGTGCGCCTGGGCTATCGCTGGACCGCAGTGGAAGCGGCGGGGCTTTACGTTCCGGGTGGCTTGGCAGCGTATCCGTCATCGGTGTTGATGAACGCCATCCCGGCCCGTGTGGCGGGGGTGGAGCGTTTGGTGATGGTGGTGCCGACGCCCGACGGGGTGATCAACCCGCTGGTTTTGGCGGCAGCGAAAATCGCCGGCGTGACTGAAGTCTACCGTATCGGCGGCGCGCAAGCCGTCGGCGCATTGGCCTATGGCACCGAAACCATCAAGGCGGTCGACAAAATTGTCGGCCCGGGCAACGCCTACGTCGCAGCAGCCAAGCGCCAAGTGTTCGGCACGGTGGGCATCGACATGATCGCTGGACCGAGCGAGATTTTGGTGGTCGCCGACGGTGAAAACGATCCCAGCTGGATCGCCGCCGATTTGCTCAGCCAAGCCGAGCACGACAGCGTCGCGCAATCGATTCTCATCACCGACGACAAAGCCTTCGCCACCCGTGTCGAAGACGCCGTGGAAAGTCACCTCAAGACCTTGAACCGCGAAACCATCGCGCGCGCCAGCTGGTCCGATTACGGCGTGGTCATCACCGTCGATGACCTGATGCGTCAAGGCGTGGGGTTGGTCGACCGCATCGCACCCGAACACTTAGAGCTGGCGGTCGAAAACCCCGACGTGCTGTCTCACGAAATTCGCAATGCGGGCGCGATCTTCCTCGGCCGCTATACACCCGAAGCCATCGGCGATTATGTCGCGGGGCCCAATCACGTGTTGCCGACGTCGCGCACGGCACGGTTCTCATCGGGGCTGGGGGTGTTGGATTTCATGAAGCGCACCACGTTCATCGGCTGTAACGCCGAGAGCTTGAACAAAATCGGTCCAGCGGCGGTGAAGCTGGCCGATGCCGAAGGTTTGCAGGCGCACGGCCTGTCCGTGTCGATCCGTTTGAACCGGGGCTGAGCCGGAAACGTGAGCGGTGGTGGAGGACGAAATGTCCGATAAGGCCCGCATCGAAAAGATATTTCTCGACGAGCAAACGGTGGTCAACCGCAGCCCGCAGGTCGAGCACGAGCGCAAGGTCGCGATTTACGATCTTCTTGAAAACAATCATTTTGCGCTGATCGGCGGACCCGAAGGTCCTTACGTGTTGCACTTGTCGATTGAAGAAAACCGTCTGGCTTTCGATGTGCGCAGCGCAGATGACGTGCCGATCAAGCGCTTCATGCTGGCATTGTCGCCGTTTCGATCCATCGTGCGCGAATACCTGATGGTTTGCGACAGCTACTTTAAAGCCATCAAGACCTCCAGCCCGTCGCAGATCGAAGCCATCGACATGGGTCGTCGGGGCTTGCACAACGATGGCTCGGAAGTTCTCGAACAACGCCTGAAGGATAAAGCGGAACTCGATCACAACACCGCGCGCCGCCTGTTTACATTGGTGTGCGTTTTGCACATCCGGGCGTAAGGGGCACAAACGGATGTCCCCGATCAAGCCTCTTCCCGGTGCCGTGTTGTTTTCGTGCACCATGAATTCAATCCGCTCACCGATGGCGGCGGCGATCATGCGCCACTTTCATGGCCGCGACGTGTATGTGGATTCGGTCGGCGTGCGCACCCAGGACGTGGACGGCTTCGCCATCGCGGTGATGGATGAAATCGGCATCGATATATCCGATCACCAAGCCAAGACCTTTGACGACTTGGAAGACAGCTCATTCGATCTGGTGATTTCGCTGTCGCCCGAAGCCCAGCACAAGGCCGTGGACCTCACACGATATATGGCGTGCGAGGTGAAATTCTGGCATACATTCGATCCAAGCGTCGCCGAAGGTTCACGCGAAGAGCGTTTGCAGGCCTACAGACAAGTGCGCGACGAACTGATGGAGCGGATCAAGACGGAATTTCCGTTGCCGTCCGCTTATGATATCTAAGAATGTTTTTCGCGCAACTGCGGGAAAAAACTTGACCTTTGGGGCTCAACTGGCCACTTATGAGGCCGCTTCGAGCACAGCAAATGAGAGATTGATGGCAAAAGAAGA
>Ga0316204_10000767_pt1 | contig 104763 bp, 73 predicted proteins | sample 6monrhotite_MG_2_FD_205661 | JGI IMG/M metagenome (GOLD analysis project Ga0316204, IMG submission 205661) | Microbial mat bacterial communities from mineral coupon in-situ incubated in ocean water Damariscotta River, Maine, United States -... | ecosystem: Environmental > Aquatic > Marine >... | reverse complement strand
CCGAACGGGGCAGTCCTCCGCGGCGACGATCCCGGGCAGCGCCCCGGGTGTCCACCGCAGGCCCCCGAGCCCCATCGGCGCGGCCACCAGCCGCCGCCAGAGCGCGTCGATGCGCTCTCCGCCGGCCTCCTCCAGCGCGGCGCACAGCGTCAGGAAGCCCAGATCCGAGTAGGCGTGAGCTTCCCCGGGCGGGGACTGGAGCGGCGCGGTGGCGGCCGCCTGGAGCACCTGCGCCCGCGCCGTCGGGCTGCCCCAGGGAGCGGTCACCCCCTCGTACAGCGGCGCCCAGGCCGGGTAGCCCGAGGAGTGAGACAGGAGCTGGGCGATCGTGACCCCGGCCGCGGCCCCTGGCACATAGCGGGAGACCGGATCCCCGAAGGCCAGCTCCCCGGCGTCCACCAGCGCCCAGGCCACCGGCGCGCCCACCAGCGCCTTGGTCACGCTGGCCAGATCCCACAGGGGCGGCTCCACCAGCGGCCGCACCGAGGGCACCCGCCGCGCCACCCCGGCCAGGTAGCGGTGCGCCTCCCGCCCACCGGACCGCACCACAAGCTCCGCGGCGCTGCCCACCCCGGCCGCGAGCGCCTCGTCCAGCAGCCGGTCCACCGCCGACCAGCCGGGGAGGCCCTCAGACAAGCGGCGCCTCCCAGGACAGCCGCCCGCCGTCCGCCCCCGCGCGCAGCAGGCAGCGCTCACCGAAGCGGAAGGCCCGATTGGCGGGCCCATGTCCCACGGGGAGATCCGCGATCACCGGCACCCCCAGCTCACCGAAGACCTCCCGGAGGATGACGTCGAGGGTGTCGTCGGCGGGCATCGGGCACTTCAGGAACTCCCCCAGGGCCACCCCGGCGATGCCCTCGAAGACCCCCGCGCTCGCGAGCTGCCGCAGGGTGCGATCGATGCGGTAGCCGTGCTCGCCGATGTCCTCGAAGAGCAGCACGCAGCCTCGGGCGTCGAGCTGATCCCGGGTGCCGCAGAGGGTGGCCACCACCGCGAGGTTGCCGCCCACCAGCGGGCCGCTGGCCTCGCCTTCGATCAGCACCCGTCCGGTCATCTCGCCCGGCGACGCCCCCCGAAGGAGCGCCCGCAGGGCGTCGGTGCTCTCCGCGTCGGTGGTGTCCCCCAGCGAGGTGATCACCGGGCCGTGTACGCCGGCGAGGCCGATGCGCTGGCGCAGGGCGATGTGCAGCGAGGTGCCGTCGGAGAACCCCACCACCGGCCGCCGCCGCACCTGGGACCAGTCCACCCCCTCCAGCAGGCGCCCCAGCCCGCTGCCCCCCCGCGCCATCCAGGCCGCGTCCAGCCCGGGGTCGCTCAGCGCCCACTGCAGATCCGAGAGGCGCTGCGCGTCCGTGCCCGCGAGCCAGCGGTACTCTGCGTTCAGGTTGGGGCTGGGGACCGGCTCGAAGCCCCAGCTCTCCAGCACCGCCAGCCCGCGCTGGAGGCGCTCGGGGTTGAAGCTGTGGCTCGGGGCGAAGATGCCGACGCGGGCGCCGGGTCGGAGGGTCGGGAGGGGGTCGTTCATCGTCAGGATGATAACTTCCAGTCGTGTACAGCACGCTGCTCACAGTCTTCCTCGCTCTGGCGCCGGCCTGCGAGCGCCCCCCGCAGACCCCGGGGGCGTCGCCGGGCGCGGCCCCCGGCTCACCCTCGAACGCGATCGCCCCCGGCGCGAGCGCGCTGCCGCTGCCTGAGGTCACGCCCTTCGACGCGCTCACCCGCACGCTCCCCATCACCCTGGTGGACAAGCGCGGCGCCCAGGTGCTGGTGTTCGACGGGCTCGGCACCGGGGTCAGCGTCACGCGCCTCCTCCCGGATCGCGCGCTCGTCACCTGCACGGGCTGCCGCGCCCCGGTGGAGGGCTGGCTCCAGCGCAGCGCCCTGCTGCCCACCGACGGGGTCGACGCCTCAACCAGCGGGCTGAGCGACGACGACGCGATGCTGCTCTGGCTCATCGCCAACGCCACCCCTGAGCAGTCCGCCATCCTGAGCGCCGGCCTGGTGAGCGCCGGCGAGGGCTGGATCGCCCCGCCCTGGCACGAGGAGGGCGGCTACGCGGCGGGGGCGATCCGCGTCACCCCGAGCGGCGACGGCTGGGTTCTCTCCGCCGCCGCCCCGGACACCACCCCGGACGAGCCCCCTACCCCCGAGGAACCCTGAATGTCCCGACAGCTCTGGTCCATCGCCGGCAACTCACAGATGCTCGACGGCGGCGCCATGTTCGGCAACGCCCCCAAGGCCCTCTGGGCCCGCTGGCTCACCCCGGACGATCGCAACCGCATCCCCCTGGCCTGCCGCGCGCTGCTGGTGCGCGAGGCGAGCGGGCGCACGATCCTCCTGGAGACCGGCATCGGGGCCTTCTTCGAGCCCAAGCTCCGGGATCGCTTCGGCATCCAGGAGGACCGACACGTCCTGCTGGAGAACCTCGCAGCCGCCGGCTTCGCCCCCTCGGACATCGACGTCATCGTCCTCTCTCACCTGCACTTCGACCACGCCGGCGGGCTGCTCACGCCCTGGGCGGAGGGTCAGGAGTCCGAGCTCGCCTTCCCCGACGCCGCCGTTGTGGTGAGCCGGGGCGCCTGGGAGCGCGCGGAGGCGCCACACGCCCGGGACCGGGCCTCCTTCATCCCCCGCCTCCAGGCGCTGCTGCGCGGTCAGCTTGAGCGCGGCCAGTTGGAGATCGTGGACGGCGAGACCTCCGAGACCCTCGGCGCGGACTACCGCCTCCACTACTCGGACGGTCACACCCCCGGCCTGATGCTGGTGGAGATCCCCGGGGATGATGGGCCCATGGTCTTCGCCGGTGACCTCATCCCTGGCGCCCCCTGGGTCCACGCCCCCATCACCATGGGCTACGACCGCTTCCCCGAGCGGCTGATCGACGAGAAGACCGCGCTGCTCACCGACCTCGTCGCGCGCGGAGGTCGCCTCTTCTTCACGCACGATCCCGAGGTCGCGGCCGCCCGGGTGGGCCGCGATGAGCGCGGCCGGTTCCGGGCCGAAGAGGGCCTCTCGGTGCTCGCGGGCCAGACGGCCTGATGGCCAACGTGATCCTCCCCCCGGAGTGGCGTCTGCCCGAGTCCGCGGCGACTCCGGAGGGTGCCTGGCTCGACCGCCGGGCTGTCATCAAGGGGTTGGGGGTCGGGCTGAGCCTGGGCGCCGCGGGGTGTGTGTCCGGGCCGCTGATGGGCTCACCCGTGCCGACGTCCTATCCCTACGCGCTGCCCCCGTTTCAGCGAGATGACAGCCTGAGGATTCCTCAGGCGGCGGACATCACTGAAGAGCGCGTCGCGGCCTCGTACAACAACTACTACGAGTTCACCACGGAGAAGGGCCGGGTCTGGGTCCAGGCGAAGGATTTCCAGCCGACGCCCTGGGCGGTGTCGGTCACCGGGGCCTGTGAGGCTCCGCGGACGTTTGATCTGGACGACCTGCTGAAGCTTCCGCATGAGGAGCGGGTGTACCGCTTTCGCTGTGTGGAGGCCTGGTCCATGGTGGTGCCCTGGGTGGGCTTCCCGCTGAAGGCGTTGTTGGAGAAGGTGAGGCCCACGTCGAAGGCGAAGTTTGTGCGGCTGGTGACGCTGCACGACGACCTGCGGTATCCCGGGGCGGCGGAGCAGCCGTGGTACCCGTGGCCCTACTTCGAGGCGCTGACGATGGCGGAGGCGAGCCATGAGCTGACGATGTTGGCGACGGGCATCTACGGCCATCCGCTGCCCAACCAGCACGGGGCGCCGGTGAGGCTGGTGGTGCCCTGGAAGTATGGGTACAAGAACATCAAGGCGATCGTTCGCATCGAGCTGGTCGAGGCGAAGCCGCGGACGTTCTGGAGCCAGCTCGCGGGGGATGAGTACGACTTCGATGGGAACGTGCGGCCGGATATTCCGCATCCGCGATGGTCCCAGGCGACGGACCGGATGATCCCGACGGGTGAGCGCATCCCCACGCCGATGTACAACGGCTACGCCGCTCAGGTCGCGGGGCTGTACAAGGGCTGAGCGACACCGAGCGGGTGAGCCAACCCCGGTCTGGATGGACCCGGTCTGGATGGACCCGGTCTGGATGGCCCCGGTCTGGATGGCCCCGGTGGGAGACCTACTTGGCCGCCACCACATCCTCCGCGGCCTTCTTCACCGCCGGCTTCTTCGCCGCCGGCTTCTTCGCCGCCCTCTTCTTCACCACCCCACGCGTCTTCCGCTTCCCGCTGGTCAACACCTTCCCATACTCCCTCGGCATCGGCTCCAGATGGCTCGTATCCGCCGCCGGCAGCTCGTCGACCCGCGCCATCACCCGCTCCGCCAACGCCACAGCCTCCGCATCCGCGTTGCTCCCGATCGCCCGGAACATCTCATCCACCGCCCCCCGCCGGGACGTCAGCCAGTACAACGACTCCGGAAGGTGCGTATTGTGCCCCCCCTTCAGCTCCGACTGCGCCCGCGCGACCACCAGCGCCATCACCGACAGCTCCGCGCCGATATCCACGATCCGCGCCAGCGTCAGCTGGCGCATCTCCAGCTTCGGCCCCAGCGTGACCATCTTGTGGAACAGCGTGCGCGCCAGCTTCCGGGTCCGCCGCTCCACCCACTTCAGGTGCCCACGCAGCTCACCATCAAACTCACCGTACTGCTTGAACAGCCCGCCGAACCACAGCCCCGCGTACCAGGCCGGGTAGAACTTCGCGCAGCTCACCAGCGCCGCGAACTTCTCCCCCATCGTGGAGCGCTTGAAGAAGGCCCCGGCGTTGGAGAGATGCTTATCCAGCGCCTCCCGGGCGAGGAACAGGTGCATCACATCCGTGGTCCCCTCCACGATGCGGTTGATGCGCGCGTCGCGCATGGCCCGCTCCATCGGATAGGACGGCTCCCCCCGCGCCTCCAGCGAGGCCGCCGTCTCATAGCCGCGGCCGCCGCGGAGCTGCATCGCGGTGTCCACCAGCCCCCAGTGGTGCTCGGTGTTGAACATCTTGGCCGTGGCGGCCTCCATGCGGATGTCCACCCCGCCGTGGTCGCTGAGCGCCGCGCAGTAGTGGGACAGCGTCTCCATGGCCCAGGCAGTAGAGACCACCCGGGCGAGCTTGTCCGCGCCCGCCTCGTGGCGGCCGATGATCTTGCCCCACTGGAAGCGGGACTTCGCCCAGCGCGCCGAGAAGGCCGCGAGGTTCTGACCGTCCTCGGCGACGATGGCGGGGATGCCGAGCCGGCCGTCGTTCAGCGTGCTCAGCGCGATGCGGAGCCCCGCGCCGGGCGCGCCGATGATGTTCTCCACGGGCACCCGCACATCCGTAAAGCGGACGATCCCGTTCTCGATGGCGCGCAGGCCCATGAACTCGCAGCGGTGCATCACCTCCACCCCGGGCCAGTCCGCCTCGACGATGAAGGCTGAGATCTGCTTGATCTCCCTGCCCTTGTGGACCTTGGGCGGCGTGCGGGCCATGACCACGATCAGATCGGCCACCACCCCATTGGTGCACCAGAGCTTCTCGCCGTTCAGGATCCAGTGCTCGCCGTCGTCGCTCAGCACGGCGTGGGTCATCATGTTGGCGGGGTCGCTGCCCACCGTGGGCTCGGTCAGCCCGAAGGCGGAGATCTCACCGGCGGCGAGCCGGGGCAGGTACTTCTGCTTCTGGGCCTCGGAGCCGAAGAGCTTCAGCGGCTGGGGCACGCCGATGGACTGGTGGGCCGAGAGGGTCGCGGCGGTGGAGCCGCAGTATTTCGCCACGCACGCCAGGAGGCGCATGTAGTTGGTCTGGCTCATGCCGAGCCCGCCGTACGAGGTCGGGATCTTGATGCCGAACAGGCCGAGCTTCGCCAGCCCCGCGAACACCGGCGCCGGGATCTGACGGGCCGCGTCGATGGCCTCGCCGTCGAGGTGCTCCGCGCACCAGGCGTCCACCTCGGCGATCACCGCGTCGCCAGCGGCCTTGTCCTCGGGGGACTGCTCGGGGAAGGGCGTCGACATCGACATGTCCAGATCGCCCATGAAGATCGAGGCGATGAAGGACTTCGACTTCCAGTCCATCTCCCGGCTCTCTTCAGCGACCGCGATGGACTTCGCCTCTTCGGCGCTGCGGTTCTTGTTCTCGATCATCGGGGTTCCCTCTACCTTTGACTGAATCGCTGTTCATTTTTAACGTGAATGAACAGTCATTCAACTGTCTTTCGGTCCGACCCGGGCCCGCTTGAGTTCAGCCCTCTGTTAGACTCCGATCATGCTCGCGCTGCTGTCCCTCCTCCTCTGCCCCGCCATCGCCGCCGATGAGCCCGTCGGCGCCATCTCCGGCGCAAAGGTGAAGACCAGCTGGGACAGGGACTGGCGGTTCAGCGTCGGGCTGCGCGGCGGGCTGGCCGTCCCGATGTTCAAGTCCGCCGGGGCGTGGTCGCTGGCGATGGACAAGGGGCTCATCACCGAGCTGTCGCTGCCGGGAAGGGGCCTCTCCTGGGTGACCCACGCGGATCATACCCGACACTCCCTCATCCGGGGTGAGCGCTACCTCTCGGATCTGCCGGAGGACTCGGGCACGGCGCTCGGGGGCACCAGCGTGCACTACTGGATCCAGTCCGGCCTGCGCTGGTCTCCGGACCTGCCGGAGACCCCGGGCCTGAGCGTGGAGCCGGTGATCGGCGGCCTGCTGGGCTGCGACATCCACCGCACGGACATGGAGATGCCGATGGCTGAGGGTCGCGAGACCGTGCGCTCGGTGGGCTACCAGCCGTCGGTGGCGCCGACCTTCGGGGTGAACTTCAAGGTGCACCCCAACCTGCACCTGATGCTGGGCACGGCGTACGGCGTGCTCTTCGCCTTCGACTCAGCCGAGGTCGAGGGCTCCGATCGCGTCGCCGTCACCAGCAAGCTCAACACCGCCCTCGAGGTTCTGGGACGGTTTTGAGGACCGACGGGAACCTGCCTGTCGGCCCGCTGATGTTCTGGAGCGCGGTGGGGCTCGCCCTGCTGCACACCGGCGCGCGCCCGGCCATCACCAACGACCTGCACATCTACCTGGCGCAGGGCCGCTGGATGGTGGAGAACGCCGCGCTGCTGGAGCAGGAGGTCTTCACCTGGACCGCCCAGGGCGAGCCCTACATCAACGCGACCTGGGGCTACTGCGTCGGCGGCTGGCTGCTGCATCAGCTCGGCGGGCTGGATCTCCTGCGGGTGTTCAACGGCCTCATGGTGGCCGGCGCGGTGGGCTTCATCGGCGCCGCCGCCCGGGCCCGGGGCGCCGACGGTCGGGCCGCCGCGCTGGCCGCGCTGTACGCCTGGGGGCTGATGTTCCAGAACACCGTCATCCGAGGTCAGACCTGGGTGTTCCCGGTGTTCGCGGCGCTGGTGTGGCTGTCGGCGAGGCCGCGGCCGTGGTGGCTGGCGCTGGGCGGCGGCGCGGCCGCCGGGGTGCTCTGGAACGCCCTCCACGGCTCCTTCCCGGCGGGCATCGTCTGGGCGGGGGCCCTCGCCGTCGGCGCCGCGCTGGAGTCTCCCCCGGCGGGTGAGCCCGGACCGCCCGCCCGCTGGCGCGCGGCGACGACGCCCGCGCTCATCGGCCTCGGGCTCGCGCTGGGCGCGTGTGTGGGGCCTTACGGCCCGGCCATCTGGCTGTATGTCTTCGAGGACTCAGCCCTCTCCCGCTCCCGAAACGTCGGCGAGTGGCTGCCGCCGGACATCACCCACTTCGAGGGCGCCCGGTTCTACGCCGCGCTCGGGCTCTGGGCGCTGCTCCTGGCGAAGGACGGGCTGGCGCGGACGCGGCGGGTGCCCTGGGCCGACCTGCTCGTGGTCCTCGGCTTCGGCTACCTGGCGACCACCGGCACGCGCTTCGTGGCCTGGTTCGCCCTCGCCAGCGCGGCCCCCCTCGCGGCGCGCCTGAGCGCGACGATGAGCGCGGAGCGCGGGTTCCCGGCGCGCCTGATGAGGCCTCTGTACGGTCTGTTCGCGGCGATGTGGGCGCTGTTCGTGGTGAAGGGGCTCTCGCCGCGGGAGGCGGGGCCGGACGACGGCGGCACACCGGCGGTGCTGGTGGACGCGCTGGCCGCGGACGCCGACGGGGGCCGGCTGCTCGGGGCGCCGGAGTACGGCGGCTACGTCTCCTACCGGCTCTGGCCGGGCTGGCTGCACTCCGGGGACATCCGGGTGTGGGTCTTCGACGACGCGGCGTGGTCGATCTACCTGGAGGCGTCCAGAGCTGGACCGGGCTGGGAGGCGCTGCTGGAGGAGCACGGCGTCACCCACATCCTCACCTGGGCTCCCTTCCACGGGGAGACGCTCCAGGCCGCCGCCGACGCCAGTCCCCGCTGGGAGAAGCTGGCGGAGACGGAGAACGGCGCCGCGTTTCGTAGGGAATCCCGCTGACGGACCCGGGGTCCGGTGATTAGATGAGTGAGATGCCCTCCATCTGGAAGCAAGCCGCTGACTCCCTTGAGGAGCGCCTCGATGAGGATCTCCTCCCCGCCCTCTACGCCGCGGTCTCCCTGCCCACGGGCGAGATCCGCGACGATCTGGATGCTCGGGGTGTCTCCTGGTACGACCCGCTGGCCACCCGGGGCCCGTCCCTGGAGGAGCTGGATCAGACCGCCGACGAGCTGATCGAGTCCAGCAAGCGCCGGGCGGGCGTTCTGGGCGTCGTCGGCGCGCTGGCCGGCGCGATAGCGGTGCCGCCGGAGGTCCTCACCGGGCTGGTGCACAGCCTGCGGCTCGCCCAGCGGCTCGCGGTGGTCTACGGCTTCGACCCCGAGAGCGAGCGCGGCCGCGTGCTGCTCTGGCGCGCGCTGGCCGCCGCCAACGGCATCGATCTGCCGGATCAGGGCAGCATGGATCTGAAGGTGCGGGATCTGCCCGAGGCGATGATGAGCCGGACCCCCAAGGGCGGAAACGCCGCCATCTGGGTGACCCGCAAGCTCGTGCGCCGACAGACCTACCTGCTCACCCGCCGCATCACCCGCCTGATCCCGGGCCTCGGCACCGGCCTCGCCGCCCGCCGGGCGGTGAAGGGTCAGGCCGCTCAGGGCGCGCGCATGAAGGCCGTCTTCCGGAGGGCCTGGGACGGCGGCAGCGAGAACCTGCGGCTCTCCACCGAGGCCGAGATCGTCACCGACTGACGCGGCGTCGGAAGAGTGCTGACCGGGGCCGCGCGGATCGCGCTTACAAGGGGCAAGACATCCAGGATCCTCCGCTGGCTGACAGCACGGGATCGCGCTAGGGAGCGAGGGTATCTACCACCCTGGAAGGCCACTGATGATCGGCGAGTACCTGCGCATCCGACCGGTGCGCAAGGGCGACACTGCCCCCCACCTCTCCCTCACCGCAGACGAGGGCACCTGGATCCGCCTGAGCGACTTCAAGGATCACCTGAACGTCGTGCTCTACTTCGTCAGTGACATCGACGACGGCGTCACCGAGGACTACCTCCGCGAGCTGGATCGCGCCCGGGACCGCTTCGAGCAGCTCGACACCGCGGTGTTCGCTGTCAGCACCCGCCGCACCGACAAGCTGCGGGCCTTCCGCGAGGCCGCTGAGATCCAGATCTTCCTGATCTACGATCCCTGGGCGCTCACCTCCCGCAAGTTCGGCGCCTGCCGCGTGCAGCAGCGCATCAAGGACACCGTGGTCCTGATCGCCAAGGACAACACCGTGGTCCTCGGCGAGCGCGGCCGCCCGGACGTCGAGCGCCTGCTCGACATCTGCGCCACCGTCGAGGGCGCCGGCGTGCCCGAGGCCTCCGTGAGCGCCGCCGAGACGGACGCCGCGGCCTCGGGCAAGAGCTTCTCCCGCAAGCCCGGTCAGGCCGCCGACACCGTTCGGCACGTCGACTCCTCCAAGGCCCTGGAGCTCCTGGGCGCCGACGACTCGAACTACGTGCTGGTCGATGTCCGCACCAAGAGCGAGTACGAGGCGGATCACTCCCCCCTGGCGATGCACATCCCGGTCGACGAGATCCCCCACCGCTACCACGAGATCGGCCAGACCGGAGAGGTCATCTTCCTCTGCCAGATGGGCGGGCGATCCGCGGCGGCCGGGGAATTCATGACCTCAATCGGCGGTTACGAGATCTACAGCGTAGACGGCGGCATGAGCAGCTGGGAAGGCGAGCGCGCCTCTACCGGCGCGAACGAGTAGGAGTGCTGACGTGGACGGCGTAATGACGGTGTACCTCGCGGCCACGGCGGCCACCCCCGCGGTGGGCGAGGCCGGCATCATGGATCTCATCCTGGACGCGGACATCATCGTCCAGGCGGTGCTGCTGATCCTGGTCGGCATGTCCGTGGGCTGCTGGGTCATCATCTTCTCCAAGGCGGCCGCCATCCGCAAGGCGACCGACGCCAGCGCCGAGTTCCTCGACGCCTTCTGGGCCAGCCGGCGTCTGGACCAGGTCTACAACCAGTCCGACCGCTACAAGGGCTCCCCCATCGCCGAGGTCTTCAAGGCCGGCTACGTCGAGCTTCACAAGCTCACCGACGGCGGCGAGGGCGCCAAGCGCGAGATGGACCTCGGCCTCTCGGACAACCTCGCCCGCTCCCTGCGCCGGGCGTCGACGGTCGAGCTGACGAACCTCGAGCGCCTGATCCCCTTCCTGGCGACCACCGGCTCCACCGCCCCCTTCATCGGCCTCTTCGGCACGGTCTGGGGCATCCTCCGCGCCTTCCAGAAGATCGGCGAGAGCGGCCAGGCGACGCTCGAGGTCGTGGGCCCCGACATCGCCCACGCCCTCATCGCGACCGCCGTGGGCCTCGCCGCCGCCATCCCCGCGGTCATGGCCTACAACTTCTTCAACAGCCGCATCCGCATCCTGAGCAATGAGATGGAGAACTTCTCGTCGGACTTCATGAACATCGTGAAGCGCCACTTCAGGTCCCGGTGATCCCATGGCGATGACGACCGGCAGCGGCAACGGAATGATGGCGGAGATCAACGTCACGCCCTTCGTGGACGTGATGCTGGTGCTGCTGGTCATCTTCATGGTGACCACCCCGCTGATGGTCTCGGGCATGGACGTCGACCTGCCCCGGGCGGACGCGCCGCCCCTGGAGACCAGCGAGGAGCAGCTGGTCCTCTCCATCACCGCGGACCACCGCTACTACATCAACAAGACCGAGATCCCCGTCGAAGAGCTGGACCGTCGCCTGACCGCGATCGCCAAGGAGAATCCGGATCAGAACGTGTTCCTGAAGGCGGACGGCTCCGTCACCTACGAGGCCGTCACGCAGCTCATGTCCGCCGCCAAGGCCGCGGGCATCGAGAAGGTCGGCCTCGTGACCCAGCCCGGGAGCGGGATCGAGTGACGGTGGCCCGATCAGCGGTGCGAACGTCCCTGCGCCCGGGCCCGGTCCAGATGGGCCGCGCCCTGCCCGCCTCCATCGGGCTGCATGTGGCGGTGTTGGCCGTGCTGATCATGGGCGAGGCCTTCGGCTTCTCGTCGAGCGCGCCCCTCATCAACCCGGACGACGTGATGCAGGTCACCGCGGTGGCCCTGCCCAAGCAGACCACCGAGCTCGCCCAGAAGGAGATGCGCGCGCCCACAGCGCCGCCGCAGGCGAAGCCCGAGGTGAAGCTGGACCCGGTCAAGGAGGTCGTGGAGCCCAAGCCCGACGTGAAGCCGGACCCCGTCAAGCCGGTCGAGCGCACGGTCGACCACACCAACGCCCGGGCGGATCTGCTGAAGGAGCTTCGCAAGCAGGAGGCGCTGAAGTCCGTCGCCTCCGACGCCCCGGAGGGCGCCCGGGATCAGGCCCTGACCTCCCCCGACGGGGTGGAGGGCGCCATCGGCACCAGCCGCTCCAGCGTCGGCGACCCGGAGTACGCCGCCTACGTGGAGAGCATCCGGCAGGCGCTGGTGAAGCACTTCTCCCCCATCCAGACCGAGGCCCTGAAGGCCATGGTCGAGATAAAAATCGACGAGTCCGGGAAGATCAAGGACTACGACGTCGTTCAAAAGAGCGGAAACGCTTCCTTTGACTCCGCCGCGCTGCGCGCCGTGCTCAAGGCCGGCCGAGTGCCGGCTCCTCCTGACAAGTACAAGGACGACGCTCTGAACGGCCTCGTCATCGCCTTCTCCACCCAGTGAGGCAACCCTCTGTGGCCACTGTTAAGCGAGCCCTCTCCTGGTCTCTTGTCACCGCCGCGACCGCCGCCCTGTTCCTGGGCAGCGCCGAGCAGCAGCCCGCCGAGGCCGCCAAGATCTACGTCGAGGTCGACAAGCCCGGCGGCAAGAACCTCCCCCTCTCGCTGCCGACGCCCAAGGGCGAGAGCTCGGAGGCGGATCAGTTCTGGCGCACCGTCTGGCGGGATCTGGAGATCTCCGGCTACTTCCACCTCGTCGATCCCGACGCCTACGTGGAGAACGGCAGCGCCGGCGTCGAGCCCGGCACCTTCGACTACGACGACTGGGACATCTCCGACACGGTGGTCCTCGCCAAGTCCAAGCTCACCGGCAGCGGCGACAAGCTGCGCTCGGAGATCTGGGTCTACGACGTGCCCGGCACCCGCAAGCTCGGCGCCAAGGCCTTCTCGGGCAAGCCGGATCAGGTCCGTCGGCTGGCCCACAAGACCGCCGACGAGATCCTGCGCCAGGTGACCGGCAAGGCCGGCATCTTCAACACCCGGTTCGCGGCCGTGAACTCCGGCACCGGCAACAAGGAGATCTACCTCGTCGACATCGACGGCGAGGGGGTGGTCCAGCTCACCCGCAACCGCTCCATCAACCTCTCCCCCGCCTGGGCCCCCGCCGGCGATCGCATCGCCTTCACCAGCTACCGCTCGGGCAACCCGGATCTGTACATCGCGGACCTGAACAGCGGCCGCACCCACCGCCTCTCCTCCAGGCCCGGCCTGAACACCGGCGGCGCCTTCAGCCCCAGCGGCGGCCTGCTCGCGCTGACGCTCACCAGCGGCGGCGGCGAGACCGACATCTTCACCATCGACCCCAGCGCCGGCAGTCAGATCGCCCAGCTCACCAAGGGCAACGGCATCGACGTCTCCCCGGCGTGGTCCCCCGGCGGCGATCAGGTCGCCTTCGCCTCGGACCGTACGGGCTCCCCGCAGATCTACGTGATGGACGCCAGCGGCAGCGGCGCCAGGCGCCTGACCTTTCAGGGCGGCTACAACACCGATCCCGCCTGGTCCCCCACCGGCGACGCCGTCGCCTACGTGACCCGCGGCGAGAACGGCAGCTTCGACATCATGACGGTGAGCCCCTCCGGCGACGAGCCCCGACGCATCACCCAGCTCCAAGGCTCCAACGAGGATCCCACCTGGAGCCCCGACGGCCGCTACCTGGCCTTCGTCTCCAACCGCACGGGCTCCAACCAGATCTGGGTGTCCACGGCGGACGGGCGTCACCAGACGCAGATCACCCGCGGCTACGGCGGCTGGTCCAACCCGTCCTGGTCCCCTGAGCTGGCGTGGTAGCGTGATCGCATGCCCCGCGCCGCCATCGACATTGGAAGCCAGTCCGTCCTCCTGACCGTCTTGAGCGACGACGGTCGCGTCCTCCACGACGAGGCCCGCATCGTGCGCCTCGGCACCGGGCTCGGCGATCGGGGCATGTTCCGCCCCGACCGCATGGAGGCCGCCCGCGCCGCGCTCGTGGAGTACGCCGCGACCGCCACCCGACTCGGCGTGCCAGCCGGCGAGGTCCGCGCGGCGGCCACCAGCGCGGCGCGCCGGGCGCTGAACGCGGACACCTTCTTCCGGCGCCTCCAGGACGAGACCGGCCTGAAGGTCACGGTGATCTCCGGTGAGGAGGAGGCGCGGCTCACCTGGGCCGGCGCACTGCACGATCTGGCGCTGCCCGACGGCCCCGTGCTGGTCATCGACCTGGGCGGCGGCTCCACCGAGCTGGTCCTGGGCGAGCGCCACCACATCCACACGCGGGTGTCCCTGGAGCTGGGCGCGGTCCGGCTGACCGAGTCCTTCCCGGGGCTCCTGCAGAGCGATCCGCGCGGCGTGTCGCGCCTGCGTGAGCACGTCGACGCCGTGCTCTCGGCGATCAGCCTGCCCATGCGCCCCCGGACGGCCCTCGGGGTCGCCGGGACGGCGACGACGCTGGCGGCGATGGACGCCGGTCTCAGCGACTACGATCCGAGCGTGGTGCACGGCTACACCCTCACCCGGCTGGCGCTGCGGCGGTGGATTGACGCGCTGCTGGAGGCGGACACCGACCAGCGGCGGGCGCTCGCAGCGGTGGATCCGGAGCGGGCGGACTATCTGCTCGCGGGGACTGTCGTGCTGGACCGCGTGCTGGAGGTCGCCAGCCGCCAGTCCATGAAGGTGTCGGCCCGCGGGCTTCGGTTCGGGCTGCTCGAGGACTGACCCGCCTCCCTACAGCGAGCCGAGCGACAGGTGGAACCGGTAGGGGACCTCCCCCCGATCATCCGTCCAGCCCCCCTCCTGGTACAGCGGGTTCAACCCGACATCCAGCTGCAGCGGCCCCACCGGCGTCGCGAACCGGATCCCCCCGCCGACCGAGTACCGCAGCGACGGCTCCCGGGTCTCGTCATCCTCGATGGCTGAGAAGATCGAGCAGTCAGCGGCCCCCGACTGCACCAGCGGGTCCAGGTAGGAGCAGGGCTGGGTGTCCGCGTAGACGCCCGGGGAGAGGAAGTAGACGTTCCCCGCGTCCATGAACAGCACCACCGCCGTGGAGTCGGAGGTGTCGAAGCCCAGCAGGTTGAACGGCACCCACAGCTCGGTGCTCGCCTGCACGACCGCGTCTCCCCCGGTTGGCACCCAGCGCTCCGTGTCGTCACGATCCAGGTAGTGCGAGATGTCGCCCAGCGCGCTCGGCCAGGGGAGGGTCTGGTTGGAGACGTTGTTCTTCGGACCCACCTGATCCTGGGGGTAGCCGCGGAGGGTTCGGGCGCCGCCCAGCCGGAAGCGCTCATCGACGGGCAGGGTCACCCCCTGGCCCTGGACCCCGCCCAGCCCCGCCTGTCCGCCCCAGTGCAGGCTCAGCGGGCCCAGCGGCAGGATGACGCCCGCGGTGCCCAGCGCCTTGCCGCCGACGCTGGTGGAGGTCATGCCGTCCCAGGCGTCCATGCGCAGCGAGAGGTACGAGCCCCGGGTCGGGTTGAAGCGATCGTCGCGGTAGTCCAGGAGCATCAGCAGGCCGAACCCGCCCTGGCGCCGCCACGCGGAGGGGAAGCTCATCTCCTCCGACGTGGGGTCGCTGATCCCGAGGATGTCCAGCCAGGGGTCGCCGATCACGAGCGCGCCGGGGTCGATGTCCTCCAGGCGGCGCCACTGAACCCGGTAGTCCACGACGGCGGAGAGGTGCCCCGTCAGCGTGTTGGCGACGCCGACGCCAGCGCCGGAGGCGCGCAGGCGGTAGGTGGGCTCCAGGTTCTGCTCGTTCAAGAGCACGTCCGCGATCAGCCGCTGGTTGGGCCCGGGCATGTGCGGCGCCTCGTAGCGCAGGGCGGCGCGCCACTCGGGGCTCTCGATGTCGGGGATCCAGGTCTCGCCCTCGTAGCCGAGGCCGATCTGGCCGAGGCCCTGGAGGCTGTGGCCCAGGCCGAAGAGGTTGCGGCGGGTCGCCCGGGTGAAGGCGCGCACGCCCTCATCCGTGCTGCCGCCGACGCCGGACTCCAGCGTGATGCTCGGCCGCTCCTGGATGGTGATGACGAGGTCCCGGGCCCGGGCGTCGTCGCCGGTCAGCTCGGTGCGAACCGCCGAGAAGATCTCGGTCTCGTAGAGGCCCTGGCGGGTGTCGTCCAGCGAGCGGGGGGTGATGGGCGCGCCCACCTCCATGGCCACCTCCCGCTCAACCACCTGGCGCTGGGTGCGCCGCAGGCCGCGCACCACCACGTTCCGCAGGAGGCGCTGCTCGCCGGGCGCGATCGCGATCGTCACCGAAGCCGACGTGCCGATCACGTCGGTGCTGGCGTCGGCGGTCGCCCCCAGGTAGCCGAGGTTCCGGTGCTCCTCGGTCAGCGAGCGCACCAGCCGCGCGACCGCCGCCGGGTTCAGGGGCGCCCCCACCAGCGGCGAGGCGAGCTCGGAGAGGCGCTGCTGGATCGCCTGGGCGCTGCCGGTCACCCGGAGGTTGTCCAGGGTGGTCTGCTGCCCCTCGAACACCTCGATGCCCACCTGGATGCGGCGGCCGGAGCGCTCAAAGCTCGACATGGAGAGCGAGGCGTCCAGGTAGCCCCTCGAGCGGTAGACGTCCGCCAGGGCGTTCAGGGAGGCCTCCACCGCCTCCGGGGTCGCCCGGCTCTTCCCGATCACGTCGGGGCTCGCCTGAGCCAGGGCGTCGGCCAGGGTGCCGGCGTCCAGCGCCTCGTTGCCCTCGAAGGTGAACTCACGCCGAGCCAGCCGGTAGCGCTGGCCCGCCTCGGCGTCCACCACCACCCGCCGCCAGGTCTCGCGCGCGCCCTCCGAGGCCGGCGGGAGCGCCGCGTTCGGCGCCACGGTGACCTCGGCGTCCAGGTAGCCCTTGCTCCGCATGGACTCGCGCACCCGCGCCGCCGCCTCGTCCGCCCAGGACTCGGAGAAGCGCCGCTCCTGATCGACCCCGAGCAGCGACTCCAGCGCCGCCCTTCGAGGCAGCCGGCGGCGCCGGGTCCGCTCGACCACGACCTGCTGGCCGGTCTCGATGGAGACGCTCAGGCGCACTCCCGCGTCCGAGGGCAGCCGCAGCGCGCTCACCCGGCCGCGGGACCAGCTGTCGGCGGTCAGCACCTGAGCCACCGCGCGCTGGAAGTCGATGCTCGCCGCCTCGGTGTACCGCTTGCCTTCCCGCAGGCCGCTGCGCCGGGCCATGCGCCGCAGCTGGCGCTGAGAGAGGTCGACCACCCCCGGCTGACGTCGCCTCCACCACCGGGGACGCCCCTGGGGCAGCTCCTGGTCCATCAGGAGGGTCAGCTCCTCCAGGATCAGGGGCTGCCCCTCGGCGACCACCACCTCAAGATCCAGGGAGTCGTCACCGGCGTCCAGCACGAACACCTCGACCTCGACGTCGGGGAAGCCCGCGGCGACGTAGGCGTTCAGCAGACGCAGCTCCAGGCTGGCCAGCTCCTCATCGGGGAAGAAGCGGGCGCCCTGCCGCAGCCCCGCGGCCTGGAGCAGCTCGGGAGACTTCAGCGCCCGGTTGCCGGTGACCCGGATCCGCCGCAGCGTCGGCGCGGGCCACACCCGGTAGATGAGCAGCAGTGACGGGATGGGCTCCCCCATCTCGTCGATCTCCACCCACTCCTCGACGTGCGCCTCGACCGCCGCGAAGGCGCCGACGGCGTGGAGCATCTGCAGATCCGCCCGCACGTCCCCCGCGCTGTACGCGCCGCCCTGGACGCTCCTCAGCAGCGGCTGGAGGTTCTCGTCGTCGTCGAGCCCCGCGGGCGACTCGATGGACACCTGCGAGAGCGGCAGCCCCAGGTACCAGCCCGGATCCTGCGCGCGCGCCGGTCCGCCGACCAACAACAGCAGCAGTGAGAGCCAGCGCAGCATCCACGCCGATTAACCCGCTGGGGGGTCAATCAATCTCCCAGCGGACCTTTAGATCGACCCCGTAGGCGCCGCCGATGTCCAGGTACCGCTCGCGCTGCTGGCTGGACCAGTAGGCGGTGGTGTAGAGGTTGCGGCTCAGGTTCTTCTCGACCGCCCAGTACTGGTCGAGCTGGTTGTCCAGCAGCACCTCGCCCAGGATCGTGAGATCCCAGGGCGCCGGCACGTCCTTCTCGATGACGAGGCGCCACTCGGAGTTGACCACGGGCCCCCGCTCGCTCACGCCGCTGACGAGGTCGATGCGATCGGGCTTGAAGGTGTCGAGGCCGCCGCCGATCAGATCGAGCGGCGCGTTCTCGAGGCCGAGCCCGGCCAGGAAGAGGTCCGCGCCTTCCTGGAGGAGCAGCGAGCCCGCCGCGCCCTGAGCGGCCAGCTGGTCCTGGGTGACCCCGAACAGGAGCAGCGCGTTGATGTCCGCCTGAGACAGCACCGGATCGGAGCTGGGGGTGGTGTTCCAGTCGGAGAACGGACCGCTGATGCGGTAGCGGATCTCGTACTCCTGATCCTGGCTCTCCACCTCGGTGACCAGCAGGAAGTCCAGATCCGGGTCGAAGGTGTAGGGGTCGTTGTAGTGCATCTCCGCCCGGGCGATCTCGAACTCGCGCTCCTGGAGGTACATCTGGCCGCCCGAGTGCAAGCGGGCGCTGCCGATCATGCCCGGCCGGGCGGTGTCGCCGACGATGTGCAGATCCGCGTCCGCCGTGCCCTGGGCCACGTTGTTGTCCAGCGCCACCGTGCCGTCGGCCCGGATCTTCACGTCGAAGGCGAAGAGCGCCTCCTCGGGGCTGTCCTGCTCGAGCTCGACCAGCAGCTCCTCCCGGAAGTCCAGCACCTCCTCCTCCCAGTCGATGCGGTCCACGAAGACCATCTCCTCGATGGTCACGTCGCCGGAGAGCAGGAGCGCGTCCGTCGGCCCGGCGAAGCGCAGCTCGGCGTCGCCCACCAGCGGCGGCAGGTACTCCTCGAGGTACCGCACCCGCGCGTCGGTCAGGGTGGCCCGCAGGTCGAAGCGCTGGGGGATCCAGTTCTCGGCGGTGACGGTCCCGCCGCCGCTCGCCCGCCCGCCGCCGAGCAGGCCCTCCACTGTCTCCAGGTGGTAGGCGTCCGGGGTGCCGCGCAGCGTGATGTCCAGCTCCTCCAGCGGGTCCGTGAACCAGACGGTCCGCAGCACCGCGCCCTCGACCTCCGCGTCGAAGCGCGCCCTGGCGGTGTCGACGGGTCCCTCGATGTCCAGCGCCACGCTGGCGACGCCGTCCGAGCGCTCCACCCCGTCCACGAAGGCCCGTACCAGCGACAGGTCCACGTCGCCGCTGCCCGCGATGGCGATCTGCCCCCCGCGGATCTCCCCGCTCACGGTCACCGAGGTGTCGCCGCCCTCGAGGGTGATGGGATCCCAGCGCAGGTCGCGGCCGCGCTGGTGGTAGACCCAGGGCTCCGGGTTGCTCAGGCGCAGGTCGTCCCAGGCCAGCAGCACGTCGTCCAGCCCCACGTCGATCTGGACCGGCTCGAAGGACTCTCCGAAGGCCCCGGACACCAGGGCCTCGCCGCTCAGCTCGGCGGTCACCGGCTGGCCGTCAGCCGCCACGGGGTAGAAGAGGTGAGCGGGCAGGCGGTCCATCAGGGCGCCGATGGCGTAGCGCTGCTCGCCGAACAGCTCCTGGGTGCCCCAGTGGATGAGCGCGCCGTCGAACAGCGAGCCCTCGAAGCGCATCACCCCGTCCACGGTGTCGAAGTAGAGGTCGCCGTCCCCCGCCTCGCGCCCGCTGACCCGCACCTCGCGAGCGGCGAGGCGGCCGTTGGGCTCGGGCTCGAAGAGGGTGCCGCCGATGCGCGCGTCCATCCCGAGCTCTCCCCGCATCGGCTGGGTCAGCTCGGCGAGCGCGTCCAGCTCCTCCAGCCGGATGTTGTCGGCGATCAGCTCGGCGTTCAGCGCCCAGCCCGCGCCGACGCTGCCGCGCATGCGGACGGTCTCCGCGCCGCCGGTCCGCCAGACGCTGAGATCCTCCAGCGTGAAGCGCCCGTCCTTCATCCACGCCACCGCGTCGCCGTTGGCGAAGCGCTCACCGAAGAGGTTCACGTCCGCCAGCGCGAAGCGGCCGTGGCCGTCCAGGGCGTCCACCGGGCCCTGGAGCGAGAGCTCGCCGGAGACCGCGGACTCCAGCCCCGGGATCTCCAGGAACATGCCCGAGAGGTCAGAGAGGCGGCCGGCCTGGACCGCGGCGGTCAGGTCCAGCAGCAGGTCGGGGCCAAAGACCAGCCCCAGATCGCCTGTGTAGGTGGTCTCCCCGCGCGTCGCCTCGATGTCCACGAAGTCCAGCGTCTTGGCGGCGAGGTCCGATCGGATGGTGCAGGCCATCTGATCCGCCCAGGGGATGTCCAGGGCGTGAAAGTCCTCGGCCTGCGCCCGCCCCTCGATCATCAGCCCCTTGAACGGGCCGGAGATCCGCCCGTTCAGGCTGCCGACACCCGCGAGGCCGAGGTCAGCCAGGGGGGTGATGTCCGAGAAGTCGGTGTACGGCAGGTCGAGGGCCACATCCAGCGGCCCGGTGCGGCTGAAGCCGATGCGGGCCCCGAGCCGACCGGACGTGTCCCCCAGGCGGATGCGGGCGGCGTTCAGCTGGATGGCCTTGCTGTTCATCTGCAGGGTGCCGTTCGCTGCGCCGCGAGGGATGTCCAGCATCAGAGAGGTCGCGGGGGCCCCCAGCGCGCCGGCGCCCACGAGGAAGTCCACCACGGCCAGCTCGAAGGGGCCCTCCAGCTGCAGCGGCTTCAGCGTGCCGTCGACCAGGATCTCCAGATCGCCCTCGAAGTCCACCCAGGGGTTGTAGGCCTGGCCGACCCCCTTCATCACCTCAGCGAAGGAGAGGGCCTCCCCCCGCAGCACGCCGTCGGTGAGCCGCAGCTGCCAGTCGAGGTCGCCCTGGGCCTCCACCCGCCCCTCGGCCCAGTCCAGCGCCAGCCGCTCGACGCTCAGCCCCTCCCGGCTGGCGATGGCCAGCGCGGTGACATCGCCCAGGTGGTAGCGCTTGGGCCGCTCCAGCTTCCGCACGTCGAGCATCACCGGCTTACCCACCACGGCGATGGCGGCGCTGGGGTCGCTGGTCTGCCCCTGCAGCTCCACATCCAGCGACCAGTCCCCCAGATGGATCACCCCCTCCGGCAGGTAGTGGTTGACCTCGACGCCGTCGATGTCCACCTGAAACAGCCCGCTGATCTCGCCGCCGATGACCGCCGTGAGGTTGCCCTCCAGGCTGGCCAGCGGCAGGTCCAGCGCCACCGTCGGGGCGACGATCCGAGAGGGGGTTACCGTCACATTCGGGATGATCACCGCCTCCGCCTCCTGGGTCACACCAGCGGCGGTGAGCCCCAGCTTGTCCAGGGTGAGGGTGACCGTCTGCTCGCCGTCGACCACACTCCCCGGCGCAATCCCCAGCCCGTCCAGGCGCACGAGCGCGCCCTCCCCCGCCGCCAGGTGCACGCTCCCGCCGCTCACCAGCAGCTCATCCCACGGGAGCTCCTTCATGGGCTCGCCGCCGCCGCCGCCGCGAGCCCCGGCGAACTCCCTCAGCTTGCCATCGACGATGTGCAGGCGGACCACCGGCTGCTCCAGCTCCAGCTTGAGCAGCCTGGGCTTCAAGCCCCTGAGCCCCACCCGCACCTTGGCCCGCTCCAGCGCCGCGATGACGTCACCGCTCTCACGGTGCTTGATCACCAGCCCCTCCACCGTCGCCCGCGGAGGCCAGAGGTGGACGTCGATGTCCCCCAGCATCGCCTCCTCACCGGTCGCCCGCTCAATGGCGGCCTCAGCCGCCGACGCGACGGTCCGCCGGAAGGACGCGCTCCCCAGGAAGGCCCGGGTGAGCACCCCCGCCACCACCAGCAATCCCAAGATGATCAGCAACCGCTGACCTCGCGAGCGCCTGGTCTTGACGGTCTTGCGGCGTTTCTTCATGGGAGACGGGAGGCGAACGGGCTGGCCTCCAGCAGCGACGAGCAAAAAAGAAAGCCGTTGGTGTCACCACCAGCGGCTTCAATGAGCGGGAGACGGGATTCGAACCCGCGACAGCCAGCTTGGGAAGCTGGAACTCTACCAACTGAGTTACTCCCGCCGATGACTCTCCTCTATTCCAAGAGACTCTCAAGCGCCAATCGACATTCCTTGACCTCCCGCTCACGCCAGCCGGGCGACTGTCGGTCGAGCAGATCCAGGAAGCGGAGCGCCAGCTTGGGCTTGTTGAGGCGAGCGTTCAAAATGCACATGGCGTAGAGCGCCTCGGGCGCGCCGGGATCGCTGACGCCCTTCTCGTCGAACACATCCCGCAGGCGGCGGAGGGAGCTCTGCTCCTCGCCGCGGTCACAGGTCAGCGCCCGCAGCGAGACCGCGGTGAGGTCATCGCGTCCAGCGACCTGGATCCGCGCCTCATCCGGGAGGCCGAGCCGCAGCAGGCCGCGGGCCCGATCGTCCTCCGCCGGGTCGTGGAGCTCCGTTGAGTCCGCGAACTGAGCGGGGTCCGACTCGGCGAAGGTTCCGCCCTTGAAGACATCGTCCAGGAGGCCGGCGGAGCGCGGCGCGTCGTCCTCGTCCTCGTCGTCGCCAGCGAAGGGGTCGTCCAGCTCCTGAGGCGCCTTGAAGGCGGCCGGAGCGGCGTCGAGCGGCTCGTCATCGAGCAGATCGTCGTCGAGCAGATCCTCGTCCAGATCGTCCAGATCGTCCACAGCGGGCGCGACCGGCGCGTCGTCCAGCAGCTCGTCATCGAGCAGATCGTCGTCGTCGTCCATCATGTCATCGGGCTCGGGCTCCGGCTCCGAGACCTTGATGTCCGCGGGATCCTTCCCCTCCAGGACGGCCAGCCGCAGCTCGACCCGGGCGCGCTCGCCTGTGGGGACAGTGCCCAGGAGGCTCTTGGACCACTTCAGGGCCAGATCGATGTCCTCCTGAGCCGCGGCCACCTCGGCGGCGACGGCGAGGAGCGCCGTCGACTTGGGAGCACCCGCCAGCGCCGCCTCCAGCTCGGGGCGGGCGCGATCGGGGAAGCCGTAGCGGATGAACACCTCAGCCCGCGTGCAGACGCGCAGCTCGGCTTCGTCGCCAGGCGCGGCGCTCTCCAGCTCGTAGAGCCGGAAGGCGGCGGCGGTGACCGCGACCTGCGCCCGATCGATCTCGGCCTGGAGGGCCTCGGGGTTCCCGTGCACGGCGGCGCGCTGGAGGGCGGACAGCCGACCGGCGTGATCGCCCTTGCTGGAGAGCACGCTCGCCAGCTGGGTCAGCACATGCCGGGCCTTCACCGGAGACTCTGTGGCCTCGAAGCTGCGCGCCAGCAGCCCCAGCGTGCGAGCGTCGCGGGGATTCTTCTGGAAGGCCTGCTGCAGGTACCGCAGCGCCGTCGGCGGGTCATCCTGAGCCAGCGCGGCCTCGGCGGCGTCCTGGAGCAGATCGTCCGCGTTGGGCTGGAGGCGGAGCGCGGCGACCGCGATGCGCCCGATCTCCATGAGCTGTCCCCGGCGGCGCAGCTCCTCGATGATCTCCCGGTAGGCGGCGTAGGCGGCCTTGGTCTTCTTGGCGGACTCCAGCAGCTCGGCCTGCTTGATCTTCAGCGCCATGTCGTTGTGGCGGTAGCGCAGCAGCGAGGTGATGAAGTTGGCCGCCTTCTCGGGCTGGCTGCCAGCGAGCGCGTTGACCGCCTGCTCAAGCAGCTTCTCAGCCTCGATCGGCTTGTTTGCGTTGTGGTACGCCTCGCCAAGCAGGCCGATCAGCTCGGGGTCGCGGGGCTTCATTCGACGCAGCTGTGTCAGCACGGAGATGGACGCGCGGAAGTTCCCGTCCTCCTCGTAGAGGCGCGCGACCTCCCGGTAGTGCTTCTCGGCCTCGTCGGGGCGCCCCGTCTTGTTGTAGAGATCGGCCAGCTTCTGTCGGACGCGACGATCGCGGGGATCCGCTCGGAGCAGGCGAGCGTAGATCTCCAGCGCCTTCTCGTTGTTGCCTCGGCTCAGGTGGGCCAGCGCCTGCTTCTCAAACTGGTTCTTGTCCAAGTCAACTCTCCGGGCCGTGATGCGTCACTGGGGGGCGTCAGCCGCGCTCTTTCAGCCAGGTGTCGATGAACCGGGTGTGAAAATCGAGATTCCGGAATTCCTCACTCGCGACCACCTCTCGATGGAGCGGCAGGTTGGTGTGAATCCCCTCGACGACGGACTCACTCAGCGCCTGCTCGAGCTTCCGGATCGCGCTGGCCCGGTCAGGGGCCCGAACAATCAGCTTGGCGACCAGCGAATCATAGTACGGCTGCACAAAAGCCTGCTCGCAGACTGACGAGTCCACCCGAAGGCCGGGGCCTCCCGGGAGGTGGTAGCCGGTGATGCGGCCGGGGCTCGGGGTGAGCTTGAAGGGATGCTCCGCGTTGATCCGGACCTCGATGGCGTGGCCCTGGATGCGGATGTCCTCTTGCTTGAAGGGCATCTCCTCGCCCGCGGCCAGCCGGATCTGCAGCTGGATCAGGTCGACCCCGCTGACCTCTTCCGTCACCGGATGCTCGACCTGGATGCGCGGATTGACCTCCAGGAAGAAGAACTCTTCGCCCTGAACCAGGAACTCACAGGTGCCCACGGTCCGGTAGCCCGCGGCGCGCACGAGCTCGACGGCGGCCGAGTGGATGCGCGATCGCAGGTCATCCGAGAGTCCAGCCGCGGGGGCCTCCTCCAGGATCTTCTGATGCCGGCGCTGGAGCGAGCAGTCACGCTCTCCGAGGTGGATGGCGTTCCCGAAGAAGTCACCGGCGACCTGCACCTCGATATGGCGCGGGGCGGGCAGGAAGCGCTCGATGAACATGGCGCCGTTGCCGAAGGCTGCCAGCGCCTCGGCGGATGCCAGCGGCAGCGCCCGGCGCAGCTCGTCGTCGCTCTCGACGATCCGCATGCCCTTGCCGCCGCCGCCCGCCGCCGCCTTGAGGATGATGGGGTAGCCCACCTCCCTGGCGATGCGAACGGCCTCCTCCGGATCCGAGACCGAGTCGGCGCTGCCGGGGACGAGGGGAACCCCGGCCTCCGCCGCGGCCGCCTTGGCCTGGAGCTTGTCGCCGAAGCGGATGATCTGCTCCGGAGGTGGGCCGATAAAGGTCATCCCGTGGTCACCGATCACCCGCGCGAACTCCGGGTTCTCGGCGAGGAAGCCGTAGCCGGGGTGGATGGCGTCCGCGCCGGTGATGAGCGCCGCGGAGATGATGTGCGGGATGTTCAGGTACGAGAGCCTGGCTTCGGCCGGGCCGATGCAGACGCTCTCATCCGCGAAGCGCACATGGAGCGCTCCGACATCACACTGGGAGTACACCGCCACGGTTCGGATACCCATCTCACGACAGGCCCGGATTATCCGGAGCGCGATCTCGCCTCGATTCGCGATGAGGATCTTCTCAAACGGAGGCGCGGGCCTGGGCGCCATCAGCTTGTCTTGATCTTGAAGAGCGCCTGGCCGAACTGCACCGGCTTGGCGTCGTCCACGAGGATCGCGACCACGGTCCCGGCCACCTCGCTCTCCAGCTCGTTCATCATCTTCATGGCCTCGACGATGCAGAGCACCTGGCCCTTCTTCACGGTGTCGCCGAGCTCCACGTAGGGCGCGGCGTCGGGCGAGCTCGCCCGGTAGAAGGTGCCGGGCATGGGCGACGGCACAGCCGTGACGCCCACCTCCTCGACCTCCGCGGCGGCAGCGCCAGCGGGCGCCGCCGCGACAGGCGCGGCCACGGGCGCGGCCACGGCCACGGGCGCAGCGGCGACGACCACCGGTGCGCCCAGGCGGACGGAGAGGTTGATTCCCTCATCTTCGTATGAGAACTCGGAGACCTTCTGAGCGTTCAAGAGCTCCAGCAGCGCCTCAATGCGGTCCAGATCCATCGCAGTCAACTCCGGGTGCAGCTCCGGGCCGATGGCTAACTGGAGAGGTAGCGGATCAGCCCCTGAAGACCGAGGTAGTAGCTCGCGGGGCCAAATCCGACCACCTGCCCGATCGCGAGGTCCGCCAGCTTGCTGTGGTGGCGGAAGGGCTCGCGGGCGTGGACGTTGGACAGATGCACTTCTACGAAGGGCAGACGGGTCGCGCTGAAGGCGTCACGGATCGCGATCGAGGTGTGCGTATAGGCGGCGGGGTTGATCAAGACACCAGCGCAGCGGCTGGCCGCCTCCTGGATGCGATCAACCAGCTGCCCCTCGTGGTTGCTCTGGAAGTGCTCCAGCATCGCGCTGCGAGCTGCGGCGATGCGCTCCAGCTCGGCGGTGATGTCGTCGAGGGTCGCGGCGCCGTAGTGATCCGGCTCGCGGGAGCCGAGCAGGTTCAGGTTGGGGCCATGGAGGATGAGGATGCGCTGCTGCACGACGGTCCATCCGGAGTCAGTGGGGCGCGCCCCGCCGGGGTCAGCGACCGCGCAGCGCGCGGCTCAGACGCTTGAAAAATCCAACCTCGGGTTGATCGGCCACGGCGCGGCGGTCATCCCAGGTGGTGGGCTCCTCCATCTCTACCCCATCCGGCTCGTCCGCGGCGGCCGCTGGGGCGGTCGTCTCGTTGGGACGGTCCTCGACCGGCGTCGGGCTGGTCTTCAGCTCGGCGCGAACCTTATCGAGTCCGGGGAGAGGTCTTGGCTCCACGAGGGCGAGCTACTCGCTACCCTCGGTCTGCAGTTCGATCGCCAGCCGCTCCGAGGTGTGCCCCAACAGGACGCTGACGCCGGTGTCACCCAGCAGCTGATCCATGTAGAGGTAGGCCCGCACCACGCCGTGCTCATTCGTTGGGCCGATCATGTAGTTGGGCTGGTAGGCGTTGGCGAAGTCACCGGAGAACTGGAAGTACTGGTTGCTGCTGGTGTCGTACTGCCAGTAGCACTCGTCCGGAGCGTTGGCGTCCACGCCGGGCTCGCCGTCGCTGTCGCACTGGCTCTCATCCAGCTCCGAGGGACCGCCGACCAGCTTCACCGCCGTCGAGGGGATGATGTAGACCCCAGCGGACTCCGACAGGAGCTCCACCTGGATGTTGTCCATCGGGTAGCCGGTCTCATCGCTGTAGATGAGGATGTCCATCAGGAAGAGGACGCCCGCGCCGTCGTTGCGAGCCGTGAGGCCCTCATTGGACGCGATCGTCAGATCCTCAGGGATGCTGATCTGGGCCTCGAAGGGTGCAGGGATGCCAGTGGCGTAGTTGTCCATGCAGCCGGTGAGGGTTGCCATCATCGCGAAAGAAGCGGCGGTGAGAGCGAAGCGACTCATCATATCTCCTGGGCACCTGAGACAGCCTGTGCAGCCACCAACAGATCATAAGGAAGAAGGGATTCCAACCGGACATCTCCTATCCGGTGAGGAATAGTTACCGTGATTCTACCATGGGCTCGCTTCTTGTCCATCCCTACAGCTTCCAACAACGAATCTGTTGAAATACCGGGGTAGTCGATCGGCAGCCCGAGCCGATTCAACAGTCCAGCGATGCGCCGCGGGAGGGCCTCGGACGCGGAACCCCGACGGGCAGCGAGCCAGGCTTCGGCGACCATGCCGATGCCCACCGCTTCACCGTGTCTCAGAGTTCCGTAGCCCAGCGTAGCCTCCAGGGCGTGGCCAATCGTATGCCCGAGGTTCAACACGGCGCGACGACCCACCTCTCGCTCATCGGCCGCGACCACCTCCGCCTTGATAGCACAGCACCGAATCACCACATGTTGCAGCGCGCTGTGGTCTCTGGCGAGGATGCGGGGCGCGTTCTCGTCCAGCCAGTCGAAGAACTCCGGGTCGGCGATAACCGCGTGCTTGACGACCTCCCCCAGCCCGCAGCGCAGCTCGTCATCGGTCAGAGTGTCCAGGGTCTCCACGGCCGCGTAGACCAGCGACGGTTGGTGGAATGCCCCGACGAGGTTCTTGCCGTGCGAGGTGTTCACGCCGGTCTTGCCGCCGACGGATGAGTCGACCATCGACAGCAGCGTCGTGGGGATCTGGACCACGGGCAGGCCGCGCAGGCAGGTCGCCGCGGCGAAGCCGGCGATATCTCCGGTCACCCCGCCGCCGAGCGCGAACACGGGGGTGCGGCGCTCAACCCTGTGGTCGAGCAGCGCGCTGACCACCCCCTGCCATGTCTCGACGGTCTTGTTGCGCTCACCATCCGGGAGCACGACCTGCTCCACCGACCAGCCAGCCCCCTCCAACGAGGCGATCACCTGAGCGGCGTAGAGCGGCGCGACGACGTCGTTCGTCACCAGCACGCAGCGGCCGGGCCGCAGGCACGCGGCGGCGCGAGCCCCGAGGCCGGAGAGGGCTCCCATCACCACCGGGTAGGAGCGGTCACCCAGCGCAACTGTCAGCTCAGCTTCACTCACCTGATTCCTCCAGCGCCCGGACGATCGCTGCGGCGACCCCCTCAGGCGGTTGTCCTCCGTCGACGATCCAGTCCGCGGATCGATAGGAGGCCTGACGCTCCATGTAGCGGAGCGCGACGTCTTCGTCCCACAACGGCCGGGCATCGTCACCGCCGCTGAGCCGCCGACGGAGCGCTTCCAGCGACACATCCAGGAACACGGTGCGGCCCCACCCTCGGAGGGCGTCCATGGCCCCCGGCTGACAGGACGCGCCGCCGCCGCAGGCCAGCACCGCCGGCGGCCCCGCCAATACAGCCTCCAGCGCCTCCCGCTCGGCGGCGCGAAAGCCGAGCTCCCCCCGCTCCCGGAAGAGCTCGCTCACGCTCGCGCCCTCACGGCGCTCGATCAAGTCATCGAGGTCGATAAAGGGCAGCGCCAGCCGATCCGCGAGGCGACGGCCCACGGTGCTCTTTCCAGAGGCCATGAAGCCGATGAGCGCAAGGCTCACCGGCTTCATGTGACGGGCCCCCCTCGCTGAGAGCGGCCCGATCGTCCTCAATGCCGCTACTGCGAGTTGGTGGCGATGACGCGAGGCGTCACGAAGACCAACATCTCATTGCGGGACTCGTTCTCGCTGTGGCTGCGGAAGAGCGCGCCGAGGACCGGGATGCTGCCGAGCCACGGGATGCGGTTGAAGGACTCCGCGTACTCCGTCGCGAAGACACCACCGATGACCGTGGTGTCGCCGTCGGCGATGAGCAGCTCGGTCTCCGCTTCCTTGATGAGCAGCGCGGGCTGACCCTGGACGGTGTTACCGAAGTCGGGGCGGTTGTTGGTGACGTTGATCTTCATGAAGATCTGACCGTCCGACGTGATGTGCGGGGTCACGTCGAGCTCCAGCGCGGCCTCAACGAACTGCACCTGGGTACCACCAGCCGAGGTCGACAGGTAGGGCACGCGGGCGCCCTGGCTGATCTTGGCGGCGGTGTTGTCCAGGGTGGTCACGCGCGGCGAGGAGATGATCTCACCCCAGCCGTCGGACTCCATGGCGGACAGCCGGGCGTCGATGTTCACAACGCCGGGGATGCTACCGAGCTGCAGCGCGAGCGCGTTGGTCGCGCCCTCACCGGGGAGGTCGATGGCGAGGTTGTCGACGCCGGGGGCGTAGAGCATCGGCTGGCTGCTACCGGTTCCCTGGAAGAGGTTACCGCCGCTGACGCCGACCGAGCTCGGGAAGAACAGGCCGGTGCTGTAGCCGGTGGCCGCGGAGGCATCGACCTCACCACCCCACTGGACACCCAGCGAGCGGGTGAAGGTGGAGCTGGCCTCGACGACGCGGGCCTCAATGAGCACCTGCGGGGTCTGGCGGTCGATCTGGCGCAGCAGCTCACGGATCCTGGCGAGGCGATCCTCGGTGTCCTGGACGATGAGCTGGTTGGTGCGGAGGTCCGACTTGACCTCACCGCGCTCGGACATCAGATCCTTGAGCTGGGCGGCGACGTCGGCGGCCGTCGAGTAGTTCAGCGGCACAACCAGCATGCTCAGCGGAGTGAGCTGATCCTTGGAGCGCTTGGCCTCGAGGGCCGCGGCCTGCTCCGCCTTGATGGTCTCGATGGGCGCGACGCGGATGATGTTGCCGAAGCGCTGAGCCGCGAGGCCCTTGGCCTGGAGGATGGCGGCGAGCGCCTGATCCCAAGGCACGTTCTCGAGGCGCACGGTGACGGCGCCGTTCACGTCGTCACCAGCCACGATGTTCAGCCGGGAGACGTGAGAGACGAGCCGGAAGACCGAGTGGATGTCGGCCTCGACGAGGTCGATGTTGATGCGACGCCCGCTCCAGTTGGTGTTGGAGGCGGAGTTGTTGTCGAAGGCGTAGTTGAAGCTGTCCAGGGCCATGGACGAGGGGTCGGCCGCGCCGCCCCCGGTGCCGAAGGCCGCGGAGGGGCTCATGGTGCGCCCGCTCTCGCTGATCAGCGTCTCGGAGGTGTAGGCGCCGTTGAGGGCGCGGTTACCCGAGCTGCCCGGGGTGGAGGGCGCGACGGCGTTGAAGCCCTGCTTGGCGAGCGCGCGGTCTTCCTTCATGGTCTCGGGCACGTCGATGTCGACGTAGACCAGGCCGTCATCACCGGGACGGACGTTCCAGGAGGAGGAGGTGCGCATGGTGATCGCCACCCGGGCGCCGCTGGCGGTCTTGTAGGCGCGGACCATGCGGACGGGGGTGAGGAACTCGCTGGTGTCCAGCACGCGGGACAGAGACTGCGGGACGCTCAAGCCGGGGAAGTCGACCACGATCATCTTGGGATCGGGCTGGCTGGAGGTGTAGTTCGCGCTGCCGGAGGTGCCGATGACGACGCGAGACACGGAGTCCATGTTCTCGAAGTCGAGGCTCGCCAGGGAGGTGTTGCCAGCCACCGTGGGACCGGAGACCGAGCCGGCCTTGCGGCCTCGGTTCGCCTGATCGTCGAGGTTCGCCTCGTTGCCAGCGCCCCAGGCCGCCTGCAGCGGGTCGCCGCCGCTCTCGGACCGGGTGAGGATGACGGAGACGCGACCGTTGGTGATGTCCAGCTCCTGGAAGGCGGGACGCTGCAGCATCACCTCCACGCGGGAGATCTGGCGGCCGTTGTCCTCGGAGGTGGAGAGCTTGACCGACTTGATCAGCTCGCCGGAGCCGGAGAACTCGCGGTCGACGCGGCCGAGATCGACGTCGACCAGTTCGACCACATACCGCAGCGGATCTTCCGCCTTGTAGACGCTGACGTTGGTGGCGTTGACAGAGCCATCGACGTCGATGAAGACCTTGGCCTCATCCGTCGGGGAGCGGTCCTCAGACATCACCATAACGTCCGTGACGACGGACTCGAGCTCTTGGGCCATGCTGTCCTGCACGAGCGCAGGTGAAGCAAGGAGGGCCAGCGACAGCAGCGCGGCTCCCGTGAGGTGACGAGCAGTGCGACGGTTAACCATTCGACCTTCTCCTGGGGTAGCTGGGCTGTTTTTCAGGCCCGGCTTCGGGTCTCTCTTTCCCAAGACATCGTCACATTGAGGCGAACCTCAGAGACAAACTGTATTGGTGGAAGAGGAATCAATGAATTGGGGGGAGTGATGCTCCGATTGTAGCCGTAGTCTGCCTCAATGGACAGCTTCTCGGCCAGCGCTTTCGGATCTGGACCCGAAATTCCCCGAAAACCAGCGTTCATTGGGCTACAGGAACCTCGTCGAGGGGCAGGTCCATGATCACCTGGTTGGTGACCAACTCACCCTCGATTGTCTGGTATTCCTCAGTGATCACAAGCTCTTTGCTAGTGATCTGGGTGACCTTGCCCCAGTTCTTCCCGATGTAGGTTCCCAGCACCACCACATGCCCCGTCCCTTCGGGATCCTGGACCATGGCGCGTGGGTTGATGCCACCCCAGACGATTCCCACGAGATCATACTGGTCGACCTCGAAGCGCTGGAGGGGCGTCGGGGAGACGATGTCGTCTTCCCGCTGTCCCGCGATGAACGAGCGGAAGGGATCCCGCTTGCCGATGGGGTTGTAGCTGTAGGCGTCGTCCAGCTCCACCGAAGCCAGCACGTCAGTCGCGACGTCCTTCTTCTTGGCGGAGGCCTTGGCCGCCTCAGGGGGGGCCGGCGTTGCCGCCGGCGCAGCGGGGGGTGGGGCCTCATCGCCGCAGCCGGCGATCAGCAATCCCATCCCGACAACGAGCGCGGTGCTCCAGAGTGTGCGAACAGCCATCACCGTCTCCTCTTACCCTTGCCCTTCTTGGATGTCTGGGCGGCTTGACGTTCTTCCTCAGTGAGGAAGCGGAAGGTTACGGCCTTGCCTTCAACCTTGAGGATGCTCTTTCCGCCCCGCTCTCCAGAGATTTCCATCGTAATGTCACGGACATAGACAATACGACTCATCTTGGCGAGGCGGTCGAAGAACATCGCGACTTCGTGGTACGAGCCCATCACCTGCAGGGAGACCGGCACGTCCGCGTAGTACTCCTGCTTGACCTCGGGCAGCGGCTGGAAGCGGCGGACCTCGAGGCCGACCTTCTTACCAACGCTGGAGATCTTGCGGAGCAGATCCGGAATCTCGCGCTCGTTCGGCAGCTCTCGGAGAGCTTCCTTGAGCTGACTCGTCAGCTCCTGGAGCTCCGCCTCGAACTTCTCGCGGTTCTCGGCGCGGCGCTTGACCTTCTCCTTCTCTGCAACGAGCTCGATGTTCTGGCTCTTCAGCTGAGCGAGCTCCTCGGACTTGGGCGAGTAGACCAGCGTCCAGAACATCGCCAGGAAGATGACGAGCACAAGGGAGAGCACCGCCAGCCGCTGAACGCGGGGCAGCTTTCCGAAGCGCTCCAGGATGTCATTGAGATCCATGCTTACCCCTTCTTGCGCTTGCCGGACTTCGACTCATCCTCGTCCGTTTCCATACCGGGCACGACGAGGCGGGCGGTGACTGAAAACTCCTTCACCTTGTACCCATTGCGCTCATCCTGATCGATCTCGATGAGGTAGACCTCATCGAACCAGTCCGACTGCTCCAGGTTGGAGAGGAACTGCGAGATGATCTCGTTGTTGACCGCGTACCCGTCGAGGGTCAGGCGGCCGTTGACCTCCTGAACGTTCTTCAACGTGAGCTTCTCGGGGGTCGCGTTGGAGAGCTCGTCCAGCATGTGGACCGGCCCGCTCTTGTTGCGCTTGAGCTGTCCGATGACGTCCAGCTTTCGCTGCAGCTCCTGCTTGAGCTCGTCGATCTCGTCTACCCGAGCGACGATGCTCTTCAGGTTGGCGATGTCATCCTGGAGCTGCTTGTTCTCCGCCTTGACGTCGGAGACCTTTGCCTGGACCACGATGAACGTCGCGCCGCAGAGACCTGCGATCACCAGTCCGGCGAGGCCCGCGATGGCCAGCTCTCGCTTGACGGCCTCTACGCGGCGTGACTCCCGTACTGGGAGCAGGTTGATATGAATCATTTGTCGCCGATCCTCCGCATCGCCAGGCCGACCGAGACAGCAGCCTGTGGCGCCACATCATGCAGGAAGCGCGGGTTGAAGGCCCGCTCGTCAATCTCAATCCTACGGAAGGGATCGACGATCTCAATAGGGGTAGCGGTCTTCTCCGCGATCGCCCGGGCCAGCCCGGGTGTGCGCGCAGCGCCGCCAGACAGGTAGATGCGGGACAGAGTTCCCGCCGCACTCGAGGAGAGGTGGAAGTCCAGCGAACGGTGGATCTCCGTCGCCAGGCTGTCCGCGACGTCCCGCAGGACCGCCTCGATCTCCTCGGGGACGACCGCCGCCGAGTCGCGCTCGTCGCCGCCGACCTTCATGGCCTCGGCCTCCTCGTAGGAGATGTTCAGCGCGCGCTGGATCTCCTCGGTGAACTGCCTGCCGCCCATACCCACGTCGCGGGTGAAGGCGGTCACGCCGTTCTGGAGGATGTTGATGTTCACGATGCTCGCGCCGACATTGACCAGCGCCAGCGGCTCCGGGCTCATGTCGTAGTTCATCTCGAACATGTTCTCGACCGCGAACGCGTCCACGTCGATGATGGACGGCGACAGCCCCGCCTCCTGAATCAGAGAGACGTACTCGTTGACCAGCTCCTTGCGGGCCGCGACGAGCAGCACCTCCATCTGGCCGGCCTCGTCACCCTCGGAGTCGAGGATCTGGAGGTCGATGTTCACGTCCTGGATGTCGAACGGGATGTACTGCTCGGCCTCCCAGTGGATGGACTCTTCGAGCTCCTCGGGGGTCATCACGGGCAGGTTGATGCGCTTGATGATGACGGAGTGCCCCGACACCGAAGTGCAGACCTCCTTCGTCTTGATCTTGTGCCGCGCGACCAGCTCGCGGATGGCGTCAACCACCACGTTGGTGTTCATGACTGCGCCGTCGACGATCGCTTCGGGAGGAAGCTTGACCATCCCGAAGTTCGCGAGCCGCCAGGTGGTGTCCTTCTTCTCCTGAGTCAACTCGAGGAGCTTCACGGCGCTGGAACCAATGTCCAGGCCGACGACGTGGGTGCTTCGTGAGAACAGGCCCATTGGGTTTCCTCGGGGGGGGTCCTGTCCGGTCGGTGCCGGAGGGAGGGAGCGGACGACAGCCGCGTGAGCGGTGATAGCAGAACACTCATCGGCAGGTCAATGCGAGAAGTTACCGGACCGCAGCGTGAGAGGTCTCGGAGATCCGGGCCGGGAGGCGCTATGCTCAAGGCGTGAAGATGTCTGCTGTGCGTCCCCTACCCCTCCGTCTCCTCCCTTCGCTGACCCTCGCAGGAGGCGCAGGTGCAGGCGTACGCTGGATTACCGAGATCTACGGCGCACACCCCGGCGCCATGGCCGCCGGGCTCGCGGCAGCGGCCATCGGTGGCGCGGCGGCCTCGCTGCTGCCCCGCCCGAAGCGCCGCTGGGTAGCGCCCCTCGCGGCCGCCCTGAGCGTGCCCGCGGCGGTCGCTGGCGCGGGTCTGCCCTGGCCTGCGCCAGCCCTGATTGCGGCCTTCGCTGGCGGCGCCTGGATGCTCACCTGCGCCGCCCGACTTGAGTCGGAGCGCGCTGGCGCGAAGACCGCCCTTATCGGCGCGTTGGCCGCCGCCGCGTTCATCGGCGCGGCGGCCGCGCCGATGGCTGGCGCCGGGCTGGCGCTGCTCGGACTCGTGGGCTGCGCCGCCGCCCAGCGACCGGTTGAGCGCGGAGACGACCCGCTGCTGAGCGCGCTGGAGGCAGGCCTGCTCGTGGCTGCTGGAGCGGGGCTGGCGATGGCGGCGTGGAACGCCGGGCGCGCCTCCCTGGATCCCTCCCCCTTCGGGTTCGTGCTCGCTGTCGCCGCCGCCGCGGCGATCGCAGGGCTGGCGGCGCCCTTCGCCCCGCGGGCGACGATCACGCTGTGGCCCAGCGTCGGCCTGGCCGCGCTGCTCACCCCCGCGCTGATCGCCGGCCTCCCCGGGTTGACCCTCCAGCGCGTCGTCCCCCTGGCCGGCTCGGTGGATCCGCGGCAGATGATCGCCGCGCTGGGCGTGCTGCTGGTGCTGCCCGGCGGGCTCATCGCGGGGCTCTCCTGGCCGCGGGCCTCAGGCTCGCGCGCGGGCAGCGCGCCCGCGCTCGTCGGGCTCGCGGCCGGCGCCTGGATCGGCGTCGACGCCGGTCCCGCGACCTGGTCCTGGGCCCTCTGGCTCGCTGTCGCCGCCGGCGTGGTTTCACTGCTTCGGGGCGGAAGATTCAGGCGACGCGTGCTCGGATTGGCGATCGTGGGTGCGGCCGTCGCGGCGCGCGTGATGCCCATGCCCTGGCCGGAGATCGATCTCCTCACCGGCTGGACCTACCAGCTCCGCGACACCCACGCGCCGGACCGGGCCGCCCACCTCCAGACCCAGCTCAGGCCGCTGTTCGGCGGCTGGGGGCCTGGCGGCGCCGTGCTCATTCAGCGGGATGAGCAGGACAACCTCGTGCTCCGCCTCGACGGCATGCCCCTCGAGTACAACAGCCGCGCCGCGGACACCGAGCGCATGGTGGGCCACCTCGCCGGCGCGCTGGCCGCCGGCGGCGCGCAGGCCATGGTCCTGGGCGACGATCTCGGGCTCGTGACCGAGGGGCTCCTGATCCAGGGCTTCGATCAGATCGACGTGGTGGTGCCAGATGTAGAGGCGCTGCGAGCCCTCGCCGCGGCGCGCCCGGAGATCAACCAGACCCAGCTCAATCCTTCGGTGCGCCACATCCGCGGCAGCGGTGACGCCGCCCTGCCCCAGGGACCGCCCCAGGACGCCATCGTCGAGGTGGCGCGCAGCCCGTGGCCCGACGCCCACCAGGGACTCCCCGGCTCCAGCCAGCTCAAGCGGCGGGCCGACAAGCTCTCCGAGGGCGGCGTCTACCTCCTGGTCGTCCCCTCGCTCTGGATGGAGACCGCCCAGGTCCGAGGCCTCATCGGCGACTTCCTCGAGCACTTCCCCGCCGCCTGGGTGTTCCTGCCCCCCACCGGCGCGGATCAGCTCATCCTCGCGGGCTGGACCTCCGAGCGGCGCATCCCCTGGGCCGAGGTTCAGGGCGTAGTTCAGCACGCCTCCACGCAGCTCGCCGACCTCCAGATCCGCTCGCCGCTCGACCTCGCGGATCGTGCGCTGGTCGATCGGGCCGGCATGGCGGCGCTGGCCGGTGACGAGCGCGCCCGGCTGCCCTGGCTGCGGCCCGTGCTGCACCGGCTGCCGCGCATGAACGCCCCCATCTTCCTGGAGGAGGTCGACACCGCCGCGGAGCTGTTCGAGGTGAGCGACGCGATCGCGCTGCGCCTGGAGGATCGCACTGTCTGCAACCGCGAGTTCCTTGAGCTGCTGAGCGCGGCCAGCGGCGGCGCGCTCGACAAGGTCTTTGAGAAGGGCCGCTCCCTGAGCGAGCGCTCCTGCGGCAACCGCTCCGTGGAGACGGTCATCACCTCCGGCCTCCAGCGCGCCCGCGAGCAGATCAATCAGGCGCGGGCGGAGGGGCCGTCGAGCGCCTCCTGGAGCCGCGCCATCCAGGAGCTCCAGGGCGCGCTGCTCATCGCCCCCCGCTCCCCGGAGGCGCTGACCCTGCTCGGTGAGTGCTACTTCGCCCAGGCCAACTACGGCCGGGCCCGCACCCAGTTCGAGAAGGCGCTGGAGGAGGACGAGGCCTGGCTGGAGGCGCTGCACGGGCTCGCGCGGATCGAGGTCATCAGCAAGAACTTCAAGGCCGCCGAGTCCCTCTACCGACGGGCGGCCGAGCGACACCCCGACAACTGGCTCGCCGCCTATGAGCTGGGCGCGTTCCTCTTCGAGACCCGGCGCCCGGAGGAGGCCGAGCGCATGTTCAAGCGGGCCAGCGCGCTCGACCGCAAGCAGTACCTGCCGCACTGGGCGCTGGCGAACGTCTACATCTCGCTGGAGCAGCACCAGCAGGTGATCATCCAGGGCGAGCAGGCCGTCGCCCTCGAAGAGAACGCCCACACCTACTACGTGCGGGGCCGCGGCTACCAGTCGGTCCAGCAGTACGAGGCGGCCGCCCTGGACTTCAACCGCTCCATCCTGAAGGACAACACGTACTGGCTCTCCTGGCTCGGGCTCTGCGTCAACCAGGGCGCGCAGCAGCTCGCTCGGGAAGCGGCGGCCTCCGCGAAGCAGGGGCTGCTCATGAAGCCGGGGAACCCTCAGCTCCAGCAGTGCCTGAACCAGGCCGAGGCGAACCTGGCGCCAGCGCCGGAGGAGTAGTCCCTCGTCGCGGCGACTAGAAGATCTCCTTGAGCATCAGCGTGCTGACCCCGTTGAAGGGATCGTCCCCGGGGCCCAGCAGATCCGCGATGTCGCCGACGTCCGCGCCGGAGCCGGTCCAGACGATGTTGCCCTGGTCCGTGATGCTCAGGGTGCTGGGGTAGCCGTCGGTGTCGACGAAGTCCGCGTCGGGCACGCCGTCGCCGTCGGTGTCGATGCCCGCGGCGCAGCTCTCGTAGGTCAGCCCCCACACCCGACCCTGGCCCTCGGCGCAGGTGTCCGCTCCGGCCACGTAGGTGGGGAAGTACACGACCCCGGCGTAGGCGATGGGCTCTCCGGTGAGGCCCTCGCCGGGGTCCAGCGTCACCACGCCCGTGCCGCTGCAGATGGTCGACGGCGTCGAGCTGCAGCTCTTGGGGTTGGGATCGCTGAAGCCGAAGAAGTAGCCCGGGTTGCTGCCCTGCCGATCGTAGGGGGTGCCAGAGCCCCAGTAGATGCCCAATGAGCCGTCGTTCTGCCACACGGCGGTGGCGCCGTAGTGCACCTCGGGCCGGTAGTCGTAGCCGCCGGCGTCCACGACGCCATGGTCCACGGGATCGATGAACTCGCACCACGTCGGATCGTCGGGATCGGTGGTGTCGATGATGGCCTTGTACATCCAGGTCGAGCCGGGATCGTCGATGTCGGCGAGGCCTGAGTTGCTGTCGCCGTCCGGATCCCCCAGGTCGGCGGGCTCGTAGGAGGTGGTGACCGGGAAGTACAGCACGTCGACGTCGCCGTCCGAGTCCGCGTCCACCGCCGTGATCGCGCCCGAGATGTAGCCGTACTCGTAGCGACCGTCGCCGTCGGAGTCCAGGCTGCTGGTCACCGCGGACTCCGGGTGCCCGTTGCTGCCGTTCAGGTCAAAGGAGACCCCGTCCGCGTTGGCCCCGAGCACGTCCGCGCTCATGTGCCAGAAGTGCAGGTTGGGCTCACTCTCCTCGTAGGCCGTCGCGTCGACGCTGAGCGGCACCGCGCGCCCCTGACCCCAGAGCGCCACCCACCGGTCATGCTCGCCGCCGGAGACCTCGCGGTCGTCGATGTTGAAGACGACGGGCCTGGACACCGTGCGCGCCCATGAGGTGGGATCCGGAGTCGGCGAGGCGTAGACCGCGTCGTAGAAGGTGGGGTGCTCCCAGAGGAACTCCGGCTCCGTGGGGATCGTGATGTCCAGCGCCAGGGTGCCGGGGCCGCCGTTGCCCTGCTGTACGATCGCTACCCGCCGCCACTCACAGCTCGCCGGGAAGCTCGAGAGGTCGCAGGTCTTGCTGCCGTCGTTATTGGCGTCGATCCAGACATCCTCCACGACCACGTGGCCGTCCAGCATGGACGTGCGGCCATAGAGCATCAGGTCCACCAGCGAGCCGCTCCAGTCGTCCAGGTAGCCGCTCGGGCCCATGTAGCTGTCGCGCTCGTAGAGCACCGAGGCCGGCACCCAGGCCCACAGCTCCTCGCCGGCCTGATCGTCGTCCTCCTCGCTGCCCAGCTCGCCCGCGTCCGGATCCGTGTGATCGTTCAGGGAGAAGGCGTGGAGCATGCCGTCGTTGGCTGGCACCAGCACCACGTCCGGGTAGCGCTCGGGGTTCGCCTTCTGACCCGCGGTGATGCCCTTCAGGAACCGTCGGTAGGTGGGGTCATTGGAGAAGCTGTCGTTGCGGGCGGTCACCACCGCCGGCATCGCGTTGGGTGAGTCCCCCAGCCGCCAGTCCCCACGCTCCAGATCCAGGTACCGGAACTGCGTCGTCGAGACGCCCCGGGCGAAGTCCACCAGCTCCTGCAGATCATCGATGTCGACGTCGCTGTCACCGTCAAAGTCATGATCGCCCGTCGGGGCGAAGAGGTGGTTCAGGAAGAGCCAGAGCCGCCCGGTGTCATCGACCGCGTCGACGAAGGAGGCGTCGAAGTTCATGCGCGTCGCGGACTGGACGCCGGCGTCGTCCTCGGCGAAGACGAGGTGCGTCGAGGACAGGAACTGCGCCAGATAGGGCTCGTAGGTGAAGACGTCCCGCTGGCCGAAGCCGTCCTGATCCATCGGGTTGGACTCAGCGGCGGTGACCGGACGCCTGGTGAGCTGGACGCCCGCGTCCCAGAGGGCGCCGTCGATGCTGGAGTCGCCGTCGTAGAGCACCTGCCCGTAGGTGACGCTCTCGCTGTCGTCGTCGATGGCGTAGGCCCGAACGTGACCTTGAGCGAGCAGGGTTCCCGCGTCTTCGCTGGTGGAGCCGTCGGCCAGGATCTCATACCAGGTGGCGATCATGCGGTCACCGCTCGGCGCGAGCACCGGCGCGGCGCGAGAGAAGGTGCCCTGGCGGATGCTGGTCAGCACGTAGGAGAGGCGGGAGATCATCTCCGCGCCCTCATCCGCGACCGTGTAGACGCCGGCGCCGCCGATCTCATCGCTGGCGTTCTGGAAGAGCAGATCCTCCTGGGTCGCGGCGGCAATCTTCACGCCGAGCGTGTGCACCGTGACGTTCTGTGTGTCGGAGAGATCGCCCCGGGCGTCGAAGTTGTTGTAGAGGTTGTACGCGATGTTGTCGTAGGCGCACTGGTCCATGTTGCTGTACGAGGCGTTCAGGCAGACCTCGTCCACCGTCATGCCCGACCCGCTGTCGTGGTTGGGGTAGCTGTCCCCCGACGGCAGCACCGAGCTGATGGTGATGATGTGGGTCTCCTGGCAGCGCGCGTCGATCGGCGCGTCGTCCCAGGGATCCGCGTTGCCCGTGCTGCTGTTGGTCAGGTAGTCGTCCGCCATCAACGACAGGGCCTCGCCCAGGTTGGACTCCGTGTTGGAGCCCGTCGTCACGCTGGCGAAGGCGGCGACGATCTCCGAGGCGGTGCTGCCCACCGGGGCGATCTCCAGCCAGGAGGTGATGCCGACCTGATCGGTCCCCACGACGCCGAAGTTCGCCCAGTCGTTGTGCTGGACGAGCTGATCGATGGCGTCGATGACTTCGTCGAAGCAGGTGACCCCGCTGGGGCTCCCGCTCAGACCGCAGTCCTGCTCCATGCTGACCGAGAGGTCGAGGAGGAAGATGACGTTCGGAGGATGCGCCTCCTGCGCGGACATGTACTCCTCTCCCCCCGATGAGGAGCCCGCGGAGGCGATCGGTCCGACCATGAGCAGTAGCGGGAGAAGGTTCATCTCCCGCCTCAACGGATCCTTTGCTGAACCCGTTGAGCGCTCAATTCACCGAATCAAAAGTACGCAGCCCCCGCTGCCTAGAAGACCTCGCGCAGCATCAGCGTCTCGACGCCGTTGAAGGGGTCGGTGATGGGGGTCAGCGAGGAGATCACGCCGCCGCCGGACTCCGCGACTTCGGAGGAACCCCAAAGGATCCTGCCCTGATCGGTCACGACGACCTCACTGGGGTAGCCGTCGGTGTCGACGCTGGTGGAGTCCGCTTCGCCGTCGCCGTCAGTGTCCAGTCCGGCGCCACAGGTCTCGTAGTCCAGCCCCCAGATGCGACCGGTGCCGTTCTCACAGCGATCCAGATCCGGCACGTAGGTCGGGAAGTAGATGATCGAGCTGTAGATGATGGGATCGCCGGTCAGGCCCTCGCCGGGGTCCATCTCGGTGATGCCGGTGGTGTTGCAGATGGGCTCGGGCTCCGCCGGGCAGCTCAGCGCGGCCAGATCCTTGAAGGCGAAGAAGTAGCCCGGGTTGGCGCTCAGGCGATCGTAGGGGGTGCCGGAGCCCCAGTAGATGCCCAGCGAGCCGTCGTCGTGCCACGCCGCCGTAGCGGAGTAGTAGACCTCGGGGCGGTACTTGTTGGAGTTGGCGTCGATCACGCCCCAGTCGACGGGGTCGACGAACTCACACCACTCGGGGTCATCGAGGTCGGTGGTGTCGATGACGGCCTTGTACATCCAGGTCGAGCCAGGCTCGGCCGGGTCGTCGACGCCGGAGTCGCCGTCGCCATCCGGATCGCCCAGGTCGCTGGGCTCGTAGGAGGCCGTGACCGGGAAGTACAGGATGTCGATGTCACCATCGGAGTCGTGGTCGATCGCCGCGACGGCGCCGGAGACGTAGCCGTACTCGTACCGACCGTCGCTGTCAGGGTCCAGCCCGGAGGTCGCGCCGGCCTCGGCGTGGCCGTTGCTGCCGGTGGTGTTGAAGTTCACGATGTCGAGGTTGGAGTTCCCGTAGTTGTCGCTCATGTGGTGGAAGTAGAGCGCGGGCTCGGACATCGCGTAGTAGTTGGTGTCCGAGGCGTAGGGCACCGCGCGACCGGTACCCCAGATGGCGACCCACCGGTCGTGGACCGCGCCGTGGGCGCTCTCGCGGTCGTACATGTTGGCGATGACGGGGCGGGAGACGGAGTGGCCCAGGCCGGTCTCGTCGACGTCGCCGCCGCGGCTCTCCATGTCATCGGGGTTCAGGTGCTCCCAGAGGAAGCGGGGCTCGGCGGGGACGGTGATGTCCAGCGCCAGGGTGGAGGGACCACCCTTGCCCTGCTGCACCACGACCACACGCCGCCACTCGCAGCCGTCGGGGAAGGTGGAGGCCCAGCAGCTCTTGGCGCCGTCGCCGTCCATGTCGACCCAGACATCCTCGACGACGGGGGAGCCGTCAAAGACGTAGGTGCGACCGAAGAGCATCAGGTCGACGAGCCGACCGGACCAGCCCTCGGCGCCGTCATCGTCATCGACCGCGCCGTCGTCATAGCGGTACATCGGGTAGCCCAGCACCCAGGCCCACAGCTCCTCACCAGCCTGATCGTCGTCCGGAGAGCCCAGCGCGCTGGTGGGCGCGTTCAGGTAATCCTCGAGGGCGAAGGCGTGAAGCATGCCGTCGTTGGCGGGGATGAGGACCATGTCCGGGTACAGCGAGGGGCTCGATGCCTGCGAGTCCTCCAGCGCCGTCAGGAAGCGGCGGTAGGTGGAGTCGGAGCTGTAGCTGTTGTTTCGGGCGGTCACCACGGCGGGGGTCGCGTGCGGGGAGTCACCCAGCTTCCAGTACCCGCGCTCGTGCTTGAGGTAGCGGAAGGTGGACTCGGGCAGACCGCGGGTGAAGTCGACCAGACTCTGCAGGTCATCGACGTCGACGTCGTCGTCAGCGTCCATGTCGTAGCGGAGGTTGGTGCTGTCCATGAAGTGGCCGAGCAGGGAGTTGCTGTCGACCGCATCCACGAAGTTGCGGTCGAAGTTCATCCGGTCATCGGCCTGGTTACCCGCCGAGTCCTCGGCCCAGATGCTGTGGCTGGAGCCGACCTCGGCGGCGACCTCGGGCACGAACGTGAAGATGTCCCGCTGGCCGAAGCCGTCCTGGTCCATCGGGTTCTCTTCCGCGGTCAGGACCGGGCGGGAGACCAGCAGGTCACCGGCGTCCCAGACAGCGCCACCGAACTGGGAGGAGCCGTTGTAGAGCACCTGACCGTAGGTCGCGCTGGTGGGGTCGTCGTCGAGGGCGTAGGCCCGGACGTGACCCTGGGCCAGGACGCTGGTGCCGTTCTCCTCCCCCTCAACCGCCGTCAGGCCGGCGATCTGGTAGAAGGAGTAGATCATGTAGGCGCCGTCGGCGGTGACCACGGGGGCCGACCGCGAGTAGTAGCCCGCCCGGATCTCGTTGAGCACGTAGAGCATCTTGGCGAGGATCTCGTCGCCGGAGTTGGCGACGATGTAGATGCCGTTGCCGTCGGTCTCGTCCGCCGCGTTGCCGTACAGCTCCTCCGCCAGGGCCGATCCATCGATCTTCACGCCCAGCGTGTGCATGGTGACGTTCTGATCGTCGCTCAGGTCCGAGCGGGCGTCGAAGTTGTGGTAGAGGTTGTACGCCACGTTGTCGTAGAGGCAGTACTCATCCGGGGTGACCTTGATGTACTCATCATCACAGACGACGTCGGAGGCCATCCCAGACGTGCTGGTCTGAGTCGCGTCCTGGTCGTACGACGGTGTGCCCGACGTGATGGTGATGATGTGGGTGTCCTGGCAGTTGTACTCGATGGGCGCATCGTCCCACGGGTCTGAGTTGCCAGTGGTGGTGTTGCTCAGGTACCCGTCAGCCAGATCGGAGATGGCCTCCGAGAGGTTCCGCACGCCGCCGCTGGTGGTGTCCAGGGCAGCCAGCGCGTCCTTGATCTCCTGGGCGGTGCTGCCCACGGGAGCGACCGGCGTGTAGGTGTTGCTGTTGGCGCTGGTCGTCGTGGCGATGACGCCGAAGTTGGCCCAGTCGTAGTGCTTGGAGACCTGCTCGATGGCGCTGGTCACGTAGGCGAGGCAGGCGTCCTCACCGGCGGCGGTGTCCGCCCCGTCCACGGGGATGCGATCCTCATCGCCGATGGCGCCCGGGATCTCGTCGCCGCTGAGGATGATGAGACCGGAATCCGAGCCGTAGTAGTAGCTCCCCGTGTCGGTGTCGCTACCGTAGTAGTACCCGTAGGAGTACCCGTAGTAGCTCGTGTCCCCGTAGTAGTAGTCGTAGTAGGGGTAGTAGCCGCTGTCGCCGTAGTAGTCGTAGTAGTAGCTGCTGGTGTCCGTGTCGCCATAGTAGTAGCGACCGGAGTCGTAGTAGCTCGTGTCGCTCGTGTCCCCGGTGTGCCCGTAGTAGCTACCTGTGTCGGTGTCCTTGGTGCCCGTGTGCCCGGTGTGGGCGGTGCCCGTGTCGCCCGTGTGCCCGGTGTGTCCGGTATGAGCGGTGCCCGTGTCGCCCGTGTGCCCGGTGTCCACGGGCGGACTGGTGTCCGTCGTGGAGGTGTCCAGCGTCGTCCCGGAGTCCGGATCATCCGCCGCCTCACCACAGGCCTTGTTCATCGTGAGGTCGATGAGGAAGATGATGTTGGGAGGCACGGCCTCGATGTTGGCGAGGAACTCGTCACCGGAGGCGGAGGAGGCCGCCTTGGCCGGGGTTCCGATGCCGACAGAGCCCGAGAGGAGCAGCGGCATCGCGAAAGCGCTGGCAAAGACCAGTACCGAACGGCCTCTCTTGTAGTTTTTGGGGCTCATGGACACTCTCCTGGGGATGGGCGCGGTGGGGGTGGGCGACCCCTGCCGCTTGTAGCACTAACGAATCTTGCAGGATCCCTTGACGACCTTGCGCACGGAAGACACCGCGCGGCCTTCCGAGCTGTTCTGATCAGAGAAGTCACTCTTCAGCATGGCGGAGGTCGAGCTCAGGTTCCAATAGTCGGAGCGGAAGGTACGGCTACCTTCCTCGGTGGAGTAGCCCGGGGGCGGGACACCACACTTGATGAAGATGGCCTCGACCCAGTAGACGCCGAGGTTCTGGCTCGAGTCGACTGAGAAGTCGATACCCTCGAAGTTGGTCTCGGCGAGGGTGCGCGTCACGATGTAGGCGTTGGAGTCGGCCCCGGGATCGCTGCTGGTGTCAGCGGCGCTCGCTGAGTCCAGGTTCTCCCCGTTGGGGTTGATGTACTCCATCCGGTTGCGGCCGTGGTCGGTGCCCGCCATGGCCGTGTGGACCATGATGGTGTGCTTCCGGTTGTGGTAGGCGATGCGCTGATCGACGCCAGCGACCGAGAGCGAGGTCGCCCCGATGACGGTGAGGATGGCCATGAGGATGATGGCCACCAGCATCACGTAGCCACGGCGGGCGCGCCGCAGGGCGGCGTAGCGCGAAGGCCGGGGCGTTTGATTGAACCTGTTCATGGGGTCTCTCAGTACCTCATGTTGCGGGTAGTGATGTTCACCGTCATGGACTGGCGGTAGTAGTTGTCGAGGGCCGCCGCGGAGAGGTCATGGTCCTCCAGGGTAGGCGGCCTTGAGGTGTACCGCTCACGGGGATCGACCCGCGACGTGCGCGCCACTACCGACATCCGGACCATCCAGATCTGGGTGCCCTCGGAGGTGGTGAGGTCGCGATCGTTGATCCAGGGCCCGCCCGAGCCCTCGGTGGTCTCGTCCGAGCAGTCCGTGTTGGCGAGGCAGTAGGCGACCTGCAGATCCTCGATGTCATCGACCAGCGGGACGTCGTCGTCGCTGGGCCAGTCCATGTCGAGGTCCATCATCAGCACCGGGTGGCCGGCGGTTCCGGGGCCGGCCCCGTCCTCTACATTGTCGATGTAGAAGGTCACGACGTGCGCCTTGGAGCACTGCATGGTCGCCGGGAGGTTGTTGGAGGTGCTGCAGATCGAGGTGTAGTCGCTGAAGGAGCCGCTGGTCAGGTCGCTGACGCCGAGCAGCCCGGAGCTGGCGTCGCCGTCGGAGGCGATGGGCCAGAGGTAGGAGGTCGTGCCGCCCTGGTTGGCCAGATCCCAGCACATCACCAGCTCGCCGGCGGCGTAGTTGCCGATCAGGCTGGAGTAGTTCCTGGTGGTCATGTCGAAGGGGAGCGAGGTCGAGCCGCAGGGCTGGATGGAGAGCGGGGTCGTCGTCATCTCCAGCGAGGGGTCGGCGTAGAGCACGGTGATGGCGTCGGTGTTGTTGACGCTCTCCCAGTCGTTGTAGGAGATGATCGCCGGCAGGGTCAGGGAGGAGTCGAGGCCGGTGCCGTCCCAACCCCAGAACCCGGTGGTGTCGCCGGAGGTGCCGTAGCCCGCCATGCGGACGCTCCGGGAGAGGATATCCAGCGAGAACCGAAGGTTCTGGTGCATCCCCATCTGCAGATCCTGCAGCAGGAACTGTCGGGACTGGATGGTGAAGAGGCCGTACAGACCGGCGACCACGATCACGGAGATCGCCACCGCGACCATCAGCTCGATGAGCGTAAAGCCAGCCCGCATCAGTCGCGTCATCATGCGGCGCATCAGGTGGTGTCCTTGTAGCGGTAGGCAGAGACCGTCGCGCCGTTCCACGAGGAGAAGGCCTTGTCCTCGTAGGCGCAGCGGACCCGGATGCGGATCCAGGTCTGGGCCGTGTTCATGTCGTCGACGTCCCAGGTGACATAGTAGGTCGGGGCCGGCGTACCGGAGAACTCACCCATCCCGTTGATCGCCGTGGGGGCGCTGCCCGCGCCATTGTCGGAGTGGTAGAGGGAGTCGTCGTAGCCGCCGCCGCTGTTGGCGCCGGCCGCGAGCATGGTGGGGCGGCCGTGGACGGAGTCCCACTGGAGAGCCATCAGCTCTTCGAGCTGGCTCTGCGCCAGGTAGGTACACTCGGTCACCTTCCGGGCGTCGCGGTTGCTGCGCACGGCCTGGGCGTGGAATCCGAACATCACCGCTAGAGAGAAGGCCAACAGGGCCGTAGCGATGAGCACCTCGATCAAGGTGAACCCGCGGGCGCGGATCATGTGTGTGCTCCTGTGAAGAGTCATCGGGCACCTCCAGAGAGGAAGGCGCCGCTGGTGGTCGCTCCGCCGACGCCGACGGTGCCGCCGTCCGGGTCACGGCCGAGGGCGGCCTCGAGGTCGACGAGGCCCGCCCGGGAGACGCGGACCTCGATGAAGTCGTTGATGCCCTTGGCCCTGGCCTCTTTGTTGACCAGGGTGAGCACCATGTAGCCGGAGGACTGGAAGTCCTCCGCGGGGTTCTCGACCCAGCCGCGGGGCGAGAAGACGATGGCCTCGGAGTTGTTGCGACCGGGACCGCTGAACGAACCCCAGGGCATCAGGGAGACGTCCGGGAAGGGCCGGTTGCCTGCCTTGGCGATGTTGACGCTGGAGCTGCCGTCCTCAACCGCCCGCCAGCGGGTCGAGTTGCGGGAGCGGTTGCCCACCTCCATCTTCCACGCCCCGGCGGAGGCGGAGTTGGGGTCCAGGTAGTCGTCGTCGCTCTCTTCGAGCACCAGTCGTGTCTGCCTGTTCTGCTCAATGGCTTTCATTCGAAGGTCCATCAGGTCGCCTTTCAGCTGCTTGCTCGCGTTGACCATCCGGTACCGGGGCATGGAGCCCCGCATGGTCGCGATGCCGAGAGCGGAGATCACGGCGATGATGCCGATGACAACTCCGATCTCAAGGAGGGTGAAGGCCCTCTTCGCTCGAACCAGGGTGGGGGGGTGGTCGCGCACGTACATGGTAACTGCAAGATTCACGCCAAAAATATGCGTAAACCGCCGCCTCCGAGACTTCCCCGGCCGCGCTCCATCTTTCCTCAATAGTGCAGTTCTTACAGTGATTTTCGACGCCCATCCAGTTTGAAGCCGCCAGCCCCTGCGAGGTTCTCTCCGCACGATCCGGAAAAAACTTCCTAGTGGTCAGGAAAAGATTTCCGCTGGCTCAGGCCACCCATACTATCGGATTTCAACCTGAGGAGGCGCAGTCCTGGGTGATGTAGCTGCGGCGGGTGTGGACCTTGCGTCGGATGGCGTAGAGCTGCGGCACCTCCACCCCGAGCGCCTCCGCCTGCTCCAGCGCTCTGTCGGCGCGCTCCAGGTAGGCCAGCACGGGCGGCAGCGTCTCGTCGCAGTTCTCGGCGTCCAGCCGGTTGACGGTCATGAACACCAGGATGTCGGCGCGCAGGATGAGGAGCATGGCCCGGAAGCGCACCTCCTTGATGTGCAGCTCGAGCGCGTCGTCCACCGTTCGCAGCGCGTCCTCGTATCGCTTGAGCGTGCGCAACCCCTCGGCGAGGTTGAAGCGGTACTCGCCGCGATCCGGCTCCAGCGCGATGGCCTCCTCGAACATGCTGATGGCCTCCTCGGTGCGCCCGGAGTTGGACCGGAGCAGGCCCAGCGAGTTGAGCACCGCGGCCTTGTCGGCGGGCTCAGCGGCGCGCTTGAGGGCGTCCTGGAGGCTGGTCTCGGCCTGGGAGAGCAGGTTCTGGCTCAGGGCGACGCTGCCGAGCCCCTTGTGGCAGCGATAGTCGTCCGGGGCGACCCGGGAGCAGCGCTTGAAGTAGTCGCGGGCCCGCAGCGAGTCCCCGTCCTGGAGGTACACCCACCCCAGGCCGTAGAGGGCGGCGACGTGCTCCGGCTCTCGCTCCAGCGCCCAGCGGTAGCCCGCCTCCGCGGCGGCCAGATCTCCCGCGCGGAGGGCCGCGTCGGCCTTGTCCACGCGGCGGTCGACGCCGCAGGCGCAGGCGAGCAGGAGGGCGAACACTGCGGCGGCCCTGACGGGGAAGCGGGTCCATCGGCTCACCGGTTCTCCTCCAATCCATAGTCCCGGATCTTGTAGGCCAGCGCCTTGTAGGAGATCTCCAGCAGCCGGGCGGCCTGCGTGCGGTTGCCGCCGGTGCGCGCCATGGCTCGCTGGATGAGATCCCGCTCCAGCGACGCGGAGCGACGCTTGATGGACAGGTCATCCTCCTCATCGGGGATCCCCCGCCCGCTGTTGAGCCCGAGCGGCAGATCGTCGACGCCGATCTCGTCCCCGGCGCAGAGCAGCACCGCGCGCTCCATGGCGTTCTCGAGCTGCCGCACGTTGCCCGGCCACGGCGCCTCGATGAGCGTCCGCAGGGCCTCGGCGGCGAGGCCACGGACCCGCCGGCCCAGCCGCTGGTTGAACTTCTCGACGAAGTGATTCGCGAGCAGGGGGATGTCGTCCGGCCGCTCCCGAAGGGGCGGCACCCGCAGGTGCACCACGTTCAGGCGGAAGAAGAGATCCTTTCGGAAGCGGCCCTCATCGACCTCCTTCGTCAGGTCGCGGCTGGTCGCGGCGATGACCCGGACGTCGACCGCGCGGCCGCCGGAGCCGCCGACGCGGCGAACCAGCCGGGTCTCCAGCACCCGCAGCAGCTTGACCTGGAGGCTGAGCGGCATCTCCCCGAGCTCATCCAGCAGCAGGGTGCCCCTGTGGGCCTGCTCGAAGAGCCCGGCGCGGGACCGGACGGCGCCGGTGAAGGCGCCCTTCTCGTGGCCGAAGAGCTCGCTCTCCAGCAGGTTCTCGGGGATGGCGCCGCAGTTGACGGCCACGAAGGCCGCCCCGGACCGGTCGCTCAGGCCATGCAGCTCGCGGGCCAGCACCTCCTTACCGGTCCCGGACTCCCCGGTGATCAGCACCGTCGTGGGGTAGGCGGCGACCTTGCGCACGGTCTCCAGCAGCTCGTTCACCCCGCCGTCCTGGCCCAGGAAGCCGCCCAGCCCGCCGCGGCGCAGCAGCTCGCCCCGGAGGCGCTGGTTCTCCATGGTGAGCTTCTCCCGCTCCTCCACCTTGCGCAGGGTGAGCAGGATCTCGTCCGCCTTGAAGGGCTTGGAGATGTAGTCGTACGCGCCGCGCTTCATCGCCTCGATGGCCAGCTCCATGGAGCCGTACGCGCTCATCATCACCGTGTGGATGGGGGCGCCGCCGTCCCGGCGCTGCCGGCGCTGGGTCAAGCGATCGAGGAAGCCCAGGCCGTCCAGGCGGGGCATCCGCACGTCGCAGAGCACGATGGAGAGGTTCTCCCGTGAGAGCACCTCCAGGGCCTCCTCGCCGTCCGCGGCGGTGACGACCTCGTAGCCCGCGCGCGAGAGGATGACGCTCAGCATGTGCCGCAGGCTCTCTTCATCATCGACCACCAGCACCCGACGCCGCAGGGGGGCATCGGAGCGGGGAGGTGTGCGACCCGGAGGACTTGCCGAACTAGCCATGAGAGGGATGATACTCCCCGAACCGGAGAACCGAAGCCCTGCCTACCCTCCTGCAGCTCGTCCACGGCTACCCACCCGCTGAGATCGCGGGTACGGAGGTGTACGCCGCCAGAGTGACCTCAGGCATGGCGGCGCGGGGTTGGCGGGTGCATGTGATCGCCGCGACCCGCGCGCCGGGTCGGGCGCAGGGCAGCGAGATCCGAAGCCAGCTCCCTGGCGGCGGCTGGCTCATCCGGCGCGTGAACAACCTCCCGTGGCGTCCCCTGGGGCGCGGGGAGCGCGATCCGGAGACGGAGGCGCGGGTCCGGGCGCTGGTGGCCGAGCTGGATCCGCAGGTCATCCACATCCAGCACCTCCTCTTCCTCTCGGCCCACCTGTCCTTCGATCGCCCGACCCTCGGCACCCTCCACGACGCCTGGGCTGTCTGCCCCCGGGCGGGCTCGCTGCTGCGGGACGGCCGGGAGCCCTGCGCCGGGCCGCCCCCCGCGACGTCGAGCGCCCCGGGCCATGCGCCCCAGGGCTACGCCACCGAGGACTACGCGACTCTGGCGAACTGCGCGGCCTGCTACGCGGGCATGGCCACCGGCGCGGCCGCGGAGCACGCGCTGGGCCGCCTCGCGGGGGCGGCGTCGCCGCTGGTGCCGACCCGCGCTCTGCACCGCGCCTGGCGCAGGCTGCCGCCGAGCGTCCGCGGCCTCTCCGCCGTGGGCCGGCCCCGACAGGCGAGCAGCGATGAGGTGGCGAAGTGGCGCGCCGCTGTGTCCGGAGCGTGGCGGCGGCTGGACGAGCGGGTCGCCCCCTCGCGCTGGTACGCGGCGCTCGCCGAGCGGCACGGCCTCGGCGAGACCGCCCACCTGCCCCACGGGGTCGACCCCGGCCCGCCGCGCGTGGGCGGCGGGCCGCTGATTTTCCTCGGCAGCCTCGTCCCCCACAAGGGCGCTCACCTCGTCGTCGCCGCCCACGCCGCGGCCCGCGCGGCGGCGCCGGACACGCCGCCGCTGCGGCTGGTCGGGCCCGCCACGGATCCGGTCTACGCGGCCTCACTGCCCGCCGAGCTGCTGGACGGCCCGGCGCCCCCCGCGGAGGTGCCGGCGCTGCTCGCGCGCGCGAGCGCGCTGGTGATCGGGAGCACATGGCCGGAGAACGCCCCGCTGGTCGTTCTGGAGGCGCGCGCTTCCGGCTGCCCCGTGATCGCCCCGGCGATCGGAGGCCTCCCGGAGCTCATCGAAGATGGCGTGGACGGCGCGCTCTATACTCCTGGAGATGCCGCCTCGATGGCCTCCGCCATCCGACGCGTCCTCGCCAATCCGCCGCCCGTCCGGGCCCCTCCCAGCTTCACCGGACACCTGGATGCGCTGGAGGCGCGGTACCGATTCCTGATACAACGGGCGGCCAGTTCACCCTCGCTGGAATGAGGCACACAGTGGAATCATCGGAAACGTCGAAAAAAACGATTCGCGACCTCGCCGTCACGGTCACCGCCTACCTGAAGGAGATGGGGCTGAACACCCAGCCCTCCGAGGACGGGCTCTTCTGGTTCAAGTACGGCTCCACCGTGGTGATGGTGCGCCTGTTTGAGAACGAGGGGCACACCTTCGTCCGCTTCCTCGCGACGCTGCTGACGGACGTGAGCTTCTCGCCCGAGCTGCTGGATCGCGTGCTCGAGCTGAACATCGAGGTGCTGTTCGGCACCTTCCTCGTGTTCAAGGAGGACCGGACCCTGGCCTTCGCCGTGACGCTGCTCGGTGACAAGCTCGACTTCGAGGAGTTCGAGATGGCGCTGAACTACGTGGCGCGGGTCTCCGACGACTACGACGATCCGCTTCAGGCCGTCGCCGGCGGCAAGCGCGCCGAAGACATCCTCCGGGAGGAGGGGGTCTGACCGCTTGCGGGTTCTGCACCTGGTCCACGGCTCCCCTCGCCTTCAGCCCTCCGCCGGAGGCACCGAGCGCTATGTCGACGCGCTCGCCCGCGCGACCGCCGCCCCGGTCCTGACCCGCTCGACGAGCCCGCCCGCGGGGCTCGTCCGACTCGACGACGGCGCCTACCCCCTCTGGGTGGCCCGCGTCCCCTCCCCCGCCGCGCCGGTGTTCCGCGACACCTGGTCCGTGCCCGCGGTCGAGGCCGCGCTGTCCGATGTGCTCACCCGCGAGCGGCCGGACATCGTCCACATCCACCACCTAGCGCACCTGGGCCTGGGCTGCGCGGTCCGCGCGCGGGCGGCGGGGGCCCGGGTCGTCATCACGCTGCACGACTACCACCTGCTCTGTGTGCGCGGTCAGCTCGTGGACCGCGACCTCTCCCGCTGCGACGGGCCCGCCCCCGAGCGCTGCGCCGCCTGTGTGGCCGAGCACCTCCGCGCCGCCCCCGGCCTTCACCGGCTCGGCCGCATCGCCGGCGCGCTCGGGGTCCGACGCGCCGCCCGAGGGCTCGTCGCGGCGCCGCCGCCGGGGCCGGCGATCATCGCGCGGGCCGCCGATCGGATCGCCGCGGCGCGGCGCGCGCTGGAGGCAGCCCACGCCGTGCTCTCTCCCTCGTCGGATCTGGCGCGTCGGGTGAGCGCGCTCGGCTTCGTCGCGCCCGAGCGTCTGCACGTCCACGATCTCCCCCTGGTCTCGCCCATACCGCCGGCGCCGAGCGCTGGCGACGGCCCGCTGCGCTTCCTGTTCGTCGGGAGCCTGATCCCCACCAAGGGCCCGGACGTGCTGGTGGAGGCGTTCAGCCGGCTGCCCCCCGGCGTCGCCACGCTCACCGTCCGCGGGCCCCCGGCGGCCTTCGACGGGCAGCCCGGGTGGTCCGAGGCGCTCATCCAGCGCCTCGACGACACCCACGGCGCGCGCTGGGGCGGCGTCTTCGGTGACGATGAGCGCGCCGCGATCTACGCGGACGCCGATGTCCTCGTGGTGCCCTCCATCTGGCGGGAGAACAGCCCGCTGGTGGTGCGGGAGGCGCTGGCGGCCGGCCTCAGAGTCATCACCTCGGACATCGGCGGGGTCTCGGAGATCGCGCCGAACGCCCGGCGGGTCGCGCCTGGAGCGCCGGCGGCGCTGGCGGCGGCGCTGGCCGCCGAGGTGGGCCTCGGGCGGGGCCGCGCGGCCCCGCGCGCGTTTCCGATGGCGCCCCACCTGGAGACGTTGGGAAGAATCTACCGGGGGTTGGTGTAATCTCCGGGCGATGCCTCTCTCTCTACGATCCCCTTCTGCTCTCCTGATTACGCTCCTCGTGGGCGCCCTCTCCGCGCCGCCGGCCAGCGCCGATGACGCCAGGTACGAGGCCTGCCTGGAGGCCGCCGCCCAGCCGCCCAGGCGCGCGACGCTCCAGATCGTCGGCCCCAACAGCCGCGTGCGAGCCAGCACCTACGGCGCCGTGGTCACCGGGCTCTGGAACCTGAGCTGCGGAGGCGAGTCCGACTTCGACGAGCGGGTCATCGCCACCTTCGCCGACAAGCCGCCGGTGGGGCGCGTGGTCGACGACAAGGTGCCCCGCGCCGCCCTGCGCTGCTTCGTCGAGAGCTGCACCTTCCCCGCCGGCGTCTGCCCCGGACGCGTCGGCGACGCGCCGGTCATCGAGCTCTGCGGCGGCGGGTACATCACCAGCGAGGCGCTCACCGCCGGCCCCGGAGACCCGCCTCCCCCCCTGGAGCCCGAGCCCGCCCCCGAGGAGCCCGGGGTCACACGGGTCGTCATCGGCGCCGCCGACACGAGCGGGGATGACGATCCCCTGCGGATGCCCGCCCCGCCGGCCCCCGACTGCGAGTCCAGCGGCGCGCTGAAGGCGGAGAGCCGCGCCCACCTGGATCTCGGAAACCAGGCCGAGCTGGCGGGCGATCTCGACCGCGCCGCCGCCGAGTACCGGGCGGCCCTCTCCCTCTCGCCCTGCAACGCGCTGGCCTGGACCGGCCTGGGCATGCTGGCGGCCCGGATGAGCCGCCCCGATCGCGCCATCCAGGCGCTGAAGGTCGCGCTGGAGCTGAACCCGGGCCACTACGGTGCCGCCACCGCGCTGGGTGAATCCTACGAGGCCATGGGCCAGCTGGAGCTCGCCGCCGGCGCCTTCCGCGCCGCGCTGGAGGCCCGCCCCGAGCACCGGCCGGCGGCCCGGGGGCTGGAGCGTGTCAGCCCCTGAGCGGAGCCCTGGCACCCGCCGCGTACCCCCGATTGACACGCATTGGGCGTAGCGATAGCCTCCGAAGGCCCAAGATCATCCTGGAACCGCCACCCCTTCCGCAACAGGACCCTCGATGTCAAACCCGGAAGCGCTCGTCATCCCCGCTGGCGCGAGCATCACCGCCACGCAAGACGGCACCGCCATCAACAACGATGGAGACATCGTCCTTCACAACGACCTGGGCGGCCTCGCCGACCTGGAGAGTCGCTCCGGATCCATCGTCCTGCACGGTGATCTGACCGTGGGCGCGCTGCGCGCCGCGGGCGATATCGAGCTCCACGGCGACGTCACCGCCAAGGACATCTCCGCCGGTGGCGCGGTGACCCTGCGCGGCAACGTCACCGCTGGCACGGTCAACGCCGGCTCTCTCTCCTCCGAGGGCAGCCTCGCCGCCGCCCAGATCAACGCCGCGGGCGCCATCGAGCTCGCTGGCGATGTCGAGGCCCAGAACATCCAGGGCGGCGACATCCGGCTGAGCGGCTCGTCCGTCAAGGCGCGCGCCGTGCGCGGCGAGTCCAGCATCACCCTCGCCAGCGACACCATCTCCGCTGACATCCTGCTCTCCCCGAGCGTGTCCATCAGCGACAGCACCCGCGGCCGGGTGGCCGTCATCGAGTCGCACAACGACATCGGCCCCAACGCCCTCAAGGGCGGCTTCGGGCTGGAGGAGTTCGCGGAGTTCTCGGGCATCAACCCCGAGCAGTTCCTCGCGGCGCGTGGTGTGCATGCCCTCGGCGCCAGCCCGCCGCCCGCTGAGGAGCCGGAGCCCGTCGAGGAGCCCGAGCCCGAGCCCGAGCCTGTCGAGGAGCCCGAGCCCGTCGAGGAGCCCGTCGAGGAGCCCGTCGAGGAGCCCGAGCCGGAGCCCGTCGAGGAGCCCGAGCCCGAGCCCGAGCCCGTCGATGACATGGACGAGATCGAGGAGGTTCCCGCCGAGACCGAAGCGGAGCCCGTCGACAACATCCTCCCCCCCATCCAGGACGCGGTCGTCGAGCCCTACGAGGATGATGCCGAGGCCTCCGAGCCCGAAGAGACCGCCTCGGATGAGGTCGAGCCCGACCTGCTGGACGATCCCGTCGACGCGAATGTCGAGCCCGAGCCCGTGGAGCCCGCGGTCGTCGAGCCCGAAGAGGTGACCCCCGACGAGGTCGACGCCGATCTGCTGGATGATCCCGAGCCCGAGGAGCCCTCCCCGGTCTCCGTCGAGCCCGAGGAGATCGAGCCCGCGCCCCTCGAGCTGGATCCCCTGCAGGAGAAGCTGCTGGGCATCCTGAGCCAGATCGACAAGTGCTACACCAACGGCGAGGAGCCGCCGGCCATCAACGATCTGCGCGACATGATCATGGCCGCCCGCTACGAGGAGCTGCGAGGTCAGATCGCCAACATCTGGAACGATCTTCTGCGCTTCCACCAGCAGAACAGCATGCGCGTTCCCCACCGCGTGACCAACTCGTTCAACAACATCAACTCTCTGGTCCGCAACGCGTGAGCTGGAGGGGGCGAGCGCCATCATGAGGAGGCTGCTCGCGCTGTTGTTGACGAGCTGGGCCCTGCTCGGTGCCTCCTGGGCCGAGCTGGTCGCTGATCCGGACCCTCGGGTCCGGATGCGGGCCTACCGCGACGTCGACGGCGGCGATGACGCCGTCGCCGCCCTGGAGGCTGTGACCGACGCGCTGAAGGCGGAGGATGACGCGCACGTCCGCGCCACCGCCAGGGACGCCATCGCCCGGCTGCCACTGAACGAGGCGCAGCTCCGAGGCGTCCTGGCGGACTCCAAGCAGCCAGTCGCCCGGGCCTGGTCTGCCTACGCCCTCGGCTTCTACCGCTCGCCCGACGCCCTGGAGGCGCTGCTCGGCGCCGTGGTGGATGCCGAGGATGATGTGCGCCGGGAGGTCTATCAGTCCCTGGGCAGGCTGGGCGATCGCCAGGCGCTGCCGGCGCTGAGCAAGGCCGCGGTGCGCGATCCCTCCGCCGCCCTGCGCTCGGTGGCTGAGAAGGCGGCGCTCGATGTCGCCTCGGGACGCGGCCGGGGTCTGGACGTCTCCACGGAGCTCGCCATCCTGGAGGGCGGCGCGGCCAACGATCGCATTCGCGCCGCGCGAGCGCTGGGGCGATCGGGGGACTGGCGCGCAATCGAGCCGCTGCTGGCGGCCGCGCGGGAGGGCAACGCCGCCCTCCAGCAGGCCGCGCTGCTGGCCCTGGGCCACCTGGGCAACCAGCAGGCCGTGCCCGAGCTCTGCCGAATCGCCACGGACACCGCCGGCCAGGTGCGCTACCACGCGATCGCCGCGATCGCCGACCTCGGCGATGAGTCGGCGCTTCCCACGCTGGAGCGCCTGCTGGAGGACGTGGATCCCACCACGCGCCAGCTCGCGCTCAAGGCCGTCGCCTGGACCGCACCGGACGGCCTCGCCGCGATCGCGACCCGGATGCTGAAGGATCCGGTCGAGGTGGTGCGGGTCGAGGCGGTGCTGGCGCTGGAGTCGCTGCGCCACCCGGACCGGGTCGACGCCCTGCTGAGCGCGACATCGGATCCCTCGCCGTTCGTGCGATCGGAGGCCGCCCGCATCCTCGGGGATGCGGGGAGCCTGAAGGCGACGCCGGCGCTGGTGGGGTTGCTGGAGGATCGCGACGTGCTCGTGCAGCTGAGTGCAGCGGACGCGCTGGCGCGGCTGGGCGCGGTCGAGGCCGTGCCCGATCTGAAGAAGCAGCTGGAGAAGGCGAAGACGAATGAACAGCGGGAGCTCTACGAGGCGGCGATAGGCGCGCTCGAGCGCTGATCCCGCCCTCAGTCCATCCCATCCTCCCAGACGTCGAACAGCTGTCGAACCTGCTTCTCGTCGTTCGCCGCGAGATCGTCGAAGCGGATGCCCATGCCCTGCTGCGCGCCGAAGGCGTTGTCGGTCATGGCCCAGCAGACCTCACCGAAGGTCTCGATAGGCTTCGATCGCTCGGGGATCTGCAGCCGCAGGCGGAAGCGTGTCCCCACCGGCAGCGGCTTGTCTGTCTGGATGAACATCCCGCCGATGGAGATGTTCGCTGTGTAATCAATCAGGAAGTCCTCAATGGACTCGTACTCAACCATCACCCTCACGGGGAGACGCTTGGTCGTGCGCATCTCCACGGACTTCAGTGCAGCACCCATTACTCCAACCTCCGGTCGTTGGGACACTCATCGACCCGTCTGCCGCAGGGGTTGAGGGCCTGGGTTATGCTGTCCCCCGCTTTGGAGTAGCCAATGAAGCGTGCCTCTCTGGGTCTTGTGAGTGCCGTCGCCGCCTTTGGGCTGGTCGGCTGCAACAACTACGACCTCTTCCGCGTCGCCGGCTACGAGCAGGCAAGCTTCTCAAATGAAGCTGACATCATCTTCGTCATCGACAACAGTCCGTCGATGGTGGGTGAGTCTGAAGCCCTGGCGCTGACCTTCAACACCTTCCTGGACGCCCTGATCGCGACCGAGGGCAGCGAGAACGGCGGCTCGATCGGCGACGCGGTGGGCGGCTACGTGACCTACGTCACCGATCGCGGCGCGCTCATCGACTACCAGATGGGGATCACCACCACCAGCGTGGACACCTCAGGCGCCCCGGGCGACGCCGGCAGCCTCGTCGGCTCACCGAAGATCATCGCCCGAGGCGACGAGGACGTCTCCAACACCTTCACCGCGAACCTCGTCTGCGAGGCGGTGTGCTGGAAGGAGTGCACCACCGACACCGAGCGCGAGGAGACCGGCGACTGCATCGAGGACGGCGAGGTCGACCTGGACGATCCCTCCGAGATCACCGTCGACTACCTGCACGATGTCTGCGGCGTGGACGCCTGGCGCCAGCACTGCGGCTCGGGCAACGAGGAGCCCATCGAGGCCGCGCTCCTCTCGCTCTGCCGCGCCGTCGAGGAGCCGCCGGAGTTCTGCTACGACGCGATCACCAACTTCGATCTCGAGGTCGACGCCAACACCAGCGACGGCCTGCTGCGCGAGGGCGCGACGGCGCTCATCGTCATCCTGACCGACGAGGGCGACTCCTCCCGCAGGCTCGCGACCGGTGAGACCAACCCCAACGACTACCTCGAGCTCTTCGACAAGTTCGACCTGCGGTACCGCTTCGCCGTGATCGGCCCCCCCTTCGAGAGCGACAGCACCGACTTCGACTGCATCGCGGGCGCCCAGCCCTGGGGCGCGGAGCGGCTGTACGAGATAGCCGACGCCACCGACGGCTTCTACCGCTGGCTCTGGAGCAAGGACAAGGACGCCGAGGGCAGCTGCACCTACGAACCCGAGCCCTTCAACGAGCACCTGGAGGAGCTGGGCCGGTTGCTCAACGACCTGCTCACCAACTTCCCCCTCCAGTCCGTGCCCGACCCCTCGACGATCCGCGCCTTCGTGGACGACGTTGAGGTCACCGCGGCCGAGCTCGACGGCAAGGGTGACTACGGCGACGGGTGGTCCTACGACCCCTCCCAGAACGCCGTCTCCTTCCACGGCGCGTCGATCCCCGACTACAACGCCGACGTGCGCATCTACTACAAGCCGCTCGAGGGCCAGCCGCGAGAGCTGCCGTTCTGAGCGACTGACCGACTGGCCGACAGCTCGTTCGGCTGAACACCACCGCCCCGCTGTTGTCTTCTTCCATGAGTACGCGATGAGACTGCTTGCTGCTGCCGCCGGACTGCTCTTTGGGGCGCCCGCCCTCGCTCAGGACGCCCCCCCTGTCGACGACCCGCTGAAGCTCGGGGTGCTCCGAAATGAGGAGATCCGGGTCGTCCAGGATCGCCTCTTCCCCAAGGACAACCGCAGCGAGATCGGCGTCGCGGTGGGCTTCCTCCCCTTCGACGACTACACGGTCGCGCCGCTGGGTCGGCTGACCTACGGCCAGCACAGCTCGGAGACCTTCGGCTGGGAGGTCCAGCTCGCGGGCGGCTACGGCCTGCCCAACGGTCACTACCGGGAGCTGAACAGCCCCACCTACGGCGTGCAGCCGGAGGCGTACCGCTACCTCGCCAGCGTGACCGGCGGGGTCGAGCTCTCCCCCATCTACGCCAAGCTCGCCTGGGGCACCGGCCGGGTGGTGCACCACGACGTGTACTTCCCCGTCGTCGCCGGCGTGACGGTGGAGCAGCTGGTCGAGGTGGACCTCGCCGGCGAAGCCAGCGCCATCGCCGTCGCCCCCACCCTCGGGTTGGGCGTCGGCACGCGGGTCTTCATGGGCGACGGCGCGCACCTCCGCATCGAGCTGCGGGATGACGTCATGCTCCAGAGCCGCGCGAGCGGTGACCGGGCCATCAAGCAGAACGTCGGGGTCACCGTTGGCCTCGGCTGGCTCCGGGGCTCCTGATGCGCGCCTGGAAGCTGACCGCCCTGGTCGCGCTGCTGGGGATGCCGCTGATGCTCTCCCTCTCCGCGCCGTCTCAGGCCCGGGATCGGGAGCGGACCGAGGCGGAAGACGAGGAGCGCGAGGAGGCCTTCGAGGACTACACCGCGGCCCTCGACAGCGGCAACAAGGCCGCCGCCGCCGACGCGCTGACCGCCATGATCGACGACGACGAGCTGGAGGAGTGGCACGGCGAGGCCTGGGCGCTGATGGGCGACCTGATGGTCAACCTGCAGCTGCCCTACAGCGCGCTGGCGGCCTACCGCCAGGCCCTGAGCGCCGATCCCGACACCATGGAGGCCGTGGGCAAGAAGGCCCTGGATCTCGGTGACTCCGTGGGCGACAGCGCCTACCTGTCCTCGGTCTTCGCAGCCAACGTCGGCCTCGCCGCCAGCAGCGATCAGCGCAGCCGGGTCGCCTGGCTCGGCGCCCGCGAGGCCTACCGGCAGGGGGAGCTGGCGACCGCGCTGGCCGCCCTCACCATGGTCGAGTCCGGCTCCGAGGTCTACGGCAGCAGCCAGCTGATGAAGGGCGTGGTCTTGAGCCAGCAGAGCCGCCACTCGGACGCCCTGCCGCCGCTCCTGACCGCCGCCAGCATCGCGGAGACCGCCGGCGATCAGGAGATGCTGACCCTCACCAACCTGAACGTGGCGCGCGCCTACTACGCCATGGGCGTCACCACCTACGACCGCGAGGGCCTCGGCGCGGCCGCCGGCTCCTTCGCCCGCGCCAGCGAGTACTACTCCTACGTCCCCCGGGAGTCTCACCTCTGGCCGCAGGCCCAGTTCGAGCGCGCCTGGACCCACTACCGCCTGGAGGATCTCTCCGGCGCGCTCGGCTACCTCCAGACCCACGTCTCGCCCTTCTTCACTGACTGGTACTTCCCAGAAGCGAAGATGATGCGCATCTACGCGCTGTTCCTGCTCTGCAAGTTCCCCGAAGCCAGCGATCAGGTTGAGGACTTCAAGCTGCACTACAACCCGGTCCGGGATGAGGTGGCGCCGCTCCTGATGTCCATGGGCGATCAGGCCGTCTACGCCGACGTCGTCGCCTACACCCGCGGCGGCGAGCACCGGCTGCCCGAGATGTTCCTGCGGGACTACAAGAACGACGAGCGCCTGCTGGCGACCCTCGCCGCCGTCGCCAGCGCCGACGACGAGCTCCAGCGCCTCGCCAGCGTGGCATCCAGCGACTTCTCCGAGCCGATCGGCGCCCTCATCCAGGACCGCCGGCAGGAGCTCATCGAGCGCGAAGGCGCGCGGATGAAGGCCCGCATGGAGGCCATGATCGACGACGTCGACGGCTGGCTCCAGGACACCGACATCCTGAAGCTCGACATGCTCAAGTTTGAGACCCGCCTCTACGAGCAGGCGGCCGTCACCGGCGGCTTCGAGGATCCGAGGGCCCTGGCCCGCCGCAAGCTCCGCCGCGCCCCCAACCAGCTCGCCTGGGCCTACGAGGGTGAGCACTGGGCCGATGAGCTCGGCTACTACCAGATCGACGCCAAGCCCGAGTGTCCTGCCTCCATGCAGGCCGGTGGCAACTGAGCCCTGGTGAGCCCGGCTCCTCCAGCCCCCCCGCGGTAGACACGCGGGTCCGACCCAACTCCATCCGGCTCCAGCTCAGCATGGTGCTGCTGCTCTCGGCCCTGAACGGCATCGTGCTGGTCTCGGCCGGCGTCGGCCTCTTCTCGGCCCTGGCCACCGGCCCCAACCTCGGACAGCTCACCCTCCTCCAGGGTACCATCGAGGAGCTGACCCTCCTCCACCGGGAGGCCCTGAGCGGCGAGACCGACGAGCCCGAGGCGATCACCGCCGACGGCGCCGCGCTGGAGCTGCTGGAGACTCAGATCCGCGGCCTCTCCGGCAGCTCCAGCGACGCGGGCGACTACGCCGCCGACGCCATCTGGGAGTACCGCCAGGCGCTCAACACCTGGCGCGACGACGGCAGCGCGCCGGAGACCGTGGGGCCGCTGAACGGCGCCTACTACAAGGCCGTCGGGGCGCTGGACGCGCCGCTGCGGGAGGGCCCCACCCGCCTGCTGGAGCGCTCCACCAACACCCTGGCGCTGGTGATGGTCTGGGTGGTGCTCGTCTCCCTCACCACCGTCTGGGCCGCCTTCCGACTCCGCAAGGTGCTCTCCGAGCCGCTGAACCGCATGGCCAACGCCGCGACCCGGGTCGCGGGCGGCGAGCTGGAGCACCCCTTCCCGGATCCCGGAGATGTGCTGGAGCTGCAGGAGGTCGCGGGCGCGCTGGAGGGCATGCGGCGCAACCTTGTCGACGCCCTGGGCGCTCAGGAAGCCCAGAACGTCGTCATGAAGGCGATGCTCGACAGCCTGAGCGACGGGGTGCTGTTCCTCGACGACAACGGCCGGGTCGTCCGGCACAACCCCAGAGCGACGGAGATCCTGAGCCTCGTCGGCGTCAAGCGCGGCGCGCTGCAGGAGGGGGTGGACGCCAGGCGGCTCCTCCCGGGCGCCGACGCGAGCCTGCTCACCACCTCCACCGAGGTGCCCACCTCGCTGACCTTTGAGCGCCCCGGCCAGCGCACCCACCTGGAGCTGAACGCCAACCGCATCGCGCACTTCGGCGGGGGCAACAACCAGGCCTGGGTCGTGTCCCTGCGCGACGTCACCCGGGCCGTGGAGGCCGAGCAGATCAAGCGCGACTTCCTCTCGGTGGTGACCCACGAGCTGAAGACCCCGCTGACGGTCATCGAGGGCTACATCCGCCTGATGCTCCTCGGAAAGGGCGGCGACATCACCGCCAAGCAGGCCGATCTGCTCGGGCGCGTCCGGGGGCAGTCTCAGCTCCTGAACCTGATGGTCCAGGATCTGCTCGACACCACCCGGCTCGAGGGCGGCAACCTGCCGATCGAGATGGCCCCCGCGGATCTGCGGCGCTGCATGACCGAGGTCCGGGATCAGTTCCACGCCGACGCCTTGAGCCGCAAGCTCAGCCTGCGCTTCGACGGCGAGTCGCTGGACGAGCCGCTGATGGTGGAGATCGACGGGTTCCGCATGAAGCAGGTGCTGAGCAACCTCATCCGGAACGCCTTCAAGTTCACCCCGTCGGGGGGAGCGGTGACCCTGGCGGTCGGGCGCGAGGGCGATGAGGTCTGGGCGAGCGTGAGCGACACGGGGCGCGGGATCCCGGAGCACGCCCAGACGCACCTCTTCGAGAAGTTCTACCAGGTCGAGCGCGGCGACACCCGGAAGGCAGGCGGCGCCGGGCTCGGGCTGTACATCTGCGATCAACTCACCCGCATGATGAACGGCCGGATCGCGGTAGAGTCTCAGGAGGGAGAAGGGAGCCGGTTCCTCCTCCACTTCCCCCATCGATCTCCCGAAGGAAGCGGCACACCATGAGCAACGCCGGCGGCATGAGCGGACATCGACTGCTGGGGGAGATCCTGATTGAGCGGGGCCTGCTGGAGAGCGCGATCTCAGACGCGCTGAAGGTCCAGCAGATGGAGCCGGAGACCCGGCTCGGGGTCGCGCTGGTTCGCATGGGGCTCGTCACCGAGGACGACGTCGCCGAGGCGCTGTCCTCCCAGCACGGGATCCCCTACGTCGATCCCCTCTCCATGCAGGTCTCGCCGTCGCTGGTCTGGAAGGTGTCCCGCCGCATCGCCGAGCAGCGCCAGCTCCTGCCCATCCAGCGAAACCCCGACGGGAAGATCCTGGTCGCCATGGCCGATCCCCTCGACGGCGACGCCATCCGCGAGCTGGAGTTCTCGCTGAACGCCAGCGTCCAGGCCGCCGCCGCGGCCCCCTCGCGCCTCCGCAAGGCCATCTACCGGCACTACAGCATGGAGCCGATCACCGAGCGCATGCTGGGCGGGGTCGCCCCGGAGCTCCGCCGGCTGACCCGCGCGCCGAACTACCTGGAGCTGGACCCGCGCGCCGTGCAGCTCCACCTCCAGGGTCGGGATCGGGATCGCCAGGTCTACGTCGACCTCGTGAACTTCCTGCTCATCAACGCCATCGAGCGCGGCGCCTCCGACATGCACCTGGAGCCCCAGCTCACCGAGCTGCGCGTGCGCTTTCGCATCGACGGGATGCTGCGCGAGGCGGTGCGCCTGCCCGGCTGGGCCCAGGATCCCATCATCAGCCGCATGAAGGTGCTGGCCAAGATGGACGTGGCCCAGCGGCGACGCCCACAGGACGGCAAGGTCTCCGCCACCTTCGGCGACCGGCGGGTGGAGCTTCGGGTGGCCACCATGCCGAGCCAGCACGGCGAGACCATGGTGGTCCGGCTGCTCGATCCGCGCATGATCCAGCAGGATCTGGCCGGCCTGGGCTGGCGGCGCGAGGCGCTCCAGACCTACTACCAGCTCCTGGGCACCCCCCGGGGGCTCGTCATCGTCTGCGGCCCCACCGGCTCGGGTAAGTCCACCACCCTCTACGCCACCATCCACCGCCTGAACTCCGAGCAGACCTCCATCGTGACCATCGAGGATCCGGTGGAGTACGCGCTGCCGGGCATCACCCAGGTGCAGGTGGACCCGCACCAGGGGGTCACCTTCGCCGGCAGCGTCAAGGCCATGCTGCGCCAGGATCCCAACGTCCTGGTCATCGGTGAGATCCGAGACGATCAGACCGCGACCGCCTCGGTGGACGCGGCGACCACGGGACACCTCGTGCTCAGCACCCTGCACACCTCCAACGTGGTGGCCGCTGTCACCCGGCTGCGGGATCTCTCGGTGCCGGACTACATGCTGGGCGCCGCGGTGAGCGGGCTCGTCGCCCAGCGCCTGATGCGCCGCGTCTGCCCGGACTGCTCCGCGCCGGCGGAGCCCACCCCCGAGGACTGGTCTCGCCTCGGCCTGAAGGCCATCCCGCTGGGCGATCGCGCCCGACGGGTCGGCGCGGGCTGCCCGCGCTGTCAATACATGGGCTACCAGGGCCGCATCGGCGTCTTTGAGATCCTGACCTTCGATCAGCACCTGAGCGGGCTCATCCAGGAGGGCGTCTCCGAGGCGAAGATCTGGGAGTGGGTGCAGCACGAGCAGTTCGTGACCCTCTTCGAGGACGCCATGCGCCGCGTCATCGACGGCGAGACCACCCTCGAGGAGCTGGGCCGGGTCGTGCCGGTGGCGGACTACCCCAACATGGTGGTCGACGAGGCGCTGCGGCGCCTCTCGGGTGGGGCGGCGCCCCCGGCCCCGCTGACCCCGGTGGTCATCCCCGCGGTGGCGTTCGTCGAGCGCTCCCTCGTGACCAGGACGGAGGCCCTCGCGGAGGCCGAGGCCATCACGGAGGAGACCCCCGCGGAGCCGACCTGGATCCCCGAGGACGCGCTGGACGATGCCCCGGCGCACCTCGCGCCCCCGCCCAAGCTCGGCCGCCCCGAGGTGCTGGTGGTCGACGACGCCGAAGAGATCCTCCAGCTGGTCCGGATGACTCTGGAGGACGACTACGACATCCGCCTCGCCCGGGATGGCGTCGAGGCCATGGACGCGGTCGCCAGCTCCCACCCGGATCTGATCATCCTCGACGTGATGATGCCGCGAATGAGCGGCTACGAGGTCTGCCAGGCCCTCAAGGAATACGAGGACACGAGCGACATCCCCGTGCTGTTCCTCTCCGCCCGCGGTGAGACCTCGCACATCAAGAAGGGGTTCTACGCTGGCGCGGACGACTACCTGCCCAAGCCCTTCGATCCGGAGGAGATGATGCTCCGGGTCAGAGCGCTGCTGCGCAGGACGGGCTGGAGGTTGTAGGTGTCTGAGTCCTCAAACGATCGCGCGGGCAGCGAGCTCCTGGAGGAGCTCTCCGCGAGAACACGCGCAGGTGAGCGGCTCGCGCGCCGGCTGGGCGAGCGGCGCTGGGGGACCGTCGGCGGCGCCCGCCGCGAGAAGCTCTTTGATCGGCTCGGGCTGGCCAACCCCTGGGATCCGGACGCCCCGACCGAGCCTCCCGTGGCCATGGGTCCGGTGGCGCTGAAGCTGACGGATCGACGACAGCCCGCCCCCCACGCCAGGCCCCCCAACCGGGAGCCCGCAAAGGGGGGGAACATGAAGCCCTCGGACTTCCGTCCCAAGGGGATCCCCCAGGCGGCGAAAAAGTCGGCAAAGGCGGCGCAGTCCGCTCAGCCGAAGCCCGCTAAGCCGGCCCCGGTCGCGGCGAAGGCTCCCACCCCGACGACGCCGGCCGAGGCGCCGGAGCCGACCGCGGAGGAGGCGGTGTCCCGGATGCCGCCGCTTCCCGACAAGGCCCAGGGTCGCTCCAAGACCGGGCGGGTGCGGATGGCCCGCACCCGCGCGACCGCGCCGATCTTCAAGGCCAGGGAGCCGGAGCCCTCGGAGACCGACGCCGGGTCCAGCCAGAGCGACCAGGGCAGCGCCGCGGCCCCCGAGCCGCCGGTGCGCCGGGAGCCGCCGGGTGGGAACATGGGGCTCGACGATCTCTTCGGCTTCAGCGCCGGCCCCACCCGCGTGCGTATCGCCCGCCAGAAGAAGAAGACGCTGGCCGACGAGCTGCCGCCGGACCCCGCGCCGGAGCCCTCACTGTCCGGGGATGAGCCTCCTACTCAGGGATGACCTGAACCTCGACCCGGCCCACCAGCTTCGCCGTCAGCGCGCGCGAGATGTCCTCCGGCGTCACCGCCGCGCGGCGCTCGGCCTCCCAGGCCCGCAGCCGCTCGGCCCGAACCCCGTAGCGCTCCCAGAGGGCGAGCTCGATGGCCCGTGAGCCGGCGCGCTGACGGTCCATGGCCGACAGACCGGCCGCCAGCTCCTTCGCCGCGCTCAGCTCCTCCGGCGTCGGCGGGGTCTCCGCCAGCGCCATGACCTCGGCCAGCGCGGCCTCCCGGGCCTCCTCCAGCCGCTCCGACTCGCAGCCCAGGTAGACCCCGAACACGCCGCCGTCCCAGGCCGGGCTGTTGGCCACCGACACGGTGTACGCGAGGCCCCGCTCCTCCCGAACGGACCGGAAGAGCCGCCCTCCCTGGCGCCCCAGGATCTCCGACGCCAGCTCCAGCGCCGCCCCGTCCGGGTCGATGAGCCGCGCCCCCGGCCAGCTCAGGATCAGGTGCGCCTGCTCTCGCGGCGTCGTCATCCGCACCCGGCGGGCCTCCGGCGCGGGCAGCGCGGGCCGGGCGCCCAGCAGCGCCGCGCCGCCGGGGAGATCGCTGAAGAGGCGACCGGCCGCCTCGAACACCGCCTCGGGCTCCACCGGCCCGACCACGGAGAGCACCAGGTTGCCCCGGGTCATCACCCGCCGGTGAAGGCGCACGAGCGACGCTCGGCTCACCCGGGCCAGCGACCCGGCCGTTCCGAGCGCCAGCAGGCCGTAGGGGTGCTCGCCGTAGAGCAGCCGCATGGCCTTGTCCCAGGCGAGCCCCGCCGGATCATCCACCCGCACCCGCTGGGACTCCCGCTGCTCGTCGAGCACCCGCTGGACGTGGGCGGCCTCAAACCGCGGCGATCGCGCCACGTCGGCCAGGAGCGCCAGGCCCTCCTCGAAGGCGTCCGCCGGAAAGTCCGCGCGCAGCCCCTGGGAGTTCATCCCCGAGAAGCCACCCACCCCCCCCCCCCGATCCGCCACCGCGTCCGACAGCGCGGCGTAGCTGCGGCCGCCCGCGCCGCCCACGACCCCGCGCGCCCAGGCGGTCGCCCGCCCCGCGCTGCCCCGACGCTCGGTGAGCTGGCCGCCCAGCCCCACCAGCCGCATGGCCACGACCGGCTTGTCCGGGTCGGGCTCCACAACCACCGTCATGCCGTTCACGATCCGACGCGCCACCGCGGGCGTGGGCGTCGAGAGGACCGCGGGCGGCGGCGCCAGCGCGGCCGCCACCCGGGCCGCGTCCAGCTCACCGGGGCGCACCAGCGCGCCGACCGTGCAGCGGCTGAAGTCCAGCGTCCGCGCCGCGATCGCCTTCACGGCCACGGCGTCCACGCCCGCGAGGCTGCGGGAGAAGCGCGCGCCGGCGTCGGGGTCATCAAAGACGACCGCCGAGCGCGCCCGGTCCGAGGCGCGGCCGTCCACGCTCTCCAGCTCGAACAGTCGCCCGGCCCGGAGGCCCTCCCGGGCCCGACGCAGGCTCCCGGGGCTCACCCGGCCCCCGGCGACCTCCGAGAGCACCCGCACCAGGGCCGCGAGCGCGGCCTCGGACTTGCCCTTCCTCGCTGAGAAGCCCACCAGGAACGAGCCCCCGTCGCGCTCGGCGTCCAGCACCGCCCAGGAGCTTGTCACCAGCTCGCCCTCGACCTTGAGCGCCCGGTGCAGCACGCTGCTCGTTCCCCCGGCGAGCACCTCCGAGAGCACCTCCAGCGCGGCCTCGTCGGCGTGACCGATGGACACCCCGGGGAAGGCCAGCTCGACGAGCGGCTCCTCGAAGTCCTCCTCCAGCACGATGATTCTCTGCTGCGGCTGCGGCTGCGCGGCGCGCTCCGACCGCCCCCCGGGTGAGACCGCTGAGCCCCCGAGGAGCGCCTCGACCCGGGCCGCGACGGCCTCCGCGTCCACGCCCCCCGAGACGGTGATCAGCAGGTTCCCCGGCGCGTACCAGCGCCGCCAGAACCCCACCAGCGCCTCCCGGCTCATGCCCGTCACGGACTCGCTGGTCCCGATCACCGGCCGGCCGTAGGGGTGCGCTCCCCACACCGCGGCCTGCACCGACTCCCCCAGCAGCCGCTCCGGCTCGTCCCGTCCGCCGCGGATCTCCTCCAGGATGACGCCGCGCTCGTTCTCGACCTCGTCGGCGTCAAAGCGGCTCGCCAGGACCATGTCCAGCAGAGTGTCCAGGGCATTGTCCCAGGCCGGCGCGGGGACCGTCGCGTGGTAGACGGTCTCGTCCAGGCTGGTCCAGGCGTTGACGTCTCCACCGCGGGACTCGATGTCGCCGACGACGTCCCCCACCCCGCGGCGCTCGGTGCCCTTGAAGAGCATGTGCTCGACGAAGTGCGCGGCGCCGTGCTCTCCGTCACCCTCGTCGGCGCTGCCGACGTCGACCCACACATAGATCGCGGCGACCGGGGAAGAAGGGACGGAATCGACAACCAGGCGTGCGCCTGAGGGTAGGGTTCGGTACATAGCCGCCCCTCCTATCCCGCGCTGGAGCGCCGTGACGCAGGAACCGTACGGTGTGTATGTACACATCCCGTGGTGTCGAAGCCGCTGCCCCTACTGCGCCTTCAACGTTCGCGTCGATCCGGTCGTCCCCTACGCGGCCTATGTCGACGCGCTGATCCAGCAGTGGGAGGCGCTCGCCCCGCGCTTCCCGGGCCGCCCGGACTCCATCTTCCTGGGCGGCGGGACGCCCTCGCTCACTCCGGCGCCCGAGCTGGCGCGGCTCCTCGGCGCCCTCGCGCCGCGCCCCGGCGCGGAGGTGACGCTCGAAGCCAACCCCGGCACGCTCGATGAGCCCACCCTCGAGGCCGCGCTCGAGGCCGGAATCAACCGCCTGTCCGTAGGCGTGCAGACCTTCGAGCCGAGGCTCGCCCGGCTGCTGAATCGAGGGCACACCGTCGATCAATCCGAAGCGCTGATGCGCCGCGTGAAGCGGGCGGGCTTCCGGAGCTGGTCGCTGGATCTCATCTTCGCCGTGCCGGGACAGTCCCTCGTGGACCTGGAGCGCGACATCGACCGGGCGCTGGCGCTGGCTCCACCCCACCTCTCCGTCTACGGGCTCACGGCCGAGCCTGGTACCCCGTACACCAAGGCGGTGGAGGGCGGGAAGCTCGCGCCGCCGGATGAGGAGACCTGGGAGGCGATGTACTGCCTCCTGGAGGACCGCCTCCAGGCCGGCGGGCTCGAGCGCTACGAGATCTCCAACTTCGCCCGCGCGGGTCAGCGCTGTCAGCACAATGAGCACTACTTCCGAGGGCGTCGATACGCGGGGCTGGGGGCGGGTGCCCACGGCTGGATGCCGGACGGCGAGCGGGCGGTAGGTCTGCTGGAACCTGCCGATTTCATGACGACTCCGCTCCGCTGGGAGAGCAGCGAGCGGCCGCGCGGACAGGAGGAGGCCATGGAGCTCGTCCTCTCCACGCTCCGCCACATCGACGGCGTCCCCCTGGATGAACTCAAGCGGTTGGGCTTTCGGATCGATGCATCGGCTGTGGATGCGCTGTGCAACGACAATCTGGTTCAAGCGAGCGAGGACGCGGTTCGACTCCGCGGTCGCGGCTGGCGAGTCGCTGATGGCGTGCTACGAACTCTCTGTGGGGCTCTGATCGCTTGGTGAATTCCGGGCAGAAGCTCCCTTGACGCGCTGACCACTACGCGCGATGCTCACGATCCCACCGGGAGTCCCAGCCCAATGTCCAAGGAGAAAACGGATCGCCGCGGCGGAAGCGCCTTCGCTATTGATCTCGACGAGTCGCTGATCGCCGACGCGCTGGCGGCTGTCGAGAAGCGCATGGCGCCGACCCAGCGAGCGGACGGCGCGCCGTCCGATGACATCGAGATCGACCTGGACATTGTCGATGACGGGCCGGTCATCGAAGAGAGCCTCGAAGAGCTGGTTGACCTCCTGGATGATGGCATCCCCGACATCGAGGAGGAGATCTTCCTAGGCGAGCCCGCGGGGGATGACGCGTCCGACGGCGCTGGCTCCTCCGACGGGGAGTACACCGACGACGACTACTCCGAGGAGATCTTCGCCGCCCCCCCCGCGGGCTCGCCGGCCTCCGACGCCGCGGCCCCCATCGCGCACGCCCCGCCGACCAACGACACCAACGACACCAACGACAATACCTTCCTTGTCCCTACCCGGGAGCAGCTCCTCCAGATGTACGGAGAGCTGGAGGCGGAGGTCGACGGGCTGACCGAGAGCAAGGAACAGCTGGAGCACGACCTGCTCCAGCTTCGCGGCGTGGTGGAGGGGCTCCGCGCCGAGCGCGATGAGTCCCAGCAGCGCGCGCGCGATGCCCTCCGCAAGGCGGGGATGATGGTCGTCAAGGCCCGGCGCAAGGACGAACAGCTCGAGCAGCTCCACCTGGACATCTCGGACGCCCAGTCGATGATGCGCCAGCGCGATCAGACGATCCGCGATTTCCGAAGCACGATGAAGGAAGACGAGCGCGAGCGCGAGCGGCTGCGCGCCCGACACACCCGCGAGTCCGAGGACGCCAGGCGCTTCGCCAACGAGAAGCTGCTGAAGAACCTGCTGCCCGTCCTGGATCACATGGAGCTGGCGCTGACCCACGCCGACGCCGAGCCCGATCGGATCCGCGAGGGCGTCGACATCACCTGGAAGCAGCTGCTGGCGGTGCTGACCCGCGCCGGCTTGATGAGCATCGCCCTGGAGCCGGGAGACGCCTTCGATCCGGAACATCAGGAGGCCATGGAGTACGTGGAGGCGCCTGATGTCGCCGCCAACCACGTCGTCCGCGTATACCAGCGCGGGTACCTCCTGGCTGGCCGCTTGATACGCGCCGCGCGCGTCTCCGTCTCCGCGGAGCTCGACGTAGTGGCAGACAGCGACGCCGCAGATCACGACGACGCCGCGATCTCGCCCGGTGGGCTTGAAGAGTAGCCGCGTACGTGTGTTAGCGTTCTCTGAACCACCCGCAAAAACGTTTACCCAACGTCATTTCAGGAGTCCTTCCAGATGTCGAAGGTCATCGGTATCGATCTGGGGACCACCAACTCGTGCGTATCCGTCGTCATTGATGGCGAGCCCACGGTCGTCCCCAACGATGAAGGCAGCCGCACCACCCCCTCCGTCGTCGCGTTCACATCGGATGGCGGCCGGCTCGTCGGGCAGATCGCCCGCCGCCAGGCCGTCACCAATCCCGAACGCACGCTCTACGCCATCAAGCGCCTCATGGGGCGTCGCTACACCGACGCGGAGGTCGAGAAGGCCAGCGCGCTGGTCCCCTACACCATCGCCGAGTCCGATCGGGGCGACTCCTGGGTGCGGGTCGACGGCACGCTCTACTCCCCGCCGCAGATCGGCGCCATCGTGCTTGAGCGCATGAAGGACATCGCCGAGGCGTTCCTCGGTGAGGACGTCACACAGGCCATCGTCACGGTCCCGGCGTACTTCAATGACTCCCAGCGCCAGGCCACCAAGGACGCCGGCCGCATCGCTGGCCTTGATGTGCTCCGCATCATCAACGAGCCCACCGCCGCCGCGCTCGCCTACGGCGTCGGCCGCACCGAGCGCGAGCGCATCGCCGTCTTCGACCTCGGCGGCGGCACCTTCGATGTCTCCGTGCTGGAGCTCCAGGGCGGCATCTTCCAGGTCCTCTCCACCAACGGCGACACCTTCCTCGGCGGCGAGGACTTCGACAACCGCATCGTCGAGTGGCTGCTGGATGACTTCGAGCGCAAGCACGACATCGATCTCTCCGAAGAGGTCGTGGCCATGCAGCGCCTGAAGGAGGCCGCGGAGAAGGCCAAGCACGAGCTCTCCAGCGACTCCGAGACCGACATCAACCTGCCCTTCATCGCCTCGGGCTCCGAGGGCCCGGTCCACCTCCAGGCGACCCTGACCCGGTCCGCCATGGAGGAGCTGGTCGCCGATCTGATCGAGCGGCTGGCCAGCCCCTGCGTCAACGCGCTGGAGGACGCCAGCACCCGCCCCGGAGAGCTGGACGCCATCCTCCTCGTCGGCGGCATGACCCGCATGCCCCGCGTGCGGGAGCGGGTGCGCGAGATCTTCAAGCAGGACGCCCGCACCGACATCAACCCGGATGAGGTCGTCTCCGTCGGCGCCTCCATCCAGGGCTCGGTGCTCACCGGCGAGGTCAAGGACGTCCTCCTCCTGGACGTCACCCCCCTGACCATGGGTATCGAGACCGCCGGCGGCGTCTTCGAGCCCATCATCGACCGCAACAGCACCATCCCCTGCAAGAAGGCCAAGATCTTCACCACCGCCCTGGACAACCAGGACATGGTGCGCGTCAGCGTCTTCCAGGGTGAGCGAGAGATGGCCGAGGACAACAAGCTCCTCGGGCGCCTGGAGATGACCGGCATCCCCCCCGCGCCGCGCGGCATGCCCGAGATCGAGATCAGCTTCGAGCTGGACGCCAACGGCATCATGCACGTCAAGGCCAAGGATCTGGGCACCGGCAAGGCCCAGAAGATGCGCATCGTCTCCGACTCCGGCCTCACCGACGATCAGATCGAGGCCATGCTCGACGACGCGGACGCCTACCGGGATCAGGACTCCATGCGCAAGGAGTCGGCCGAGTCCCGCAACCTCCTCGACGGCCTGATCTACACCTCCCGGCGATCCCTGGACGAGTACGGCGCGGCCCTGACGACCGAGGATCGCGGGGTGCTGTTCGAGGCGCTGCGCCAGGCCGAGGCTGTGCTCGACAGCGGCGATCTGGAGCTGCTGAACGAGGCCCGCAAGGAGCTGTCCAGCGCCGCGGAGCGTCTCGCGAGCGCCATCTACGAGGCCGCCGCCGCGGACGCCGAGGATCTGGTCGACGAGTACCTCTCCGACGATGAAGACTTCGACTTCGACGACGATGAGCTGCTCGAAGAAGACGCCGACTAGCTGACCATCAAGAGGTCGCGAACACCGCGGGGTCAGCGCGGATAGCGCCGAGGCGCTATTCGGGCTACCGATGAAAGCGTCTGGTGGGCCCCGGGGTTCCCGAGGCTCAGCCCTTTCCGGAGCGACCCCTTGGCGCGGCGCGACTACTACAACATCCTCGGGGTCAAGCGTACCGCCACCCCCTCGGAAATCAAGAAGGCCTTCCGAGGGCTGGCGCTGCAGTACCACCCGGACCGCAACCCAGATGACATCGACGCGGATCGGCGCTTCCAGGAGATCGTGACCGCCTACGAGGTCCTCCAGGATCCGGAGCAGCGGCGCAAATACGATCGCATGGGCCCCTTCTACAAGCCCAACGGTCAGCCCCCCACCCCCGAGGAGATGTCGGAGATCCTGAACGACGCCCTCGGCGGGATCTTCCGCCGCAAGAAGGGCGGCGAGCAGGGCGAGGATCTCAAGTACACCCTGAGCGTCAGCCTGGAGGAGGTCGCGACCGGTGTGGAGCGGGTCATCGAGGTGCCGCGCAAGATCATCTGCCGCACCTGCGGCGGTGACGGCGCCGATCCGGAGGCCGGCCGCAAGGACTGCGACGCCTGCGACGGCAGCGGCCGCTCGAAGTCCCGGCGCTTCCTCACCAGCGAGTGCGCCCGCTGCGACGGCCGCGGCTACGTCGTTGTGTCGAAGTGCCCCCGCTGTGACGGCGCGGGCCGGCACGGCATGGAGGACCGCCTGAAGGTGCGCGTGCCCAAGGGTGTCGCCACCGGACAGAAGCTCAAGCTCCGCGGCCGGGGCAACGCGCCGAAGGGTGACGCCACCTACGGCGACCTCTACGTCATCGTCAACGTCAGCGAGCACGACCTCTTCCGCCGCCGCGGCGCGGATCTCATCTGCGAGATCCCCGTCACCTTCGCGGAGGCCGCGCTGGGCTCCGAGGTGGCCGTCCCGACCCTCGACGGCAACACCACCATCCGTGTCCCGCCCGGCACCTCATCGGGCAAGCTGCTGCGGCTCACCGGCCGGGGGCTCCCCCGCACCGACCGCCGCAGCCAGGGAGATCTGCACCTGAAGATCCTGGTGGAGATCCCCGAGTCACTCTCTCCCGATCAGAAGCGTGCGCTGGAGCGCTTCACCGAATCTCTCAAGGCCGACGCCCACCCCCGGCGCCAGGCCTTTGACGCCGCCGTCCAGGAACGCTCCTGATGCACAAGCTGCTGCTGCTCTCCCTCCTCCTCTCTCCCTTCTCCGACGCCCAAGCCGCCAAGCGGAAGAACGTCGAAGACCCGGCGATCGTCCGGCAGGCTGTCTCCCTCGCCGTCACGGATCGCAACGAAGCCATCTCCGTGCTTGAGGAGTACCTGAAGGAGGGCACGAACCGGGAGCTGCTGGCGACCGTCGCCCTGCACCTCGGCGAGCAGCACCGGCTGAACAGCGACCCCGTCGCCGCCCGGGAGGGCTTCGACCTGGTGCGCTCCGAGTACGGCGACAGCGACGCGGCGGACTTCGCCAGCCTGGGCCTCGCGCTGCTGGACTACGCCGAGAGCCCCTCGGGCAACACGGTGGCGACCCTCGACTTCCTGCCTGAAAAGAACGCCCCGGCGACCATGAACGCCGACCGGTACCGCATCCTGGCGCTGGAGGCCGAGGACGCCAAGGCCAACGCCAAGGAGATCGAGTCCCTGGCGCGCAAGTCCCTCAGCTACGCCAGCACCGATCCAATGGTGGAGTCCCGCGCCAACCGGGATCTGGCCCACCTGCTCCCCGACGAGACCAAGGACGCCTCCGATCTGGCGGATCTGCCCCAGGGCGCAGGCGCTGACGCCGCGGGCATCAAGCGGGCCCGCGCGGCCATGAGCGAAGGCGAATTCGCGAAGGCTCAGAAGCAGGCGAACGCTGTCATCGATAACTTCCCGGACTCCCCGTACGTCCTCCACGCCCGCTGGATCCGGGCGCAGGCATCGGCGGGCGATCCCTACGAGCCGCTGAAGATCGGCGTTCTGTTGCCGCTGACCGGCACCTACGCCCCCCCCGGCATTCAGATCCGTCAGGCCCTGGAGTACGCCGCCCGGGGCTCGGGGGTCGAGCTCGTCTTCCGGGACACCGCCGGCGACCCCGCCAAGGCCGTGGAGCAGTTTGAGGGGCTGGTCCTGGATCACGGCGTCAGCTCGGTCATCGGGCCGCTGCTCAAGGACAACGCCATGGCTGTCGCCCCCGAGGCCCAGGCCGCCGAGGTGCCGCTCATTACCCTCACCCAGACCGCGGGCATCACCGGCGCCGGGGACTACATCTTCCGGGGCGGCGTCACCCCGGCCCATCAGATCGAGTCCCTGACCGACTACAGCATGGGCCAGCTGGGGCACCGCACCTTCGCCATCTTCGCCCCCTCGAACGCCTACGGCGCCGCGAGCCGGGACGCCTTCAAGGCTGCGGTGGCGGAGCGTGGGGGCACGGTCACCCGGGTGGTGATGTACGACCCGGGGAAGACGGCCTTCGGCGCCGAAGCCGCCGAGCTGCGGGCCATGGACTTCGACGCCATCTTCATCCCCGACAACTGGCAGCGCGTCGCCATGGTGGCCTCGTCAATGGCCTACGCCGAGCTCGCCGTGGGCGGCTTCTCGCCGGGCTTCAAGCGGGATCCGGTGCCGCTGCTGGGGCTGAACGGCTGGCACAACCAGTCCCTGGCGGATCAGGGCGGCCAGTACGTCCAGAACTGCTACTTCGTCGACGTCTTCGACGGCGAGGAGGGCCCGCCCGAGCAGCAGTCCTTCGCCGCCGGCTTCGAGGGGAACGTCGGCCGCATGCCCGGCGTGCTGGAGGCCCTGGCCTACGACTCGGCCCTCATCGCCTTCGACGCCGCCCGCGAGCAGCCGAGGACCCGCGCCGCGCTGCGCGACTACCTCGCCAGCGCGGACGTCCAGGGCACCCTCACCGGGGGCAACTTCAACGAGTCCCGGGAGATCCCCCGCCGGATGATGGTCTACGTCATCCGCGAGGAGAACATGGAGAAGTCCGGCGATCACGTGAACACGCGCAACACCATCAGCCGCATCGACTGAAGCCCGTGCCTGAAGAACAGGATGAAGAACAGGATGAGGTCTACATCATCCGTACCATCACGGAGCAGGCGCCAGGGCTGATGACCGGCCTGCGCGTCGGCCCGGGTGACGACGCCGCCGTGCTCGATGACGGCACCGTGGTCACCGTCGACGCCATGGTGGAGGGTGTCCACTGGGACGAGCGGCTGAGCCCGGCTGACGTGGGCTGGAAGCTCGCGGCGGTCAACGCCTCCGACGTCGCCGCCTGCGGCGCCAGGCCCACCTGGGCGGTGCTCACGGCCAGCCTGCCGGCCCCCCTGGATCGCGCCTGGGTGCGGGACTTCGCCGAGGGCCTGGGTGCGGGCTGCCGGCGCTTCGGGCTCAGCCTGATCGGCGGCGACACCACGGGCTCCACCGGCCCCCGCGCGCTCTCGCTCACTGCCGCGGGCGCGCTCGTCGGACCGCCGCTGCTGCGCACCGGCGCCCGGCCCGGGGATGACCTCTGGGTCAGCGGCACGCTCGGCGACGCGGACGCCGGGCTCCGAGGCGTGGGCGGACCGTCCGGCGAGACGCTGCTCGGTGTGCTGCGGCGCCCCGATCCTCCGGTCCGGCTGGGCCCGGGCCTCGCCGAGGCCGGCCTGGCCCACGCCGCCATGGACCTCTCCGACGGCCTCGCCCGGGATCTCCCCCGGCTCTGCGCCGCCTCCAAGCTCGGCGCCCGAATCGACCCCGCGCTGCTGCCCGCCTCGGACGCCCTGCGCGCCGCGGTGGATCCCCTGCCCCATCAGGCTGGCGGAGGAGAAGATTACCAGCTCCTCTTCGCCGCCCCCGCCGCGAACCGGGCGGCCATCCTGGCGCTCGGCGAGGCGCTGGGCGTCCGCCTCACCCGCGTGGGCGCGCTCGGCGCGGCGGGCGGCCCCGTCGAGGCCGTGCTCGTCGGGCGGGGCTGGCCGAAGCCCTGGGATCACTTCGAGGCTGACGTCGACAGCGGCGAAGCGGGGCCAGCCAACCGATAATCTTCACCGGGACGAGGCACGTGAGGTCCCGCTGCTGAGTTACGTTGCACCGTCCAACCTCGTCAGCGAGCGAACATGAAAGCCATCGTCCTCGAAGCCGACTGGGATCCGCGCCCCAGCTACCAGGTGACCCCGCAGGAGCTTGAGAGCCGGAAGGCCACCATGGCCTGCCATGTCTGGCGGAACCCCCGCTTCGCCGGGCGCACGCTGCCCGATCCGGAGCCGGGGCCCACGGACGTGATCGTCAAGGTCCGGGCCTGCGGCGTCTGCGGCTCGGACACCCACTGCTACGAGACCGACAAAGACGGCTACATCATCTTCTCGGGCCCCACCGCCCTGCCCGTGGTGCCGGGGCACGAGTACGCCGGTGAGGTCGTCGCCGTCGGCAAGGACGTGCGCGAGCTCGTGGTGGGTGACCTCGTCGCCGCCGAGGGCATGCTCAACTGCGGGGTCTGCCGGGCCTGCCGCACGGGACACCCCAACCAGTGCCCCCACCTCGAGATGGTCGGCTTCTCCGCCCCCGGCGCCTACGCCGAGTACATCGCGACCGACGAGCGCTTCTGCTGGAAGCTGAACGGCATCGCCGAGCAGACCGGGGACGCCCAGCGCGCCCTGGAGCTCGGCGCGCTGGTCGAGCCCATCAGCTGCTCCTTCAACGGGATCTTCGTCGCGGGCGGTGGCATGCGCCCCGGGGATCACGTCGCCATCTTTGGCGCGGGGCCGATCGGCCTCGGCGCCGTGGCGCTCGCCCGCGCGGCCGGCGCGGCCACCGTGGTCGCCTTCGACATCTCCGAGGCGCGCCTCGGCGTGGCGCTGGCCTGCGGGGCCGACGAGGCCCACAACCCCACCACGCTGGCCGAGAACGGCAGCTCCCCCGCCGACGTCATCAGCCGCCTCACCAGCGGCTGGGGCGCCGACGTCCTGGTGGAGGCCGCGGGCGCGGCCATACACACCATGCCCGAGATCGAGAAGTCCTTCGCCCCCGGCGGCAAGATGATCTACCTCGGCCGAACGGGGGAGCGCGCCCCGGTAATGCTCGACGTCCTGGTCAGCGGCGCGGCCTCCATCGTGGGCGCCCGCGGACACAACGGAATGGGCTGCTTTCCTCAGGTCATCCGACTGCTTGAGAGGGGCCGGATCAACGCCGCACCCATGATCACTCACCGCATGGCCTTCGACGAGACGCTCGACGCCCTGGAGCGCAGCTGCGCCAGGACCGACGGCAAGATCATGATGGTGTATTAGACTCGGATCTGCGTCTGTGATATCCCCGGATCACCCCCGTCCCCACAGCAAGAGGCAAGCCGCTTAAATGGGTAGAGCCATCGGCATCGACCTGGGCACCACCAACTCGTGCGCTGCAATGATCGACAGCGGCAAGCCTAGGATGATCACGTACAAGGGGGGTTCCACGACCATCCCCTCCGTCTTTGCGATCGACGAATCCGGTCGGGAACTTGTGGGCCAGGACGCCAAGAAGCAGGCGCAACTCAACCCCACCCAAACGGTCATGGCCTCCAAGCGGCTCATCGGCCGCAACTTCCACTCGAAGGTCATCGACAAGGTCCGCCAGATCTTCACCTACGAGCTGGTGGAGGGTGACGAGGACCAGGTCCTGATCCGCATCCGGGATCAGGTCTACACCCTCGAGCAGATCTCCGCGGCCATCCTCCGCAAGATCAAAGAGGTCGCCGAGGAGGCGCTGGGCGAAGAGGTCGATCAGGCCGTCATCACAGTCCCCGCCTACTTCAACGATCGGCAGCGTCAGGCCGTGCGCACCGCGGGCGGCATGGCCAGCCTCAAGGTGCTCCGCATCCTGAACGAGCCCACCGCCGCCGCGCTGGCGTACGGACTCGGTCGGAACCTGAACCAGCGGATCGCCGTCTACGATCTCGGCGGCGGCACGTTCGACGTCTCGGTCATCGACATCAAGGATCGCATCTTCGAGGTCATCGCCACCGGCGGCGACACCTTCCTCGGCGGCGTCGACTTCGACGATCGCATCATGCAGAAGCTGCTCGAGGACTTCCACCGCGAGCACGGCATCGATCTCTCCTGGGACCGCGTCGCGGTCCAGCGCATCCGCGACGCCGCGGAGACCGCCAAGATCGAGCTCTCCACCCTCTCCGCCACCCGCATCCACATCCCCTTCATCGCCCGCGGCGATGACGGGCCGCTGGACATCGACGTGGAGTTCGAGCGCAAGAGCCTGAACGGCCTGACCGACGATCTGGTCGAGCGCACCGCCGAGACCTGCGCCCGGATCTTCAAGGAGGCCAGCTCCTCCAAGGATCAGATCGACGAGATGATCCTCGTCGGCGGCCAGTCCCGCATGCCGCTGGTCCAGGAGCGCATCGCCCGCTTCATGGGCAAGCCGCTCTCCAAGGGCGTCAACCCCGACGAGGCCGTCGCCATCGGCGCGGCCATCATGGCCCACTCCCTCGCCGGCCGCGACGCCTCGGACGTCACCCTCCTCGACGTCCTCCCGATGCCCATCGGCATCAACAAGGTCGACGGCACGATGCACGTGCTGTTCCCCAAGAACCAGCCGCTGCCCGACTACAAGACCCGCACGCTCACGACCAGCAAGGACTACCAGAAGTCCATCATGCTCCGCATCTACCAGGGTGAGAGCAAGCTGGTCGCCGAGAACGAGCTGCTGGGAACCTTCGTCTTCTCCGGGATCCGTCAGGCCCCCCGCGGCAAGGTTCAGATCGAGGTCACCTTCCACATCGACTCGGAGGGGATCCTCAACCTGACCGCGCGCGACAAGGCCACGGGACAGACCGTCGAGTCCACGCTCCGCCTCGGCAAGAAGGATCGCCCCAAGGATCGCAAGCGGCGGCCGGACAAGAAGAAGCAGGCCTCCAAGGCGAGCAAGGCGAGCAAGCCCGCCGAGGCCGCGCCGGCCTCGGCCGAGGCGAGCCCCACCGCCGAAGAGACCCCGAAGGCGGCGCCCAAGCCGCTCACCATGCCCACCTCCGGTCTGGCCTCCAGCATCGGCGGCCCCAACGACGGCGCGGACACCAAGGAGAAGGGGTCGACGGACGCCCCGGTGGAGCCCGCCGAGGAGCCCGCCGAGGACGAGGGGCCCACCAAGATCTCCCGCCCGGACGAGATCTCCGAGGAGCGCCCCACCGAGGAGGTCTCCGAGGCCGACAACGGCGACGCCTCGAAGGACGAGGACGACGAGCCTGAGACTGCGCTCGCTCCCCCCAAGGGCAACCCGGGCATGTGGAAGAAGATCTCCACATTCTTCAAGGGCCTCTTCGGCGCCTGAATCGTGTCGGATACGCTCGAACTGCTCCTCCGGGAGAACCTGCGGATTGTCCTGGTGCGGCCACAGCACCCGGGCAACGTCGGTGCCGTCGCGCGGGCCATGAAGAACATGGGCCTCCGCAACCTGGTGATCGTCGATCCCCCCACTCTGGATCTGGAGCGGGCCCGCTGGATGGCCACCAGCGGCAGAGACGTCCTGGCCTCCGCGCGCTTCACCGCGACAGTGGCCGAGGCGCTGGATGACTGCGACTGGGCGGTGGCCTGCACCGCCCGAAGCCGGCGCTGGCGCTGGCCCGTGGTCGAGCCCTCCGAGCTCGCCGCCAAGGCCTTTGACACGGGCGGGCGCACCGCGATCCTCTTCGGCCAGGAGGACTTCGGTCTGGACAACGAAGCCCTGAGCCACTGCCAGGCTATCGTCCAGATCCCCACCGACGGCCTCGCCAGCCTGAACCTCTCCCAGGCCGTGTTGCTGGTCTGCGCCCGCCTCTTCGACGAGGCCAGGGCTCGGGGCTGGGTTCCCACCGAGGCCGCCCGCCAGGGCCGGCGCTCAGGCGGCCCCACCGCCGATCGCGCCGCGAAGGCACGCCCCGACCCGTCGACCGACCCCAAGGCCACCCTCGGGGAGCAGGCGCAGGTCGTGGAGATGGCGCTGGAGGCGCTCGCGCTGACGCCGTACATGAACGCCAAGCCCCACGATCAGGTCAAGGTGCTGCTCTCGGCGCTCCTGCAGCGCTCGCACCCCACCGTCCCCGAGCTGAACATCCTGCGGGGCATGCTCAAGAAGACCCGCTGGCGCATCGAGAACCCCGAGCAGTAGAGACCAGGGGGCGGGCTCAGTTGGAGAGGCGCGCGAGCTCGCTGTTGGCCGTCGCGACCAGCTCTCCCTGATCCGGGTACTCCTCGACCAGCCGGCTGAAGGCCTCACGGGCCTTGTCCGTGTCCCCGGACACCCGCCACGCCCCGGCCTGACCGAGCACCGCCCGGGCTTGATAGTGTCGATCACCGGACTCGCTCAGCACCTCGCCGTACCAGCTGAGCGCCCGATCGAACCTGCCCTCGTCGACGGACAGATCGCCGAGCCCCAGCCGGGCGAGGCTCGCCGCGTCATCCAGCTCGCCCCAGCGCTCCAGCACCTCGCTCCAGGCGGCCCGGGCCTCATCCCGCTCGCCCAGCACCGTCAGGCAGGCGACCCGCTGCTGGACCAGCGACGCCACCCAGGCCGGACCGAGCGAGCTGGCGTCCATGCCCTCCAGGAGCTTCAGCGCCTGCCGGGCCTCGTCCTGCTCCAACAGAATGGCCGACTGCCCCAGGCGAGCCTGCAGCTGCACCTCGGGATCCGCCACCTCGCTGCTCAGCGCCGCGAGCGCCGCGAGCGCCTTGTCCAGTGAGCCCTCGTCCGCGTAGGTGTTGGCGCTGCGCAGCGACGCCCACTCCCGCTGGGTGGGGTCCGGCGACTCCCGGGCGACCCGCTGGTAGAGGCTGCGCGCGGCCTCGAACTCGTCGTTGGCGTGCAGCAGATCCGCGAGCCCCATGCGGCCGGCCGCGAGGGCCGAGGCGTCGGCGGCGTGATCCTGGATGAGGGCCTTGAAGATCGCCGAGGCCCCGTCATCATCTCCGGAGGCCCGGGTGGCGTTGGCGAGCTGGCTCAGGCGCCAGACCTCGCTCCCCGCGTCGGGGGCCTTCAGCGCGCCGTAGCGCTGCACCGCGGCCTCGGGCTCACCTCGGGCCATGTCGACGTCCGCGAGCCCCATCCCCGCGGAGAAGCGCGCCTCCGCCAGCCCCGAGTAGGTCTCCGCGACCGCCTCAAAGCCCGCGGACGCCCCGTCCAGATCGCCGGAGGCCATGCGGACCTGGGCGATGGAGTTCTCCAGCGCCGCGGCGGTGGGGCGGTCCTCCACCTCCTCCAGGAGGGCGCTGTAGATGGCGATGGCCTCCTCGAACTCGCCCTCGTTCATGCGGGTGTTGGCCCGCTCCATCATCGTCGAGAAGGCCGCGTCGCCGTCCTCCCCCGCCAGCTCCAGGATCTGCTCTGAGAGGGCCTCGGCCTCCTGGACCCGCCCGAGCCCGCGCAGGGCCTGGGCCCGGAGCTGCATCAGGCTGGCCCGCGAGTTGGGGGTCTCGAAGCGCTCCTCGTAGCGATCGGCGATCGCCAGCGCGTCTGCGAGCTCCCCCATCTGGAGGGTGCTGCGGGTGAGCCCGAGCACCGCGTCCTCACGCCTGGCGGCGTCCATCCCCCGCCCATCCAGCAGCTCCTGATAGGCCCCGCGTGCCCCGGCAGGATCGCCGCGGGTCTCCAGCAGCTCCGCTCTGGCCAGCTCCATCTCGATGCGCCGCTCGGGGTTGGGATCATCCTGGATGAGCGCCTCGTAGATCTCCAGCGCCCGGCCGTGCTCCCCGCGGCGCTCCAGGATGCCGGCGATGGCGCGGCGGGTGGTGAAGGAGGCGTCGTGGCCCTCGGGCAGCGTCGACAGGAAGCGGCGGTAGGCGCCCATGGCCTCATCGTCCCGCCCCGCGTCCAGGTAGGAGTCTGCCAGCGCCTGGAGCGCGCTCGACTTCAGCGCCGGGTCCGAGACCTCATCGATGACCGTCTGGTAGCGGCGTCGCGCCCCCTCGACCTGGCCCCGGGCCTCAGCCACGCGCCCCAGGCCGATGTTGGCGAGCCCCGCCGCCTCGGAGTCCTCCGACGCGCCGATCAGCAGCGAGGTGTAGGTCTGCTCCGCGTCACCGATGCGCCCCACCAGCAGGTAGGCCTCGGCCATGGCGGCCTCCAGGACGGTCTTGGTGTCCTGATCAGTGGCCTCCCCCAGCAGCTCCCGGTAGGCGTTGATCGCCTCGGCGTAGCTCTCGGCGCTGGCGAGGAGCGAGGCCTTCCGGAACCGGGCGGTGTCGCGGGCGCCGGCGGCGTCGGGGAACTCCTCGATCACCCGCTGGTACAGCGCCGCGGCCGCCTCGACGTCGCCGACGTCCTCCCGCCGCTGGGCCTGCCCCAGCAGCACCTGGGCGGCCAGCTCGCCGTCCTCCGAGCCCCCCAGCAGCTCGCTGAGCACGTCCGCGTCGGGGTTCTCCGCAAGCAGGATGCGCGCGAGCCCCAGGCGGGCGGTCTCCAGGGCGTCCCGATCGTCCGGGTACTGCTCGATCACGACGGTGTAGCGGCTCTGAGCCGCGTCCACGTCGCCGCTCTCCTCGTCGAGGCGCGCCTGCAGCAGCAGGCCGCGGGCCAGCACCGTGGGGGAGCCGCCCGTGGCCTCCAGCTGGGAGAGCACCGTCCGCGCCTCGCCGACGTCCTGTTCCCGGGCGAACAGCGTCGCCATGGAGAGCAGGATCTCACCGCTGACCTCGCCGTAGGTGGGGTAGCGGGCGAACAGCGCCCTGTAGGTCGCCAGGGCCTGCGCCGGGTCGCCGAGTGACTCATAGGTCCGGGCGCGGGCCACCATCAAGGACGCGTGCTGATCGTCCTCCAGCGGGTAGTCCTCAATGCGCTCCAGGCTCTCCAGCGCCTCCTGGTACTCGCCAGCGGCGCTGAAGAGCTCCGCCATCGAGATGTTCAGCGACACCACCAGCCCCGGGTTGTTCGGGTAGCGCTCCAGCACCTCGCGCTGGATGGCGATGGCCTCGTCGCGCTGATCCATGGCGGCGTAGGCCCCGGACAGCCCCACCAGGGCCTGGGCCAGGATCTCCGGCGAGGCGTCCTCCTCGGCGAGGCCCTCGTAGATCCCGGCCGCCCGCTTGGGCTGGTTGATGTCCGCCAGCAGCCGAGCGTACTTGAGCCGCGCTTCAGCGCGCAGCTCGGGCTCCCCGCTGGCGTCCTCGATAGCGGCCTCGAGCGCCGTCATCGCCTCATCCGGCCGCTGGTCCTCGATCAGCAGCGCGGCCATCTCAAAGCGGTAGGTGACCCGATCGACCGGCCACTCAGCGAGCTCGATGAGCTCCTCATAGCCCTCCAGGGCCTTGTCGATCTCTCCCGAGGCGCTCAGACCACCGACCTCGATCTCGATGGTCGTGGGATCCTTGTTCCGATCCTTGACGAAGCCGTAGCCGAGGTAGCCCACGAGGGAGGCGGTGGTGAGCACGGCCGCGCCCTGAAAGAGGCGGGCGGGGCCCAATGCGGCGACGAGGCGGCTGAGCGAGAAGCGGCCGACCCTGGCGCCTCTGGCCTCCAGGGCATCCAGCGTCTCGGAGGAGAGGCCGAGCGCGCCGTCGACCTCAGCGTCCGTCACGATCACGCGGGAGAGATCGGCGCCAGCGAGATCCGCCTGCTCCATCAGCGCGCGCGTGAGGTCCGCGTCCGCGAGATCGGTGTCCGCCAGCAGCGCGGCCGAGAGATCCGCGCCCACGAAGCTGGCGCCGTCAAAGATGGCCCCGCCGAAGCGCGCGCCGATGAAGCTCGCCTCCAGCGCCTGGAGGCCGCTCAGGTTGGCCCGACGGAGCACGGCGTCGTCGAAGCGGGCCCGCTCCACGCTGGCCCCCGAGAGGTCGGCGCCGGAGAGTCGCGCGCGCTCCAGGCGAGCCCTGTCGAGGCGGGCGCCGGTGAGGTCGGCGTCGGTGAGGTCCACGCCATCGAGGCGACAGTCCGAGAGGTCCGCCCCCGAGAGGTCCAGGCCGGCCATCCGGGCCCGCCGCAGGTCCCGCCCAGCGAGGTCCGCGCCCGGGACCAGCTCCCCGATCTCCGGACGCTGACCGCGTGAGAAGGCGCTGCTCAGGCGCCCCAGCAGGCCGGGGGCGGTGGGCGCCTCCGCGGCGGCCGCCGCCAGCTCGGCCGACTCCGGCGCGTCCTCGGCGTCTTCGCTCGAAGACGCCTCGGCGGCGGCCCCGGCGGCGGCCTCAAGCTCGGCGTCGGCTCCGGCGTCGGCGCTCGCGGCGTCCTCAACCTCGGCGGCCCCGGTGTCCGCAGCGGCGGCCTCTTCCTTCGGCGCAGCAGGCTCAACCGGCGCAGCGGGTTCAACCGGCTCAGCGACCCGCTCACTGTGGTCAGCAGACGACTCGGAGGCTGCCCCGATCGCGCGCTCTTCGACAGGCGCCGCGCTCGCTTCGGTGGTGTCCGCGGTGGTGTCCGCGGCGCCCTCAGGTGAGGCCGGGGGATCTACCGTTTCAAGATTCTTTTCTACTCTGCGTTTCTTGAACCCCTCGACGAGCTCACCGAAGAAGCCCAGCCCCAGCTTGGCCCCTTCAGCCTCCAGCGCCGCGACCAGCTCCGGCGACGCCCCCTGCAGCCGGCGGGCGACAGCGCCGCCGGCCCGCAGCCCGGCAAAGCTCACCCCGGTCAGCTCCGCGCGGCTGAGCACCGCGCGCCGGAGGTCGGCGCCCTCCAGTGAGGCGCCGTCGAGGCAGGCGCCGTCGAGGCGCGCCTTGAGCAGCGTCGCGCCGCTGAAGTCCGCCCCCGATGCTCGGGCGCCCTCCATGCGCGCCCCCGAGAGATCCGCGTCGTTGAAGCGGGCCTCCGTGAGCGCTCCGTCGCCCATCTCAACGGCGGTCAGCAGGGCCCGCCGGAAGTCCGCGCCGGCGGCATCGAGCCCCTCCATCCGCGCCTGATCCGCGTTGACGCGGGTCAGGTTGGCCCCGGCCAGCACGGCGCGTGTGAGCACCGCGTTCACCAGCGAGGCCCCCGTCAGGTCGGCGCGGGAGAGATCCACGTCGTCGCCCCGAGCCCGCAGGAGGACCGCGTCCACCAGGGTGGCGCCGATCAGCTTCGCCCGATCCAGCTCCGCGTCGGAGAGGTCCGCCCCGCTCAGGTCGGCGCCGCTCAGGTCCACATCGACCAGAATGGCGGCGCTCAGGTCAGCCCCGCTCAGATCGCGGCCCGCCAGCGACAGGCCGCGGAGCATGCGCCCGCTGAGCTGGGCGCCGGTAAGATCGGCGCCGTCGATCTGATCCTGGCTGGGTCTGCGTGGGAGACTGGACGACATCACTGCCATTCTACTCCGACCTCAGGGATGGCACGAACATTGCTCTACAGTTCTCCTGAAACGGCCACTCGAGGGCCTGCAAAACCCTTGACCCGGCAAGAGTAGCGACGTACCTTCGAAGAATCCCTCCTCGAACCTCCGTCAAACCGGTTACCCGGGCGCCGTCCTGGCCCCCGAGCCGACTCCCTCCCCCTCGGAGCCCTCCCATCATGGACAAGATCCTCGTCCGCGGCGGCACCCCCCTACGGGGCGATGTGCAGATCAGCGGCGCCAAGAACGCCGCGCTCCCCATCCTCGCCGCGACCCTGCTCGCTCCTGGGGAGCACCACCTCTCCAACCTGCCCGACCTGGTCGACGTCTCCACGACCCTCTCGCTGCTGGGTCGCCTCGGCTGCCCCTCGCTGGTGGGTGAGAACGAGGCCCGCCTCGACACCTCCCGGCTGATCTTCTGCGAGGCTCCCTACGATCTCGTCCGTAAGATGCGCGCCAGCGTGCTGGTGCTGGGCCCGCTGCTGGCCCGCCGCGGCCGCGCCAAGGTCTCGCTGCCCGGCGGCTGCGCCATCGGCGTGCGCCCCATCGATCAGCACCTGAAGGGGCTCGCCGCGCTGGGCGCGGAGTTCGAGCTCTCCGGCGGCTACGTGCACGGCACCGCCCGCCAGCTGCGCGGCGCCCGCATCGTCCTGGACGTGCCCACCGTGACCGGCACCGAGAACCTGCTGATGGCCGCCTCCCTGGCCCGCGGCGAGTCCGTCATCGAGAACGCTGCCCGCGAGCCCGAGATTGTGGACCTCGCGGACTTCCTGCGCGCCATGGGCGCCCGCATCGAAGGCGACGGCACCTCCACCATCCGCATCCAGGGCGTCGACTCGCTGCGCCCCGCCCCCGAGGGCTACAGCATCCTCCCCGACCGCATCGAGGCCGGCACCTACCTGGCCGCTGGCGCGATCACCGGCGGCGACGTCACCGCCCGCGGCGTGCGCCCCGCCGATCTCGAGGTCGTGCTGCGCGCCTTCGAGCGCGCCGGCTGCGAGGTGACCCGCGGGACCGACTGGGTCCGCGTGGCCCGCTCCGGCGAGCTCCGCGCCCTGGACCTCACCACCGAGCCCCACCCGGGCTTCCCCACGGACATGCAGGCCCAGTTCATGGCGCTCAGCACGATCGCGAGCGGGGTGAGCCGCGTGAAGGAGACCATCTTCGAGAACCGCTTCATGCACGCCCCCGAGCTCGCTCGGATGGGCGCGACGATCGACATCCGCGGGAACACCGCGACGATCACCGGCATGGAGAAGCTCCGCGGCGCCACCGTGATGGCCACCGACCTCCGCGCCAGCGCCTCTCTCGTGATGGCCGGCCTCGCCGCCGATGGCCTCACCGAGGTGCTGCGCCTCTATCACCTCGACCGTGGCTACGAGAAGCTCGTCGAGAAGCTCCGCGGCCTCGGCGCCGAGGTGGTGCGCGCTCCCGAGGAGCGCGGTGATCTCGGGCAGGTTCTCGCGCAGCAGACGGCCGCCGCCAAGTAGCGTGACCCGTTACGTGAGGGGACGTGAGAATCCCCAAAGAAACTATCGAGGCCGTCCGCGAGCGCACTGACATCGTGGAGGTCATCGGCCGCGACGTCACGCTGAAGCGTCGTGGCCGGAACCACCTCGGCCTCTGTCCTTTCCACCAGGAGAAGACGCCCAGCTTCAACGTCCTCCCCGACCGGCAGATCTACCACTGCTTCGGCTGCGGTGAGGGCGGCGACGTCTTCAAGTTCATGATGAAGACCCAGGGCTTGAGCTTCACCGAGGCGGTCAAGGAGCTCGCCGGCGTCGCCGGGGTCACCATCCAGGAGCGGGAGCTGACCCGAGAGGATCGCGTCCGCATCCAGCGCCGGGCCTCCCTGCACGACACCTGCGCCGAGGCCTGCACCTGGTTCCAGGCCAACCTGATGACCCGCCCCGAGGGCGCCAGGGCGCGCGCCTACCTGGAGGATCGGGGGATCACCCGGGAGACCATCGAGCGCACGCGGCTGGGCTTCGCGCCGGCGGGCTGGAACAACCTGATGGATCACCTGCATCGCCAGGGCATCGACGCCGCGACCGCCGAGCGGGCCGGCCTCGCCCGCCGCTCCGATCGGGCGGGCGGAGGCCGCTACGATGTGTTCCGCGATCGGGTCATCTTCCCGATCCTGGACAACCGGGACCGCCCCATCGCCTTCGGCGGACGGCTGATGGAGGGCGACGGGCCGAAGTACCTGAACTCGCCCGAGTCCGACATCTACGACAAGTCCTCCACCCTCTACGGCATCTCCTGGGCCCGGCCCATGATCCAGCGCCGGGATCGGGTCATCGTGGTGGAGGGCTACTTCGACGTGCTCTCCCTCTTCCAGGCCGGCTTCCCCGAGACCGTCGCCACCTGCGGCACCGCGCTGACCGCCGCCCACGCCCGGCAGCTGCAGCGGCTGACCGGCACGGCCATCGCCCTCTTCGACGGCGACGAAGCTGGCATTCGCGCGGCGGACCGCTCCCTGCCCCTCTTCCTGGAGGCCGGGCTCGAGGCGCGACACCTGGAGCTGCCCGACGCCAAGGATCCCGACGAGTTCGTCCAGCACTTCGGCGCCGACGCCTTCGAGGCCCACCTCAAGGGCTCCGTGCCCCTCATCGAGATGGTGATCCGCCGCGCCGTGAACCGCCACTCCTCCACCCCCGGCGGCCGCGATCAGGCGGTGAAGGAGCTGGCGCCGCTGCTACGAAAGCTCCAGGGCACCCTCCGCAGCCACATGCTCATCCGGACCGCCGATCTGCTCCAGATACGCGACGACAGCCTGAAGGAGATGCTGGGGCACCGACAGAACCCCCAGATCGTCGCCTCCCCCGGCGCGGTGACGCGCTGGCAGCCGCCCACCGATCTGCGGGAGCTGCTCCGGCTGCTGCTGCACTTCCCAGACGAGATCAGCGGCGCGCTCTCCGAGACCGACCCGGACATCGTGAGCCACCAGGACGACGTGAAGTGGGTGGTCGGTCAGCTCCTCGCCGGCGTCTCCCTGACCGCCGTGCTGGACGATCTGGGCGAGACGGATCTCGCCTGGTGGCTCCAGTCACTGGCGGCCGATCAGGGCCCGGAGACCAGCGAGACGGCGGCGTCCGCCACGGGCCGACTGCTCGCCCGCCTGGAGCACCGAAACCTCGACGGGAGCATCCGGGAGATGACGCAGGAGATTCAAGACATCCAGAAGCGACTGCCAGCCCTCAAACATCAGCTCACGGACGACGAGTACGCGGCCGAGCAGGAGGCGTGGCGTCACCTCATCCAGGAGAGGTCCGTTCTCCAGCGGCGAGCGAGCGAGCTGCGCTCCACCAAGAGCACAAGGCGCTGAGCCCCCGCCGCGCCGCAGACCGACGGTTCCTCCCTCGGATCCGCCTGCGGACAGGTTCCCCGGTCGAGGAGCGGCGGCGCGGGCGGCGCGATTCGAGCCCTCCATCAAGGGGCGCGCCCTCGCTTTTGGCCTGCCGAGAGGCCCCTCTGAATGACGCTTCATCAGGTCGAAGGCGAGGTCTTCTGTCAAGTCATAGAGGGAAAAAACTTGCGGGCTCTCCGGGAACCGGTCAGTTTATTTCGACCGACTCTTCAGGTATTCGCCGCGTTGTTGTTGTTGACATCCAGCTGTGCCTTCCGTCGCTCCAAAGAGGAGGAGGATCCGGTAGAGGATCTTCCTGATTGCGCCAGGACTACCCTGAAGAACTCACCCCCATCGAACACCATCGAGCCGGGCAACAGCTCCTCGTTCCGACCGATCGTGCTCTCCACCATTCACGGGAACGGCCGAGCGTAAGCTCTGCCGTAGAAGCCTGCTCCACGAAGGCTCCCTACACTACTCTCCAGGACGTCGGATGCTGAAAGACAAGGACATCACCGAGATCCAGCAGCTGATCAACAAGGGCAAGCAGCGCGGCTACGTCACGCAAGAAGAGATGAGCAGCTCGCTGCCCACGCACTTGATCAACTCTGATCAAATCGATGACCTGATGATCATGTTCTCCAACCTCGACATTGAGGTGGTGAAAAAGCAGCGCGCCGAGGCGCGCCGCCAGCAGGGCATGGAGAATCCCCAGGAGCCCGCTCAGGCCGGCCGCTCCAACGATCCCGTCCGCATGTATCTGCGCAAGATGGGCAGCGTCTCCCTCCTCTCCCGCGAGGGCGAGATCGAGATCGCCAAGCGCATTGAGGAGGGCGAGTACACCGCCCAGCAGCTCCTCTTCACCTCCTCCGTAGCGGTGCACGGCCTCTCGGAGATCTCCGAGGAGGAGCGCGAGAAGGCCCGCAAGGCCGCCAAGAACGGCAAGCGGCCCCGCGCCGCGACCACCGAGCGCTACACGCAGATCGAGCACGCCCAGGCCCTCGCCCGGACCCTCGATCGCCGCCGGAAGAAGCTCCTGAAGGATCGCGGGCGCGCCAAGAGCCGCAAGCGGTTTGAGGCCATCGAGGATCGCCTGGACGCCGTGGAGAGCGCCATGGTCGCCCTGATGCAGCACCTGGAGATCGACAAGAACTACCTCTACCGCTGGTCCAAGTCCATCCACACCGCGTGGCGCGACATCTCCAGCTACGAGCGCGAGATCAACATGGTCGCCCGAGAGGCCTGCGTGCCCTCCCGCGATCTGCGCCGCATGATCCGCAAGGTTCGCCGGACCCCCTCGACCGCCGGTCAGGACGTCATCACCGACACCGGCATCTCCGAGGAGCGCTGGCGGGACTTCGACTCCCGCGTTCGCCGTGAGCTCCGCAAGATCCGCAAGGTCGAGGAGAAGGTCGGCATCCGCCGTGAGGAGCTGCGCGTGCTCGCCAAGGAGCTGCGCGCGTCCGAGGGCCGCGCCGAGGCCGCGAAGTGCGAGCTCATCGAGGCGAACCTCCGCCTCGTGGTCTCCATCGCCAAGAAGTACACCAACCGCGGGCTGCAGTTCCTGGACCTCATCCAGGAAGGCAACATCGGCCTGATGAAGGCCGTCGAGAAGTTCGAGTACCGCCGCGGGTACAAGTTCTCCACCTACGCGACCTGGTGGATTCGCCAGGCCATCACCCGCGCCATCGCCGATCAAGCCCGGACCATTCGGATCCCGGTCCACATGATCGAGACGATGAACAAGGTGATCCGCACCTCGCGCTACCTGGAGCAGGAGTACGGCCGCCCCCCCACGCCGGAGGAGATCGCCGAGAAGATGGAGATGCCGGTGGACAAGGTCCGTCGCATCTTGAAGACGGCCAAGGAGCCCATCTCCCTCGAGACCCCCATCGGCGAGGAGGAGGACTCGCACCTCGGTGACTTCATCGAGGACAAGTCCATCCTGAACCCCTCCGAGAACGTGATCCATCGCAACCTCGCGGAGCAGACCCGCAAGGTGCTCGCGACCCTCACTCCCCGTGAGGAGCGCGTGCTCCGCATGCGCTTCGGCATCGGCGAGCGCTCGGATCACACCCTCGAGGAGGTCGGTCAGGACTTCGACGTGACCCGCGAGCGCATCCGGCAGATCGAAGCCAAGGCGCTCCGCAAGCTGCGTCATCCCTCTCGCGCCAAGCGCCTGAAGGCCTTCATAGAAGGTTAGGTCACCCCGCCTGAGGTTCGACTCGGAACCTCAGGCGTCCCCGGCGAGGTATACTCGCCGGCACGTGGGCCTATAGCTCAGTTGGTTAGAGCACCTGTCTCATACACAGAGTGTCCCAGGTTCGAGTCCTGGTGGGCCCACCCTCACACTCACAAGCCGGCGACGTCTCTGTGGTGTTTGACGGTGTAGTTCAGCGTCACCGTCTCCCGGCCATGCGGCTGCATGGTGACGGTCCAGCGGACCATGCCGTCCTTGTCCGCGCTGGGGGCGCCGGTGCTCTTGCGCGCGTCCAGCGTGATCTGCACCTTCTCGACCTCCGACACCGGCACCCGCTCGGTGATCGTGACCTCCCTGGCTGACGCCCCCAGGTTGCTCAGGTTGAGCGTCACCTCGTGCCGCGTCGTGGTCCAGGCGCTGAGGGCGGGCCGCTCCTCGTCCTCCTGTTCGTGGGCGCGCTGCACCCGGAGCTCCGCCTCCGGGCCGAAGCCGAGCGCGAAGACCTCGCCGGGCGCGATGAACAGCACGGAGGTGCGGCCGACGTAGCCGCTGTCCCGGATCAGATCCACGGGGCCCGCCAGGATGGGCCCCTCCCCTCTGTTCGTCTGCTCGCTGCGCAGAAACACCGCCCGCGCCAGCTCCGGCATCGCCACCCGCGACGCCGACGCCTCCGAGACGAAGGCCGACATGGGGACGCGGTGCGGTCGACCGTCCGAGGGCACCGAGGAGCGCACCCGCGCCCGCAGCGCCAGCGGCTCGCCGCCGTCGTCGATGCCAGGCACCTCCGGCCGCGCCCGGCGGCCGCCGCTCCCCAGGCCCGTCACCTCGATGGCCTGCTCCCTCGTCTCGACGACGACGGTGGCGTCAGTCTTCTTCGCCCGCAGCACGTCCGCCTGAAGGCGCGGCGGGCTGCTCCCCAGCGAGGGGCGCTCGGTGGAGAAGATGAGCTGGATGTCCTCCCAGTCCTCGCCGGTGTTCTGCCAGACGCAGCCATCGGTCTCGAAGTGCAGCCTGGAGCTGCCTGTACTGCCTGAACTGCCTGGGCTCTGCTCCAACCTCGCCCGGTGGTAGGGCCGCCAGAAGGCGCCGGGCACGATGTAGTCGATCTCCAGCGCGACCTCTCGCTGGCCCTCGGACGACAGCTCGATCACCAGCGTCGCGCCGCAGCCCGTGGCGGGGTCATCCGCGACCTCCAGCCGCCGCCGCAGCAGCATCCGCTCCCGCTCCGCGGCGTCCAGCCGCGCCTTCAGCGCGACCCGCTCCTTCCGAGCGGCGGCCTCCATCGGGTGCAGCGCGCTCACGGTGCTGCTCAGCGCGGCGACGTCGAGCTGCCCCCGGGACGCGTCCTCCGACAGCTCGGCGAAGGCCAGCCGAGCCGTGGCGTCCAGGCGCTTGAGCTGACCGCCCACCAGCGCTCTGTCCTGCTGAAGCGACTCAATCTCCGCGTCGATCTGTCGGAGCTGCCGCTCCATCGCCGCCACATCCGCCGGGCGATCCGCCGCCTGGATGCGCCGGGACCGGATGACCCGAAGCTCCACCACCGACACGCCGGCGGGCGCGCGGGCCACGAGGGTCTTGTCCGCGAGCACCGGGGCCACGCCCGGGACGCTCAGCCGGTTGAGCCCTGGCTGCAGCGCCACCGTACCCGCGCGGGTCACCTGGGCCCGGTCCTCCGAGAGCGTCACCCGATCGATCGGGATCGCCACCACCTGCTCGACCATCAACGCTCCCTCCTGTTGCCGCCGACCAGCTCGTGCTTCGACGGGATGCGGACGGTGTACTTCAGCGACAGGGTCCGCTGCTGGCCCGGCTCCAGCGTCACCACCCAGCGGTGGGCGCCCTCGATCGGGGCCCGATCATCGGGCTCGTGGGGCGACCAGCCCTCGGTGACCTTGCCGACGTCGACCCGGACGTCGTCGTCGCCTTCCCTGGCCACCGGGATCCGCTCCCGGACTTCGATCTCCGCGGCGGCGTCCAGGTGGGACATCAGCTCGATGTCCACAGCGTGCTTGAGCGAGAGCGTGCCTCGGATGAGGCCCGCGGTCTCCTCCTCGAAGCGCGTATTCCTCGCGCACTTCACCGACTGCTCGACCCCCAGCCCGAGCGAGACGCGGCCCCGGGGCGCGCAGGTCGCGAGGTCGGTGGTCATCAGGTAGACGTCGTCGATGTAGATGTCCGCGGGGCCCGCCAGCAGCGGCGCGTCCAGGGGGTTGCTCAGCTGCACGGTCCGGAACACCTCCCGGGACTCCCGGGGCACCACGACGTAGCGCGGCGTGCTCCCGACCTCACACGCGCTCAGCGGCAGGCCGTGCCACTGGCCGTCGGAGGGCAGCTCCGCGGGGTGATCCGCCCGCCACGCGTAGTCGAAGCCCTCGGAGGAGCCCGGCTCCCGGTGGCGCTCAGGCAGCGAGACGGACTCGCAGGTCCGCGCGGCGGCCTCGTTGCTCTGGATGAGGGCCGCGACCTGATGCACGCTGACGTTCACCTGGACCGTCTGCAGCGCCAGCAGCTCCAGGTAGCGGGCGGTGCGATCGGCGGGGTTCAGTCGACCGCGATCGCCAGCGTCGGGCCCCGTGACCCGCAGGCTCCCGTACTCCAGGAGCGGCACATCCTCCGGCGGCTCGGGGCGGCGCTTGCTCCTCGACTTCTTCGCCTTGCGATCCTCTCCGCCGCCGCCCCGCGGCGCCGGGGCGGACCGGTAGGCAGGCATGCTCACCTTGGCCGCCAAGGCGTCGTCCCCGAAGGCGTCCTTCAGCGCGTCCGCCGCGCCCTCCGCCAGCCCACCGATAGCCCCGAAGAGGCCGCCTGATCGCCTGGGGGCCGCCTGAGGCGGCGGCATCGGGGCGGCGGGCGGCGTCGCGCCGCTGTAGTCGCCGTCCCTCCTCTCCCGCGACGGCAGGTCCATCACCGGGAGGGCCAGGTTCTCCTCCGGCTCTTCGACGAAGCCGCCGTATCCGTCGTCCCCATCGTCGTCCTCATCCTCATCGTACTCGTCCGGCAGGTCAGCGCGGGGCGTCGGTCGGGAGAGGCCGTCCCCGACGGGCAGCGGCGCCGGGCCGGACGCGGGCAGCGGCGGGAAGCTGGCCACCGCGCGATCGTAGTCCGCGTAGAGCGCCTCCGCGCCGGTCGGCGGCGGGCGCCACCCCACCTTGGGGGGGGCGGGCTGCGCCCGGCCGATTCGGACGCCGGGCAGCTCGGGCAGCTCCGTGAAGCGCTGCGGCGAGGCCGTCGAGAGCGACAGGGACACCCCCGACCAGTCCTCCCCGGTCGCCTGGGCGACCTGCGCCCGGAGAGACAGCCCGACAGCGCGCAGATCCGACGCGATGCGGAGCACATAGGACGGCGCCCACCGGGCGCCGGGCACGTGATACTCCAGCACCAGCCGGACCGAGCCGGCCTCGCCGCCGGTCAGCCCCACGCGGACCACCTTGCAGAGCCCGCGGGTCTGGTCGCGTCGACGAGCCGCCGCGCGATCCCGCCGCGCCTCCAGCTGCTGGCGCCGCTCCCTCGCCTCGCGCAGCGCCTCGCTGGCCTGAGCAGTGGCCTTCATCAGCCGCCTCGCCTCGCCCTCACGCCAGCCCAGCAGCGCCAGCCGCGCCGCGGTGGGCGGCGGCGGCGGCGCCTCATCGCGCCGCGGCGGCCTACGAGGCACCGCGTCCAATCCCTCCAGGCGCGACAGCTCGACCTGACGCTGCTTCAGCGCCGCCGCCTGCTGACGCTCCTCCAGCCTCGCCGCCTCGATCGTCGCGTCATCCGGGCCACGCTCCGCGGCGACGGTCTCGCCGACCTCCAGCCCCACCTGGGCGCGGTGCGCCACCGGCGGCGCGCCAGCGGCCTCGCCGACCCGCTCCACCGACACCCGCACCGAGCCGTCATCCAGGGTCAGCGGGAGCCCCCCGAGGTGCACCTCGTCCGGGTAGCCGCCATCCCAGACGACCTCGGCGACCCGCGTGACGCGCGCCCCCCGCCGGTAGACCGTCACGGCCTCGATACTGGAGCTGAGAGCCGTCATCGCAGGTGACCTCCTGAACCGACGATACCGCGCGCATCGCCCGCGGTGGTACCCTCCGGGGCTGCGAGGCCTCGATGAACGAACAACTCGATAATCTCACCGTGCTGTGGACCCATGAGCAGGCCCGCGACGCCCTGCTCGCTGACTACAAGTCTTTGAAGGACAAGGTCAGTCAGCTCACTCAGGAAGTCGAGACCCGCGGGGCGCTGCAGAGCGCGGCCGAGGCGGCGCGCGAGGCCCTCAAGGTCCAGGAGCATGAGCTGAACCGGAGGCTGGACGCCGCCACCAAGCGGCTGACCCGAACCCAGAAGCTCATCGATATGGGCCAGGTCACCGACTACGGCATCGCCAAGACCCAGGTCGCGCAGAACGAAGGCATCATCGACGAGGTGGAGACCAGCCTGCTGGAGATCTACGAGGCCACGGAGGCCGCGGACGCCGCGCTGAGCACAGCCACCAACCAGGCCGCGCTGACGCGAACCAGGCTGGCGGAGGCCCAGGTGAAGCTCGAGCGCCGCACGCCGGAGATCCGCGCCGCGCTGAACGAGGTCACTCCGCTACGCGACGCCGCCAGGGAGCTGCTCGGTCACCACTCGCTCTCCCGCTACGACCTGCTGCGACAGCGGCGCAGCGCGGTGATGGCCGACATCATGAAGGGCGCCTGCACCGGCTGCCACGTCAAGCTGAACGTCACCCAGTTCATGGAGTTCCGCCGGGATCTCGGCGTGCAGATCTGCACCAACTGCGGCCGCTTCCTGCGAAGCGAGCTGGACAGTTAGGACGTTCTAGTACCTCGCCCCGCTCAGCCGGGGTCGGGGCACCACCCCGCTGTACCAGACGATGCCCTGCTCCTCTTCCCAGGCGGCGATCACCTCCAGCTGCCCCCGCCGCCGCATGACCGCGGCGGCCTGGGCCCCCTTGAGCCAGCTCACCGCGTTGGCCACCACCCGCCCACCTTGCAGGCGGACCTGAGCGGCGTGCCTCCCGACCAGCGGCGTCAGGCTGGTCTCCACGACGCGCTCTCGGAGGCCGGGGGCTTCATCCTGGGCCTCGGCGGCGAAGAACATCTCCGCGTAGTGCGCCGCGGCCTCGATGGCGTAGCGCTCGGGCGCCAGGTCGTTCGTGAAGGGAACCCATCCCTCCCCCAGCAGAGCGCCGGCGCGGGTCGCCACCGACCACGCGGCGCGCTCCTCCTGGATCACGATCTCGGCCGTATATCCAGGCGGACTCCGGCTCCAGATGCCGTCCTGTTCCTGCTTCCAGGCGGGGTTCATCCAGACCTCCAAGCGAAGGCACCGACGCTCATGCGATCCTGCACGCCTCCGTGCGGTGATCCCCAGGAGCCGGTGCTACGTTGCCCCCATGGAGGATACCATGGCGCGCTCGCTCTCTCCCGCTCTGATACTGCTCATGATCGCGGCAGGTTGCACCGGTGAGAAGCCCGAAGACACCAACGAGCGTGTGCTCGGAGATGACACGGGGACCACCCTCACGGACGACACCGGGACCGCCGATCTGGATCTCGACGACGACGGCTTCGTCGACATCGACGCCGGCGGGGACGACTGTGACGACGACGATCCACAGATCAACCCCGGCGCGACCGAGCTTCCCTACAACGGCGCGGATGATGACTGCGACGCCGACACCCCGGACGACGACCTCGACGGCGACGGCTACCCGCTGAGCGACGACTGCGACGATCAGGATCCGCTCCAGTCCCCCGGCGAGGCCGAGGTGCCCTATGACGGGTCGGACAACGACTGCGACGTCGCGACCCCGGACGACGACCTGGACCTCGACGGCTACAGCGGCGCCGGCGTCGATCCGGAGGACTGCGATGATGGCGACGGCGCCACGTACCCCGGCGCGACCGAGGTCCCCGACGACGGCGTCGACCAGGACTGCGACGGCGAGGACGCGACGGGCATGTGGACCCTCGACGATCTCTCGCCGGGGGATCTGGTCATCACCGAGGCCCTGATGTGGCCCGGCGAGGTCGAGTGGGAGTACGGTCAGTGGCTGGAGATCGCGAACGTCAGCGGCCACGAGGTCGATCTTCAAGGCCTGCCCATCGTCGGCTACGAGCGCTTCGAGATCGCCGCCAGCCAGGTGGTCCCCGCCGGCGGACTGCTCGTCCTCGGCGGCAGCACGGACAAGGCCCTGAACGGCGGCGCGTCGGTGGACATCTCCTGGGGAGGCGCGCGCGTCCTGGGTGAGGGCGAGGAGCTGCGCCTGCAGCTCGGCGACACGGGCTCGGTCATCGACCGGGTGGAGCTGCGCTACTCCAACGACTGGGAGTGGAGCGCCTCCGTCAGCCTGAACCCCGACCTCATCGACGCCACGGACAACGACGACGGCGCGAGCTGGTGCACCTCCACGACCTACTTCGGCTGGGCGTATCAGCGCGGCACCCCCGGCGCGGCCAACGACGCCTGCCCCATCGACGCCGACGGCGACGGCTACGATGATCGGGACGACTGCGACGACGCCGACGCCAGCGTCTACCCCGGCGCCCCGGAGACCTGGTACGACGGGGTGGACGCCGACTGCGCCGGAGACTCCGACTACGACCAGGACGGCGACGGCTACGAGGCCGACACCTACGGCGGCGACGACTGCGACGACACCAGCGCCCGGGTGCGCCCCGGCGCCCTGGATGTGCCGGACGATGGCATCGACGGCGACTGCGACGGCGTGGACGCCGAGGGCGATCCCCTGCTGGACATCGACGATCTGGGCGAGGGGGATCTGGTGATCACCGAGATCATGCCCTACCCGTCCGCGGGTGAGGAGAGCGCCTGGTTCGAGATCTACAACACCCTCGATGAGGACGTGTACCTCGACGGCTTGAGCATCTACACCGAGTGGTACGACTACACCATCTGGGACACCCTGGTCGTCCCCGCCGGCGGCTACGCGGTCTTCGGCGGCAACGCCGACATCACCAGCAACGGCGGCGTCCCGGTGGACCACGAGCTGAGTGACTTCTGGTTCGGCGAGCTCTGGGGCGCCTTCGGCCTCTCCACCGACACCCTGACCGTGGACGAGATCGTCTTCGACGACCGCTTCTACGAGCTGGAGTTCTGGAGCAACGCCTCGCTGACCTTGAGCCCCGACGCCCTGGACGCCGAGAGCAACGATGACGTCGCGAGCTGGTGCCTCGCGGACACCGCCTACGGCGACGGGGACGACAACGGCACCCCCGGCACCGACAACTCCTGCCCCTCCGACGACGACGGCGACGGCTACACCTCCGCGGAGGACTGCGACGACGCCGACGCCAGCGTCTACCCCGGCGCCCCGGATGACTGGTACGACGGGGTGGACGCCGACTGCGCCGGAGACTCCGACTACGACCAGGACGGCGACGGCTACGAGGCCGACACCTACGGCGGCGACGACTGCGACGACGAGGATCGGAGCACCCGGCCGGACGCCCTGGACATCCCCGGCGACGGCGTCGACAACGACTGCGACGGCGCGGACGCCGAGGGGGACACCGTCCTCACCATGGACGACCTGGACGAAGGCGATCTGGTGATCAGCGAGGTGATGCTCTGGGGCGGCGTCAACCCCGAGGCGTGGTGGTTCGAGATCCACAACCCGCTCTCCGACGACGTCTACCTCGACGGCCTCACGGTCTCGACCGGCTTCGGCGACGAGCAGGTCTGGGCCACGCTGGTGGTCGCGGCGGGCGAGTACGTGGTGCTCGGCGCCATCGCGGACATGGGCGAGAACGGCGGCGTGCCGGTGGACCACCAGCTCAACGACATCTGGCTGGGCGACGGCGACGGCCGGGACATGGACATCCTGGTCTCCAGCGACAGCGTGACGGTGGACCGGGCGCCTCTGGAGTTCCACACCTTCCCGTGGGACGTGGGCGTCTCCACCAGCCTCTCGCCGGACGCGCTGGACGCCGACGACAACGACGACGGCGGCAACTGGTGCCTGTCTACCTCCACCTTCGGTGACGGCGACCTCGGCACCCCCGGCGACGCCAACGACGGCTGCTGAGGGTAGGTTGGAGAGGCTCGTAAGCCGGGTTTTGTGCCCCCTCCGGGTTGCCCCTCGGGGGGTGGCGTCCATTCGTCTAGGGCCGCCGTTACCGACGGCCTCGAGCGGCCTACCCGGAGATCATAGGGCGGACAGCCCTACCCCTTGTCGGCCTTGCTCCAAGTGGGGTTTACCTGGCCGACCCCGTTACCGGAGCCGCCGGTGGTCTCTTACACCACCCTTTGACCCTTGCCCGGTGTCTCCACCGCCGAGCTGCGTCGCCGCCGTGCCCTCGGTGAGAGGGGTGGCCTCGATCAGTCTCGGAGTCAGCCCTTAGAGCCCCTGGCGGTCTGCTCTCTGTTGCACTTTCCTCCGCGTCGCCGCGACCGGGAGTTACCCGGCACCCTGTCCTATGGAGCCCGGACTTTCCTCCCGTGCCCGCACAAGGCGGACACCGGCGTTCGCCTGAGCCTCTCCAACCTGAGCGCGGTTTAACCGCTTTGTCCCGGGAGCGCGCTACTCCTCGTCCCAGGTCAGGGAGAGAGACATCTCGACCTCCTCGCCCGGCGGCGGCGGCTGCTCCTCCGCCCACTCCAGCGGCACCACCCCCTCCAGCGGATCCCGGCCCAGCGCGCCGAGGGCGTCCGCGGCCATCCGCTTGAGCCGCGCGATGCTGCTGATGAGCGCGAGATCCAGGTTCCGGGGCATGTCCTCGGTGAAGGAGAGGTACAGCCGGGTCTCGTCCAGCTCCCGATAGAACGCATCCAGCGCGGTGATCTCCGGGCTCGTCAGCAGCGTCAGCTCCTGAAAACCCAGCGTCGTCCAGCGGTTGAAGGTCGTCTCCACAAAGGGCGCCCGGACGCGCTGGCGTCCCCAGACCTGAACCAGCAGCGACCGCCGCCGCTCCAGATCTTCGGTCACGCGCCGGATCTCCATGGCCAGCAGTAATCGGAGCCGGTCAGCCTTCTGGTCGCTCATCGCATTCCCACCGGGGATTGATTACTCCGCTTGTCGCACGACCACACAGAGACCCGAGGGCCCCATGCCGTCATACCGCGATGCGTTGGAGTACCACAGCAAGGGGCGCCCCGGGAAATCGGAGGTGGTTCCCACCAAACCTCTGCTGACCCAGCGCGATCTCTCCATGGCCTACTCGCCTGGAGTGGCGGAGCCCTGCCTCGCCATCCACAAGCGGCCGGATGACGCCTACAAGTACACCAACCGGGGCAACCTCGTGGCGGTGGTCACCAACGGCACGGCCGTGCTCGGCCTCGGCAACATCGGCCCGCTCGCCGGCAAGCCCGTCATGGAGGGCAAGGGCAACCTCTTCAAGAAGTTCGCGGACATCGACGTCTTCGATATCGAGGTCGACGCGCTGGACCCCGACGCCTTCATCAACATCGTCAAGGGCATCGCCCCCACCTTCGGCGGCATCAACCTCGAGGACATCCGCTCCCCGGAGTGCTTCTACATCGAGCGGCGCCTCCAGGAAGAGCTGGACATCCCCGTCTTCCACGACGATCAGCACGGCACCGCCATCATCGCCGCCGCCGGGCTGCTCAACGTCTGCCTGATCAACGAGCAGGCGATCGGGGATCTGACGATCGTCTTCTCGGGCGCCGGCGCCGCCGCCATCTCGACCGCGCGGCTCTTTGTGTCACTCGGCGCGAAGATCGAGAACATCTTCATGTGCGACTCCAAGGGCCTCATCACCACGGATCGCGAAGGCAGCAGCGCCTTCCCCGAGAAGATGGCCTTCGCCCAGGCCGGACCCGCCAGGAAGCTCGGCGAGGTGCTCGTCGGCGCCAACGTGTTCGTCGGCCTGTCGGTCGGCGGGGTGCTGAGCGGCGAGATGGTCAAGGGCATGGCCGCGAAGCCCACCATCTTCGCCATGGCCAACCCCGACCCGGAGATCCCCTACGACGAGGCCAAGGCCGCACGCCCCGACAGCATCGTCGCCACCGGGCGCAGCGACTTCCCCAACCAGATCAACAACGTGCTGGGCTTCCCCTTCCTCTTCCGGGGCGCGCTGGACTGCCGGGCGCGGCAGATCAACGAGGCCATGAAGATCGCGGCCGTCACCGCCCTGGCCGAGCTGGCCCGGGAGGACGTGCCCGACGACGTGCTCCAGGCCTACGGCAAGACCAGCCTGAGCTTCGGGCCCGACTACATCATCCCCAAGCCCTTCGACCGCCGGGTGCTCACCCGGGTCGCCCCCGCGGTGGCCCGCGCCGCCGCCCAGTCCGGGGTCGCCCGGGAGCCCATCGCCGATCAGAACGCCTACCGGGAGAGCCTCGAGCGCCTCATCGCCCGCTCCAAGGAGTTCCTGCGGCCGCTCATCAACCGGGCGCGGCTGTTCAAGAAGCGCATCATCTTCCCCGACGGCACCCACCCCAAGGTGATCCGCGCGGCCCAGATCCTCATCGACGAGGGCATCTGCCACCCCATCCTCGTGGGTGAGGCCTGGAAGATCGAGCAGATGGCCAGCAACCTGAAGATCGACACCCGGGGCATGGAGATCATCGAGAACCTGACCGACGAGCGCTTCGATCCGCTCGCCGAGGCCCTCTGGCGCAGCCGCCAGCGCAAGGGCTTCACCCGCAAGAAGGCCCGGCGGGTGCTGCGGCACCCCACGTGGTTCAGCTGCATGATGCTCAAGGAGGGCATGGCTGACGGCCTCGTCGGCGGCCTCGGCAGCTCCTACGCGGACACCCTCCGCCCCGCCCTGCAGACCATCGGCGTGGCCCGCGACGTGCAGTGCGTCTCCGGGGTCTACACCATGCTCTTCAAGGACCGGCAGATGTTCTTCGGTGACTGCACCGTGAACATGCGCCCGGGCCCGGAAGAGCTCGCCCAGATCGCGATCAACACCGCCCTGGTCGCCCAGTCCGTCGGCGTGGAGCCGCGGGTCGCCATGCTGAGCTTCTCCGACTTCGGCGAGCACTACAGCGAGCCCCAGGTCCGGCGGGTGCGCGACGCCCTGGAGATCATCCGGCGGGAGTGGCCCACCCTGGTCGTCGACGGCGAGCTCCAGGCCGACACGGCCGTGAGCCCGGCCATGTCCGAGGAGCTCTTCCCCTTCTCCATCGTGAAGGGCAACGCCAACGTGCTCATCTTCCCGGACCTCACGAGCGGCAACATCGCCTACAAGCTCCTGCGGGAGCTCGGCGGCGCCACGGCGATCGGCCCCCTGCTGGTGGGCCTGAACAAGCCGGTCAACGCGCTCGCGATCGGCTCCAGCGTCGACGACATCGTCGCCATCACCGCGATGACCGTCACCCAGATCCTCGGCGCGGGCACGGGCGCGCGCTGAGCCTCTGTCTTTCGGGTATCGACAAGCATCGAAGAAGCATCGAAGAAGCATCGAAGAAGCATTGAGCAAGCATTGAGCAAGCATTGAGCAAGCATTGAGAGGAGTTCGTCTTGGCTAAGAAGTACGACAAGCAGGTTGTGGAGGCGCTGGTCAGCGGCGAGGTGCTCGACAGCGCCGGGTTCGCCGAGGCCGCCGCGTGGCTGGCGGACGGGTCGGGCGACCTGGGCGCGCTGAACGAGCAGGTGGCGCTGAGCGCCATCGAGGCGGCGGTCCGCGGCCAGGCGATCGATCGCCTGCAGTCGCTGGAGCGCTCCAAGAAGGCGCTGAAGAAGGCCGCCCGGGCCGGCCTGCACAGGCTGAAGAGCACCGGCGTGACCGTGGCGCCCGCGCGCCAGGCCGCCCGCTTCACCCTCGGCGCCGAGGCCGTGGAGCACTGGTCGACCGCGTGGCTCTCGCCGCCCGATCCCGAAGGCTACGCCCAGGTCTTCCTCTTCTGGTCCGACGCCGAGCTCGTCGGCTTCTACCTCTGCCTCGGCGGCGGCGGCCAGGGCATCCGCGAGGACGAGACCACCCTCTACCCCTCGACCCGCTCGCGGCTGCGCAAGCTCCAGAAGGACTTCTCGGCCGACCCGGTGATGCGGGAGATCCCCTTCACCACCGGCCTGAACCTCGCCCAGGCGGCCTTCGACGACTACCAGGCGCTGACGGGCAAGGCCCCCATGGACTGGGCGGACTTCCTCGCCAACGTGCCCGCGGGCACCAAGACGGCGGCGCAGCTGCTGAACCCCATCGCCGGCTTCCCCGCCGAGGTCGATAAGGCGGCGCTCTCCCAGTTCGAGAACCTCCAGCGGCTAACCGGGATCGACTGGCCCGTGCAGTTCCAGGCGCTGAGCGAGGTCGGCATCGAGCTGATGACCTTCATGAACAGCGATCTCGAGATCTCCGAGGAGGTCCGCGAGGAGCGCATGAAGGCGCTCGAGATCAAGGCCGGTGACGCCGGGCTGACCGAGGTGGCCCGCGCCTCCATCGGGCGCCGGCTGCGCCAGCTCGCCATCTACGCGGCGGCCGGCGGCCAGGCGGACTTCGCCTCCGAGGCCTGGAACTACCACCTCGCCGTCACCAGCGGCCTGCCCGCCGCGGACCTGCCCTTCTTCTGCTGGGTGTCCGTGGGCAACCTCCTGTCCGCGCTGCAGTCCATGATGGGCGCGCCCGACGGCGGCATGGGGCTCCCCGGCTTCTCGGGCGGTGAGCTGGCCGCGCCGGCCCTCGCTGAGCACGGCCACGGTCACAGCCACGATCACCACCATGAGCACGGCCCGGAGTGCGACCACTGAGCCAGGTGAGTTGGTGATGAGCGCCCTTCTCTGGGTCGTCGGCGTCGTCGGCCTCGGGCTGATGGCGCTCTGCATCGGGCTCGTGCTGAGCTGGCGCATTGATGTCGCCAGCTACGCGCACGGGCCCACCGCCGATCTCTACGAGACCTACGATCTCGACGCCCCCAAGCTCGCGCCTTTCACCGCCGCCGGTGTCGTGGTTGCGCCGCACCTGACCGATGGTTGGGCGGAGATCAAGCTGTCCTTCCTGGCCCGTGAGCCGGTCGCGCTGACTCTCCAGCGCCTCCGTGTCAGCGGTGTCGGTTCGTTGGCTGACCGGGCGCAGGTTGTCGCGATTGACCACTCGCTGACGGCGGCGGCCCTGCGGACCTCAGGCGGGGCCGCTGAGCGCGGTCTGAGCGCTGCTCACCACGTCGTCGCGCTGCCCATCACGGGGCGGGAGCTCCGTGAGATGAGCGCGGATGGCCTCCAGCTCACCGTGGAGCTCCGGGCCGCCGACGGCGCGGAGCACAGCGTCGACTTCGCGATCACGACCGCCACACGAAAGCGGATCGCCTGGCCGACCTGAAGGCAGGGCCTGCTTTGAGGGTGATTGAGAAGTGTGGTTCGTGTGGGTGAAACACTCGCCCGGACAGCCCCCTCCCCCGCTGTCGCGAACGAAGAGAGCGCTGGGCGCGTAGCGCTCCAGTTCCAAACATCAGCGTTGGTGCTCCTCCTCTCCTCCTTCCGAGCGGCTGCTTCACAGCGACTCCAGCGGCTGCTTCACAGCGACTCCAGCGGCAGCAACCGCGTCGAATGGCGCGCCAACTGCGAAGAGCCCCCTTTTGAGGCTCGTGTCGTCGCCCCTCTCTGAGCCCCCAT
>Ga0316204_10000766_pt1 | contig 104801 bp, 117 predicted proteins | sample 6monrhotite_MG_2_FD_205661 | JGI IMG/M metagenome (GOLD analysis project Ga0316204, IMG submission 205661) | Microbial mat bacterial communities from mineral coupon in-situ incubated in ocean water Damariscotta River, Maine, United States -... | ecosystem: Environmental > Aquatic > Marine >... | reverse complement strand
ACTGATGGTTTACAACGGTTTTATAGTTATGATTTCACAAGCAAAGAGTCTAAAGAAGTAATTGCTGAACTAAAAGTAGCATATCCTATGTGGTATGATCAAAATACTGTAGTGTCATCTGTGATTGTTGGAGATGATTTGGATCTCATAGTTAGTACTATAAAATCTGGAGAAAACTACACTGTTCAGAAAAAAGTGGGTAGGTCGTTTCATCATATTCCAAATTCAAATCGCATCAGTTATATCAGTAAAATAAATGAGCAATGGGAAATTCGATCTTTAGATATAAAAACAAAGAAAACAGAAAAAATTGTAAACACCAATGAGAATTACGAAGATATCTGCTGGCTCCCAGACGGAACAATTTTACAAGCTAAAGGTGATCAAATTCTAAAATTCAACCCAAAAACTGATACAGATTGGTCGGTATTTCATTCTTTTAACAACAGCAGCATACATAAGATATCGAGAATTCGCGTAAACAAAGAAGGTACAAAGATTGCCATTGTTGCTCAGGAAGATCCTGTCTTTTTTGTGGAGAGACAACTGGCAGCATACAACAACAAAGACATAGAAGCATTTGTAAAAGCATTTGCTAAGGATGTAAAAGTATACAACTTTCCAAATACATTGGATTATGAAGGAAGAGATAACATGAGAAAAGGGTATGCCGATTTCTTTGCGAACACAAAAGATTTGCATTGCAAAATTGTAAAGCGTATCGTAAAGGGTAACATTGTAATTGACGAAGAGTTAGTAACTGCTAATGGAAGAACTTTTGGAGCAGTGGCCATTTATGAAATTGAAAATGGAACGATTACTAAAGTAACTTTTCTATAAACCTGATGCTCTTTTGCTAAAGTATCCTTTGATATAAAATATTTGAACGAATATCATTATAGAGAAGAGTAGCACAGCATAGAACGTAGCTGATGACACAGCTAGTCCATCAAAAAGCCCTGAAGTATTCACGCTATCTAAAAAAGAAAAATCTATGGTTATTTTCTTAAAGACACTACCTTCTTGTGTTTGAAAAGGAATGAAAAACACCGCAACAATAAGCGCAGCAATTCCTAACCATACTTTTTTGGAAATTAACGGTTGATAAATGGTTGCCTTTTTGGTTTCCATAGCTTCTATCGCATTCATAATAGCATTTGTGAAACCTTTAGAAGGGCTATCTAAATTCAGTTCTTTGATTTGCTTTTTAGCAAAACTATCTAACTTTTTGTTTGTATTATCTTCCATAATGATTAATTAACTCGGGTTCTACTTTCTCTTTCACAATACTTAAAAGCCTTTTCCTAGCTCTATGTAATTTCACTTTGATGTTAGATTCAGAATATGAAGTTACATCAATTATTTCTTTTAGACTTAGCTCCTCAAAATAAAACAGCCATAAAATGGTTCTTTCATCTTCAGGTAAAACCTCCATGCATTCTTTTATAACAGCGGCCCTTTCTTTTCTTTCAATCGTTTGTAAAGTGTCTTCTATGGCCTTTATTTTATTTTCATTTACTTCATCTATAGTATCTGTATTATACCTTCTCGCATTTTTCTTTACCCTGTCTAAACAGTTATTATAGGTAATCTTATATAACCAAGTTGAAAACTTCGAATCACCTTTAAAGTTTTTCAACGACTTAAACGCCTTAATAAAACTATCCTGAGACACTTCTTCCGCTTCTTCCCTACTTTTTGTAATCTTAAGCGCTAGAGAGAACACCATATCTTTATACTTATCTACTAAAAAAGCAAAAGCATTCGTGTCTCCACTTAAGACATTCTCTATATATTGTTGGTCGTTGTTAATAGTCATTATATATAATGACAGATATTAATGAATAAAGGTTACAGATTTTATGCAAAAAAAATAATTTTATTTTTTTGTAACCTTTTTTTAAAGCACACTGTCATATGCTACAAACACAATAAAATTAATCAATTTAAAAATAACATATTATGGATGACTCTTCAGTAGCAATTTTTGTTTTAATTATCATTTTTGGATCCATTTTTGGAATCTTCTACTTATTTTTCTCAACAAGAAACAAAGAACGCTTAGCTCTTATAGAAAAAGGAGTGGACGCAGGAATTTTTGCCAGAGGAAAAGAAAAAAACCCTGCCCCATTTTGGAAGGTTTTTGTATTAAACCTTTCCGTACTATTAATGGGAATAGGAACTGGAACAATTGTCGCAATGATTTTAGAATCTTCTCTGTATTTGGATGAAGATGCTTTATATCCTGGCTTAATTTTCCTAATGGCGGGTGTCGGTTTATTTGTAGGATTTAACCTAACAAAAAAATTAGATCAAGAATAAGTAGCTCTCAGTAATCGACCAACCAAAAAAGCCATCTCTCCTAGGGTGGTTTTTTTGTTTTTAAAAAGTCATTACCTTTAAGCAATTCTTTTTTATATGAGTAAAGATTACAAGAGTTCCGTTTTCAAAGACCTTTTAGATAAACTCCAACAGGAAAGCTGGCAATTAGAGTTACTAATCTCTGGTTTCGCTATTTTTGGTTTGTTCTCGTCATTAGGCACAGTACAATTAAATTTAGAAACCGCCAATTATGATAGTCGGATATACGAATTATTAATTTGGTTTTCCATTAAAGTTTGTTGTTGGATTCTAATTGTAAACCTCCTTATTCACGTTACATTACGTGGTTTATGGATTGGTGCTTTAGGTTTACGATACGTTTCTGGAGATATAGATTATGATGAATTAAAATATTCGCCAAAGTTTACAAAATTCTTAAGTAACAAAATTGGTTCTTTTGACAAATACATTGCTACTTTAGAAAACTATTGTAGCATCCTATTTGCCATTTCATTTTTGCTGATTTTTTATTTTTTGGCGTGCCTTGCTTTTCTCGTAGCCATTTTATCTATTGTTTTTATTTTTGTAGACAACGATTTAAGCGATCCTTGGAGTACTGTTTCTTCTATTATTGGAGCCGTAATTATCTTCTTTCTCTTTTTAGGAATGTTACTCACATTTATCGATTTTATTACCCAAGGTTTTTTAAAAAAGAAAAAATGGATTTCAAGATTTTATTTTCCTTTATATAGAGTCTTTAGCATTGTCTCATTATCATTCTTATATAGACCTTTAGTGTATAACTTCTTAGATAACAAATTCGGAAGAAGATTGAGTTTTATTTTACTTCCTATTTTTGCATCGATTTTTATATTCTCAAGTTATAGTTATAGAACCTCGAACTACCTTTCAGTAGATCGATCATCTTCAAAAAATTATGCAAATCCAAATAACTATGAAGACTTGATGAAAAAAAACAAGGATTTTGTAGATATTGCATCTATTCCCTCTAAAGTGATTACCGATTCCTATTTAAAAGTATTTATCATTTTTAATGAAAATGTAGAAGATCGCTTATATAGTTATAATGAAGGGCTGAAACCTTTTGAGGATTTGAGAGGATTAGATACAGAATTTACTATTACAGGAAGTGGCCTTACCAGAAAACAACGAAGAGCGCGCGACAGTTTGCGTTTAGTATATTATAAAACCTTTAATGATGTCTATAATGTTTATGTTGATAATAAGCCATATGACACAGAATTTATTGCGACCACAAACGTCAATAAAAAATTGGGTTTTGAAACCTATTTGAATATTAAAAATTTAACAGAAGGAAAGCATCTGTTAAAAATTGCAAGACGTAAGAAAAGAAAGAAAGATACTGCTAACTTTATCCTTAGAGAAATTCCATTTTGGCATTTTAAAAACAACTAAAAATGAAGAACCTAATTACATCGCTTGCTTTGACACTAACAGCTGTCATGTTTGCTCAAACAGACAAAAGAGTCTATGATATAGTAAATACTGTGTCAGCTGAAAGAATAAAAGCTGATATTACCACACTTGCTAATTTTGGCACTCGACACACATTAAGTGATACAATTTCTAAAACAAGAGGGATTGGAGCTGCCAGAAGGTGGATAAAATCCGAGTTCGACAAAGTATCATCAAATTGCAATAGTTGTTTAGATGTTTTCTATCAAAAAGATCTTGTAAAAAAAGACAATAGAAGAATTGTTCACGATGTAATGGTGGTGAATGTGGTAGCTGTGCAAAAAGGAACAAAATATCCTAACCGATATATTATAATGAGTGGAGACATTGACTCCCGTGTTTCAAAATCCAATGATTTCACTTCTGATTCTCCAGGCGCTAACGATAATGCTTCAGGAATGGCAGGGACCATTGAAGCTGCAAGAGTATTATCGAAATACAAATTTGAGAATAGTATTATTTATGTCGGATTGTCAGGAGAAGAACAAGGTTTATTTGGCGGGAGAGGATTAGCAGCATATGCCAAAGAAAAAGACTGGGAGATTATTGGAATCCTAAACAATGATATGATTGGTAATATCAAAGGTGTAGACGGTGTTATAGATAACAGAACCTTTAGAATATTCTCTGAACCTACACCACCGACTGAAACAGAAAGAGCAAGACGTTTACGCCGTTTTTATGGTGGTGAAGTTGATGGTATTTCACGTCAGTTAGCTCGTTTTATTCATAAAACCACCAAAACGTACATGCCAGAAATGAATCCTAAGATGATCTATCGTTTAGATCGTTTCGGACGTGGCGGACATCATAGACCTTTTAACGATGCTGGTTTTGCAGGAATTAGAATTATGGAAATGCATGAAAATTATACGCAGCAGCATCAAGATATTCGTACTGAAAATGGCATAGAATATGGCGATAAAATTAAGTTTGTCAATTTTGACTATGCAAAGAAATTAACCGCAGTAAATGCTATTAACTTGGCAACCATCGCATGGGCGCCGCCTGCACCTAAGAATGTAAAAATCGGTGGTGCTGTGCAACCAGCTGTAAAGTTAAGTTGGGATAAAGTTGACGGTGCTAAAGGTTATAAAATTTACTGGAGAGATACTACCTCTCCTACTTGGGATCACTTTAAATATGTAGAAGATATAAATGCATTTACATTAGAAGGGATTGTTGTAGACAACTTCTTTTTTGGTGTTGCCGCAGTAGGAAAAGATGGTCATGAAAGTTTGGTAACCTTTCCATCTGGGTTGATCAGAAGATAAATAAATCAACTGTCTTTAATAGCCGATGAGCCTTAGACCATATATATTAGTATTGTTGATGAGTGTACTGTTTTTTGCTTGTAAGACTGAGCTTGCTCATAATACAGTAGAAAAAATTAAAGACACCATTACTATTGATGGTATTGCTAATGAAAAAACTTGGCAAAGTGCTCCCTGGATTTCTATGGATCAAGTTTGGTTGGGGAACCCTGTTAGTGCGAATGACTTCACAGGAAAATATAAACTATCATGGTCAGAAGATTCGCTATACGTATTAGTTGAAGTAAAAGATGATGTATTACTCGATCGATTTGACAATCCATTAGAACGTTGGTGGGACGAAGATTGTGTAGAAATATTTATTGATGAAAATAATAGTGGTGGCGATCATCAATTTAATCACAATGCTTTCGCATATCATATCGATCTAAAAGGAAATGTTATAGATATTATTGCTAAAGACACCCCAAAGTTATTTAATGATCATATAGAATCTAAAAGAGTAACTTCTGGTAACACTTCCATCTGGGAGTTTAAAATCTTTTTATTCCCTGATACTTTTGTGTATGGGAAACCTACCCAAAGCATCTCCCTTCATAATGGAAAGAAAATTGGGTTTGCCATTGCTTATTGCGACAATGATTCCAGTGACCATAGAGAGAACTTTATAGGTTCAGTTATGGTAGAAGGAAATGATAAAGACAGAGGATGGAAAGATGCTAGTATTTTTGAGACTATTCAACTAAAAAACAATGACTAAACCCGAACTTTACTTTAAAAACGACGGAGAATGGAGAACATGGTTAGCCGATAATTATGAAGCTTCCAGTGGCGTGTATCTAATTTTCTACAAGGTAGAAATGAAAAAAGCATCCATGCGATGGGAAGAAGCAGTAAAAGTAGCACTTTGTTACGGCTGGATAGACTCTACCGTAAAAAGTTTGGGAGATGGAAAACGAAAGCAATACTTCTGTCCACGAAAGACAAAGAGCGTATGGAGTGCTCTCAATAAAAAATACATTATAGAATTAGTAGCAAATAATCTTATGCATAAAAGCGGTTTGTCTAAAATAGATACTGCAAAAAAAGACGGTTCATGGATTGCTTTAGATGATGTTGAAAATCTAATAGTTCCTCAAGAACTTCAAAATGCTTTTGATAATAATAAGCTAGCATTTACAAACTACAGCAATTTTGCTCGCTCGTACAGAAAAAGCTATTTGTATTGGCTCAATCAAGCTAAAAGAGCTGAAACACGTGAAAAAAGGATTGATCAGATTATAAAATTCTGTGAAGAGAATAAAAAAATGGGACGTTAATTCAAATGAAACGTCTATTAAGTATAGAAGGTAATTTGGCACACAACAATGATGGATTTGAAAAATATCTTTTTTGCCATGTAACCTTTTTTGAAAAAACTAGTATATTTATAGGATAACTTTATAATATTCTTAACAAAATATCAAGCAGGTAAAAGTTATCTTGCTTGTCAATCTAAAAATCAACTTTTATATTATGAAAACAACGAATTCTAGAACCCTTCGAATTCTTTGGTCTCTGTTCTTAATGCTTGCGATTGTAGGTGTTCAGGATACAGAAGCGCAAAGAAGAAAAAAGAAGAAGAAAAAAGGTAAAACGGAAATGGCTGCTAAGCCAAAACCGAAACCAAAAAAACCTAAAAAATCAATTGCTACTTTAACAAAGAAAAGTAAGAAAATGGAAGGTTTATTTACAGTGTATCAAGATACTGTAACTGGCGCCGTTAAAATGTTAATTACAAAAGATCAATTAGATAAAGATTATATATATTTTTCTCAGATTGCTGATGGTGTTACTGATGCTGGTAGCTTTAGAGGAGCTTATAGAGGATCGAATGTTTTTCACATAAAGAAATATTTCAACAAAATTGATTTTTATGCACCGAATACATCTTTCTATTTTGACGATGGTAACGCTATTTCTAAAGCAGCTAAAGCAAATATTAGTGATGCCAGAGTTGCAAGTACGAAAGTATTGTTTGCCGATGACAAAAAAGGTGAGTATTTAATTGATGCTACTGGATTATTCTTATCTGAGACATTAACAAGAGTAAAGCCTCCAAGATTTCCAGGAAGGTCACCTTTTGCATTTAGTCTTGGTCGTTTCGATAAAAACAAGTCTAAGATTTCAGCAATCAAAAATTATCCTGAGAACACCAATATAAAAACAGAATACGTATATAGTAATCCTAGTGTCTTAAATGGTGGATCTAACGCTGTAACTGATGGTAGAAATGTATCTATCAAAGTGTTCCATACATTTATGAACATGCCAGATGATGGGTATGAAACTAGAATGGACGATCCAAGAGTAGGTTATTTCCTTACTCAAACAAATGACATGACCTCTACTGGTACGGTAAATTATAGAGATTTAGTACACAGATGGAGATTAGTTAAAAAGAATCCAAACGCGGCAATGTCTGAACCTGTAACTCCAATTACATGGTGGATAGAGAATACGACTCCTGTTGAGTGGAGAGAAACTATTAAAGAAGGTGTGTTAGCTTGGAATGAAGCTTTTGAAAAAGCTGGATTTAACAATGCAGTGGTTGTAAAAATTCAACCAGATGACGCTGACTGGGATGCAGGTGATGTTCGTTACAACGTATTACGTTGGACTTCTTCTCCTAACCCTCCTTTTGGTGGTTACGGACCAAGCTTCGTAAATCCAAGAACTGGAGAGATCTTAGGAGCTGATATTATGTTAGAATATGTACACTTTACTAATAGAGTGTTTGCTGACAGATTATATAACGATGCTGCTTCTTACATGAAGTTAGAAACGGAACAAGAATTAGAGATTCAAAAATTAAAGAATAAGAACAACAAAGGTCATATGTACTGCTCTATGGGGCATCTAATGCATGAGAACAATATGTTCGGAACAGCTGTATTAGAAGCTACTGGGGCGTCTGATTTAGAAATGGAAACCTTGAAAAAAGAAGGAATGAAGTCTCTAATCATGCACGAGGTTGGACATACATTAGGATTGAATCATAATATGAAAGCAAGTCAAATTTTTTCTCCTGCGCAATTAGCAGATGCTAACTTTATCAAAGGGAAAGCATTAACTGGTTCCGTGATGGATTATGCTGGAATTAACTTGACTAATGACAGAACAAAACAAGGACAATACTATGACATGGCAGTGGGTCCTTATGATGTTTGGGCGATCCAATATGGATACCAACCATTTAGTAGTAAAGGTGAAATGACTGCGTTATTAAACCAATCTACTAGACCAGAATTAATTTTCGGTAATGATGCTGATGATATGCGTTCTCCTGGTAAAGCAATTGACCCAAGAGTAATGACAGGTGATTTATCAAATGATCAAATTACATATTCAATCAACAGATTTAAGTTAGTAAACGACATGTTGAAAAATGTAAAATCTCGTTTTACTAAAAAAGATGGAACATATGTAGACATGGTAAGAGCATACTACTCTTTAAATGGTCAGGCTGCAAGAGCTGGAGATGTAATCTCAAGATTCATTGGTGGAGTTTATGTTGATAGAGCTATGGTAGGACAAGCAGGTGGTACAATGCCATATACTCCAGTTAGCCTAGTAGATCAAAAAAGAGCATTCAATGCTTTAAAGAAATATGTGTTTGCACCAAACGCTTTTAGTGCTCCTAAAGAAGTATATAACTACTTAGCTTGGCAACGTAGAGGATACAATTTCTTTGGTGGTCCAGAAGATCCTAAAATCCACAGACAAGTATTAGGATATCAAGCTAGAGTATTAGCTCATATTATGCATCCAAATACATTACAAAGATTAGGTGATTCTGAATTGTATGGAAACAAGTATAAGTTATCTACATTCATGACAGACTTAAACAACGCAATGTTCAAGCCAGATGTGTATGGAAGCATTAACTCTTTCCGTCAGAACTTACAAATTATGTATGTAAAGAGATTAGTAAGAATGGTTACAGGAAGAACAGCGAACAGATATAGTTCTGCTTCTCAGTCTATGGCTTTGTTAAATTTAAAAAATGTAAAAACATGGGTAAGCAATGGTACAGGTAATACTGCTACTAGAGCACACAAAAACCATGTTAAAACATTAATCACAAACGTGATGAAAGAAATTAAATAAGCTTAATTCTCTTTTAAATTAATAAGAACCGCAATCGTTTGATTGCGGTTTTTTTTATCTTTACCATATGGGAAAAGTCTTACTTACTGGAGGAACAGGACTTATAGGGACGCGACTCTCGTTCTTATTGAAAGAAAAAGGATATCAGGTCAATATTCTTACGCGAGCTCCTAAAAAAGAACATGAATATGCCTGGAATATTCATGAAAATTATATTGATGATAAGGCTTTTGATAACGTAGATTATATCATTCATTTGGCAGGTGCGGGAATAGCAGATAAAAAATGGACTCAAAAAAGAAAGCAGGAGATTATTGATAGTAGAGTACAATCTGCCGAACTTCTTTTTAAAAAAACAATACAGTTAAGGGTTCCATTAAAAGCTTTCATTTCTTCTTCAGGTATTGGTTATTATGGCGCCATTACTTCTAATAAAATTTTCAAAGAAACCGATCACCCACATAACGATTATATTAGTCATGTATGCAAACTATGGGAGGATGCTACATTTAAATTTGATACTAAGAACATAAGAACTGTTGCTTTAAGAACGGGTGTTGTACTCAGTAAAGATGGTGGAGCATTATCAAAAATGAAAACACCAATTGTCTCACCTATTGGTTCTGGAAAACAATATCTCCCCTGGATTCATATCGATGATCTTTGTCAACTCTATGTAAAAACTCTTGAAGATCCAACAATATCAGGTACATTTAATGCTGTTGCTCCAGAACATCACACAAGCACTTCTTTTTCTAAAATACTTGCCAAGAATTACAAAAAACCTTTCATATCATTAGGCGTCCCAGCTTTCCTTCTGAAATTAATATTTGGTGAACTTTCTATTATTCTGTTGAAAGGGAGTCGAGTTTCATCAGAAAAGATTGAATCAAAAGGTTTTACATTCCGTTTTCCTACGTTACAAAATGCATTCAAAAACCTCTTTTGATATAACAGCATTTTTGTATCTTGTCCTTTGCTTATGATACAATTTATACTGAATAACAAAATAATTAGAACAGCTGCAAAAGCGGGAGTCCCTCTGCTCGATTTTATTCGTGATCATCAACAATTGAAAGGAACGAAGATTGGTTGTCGAGAAGGAGATTGTGGTGCTTGCACCATTTTAGTAGGATCTTTAGTTGATAACAAAATTATTTATCAAAGTATTACCTCTTGTATTTCACCTTTGGGGAATGCTAATGGCAAACATATAGTAACAGTAGAAGGTATTAATCTTCCAAAAAAACTGAACACTGTGCAGGTAGCTATGGCGGATAACTTCGCCACGCAGTGTGGTTTTTGTACGCCAGGATTTGTGGTGTCTATGACGGGTTTCGCCATCAATGCAAATAAAGAAAATGATCTATTAAATTCTTGTAATGATGCGGTAAGTGGAAATATCTGTAGATGTACTGGTTATAAGTCTATTGAAAAAGCAGGCTTTGATATAGAGGCAAAATTACAAGAAAAGAATGATAATGATCAAATACAATGGTTAATTCAGAAAGGATTCATTCCTGATTATTTTGAAACAATTCCGGAGAAATTAGCCAGTTTACAACCAAAAACTCTTGCTAAAAGCGGCGTCAAGGTTGCTAATGGTACGGATTTATATGTTCACAATGCAGATGCTTTATCAGAACAAGATGTACATCTTTTAGTACATGAAGATACTTTAAAAGGAATTACTTTTTCTGAAGGTGTATGCACATTAGGTGTAAATACAACGGTGACAGATATTGCGGAAAATGAAAAGCTGCAAGAAGTGTTTCCAAAACTGAAACAGTTCTTAAAATTGGTGTCTTCAGAGCAGATTAGAAATATGGGAACTATAGGCGGAAACTTCGTAAATGCTTCTCCCATAGGAGACATGTCCATTTTCTTTTTAGCATTGAACTCTAAGCTAACGATCGCACATCAAAATAACACTGAAAGAGAGATTTCTTTTCAAGAGTTTCACCAAAATTATAAAACATACGATTTACGTGAAAATGAGATTTTAAAATCTATTTCGTTTTCAATACCGAATGATTATGAGTCTTTCAATTTTGAAAAAGTAAGTAAACGTACACATTTAGATATAGCCAGTGTGAATAGTGCTGGAAGAATTTCCGTAAATGATGGCATTATTACCGATGCTCATTTTTCCGTCGGAGGAGTTGCTGCTATTCCTAAATATTTGGTAAAAACCAAGACTTTCCTAATTGGAAAGAAAATCAACTTTGAAACAATACAAAACGCGGAAACCATTTTACAATCTGAAATAGCGCCTATTAGCGATGTTAGAGGAGCCTCAGTATATAAAAGATTATTAGCAAAGCAATTGTTCTTTGCGCATTTTATTGAGCTATTTCCAGAACATGTTCAACTTAAAAACTTGATTGCTTCATGAAAAATATAGATAGCTACACACATGTTCGAGGAGAATCTCTTTTTGTAGATGATCTTATAATCAGGCAAGATGCCTTGTTTGGATTATGTTTTGATTCTCCAAAAGCACATGGAAAAATCACACATGTTGATTATTCAAAGGCAGAAGCTTTAGAAGGTGTCGAGAGAATTTTCACTTATAAAGATGTTCGAGGAGAAAATCAGATTGGAGGCATTATTCCAGATGAGCCTTTATGGGCAGAAGATGAAGTCCATTTCTGGGGTCAGCCGATAGCATTTATTGTCGCTGAATCTGAAGCAATTGCTAAAAAAGCAAGAGCTTTAATAGAGATAGAAATCGAAGACCTGCCAGTAATCACTACTGCCAAACAAGCCAAAGAAAAAGGAAGCTTTATCAATGCCCCTCGTTCCTTTAATCTAGGAGATACATCTACATCATTTGCTGACTGCGATTATGTTTTTGAGGGTGAAACCTTTTCCAACGGGCAAGAACATTTGTATTTAGAAACTCAAGGTTGCTATGCAGTTCCTAAAGAAAACGGAAATATCAAAATTACTTCTTCTACTCAAGGACCGACACAAGTCCAAAAAACAGCTGCAAGAGTACTGGGAGTTCCCATGCATAAAATCGAAATAGACGTTATACGTCTTGGAGGTGGATTCGGAGGAAAAGAAGATCAAGCAACACCATGGGCCGTAATGGCAGCGGTTGCTGTACAACATTTGAATAGACCTGTAAAGTATATGTTAAACCGACATGATGATTTAAGAATGACTGGAAAAAGGCATCCTTACTCCTCTTTTTTTAAGATTGGTTTGACAAAAGATCTAAAAATAAAGGCTTTCGAAGCCGAGTTTTTGCAAAACTCAGGAGCAGCAGCTGACCTTTCTCCTGCTATTGCCGAACGTACCTTATTCCATGCTACCAACAGTTATTTTGTTCCAAATGTAAAAACTACCGTATACAGTTGTAAAACAAATTTACCACCGAATACAGCTTTTAGAGGTTTTGGTGGACCACAAGGTATGTTTGTCATAGAAAGTGCCATTGCCAAGGCAGCTAATGACATAGGTGTTAATAAGCGTCAAATTCAAGAAGCCAACCTACTCCAAGAGAATGATGAGTTTTCATACGGGCAAATTGCAAATGAAGTACAAGCGCAAAATTCTTGGCATACGGCCAAGGAAGAATTCGACCTAAAAAAGCTTGAAGAGGAAGTTTTGTCTTTTAATGAAAAAAACAACCACTACAAAAAAGGAATCTCTTTAATGCCCATTGCTTTTGGTATTTCATTTACCAATACTCCTATGAATCATGCCAGAGCATTGATTCATATTTATCAAGATGGCAGTGTGGGTGTGAGCACAGGAGCCGTAGAAATGGGACAAAGTGTGAACACCAAAATGCTTCAGGTGGCTCAAGATATTCTAGGAGTCTCTGACGATAGAATAAAACTGGAAACAACGAATACTACCAGGGTTGCGAATACATCTCCTTCTGCTGCTAGTTCTACCGCCGACCTAAATGGAAAAGCCGTAGAAATGGCTTGTAACTCACTTATAGATCGCTTATCAGTTGTGGCTGCTAATATGCTGTCCACAAACAAAACAACTATTTCTTTCAAAGAGAATATGATTTGGGTTGATGGAACAAGGTCGAATCTTGGTTGGAACCAATTGATTATGCAAGCCATGTTAGAAAGAGTATCACTTTCCGAAAATGCACATTACGCTACACCTATAATACATTTTGACAAAAGCAAAGAAAAAGGACACCCGTTTGCGTATCATGTATACGGAACAGCGATTACTACGGTTACTTTGGACTGTATTCGAGGGGTCTATGAAATAGACTCCGTTAAAATTGTCCATGACTTTGGAAAAAGTATGAACCTAGGTATTGACATTGGTCAAGTAGAAGGCGCATTGGCACAGGGAATAGGTTGGATGACATTAGAAGAAATCTCCTATAATGATGATGGGCGATTATTGTCAAATGCCTTATCTACTTATAAAGTACCAGATATTTTTTCTGCCGCTAAAACTATTGAAACTATTCCGTTGAAGACAGACGGAAATCAAATGGCTATATTAAAATCGAAAGCAGTAGGTGAACCACCTTTAATGTATGGTATTGGTGCCTATTTTGCCATTCAAGATGCTGTTAAAGCCTTTAATAAAAAGTATACATTAAAATTCCATGCCCCTTTTACTCCTGAAAAAGTATTAATGGGACTGTACGAAGAATAAAAATCTAAATAGCGTAATTATCGCAATACAATATACCAAACAAAACATTCTTAGAGGCGCTATTATTTATACTGCTGGTGATACCATTGCAGCGTTAATTTTAGATGAATTTTCTTTGTACCGTCTGTTTGGCATGATGATTATTGGAGCTACACTATATGCCTTAGAAATTCCAAATTACTTTGCATGGATCGACAAAAAAACAGCACAACTATCGGGTGTAAAGTTGACACTGACTAAAACAGCACTTGCTATTGCATACTTTAATCCTTTATGGATTTTTAGGCATCTATTATTTATTAAACTATTTTCAGGAAATTTTGATGAGATAAATACGGGTCTAATTGGAATAGCATTCCTGTCATTTTTGGTAAATATTCCCATATCATTCATAGCAAATTATGCTATCCAGAATAAAATAAAATTACATTGGCGTTTTCTAGCTAGTGCCACATTTTCGGCACTCATGGCCATTTATTATGCACTAAGCGAAACTATTTTCAAATGAAAATCTGGGAACATCTTTTACATAAATTAGAAGAAAACCGAAAAGTTTACCTACTAACGGTAATAGAAAATTTTGGCAGTTCTCCAGGCAGGAAAGGATTTAAAATGATCGTCGCCGATGATGATTTTATTTTTGGCTCTGTTGGCGGCGGTATAATGGAACACGCTCTTGTTGAAGAAGCTAAAGAGTTATTATCATCAGATAACCAACCCATTTTCTTAAAAAAACAAGTTCATAAAGGAAAGATCAAAGATGGGTCAGGAATGATTTGTTCTGGAGAACAAACTGTGGTATTTCATCCCTTAAATGAAACTCATATTCACGATATAAAAAGCATAATTCATTGTTTACAGTTTAATGAAAATGGTACGTTATTATTATCGAATAGCTCTTTTTCATTTTCCAACGAGTCAATGAAGATGCAATTTGAGTATCAGATTATAGCAATAAAAGATTGGTTCTTTAACGAACATTTGGATTTTAAAAATCGGCTGTATATAGTAGGCGGTGGTCATGTTAGTGTAGCTGTTTCTGATCTTTTTTCAAATTTAGGCTTTCATGTCACTGTTTTTGACAATCGTGAGAACCTTAATACCCTACAACGAAACAAGAGTGCTCATCAAAAACAAACGATTGACTACAACCACGTGAATGAGCATATTATAGAAGGGAATCATACGTACGTAACCATTATGACCAACACATATTTAGATGACAAGCTAGTGCTTAGCAAGATCTTAAGAAACCAATATAAATACATTGGTGTTCTAGGCAGTAAAGCAAAACTTAGCACCATGTGGGAGGTATTGCAAGGGGAAGGTTTTACAGAAACAGAATTAATGCATGTAGATGCACCAATTGGAATAGCAATAAAAAGTCAAACACCTGAAGAAATTGCTGTAAGTATTGCTGCAAAAATCATTCAACATAAAAATAAAGACGTCTAATATGAAAGTCAATATATTATTCACTTTTTTGGTTTCGGTCTCAATTATTGCTGGTGTTTTCTTTTTTGCACCGAACTTAGGTCCTTATTCGGTAATAGTTCTAACTCTTTTTGTATTGCTGGTGAGTTATCTCGAATATGGTAAAAAACTTTTTACTTCTTTGGGCTTTGATAAAAAGAACGTCAATATAAAAAACCTTCTAATATATGCGCCAATTACTGCGCTAGTCATACTACTCACCTATAGGTTTATATTGGTTCCTAGCGTAACTCATTTTACACAAACTCCAATTGACATTAGTGCCTTCGATGCGCTAAGAGGGAATCTGAGTAATTTGCTAGTCCTATTACCGTTTGTATGGATTTCAGCAGCTTTTGGGGAAGAAATTATTTTTAGAGGCTATCTAATGACTCGTTTTACCGTTGTTTTTGGTAAAGGGTCTATAGCTACTATATTTAATATACTGATCTTTGCTACTTTTTTCGGTTTGATTCACAGTTACCAAGGTATTACTGGACAAGTTCTAAGTGGTATAACAGGTGGAATCATAGCAACTATTTTTCACTTCAAAAAGCAAGATTTATGGTTTAGTATTGTTGTACACGGAATGATAGATACCCTTGCATTCATAGGAATTTACTACGGTATTTTTTAAACAAAAAAAAAGCTACCTTTTCGGTAGCTTAAATTTTATTTTATAAGTACAACTTATTTAAAAGTAGACGAAACATTCAATGCTACTTCAGACCATGTCTTGCTAACTCCATCCAATCCTTTATGCAGATCTTTACATGCAACATTTAAAGAATCAATTGAACTTTGTGCATTCCAATTTAAAACATCCATAGTGGCAGTCATTGAAAACTGCTTTCCTTCTAATGTATATTTAAAAGGTAATTTCTTACTCACACCATTCATAGTTAAATCTACATATCCAATAGAGTCATTTTCTAATGTAAATTTTCCCGATAATAGTTTTGTGTTATCCATAATACCAAAAAAGAACTTTCTAATTTTAAAATCTCTACTCGTATCTGACGTAAAAATACTACTTACTGGGATCGAGAATTCAGTATTATTGATAGCATCCTTAGCTGTATCTCCTTCTCCTCCTGAAATTATATTGACTTTTTCGAATTTTCCTTTTACACCAACCTTATCTGTAGTTTTATAGGCGGTCCACTCTATTTTGTTCTCAGCTTCAGACAGTACGAAAGCTGCAGTACTCTTCTTAATTTCTGTAGCTTCTTTAGACTTTTCTTTTTTTTCTGTTTTGCAACTAACAAAACATGTAGCAGAAATCACTACAACGAATACCATTATTAATTTTTTCATGATAATATTTCTTTAGCGAGTTTTATATATTCCTTTTTTGCGTCTTCTTGAGACATCCCGTTTAGTTGCATCCAAGCGTTAAATTTAAATGCATTTCTAACATCAGGCCCTGTATTTAAAGATAGCGTATCTCCATTAGTTCCTTGCTTATAATAAGCGTAAAATTTTAACATTAAATCTGGTGCGATACTTTCCTCCAATGCTGAGATTTTTTGAAAAGCTTCATCAAATTCTATGTTAATATCTTTTGCCATGATTATTTTTCCGCAATGACTTGCACGCCGCCTTTTACGGTATCTCCCAATGCTACATTAAGTTTTGTTCCTACAGGCAAATATACATCAACTCTTGACCCAAACTTGATAAATCCTGCATCTGTCCCTTGCACAACCTGTTCTCCTTCTTTTGCATAGTTTACAATCCTTTTAGCAAGTGCTCCGGCTATTTGACGATATAAAACCTCGCCGAAAGAAGTATTCTTAACTACAATGGTAGTTCGTTCATTATCTGTTGATGCTTTTGGATGCCAAGCAACTAGGTATTTTCCAGGATGGTATTTACTATACGTTACTTCTCCTCCCAATGCATATCGAGTGACGTGCACATTCAACGGTGACATAAAAATAGATACCTGTAATCTCCTGTCTTTGAAATACTCAGTTTCCTCCACTTCTTCTATTACAACCACCTTCCCATCAACAGGTGCTATAATATGTTGGTCATTAACTATAGTACTTCTTTTTGGGTTTCTGAAGAACTGTAAGATTAATACAAGAAAGACCAGCAAAACTACTTGAACTGATTTCAACAACCAGAAATTCCCAATATACTCTTCTGATAAAAATATCCCAGCTAGGACTAACACAAAAGTGAATAGAATAATCCTGTAACCTTCTTTATGAAAATGAAGCATGTAATTAAATTATAAAATGGATATACAAATATACAAATGGTGCGGCAAACAACAAGCTGTCTAATCTATCTAAAAGGCCTCCATGGCCAGGCATAATGTTTCCGCTATCTTTTATGCTAGCTTGTCTTTTAAACTTTGACTCTACTAAGTCTCCTATAGTTCCTATTACTGATATAATGATAGCAACAATAATCCAATCCGTGATAGTCAATAATTCAGAATAAAAACCAATAACGACAGCTGTAGCTACGGAAAAAACCAATCCGCCAATAAAACCTTCAATAGTTTTTTTAGGAGAAACACTTTCGAACAACTTTCTTTTACCAAAGTTCTTTCCTATTAGGAAAGCAAAACTATCATTTGCCCAGATCAGTAATAACACATACACTAAAATGTACGGTTGGTATACTTCATCTATAAAAGGAATCAAAATGATAAAACTCAGTGAGAAAGCAAGATATCGTATAGATACATCCATTTTTTGCAAAAAGTTCCGTGGGTACGTATTCTTTTTAGCATACAAATATCCAATCATTTGTATAGATGCTAACAAGGTTAAAACCAACAATACAAGTACAGCATTGCCTTTAAAGGCATCTACATAAAAAAGGCTTATAATACTCAGAAAAACTAAGTAAGGAAGGACATTCTTAAGTTGGATTAATTTTCCAAATTCGTAAATACAGAAGGCTCCAAAAATACTGACCAAAAGAATAAACGATTCTTTAGAGTATAAGATAGACGTAATAAAAATGGCGGCATAAATAATGCCTGAAGTACTCCTTGTTAAAAGGTTTCGCATTCTATAAATCTTCTAAAAGTAGCAAATATAAGTTTTTTGTATTACTGTTACCATAGTTTAAAAAATTATCCTCTTCTGGGTTGATTTGGTAATTTTTAACAGCACTTATATTTGTTGGAATATTCTCTTTAAAATTTGCTTTAATGCCTGTTAGCCCTTGACCTGTGTTCTTTACTATTTGACTAGTTCGAGCGTATACAATAAAATCCTTCGTCAAAGATGCTAACTTTTTACTACCGAGTTGGTTGGATGAAAATAAGACATCTCCACAATCAGAAATTAAGTGCTCGCAATTGGTAAAAAAAGGTGTTGCATTATTAAATTCAGAGCTCACTTCTATGCTTGCATGATCTACTAAATTGCTGATATCTGTATTTAAGCAAGTAATTTTATTCCAATTATTCTCTACTAAAACATTGTTTAAATTATTCTTCAACTCATTTGTAGAGATACAGTATAGGAACTTCCCTCCTTTTTGAATAAAACTATGCACAAAAGCATCATCAAGAGACAAGTTCACTTCTTGCTCTTTGATCTCTTCATCTTTAGATGATGCCAGGTTAAATAATTTCTTAAAGAAACTCATGACTAACTAAACTTTTCTATTCCTCTTTTATTTCCTCTTCCTTTGTTTCTTTTTCTTCTTCTTTAATTTCCTTTTTTTCAAACGGTCTCTGGCCAAATATCTTTTCTAGATCATCTTTAAAGATAACCTCTTTTTCCAAAAGTAGTTCAGCTAATGTAGTTAGTTTTTCTTTATGAACTTCTAAAATTTGAATGGCTCTCTGATATTGAGCTTCAATCATTTTAGAGATTTCTTTGTCTATCGTTTTTGCAGTTTCTTCACTGTACGGTTTTACAAAAGCATCATTTCCAGAAGAATCATAATACGTAATGTTCCCAACCTCATCATTCAATCCATACACCGTAACCATTGCTCTTGCCTGCTTTGTTACTTTTTCAAGATCACTCAAAGCGCCAGTAGATATTTTATTGAAAACAATCTTTTCTGCCGCTCTACCTCCTAAAGTAGCGCACATCTCATCGAGCATTTGTTCTGTCTGAACAATCAGACGTTCTGCTGGTAAATACCAAGCTGCTCCTAATGATTGCCCTCTAGGTACAATTGTTACTTTTACTAAAGGTGCTGCATGCTCCAACATCCAACTCACTGTAGCATGTCCCGCTTCATGGAATGCAATTGTTTTCTTTTCCTTTGGAGTTATTACTTTATTCTTCTTTTCTAAACCACCTACAATTCTATCTACCGCGTCTAAAAAGTCTTGATGATGTATCGCCTTTTTATTCTTTCTAGCAGCAATTAAAGCAGCCTCGTTACACATATTGGCGATATCAGCCCCAGAGAAACCAGGAGTTTGTTGTGCTAAAAATTCAACGTTTACATCCTTCGCTAATTTTAATGGTTTGATATGCACCTCGAAGATTTGCTTTCTTTCTTTAATATCCGGTAGGTCCACATAAATCTGACGATCGAAACGACCCGCTCTCATTAATGCTTTATCTAAAACATCTGCTCTATTTGTCGCGGCTAACACGATCACATTTGTATCAGTTCCAAAACCATCCATCTCGGTAAGTAACTGATTCAGCGTATTCTCTCTTTCATCGTTACCTCCTGTCATGCTATTCTTTCCTCTAGCTCTACCAATAGCGTCAATTTCATCAATAAAAATAATTGAAGGAGATTTTTGTTGTGCTTGTTTAAAAAGGTCTCTCACCCTAGAAGCACCAACTCCCACGAACATCTCAACAAAATCAGACCCAGATAAAGAGAAGAAAGGTACACCTGCTTCACCTGCAACTGCCTTCGCCAACAATGTTTTACCTGTTCCTGGAGGTCCTACTAATAATGCTCCCTTAGGAATTTTTCCTCCTAAAGAGGTATATTTTTCTGGGCTCTTTAAGAAATCTACTATTTCTTGAACTTCTTCTTTAGCCCCTTCTAAACCAGCTACATCTAAGAAAGATGTCTTTACCTTGGTATCGTTGTCAAACAACTTTGCTTTGGATTTCCCAATATTGAATATTTGACCGCCGCCACCGCCGCCGCCGCCGGAACCTGACATTCTTCGCATAAAGAATAGCCAAATAGCAATTAATAAGATAAATGGTAAGAATGTAAAAATTTGATCAAAAATACTCGTTCTTGGTTCATACGCCACTTCTACGTTAATCCCTTTATCTTTTTCGGATGTGCTAATCTGATTTTCAAAGTTCTGTAGATCTCCAAAATTATACTGAAACAACGGAGATCCTTTTCTATAGAATGTTCCATTTACTTGCTTCTTATAACGTTCTTTGGATTTAGATTCTTCCTTAATATAGACTTCGGCAAAAGTTCTGTTAACAATAAGAATTTTTTGAACATCATTATCGTTTAAGATCTCGAAGAACTCATTCTTTCCAATCTTTTTAACACTTAAAGCGCCATCGTTAAGAAAGTTAAAGCCAATAAACAGCAAGAAAATTGCTCCATACACCCAGTACATATTAAACTTGAACTTAGGCGCATTTGGCTTTGTATTTTTATTTTTATCACTCATATTTTCTTCAAAATTAATTTAGACAGGGTTGATTTCTGTAATTTTTGCATCACCCCATAAGCTCTCTATATCATAAAACTCTCTCACATGCTTTTGAAAAACATGCACCACAACATTCACATAATCCATTAAAACCCATTCGGAGTTATTCTGGCCTTCTATATGCCAAGGTTTGTCTTTTAATTCTTTGCTCACTACTTTTTGCACAGAACCCGATATAGCATTTACTTGTGTATTTGAATTTCCAGAACAGATTACGAAATAATCGCAAACTGTATTCTCTATTTCTCGTAAGTCTAATAATTGGATGTTTTCTCCCTTTACATCGTCAATTCCCTTGATTATTACAGATATTAGATCATCTGCACTTACCTGTTTTTTTGTCATTAAAAATCCTTAAAATTTAAGCAAAGTTATTACTTTTTTGCGACTATTTTTGTGTAATATTGAACTTGTTTACGCTTTATTCAACAATTGAAAATAATCAAACTTAATGCCATTGACTCCACTAATTCTTTTTTAAAAGAATTAGAGCGTAAAAATGACCAAGAAAACTATACCACGGTAGTTACTGACATGCAAACAAAAGGCAGGGGTCAAATGCATACAGAGTGGGCATCAATACCTTATAAAAACCTAACATTCAGTACTTTAATAAATTTAAGGAAACTAAAAACCTCACGTAGCGCATATCTTAGTTTTGCTATTTCGCTAGCTATTGTTGACACGCTGCGAAAGCACGACATACCGGATGTGAAAATCAAATGGCCAAACGACATTCTGTCAGGAAATCAAAAGATTTGTGGTGTTCTTATAGAAAGTACCATTTCAAAAGATCAAATTATAAACTCAATTGCAGGCATTGGTTTAAATGTAAATCAGAAACATTTTGATCATAAACTTCATGCAACTTCCATGGTTCACTTTTTAAAGAAGAAAACAAATTTAGATACTCTTTTACAGCAAACTGTGGAAAACATAAAAAGCTATATTCAATATATTGAGCTCGAAAACTTTAGCGAATTAAAGGCTTTGTATCTGCAAAATCTATATAAAATAAACCTTCCTACTGCCTTTAGGGACAAAAACGAACATGTCTTTATGGGTATTATAAAAGATGTAACGGATCAAGGGAGTTTAGTCCTTGAATTAGAGGATGAATCTTTAAAAGAGTTTGATCTCAAAGAAATCTCTTTAGCTAGAGCTTAGCAATATTCTCGGTAAGCGTATCAATAAAATTAGTCAATGGTTTTTTCACCATCATTGCCATCATCGGATTAAAATCGCCTTTAAAGATTAATTGCACATTACTCTGATCATCTGCTATTTTATCAATCTTTGAAGATAGCGTAAATGGCAACTTACTACTTGCAGCACCTAAAGTAACATCTGAAAACTTAGTTGTTTCTTTTAAGACCAATCTAATTTCAGGCATTCCTTTTAAAGCGAATAAAAAGGAGTCTCCATCTACTTCAAATTTCTGTGTACTTTCTGGCATCAACTGTTCAAAATTTCCAACTTGTGTGAAAAATGAAAATAACGCTTCATCTGATTTATTTACGTTTACCGTATTTCCTTTAATCTCCATAATTTTTTATTGTTTCCATTCGCCTGGATTCTTTCTCCAGTCTTGTAACGTATTTAATTCTTCTTCAGTGATATATTGTGTATCTGAAGCTTGTTGCAATAAATGGGTATAGCTACTTAATGTAGTTAACGTTATATTTCCTTTCTCAAAATTCTCTTTTGCAACATCAAATTCATATGAGAAGATAGCTACCATCCCTTTTACAACAGCTCCCGCTTCTTTTAGTGCTTCTACCGCATTCAAACTGCTCTTTCCTGTGCTAATTAAATCTTCTATAACCACAACATTTTGTCCTGGCTCTAAATGCCCTTCTATTTGATTCTTTCTTCCATGTTTCTTCGGCTCTGGTCTTACATATATAAATGGTACTCCCAACTCTTGAGCTATCAATACACCAATAGCAATAGCTCCAGTAGCAACACCTGCTATCACATCTGGTTTGCCATAATTTTGCTCAACGATCTTGCTCATTTCTTCTTTCAAAAATAATCGAACAGGCGGGTACGAAAGTGTTACTCTGTTATCACAATAAATGGGCGATTTCCAACCAGAAGCCCAATTAAATGGCTCATTTGGACTTAATTTTATTGCCTTTATTTGAAGCAATAATTCAGCGGTTTTTTTTGCAGTATCTTTGTCTAAATTCATATACGGCAAATGTATAAAGTTTTTATAAATGATAAACCTATTATTTTAACTGATTCATTGCAAAACCAAAATGAACTCCCCTTTTTCATTTATAAAGATGTTGTTTTAGATGAAGTCATTCATAAACTAGAGGTCAACCTTTTGAAAGGTGCTTACCTGTACGCATTGGATATTGAAAAAAGTTGGAAGGATTTCAGAACACACTTTAAAGTGGTTGTTGCTGGAGGAGGATTGGTACTAAATGCTAAAAAGGAAGTTTTGTTTATTTTCAGAGGAGGTAAATGGGATCTACCAAAAGGGAGAATAGAAAAAGGTGAGTCTATTGAAGAAACAGCCGTACGCGAAGTTGAGGAGGAATGCGGAATATCTAATCTTGAACTCGATCAATTTCTTTTAAAAACACATCATGTTTTTTACCAAGGCAAAGTGCGAAAGCTAAAGGAAACCTATTGGTACCTCATGCACAGTACTAAAGAGCAACAATTAACTCCCCAAGAAGAAGAAGGTATAACCATAGCAGAATTCAGAGGAAAAGCCAAAATAGCAGCTGCTCTAGAGAACTCATATGCTAATATTCAATTGGTTATTGACCATTTAGAGGATTAAGATATAATGCGATCTTCATTTACATGTCAATTAAACATGTATCTTTGCCGACTTTTAGAAAGACCATCAAATTATGAATGCATTTATTAGAAAAAGAGTACAAAACGTACGAAATGATGTATTATCAGGAATAACTGTAGCACTAGCATTGGTACCGGAAGCGGTGGCTTTTGCCTTTGTTGCTGGTGTGGATCCGTTAGTGGGGCTATATGCTGCATTCATGATCGGTTTGATTACTTCTATTTTTGGTGGGAGACCCGGAATGATCTCAGGAGCAACAGGAGCATTAGCGGTTGTGATGGTGAGTTTGGTTAGTGAAGGAAATGCGATGGGCGCTGAAGGTGAAAATCTAGGATTATATTACCTCTTCTTAACGGTAATATTAATGGGAATCATCCAAATGTTAGCCGGAATTTTAAAGCTTGGTAAATTTGTACGATTGATTCCACACCCTGTAATGATGGGATTTGTTAATGGATTAGCGATTGTTATTTTCTTATCACAATTAGGAATGTTTAAAACCAATGTCGGTGGCGAAAAAATATGGCTAGAAGGAATAAATTTATGGATGATGATTGGATTGGTAGGACTGACCATGTTAATCATGTGGGGGCTACCTAAAATAAAAGCAACTAAAAAATTACCTGAGGCATTGATTGGGATTCTCGTTGTTTCTGGAATCGTCATTTTCTCTAATCTAGATGTTGCTACCGTCGGTTCATTTATTAAAGATGGTGGTGGAGAAGGTTTAAAAGGAGGTTTTCCGGTACCCGTTATGGAGACTTTTTCAAACATTCCCATCAATTTTGAGACCTTTAAATTTATATTTCCTTATGCGTTGATCTTAGCAGCAATTGGCCTGATCGAGTCGTTAATGACCTTAAACTTAATTGATGATTTAACGGAAACCAGAGGGAATTCCAATAGAGAATGTATGGCCCAAGGGGGTGCAAACATCGTTACTGGTTTATTTGGCGGAATGGGTGGTTGTGCCATGATTGGACAATCTATTATCAACATCAAAGGTGGTGGTAGAGGAAGACTTTCAGGAATTACGGCAGCTGTCATGTTATTGATGTTTATCTTATTTGCTTCATCTTATATTGAACAAGTACCTATTGCAGCTTTGGTCGGTGTTATGTTTATGGTAGTTATTGGAACCTTTGCATGGTCCAGTTTTAGAATCATAAATAAGATTCCAATAGCAGATTTAATCGTATTAATCTTAGTCTCTGCTTTAACAGTCATTTTTGATTTAGCAATTGCAGTTATTGCAGGTGTTATTGTAAGTGCCTTAGTATTCTCTTGGGAGAATGCAAAACGTATTCGTGCTAGAAAAAGAGTCAAGGAAGATGGTACGAAAGTATACGAAATTTGGGGGCCTTTGTTCTTTGGAAGTATTTCTGCTTTTAATGAAAAATTTGACGTAAAAAATGACCCAGAGAAAGTTGAGATCGACTTTGTAGAATCTCGCGTTTCTGACCATTCAGCGCTAGAAGCCATTTTTAGTCTGGTCGAAAAGTATGAGGCTGCTGGTAAAAAAATTACTTTAAAACATTTAAGTGAAGATTGTAAAGTACTACTATATAAGGCTAGCCCTAAATTTCATCAAGTAATTGAGGAAGACATTGATGACCCTCGTTATCATTTGGCGGCCAATCCAGAGAAGTTTCCCAACTCGCTAAGTGAGTATAAATTCTAAATTCATTTAGGTCGAATAGGTAAATTTAGCTTTGCGGGATCCTTTATATACTGTAGCAAACTGGATCGAACGGAACAAATAAAACTTTAAACTACCCATAATCAGATAGTTAATTATACAAAACCAATCATACCTCTTCTTGTTTCACTTTTATCGCCCTATAGTTCCCTTTTTTTTGTTGACTATAAAAGAATTTTGTACCTAACAGGTAAACAATTTAAAACCTGTGTGTTATTTAAAACGTGATGATACACTAATTCTACTAACCTTAAAATTTTTATTATGCCAACATTTATAGGAGAAATTATTGCCTTTGGAGGAAACTTTGTGCCACGTGGGTGGTTTGCATGTGACGGTTCTTTGCTGCCTGTTTCACAGCATATGGATCTGTATTCAATACTTAGAAATACCTACGGAGGAACACCAGATCATACATTTAACCTACCAGACTTAAGAGGTAGAGTACCTGTTGGGATTGGCACAATGCCAGGAGGAAGCATGTATGGTTTAGGACAAAAAGGAGGAACTGAAGTAAATATCCTAAACGTAAATCAATTACCTGCGCATAATCATCTAGCTACCCAAACATCGGGATCGATTCGTGGATCGGTTAGTGCAAGAATCAATGTAAACAATACGTCGAACGATTCTGGAGAAGAGCCTAATGGAGCGTATTTAGGGAAAAATGACGGTGGAGCCTTGTATGCCAGTTCATCAGATGGTTCAGCGTTAGCTGCTGATTCAATTAGTGTGGATAGCAGTGGACTTCAAATCAATCAAGGCGCTATAGACATAGGTTTGACAGGTAGCGGTCAGACCATTGAAAATAGACAGCCATTTACTGCAATTATGTGGATCATTAACTGGGATGGGATTTACCCGTCTAGAAGTTAAGATTTTTGAATACATTTTATCACTTCATTTACAAAAGTAAATGGAGTGGTACATTTAATTGATCTTTCTTAGCACAACAAATCTATCGGTCAGTACCTCTATTCCAAATCCTTTTTTAGCAGCAATATATTCGATAGTCTCCTTTCTGTATATAAAAACATGTGTAGGATCCTTTCTATAGAACCATGTATTGAAATCTATCTGATCATTATATAACAACGTCATAATAAGTAATGCCCCGTTATTATTTAATAAGGATATGAGTTTGTCAATTTCTTTTTTTGGGGTATAGAAATGTTCAAACACCTCACAACTTACAATATAATCGTAGCTATCATTCAATACATTTCTATCAGGAGCAAAGAATGGATCGTATTGCACAATACTATACCCTTTTTTTGTCAGTACACTAGAAATCACAGGACCTGTGCCGCTACCAAAATCTAATCCTTTATGCTCTGGTGAAAACCTATCAAGTACATAATTGGTGATGGGTGATGTAAAATTCTGATACCTACTATCATTTACATCATTGTTATGTGTTTCATATCTCGCTTTTTCTTCATCAGCAGCAAGATAATATGCTTCATCTTTTACAATTGCCTTACAAGTATCACAATCATAATAATACGCATCCTTTTTATGAATAAGTTCAGAACTGCAGAGAGTACAAATCATTTTTAAACCATCTTTTACTGAACTTACACCATCCCATGATCGGATAATGGTAATGTTCGAATTCGTTTTCCAGAAGCCGCAAAAATAGCATTACAAATTGCAGGGGCTATTGGTGGAACACCAGGCTCTCCTACTCCAGTTGGTTTTTCATCATTATCAAGAATACGAACCTCCATTTTTGGGGTATCCTTCATTCTAGCCATTTGATAATCGAAGAAATTGTGCTGTTCAATAGCACCTTCTTTCGCAGTAATTTTTCCAAACAGAGCAATCGACATTCCAAATACTGCCGCTCCCTCCATCTGATTTAATACCGAGTCTTTATTGACATATAATCCACAATCCAATGCAGAATATAGATTATGAATCTTTAGTTTATTATTAATTACGGATACTTCTACTATGGTAGCAACATAACTATAAAAGCTATAATGAAAAGCTACTCCCATCCCATGCCCTTTTGGTAGTTGTTTTCCCCAACCGGACATCTCTTTTACTTCTTTGATAACATTCTTCAATCTTGCCGAGTTAAACGGGTGCGGACTTCTTCCTTCTCGAATTCGATCTTTTCCAATTAGATCTAGCTTAAATTGCACCGGGTCCTTTCCCGCAGCTATGGCTAACTCATCCGCAAAAGAATTCACCGCAAAACTGTGATGAATATTACACACGGAACGCATCCATCCGATACGCACATGAGCTTCCGCTTTTGCATTTTCTAATTGTACATTGGGAATTTCGTACGGATTGTTATTGAACCCTTGTGCCAATTCAAATCCTGAAGCATAATCAGATAATGGTTTAAATGTAGATACAATAGAAGGAAATGCGGTTCTATGTAGCCATCCCGAAACCTTTCCGTTCTTATCAATTGAACCCTTTAGATATTGGGCACTCATTGCATGATAGTAACTATGTTGTACATCATCCTCACGAGACCATACTAATTGCACAGGTGCATTTATTTTTTGTGATAATAGTGCAGCTTCTACAATAAAATCAGGCTTCGATTTTCTACCAAAACCTCCTCCTAGAAAGGTCACATTGATGGTCACATTTTCTTTATCAAATCCTAAATTATTAGCAACCTCAGCTCTGGCCGTTTGAGGATCCTGCGTTGGTGCCCATATTTCACATTTTCCATCTTTTACATTGGCTGTGGCATTAGGCACCTCCATGGGTGTATGCACTAAATGCGGAATAAAATAGGTAGCATCAATTACAGTATCTGCTCCTTTAAAAGCCTTACGAACATTTCCCGAAGAACCTGGGGTCACCTTGGCAGGTCGCTGTACACGACCTATTATTTTTTCTTTAAATTTTTCAGTATCGTAAGAACCATTAGATCCCATATCCCAATCAATCCTCAAATTGTTTTTACCTTGAAACGCAGACCATGTATTGGATGCAATTACTGCCACTCCTCCTAACACACCAAAAGCACCACTTCCTTTCTCCAAAGAAAGTACTTTCTCAACTCCTTTAATACCTAACGCATCTTTATCATCAAAACTGTTTACGGTTCCAAATGTAGCTGGACAGCGAGCAATGGCAGCAAACTTCATATTTGGCAATCGGACATCAATCCCATAGGTTGCCGTTCCATGTGTAAAGGCATCTATATCAAAACTTTCAAGCCCTTTTCCAATATATTTAAAGTCCTTCTTATCTTTCAGTTTTATGTTGTCTGCATTAACCGCTATATCCTTAGCAAGGCCAACCAAATCTCCGTAAAAGATCTTCTCGTTGGTCAATGTATTAATCACAAAATGATTATCAGCTTTACAATCGGTTGTTGCGACCTTCCATTTCTTAGCAGCTGCAGAAACCAACATTTCTTTGGCCATAGCTCCCATTTTTCGCATAGGTTCTAGCATGGTTCTAATACTTCTTGAACCATCTGTATTTTGATCGCCAAATTTAGCATCGCCTGTAGCTTGTTTGATAGTAACGTATTTCCAATCTGCCTCTAGCTCATCTGCAATTGCAGAAGCCATGGATGTACGGATTCCCTGCCCCATTTCTGAGCGAGTGACCACGATGGTTAAAGAACCATCCTTTTGAAGCTGCACAAAAAGGTTCGGCACAAAAGAAACACCATCTTCTAATCCGTTCACAATGGTTCCTTCAGAAAAATTACATCCTAACAAGATACCTCCAGAGGCTAACCCAAATATTTTTACAAAATTTCGTCTACTTACATTCATATTCTTTCCCATTAGACTTGTTTTCTTAGTTCTACTGCTTCGTGAATCGCCTTCTTAATACGAACGTAGGTTCCACATCTGCATATATTGCCGCTCATGGCAGTATCAATATCTTCATCGGTTGGAGTTTCTTTTGCATCTAATAATGCTGTAGCTGCTATAATTTGTCCTGATTGGCAATAACCGCATTGCGGTACATTTAAACCTTTCCAAGCTTGCCGCACAAATACCATATTAGGTGTTGTATTTTCTATCGTGGTGATTTCTTTTCCTATTGCTGTTGTAACTGGCGTGCTACATGATTTTACCAAGACCCCATCTACCATCACAGAGCAAGCGCCACATTGTGCTACTCCACAACCAAATTTCGTCCCCGTTAATCCTGCTAAATCTCGTATTGCCCATAATAAAGGCATATCATCGGGAGCATCTACTGTATAAGATGTCCCATTTATTGAAAGTGTTTGCATATAAGATTAGATTGAATGTACAATTTACTAAAAATTTGTACGTAAAAATTAAAATATTATCGATTCAAATAGACCCAACCTGTAATGGGTTTATTGACCGCATCATTTAACTCAAGCGTATAGAAATACGTTCCTTCCGGGAGCTTCTTGTTTGTATTCAAATGCATTCCATTCCAATTGGGTGTACTGTTATTGCCTTTATAGATTATAGATCCATATCGATTATATATCCGTAATTGATAATTTGTGTACACATTTTTCAGTCCATCTATAACAAATTCTTCATTAGCTCCATCTCCATTGGGAGAAAAAAGATTAAACACGGTTGGTGGGCAGTTTTCTATTTGTAATTCTAATGTGTTTATACTAAAACAACCCGTAGTACTATTCTCTGTTTTAATATAGATTGTCTGAGGTCTGCTGATATTGTTGTATGTAAATGAAGGGTCAATTTCATTACTATCGCTTTGTAAATCGTTTTCTGACGGGTACCATGTAAAAACAACATCAAGTGGGTATTGTTGACGAAGTAAATCAGCAGTTTGAGTAAGGTCAAAGTCACCCATATCAAAACCTTTGTTACATGCAGTTATGCCGTCTAACTGAATGATATTCGGTGCCGATGGATAGTTTATTAACTCGGTATCTGAATTATTATCCTCATCAGATTCTAAGATTAAATCTTGTTCATCTACAACTATACGAATGTCAAAATCTGGTAATACATTTTCAGGAATGTTTAACGTAATCACGCCACTTTCTGATCCTCCGATAGGAATGTCATTTTGTGTTACTAATAATTGAGTGAGCACATTATTAATATATACAGAAATTTCTGCACCAGCGAGAAGATCGTCTGTGCTATTTTGGTTGTGAATCGTGAAATCTACATCTACAATTCGCTCATTACAATTGGTAATGAGGACATTATCAATGGTTACTGTAGCATCTGGCAACTGACTATTAAGCTTGGTTACGATTGTGTTAACCATCACAAAGTCTTGTCCAGACGTGAGACTTACTGTAGCGGAGTTATCTCCAATCGCTATATTATTTTGAATATTGTAAAAATCGATATCCATATTGAAAACGCCACTTTGATTGGTAAAACTATTGGTACCATTAAAAGCATTGGTCGCAGGGTTTAACGGTGGATTAGAGATTAAATTCCCATTGACTCGTAAAGATTCATTCACGCTTAAACCTGCATCTCCCTCCCAAGCGATAAAACCAATCTTGGCATCGTCATTATCAATTACATTAAGGTTGTCTAATTGTATGGTTAAGGCTGTTGGGACATGCTGTAATCCATCATATATATTTACTTGATTCAAAGGCAATGTATCATCTTTATAAACGACCACAATAGCCCATCCTCCAAAGTTTGTTCCATTAGGGCAGTAGGTCGGAATTACAGCTGTCAAATCTAACTCCGATAGTGTGTAAGTTGTATTACCTTCTGCTTTTATTTGATCTGTCACCTCCGCAAAAGCGGAAAAGAACTCTAAGTTTTGAGGTTGCAATGTATCTCTAAATATACGAGTTGAATTGACAATGCTATCGTTTAACTTCACCTGAAAATCTCCAGCTCCCGATCCTGCCCAATATAAATAAGCAGCTCGAATAGTATCTGTTGGTTGCAATGTTAAAATGGCGCTAGATTCGGTATTGATTGCACACGGTGAGAAAAATCCATTTTCTGCAAGATTCAATGTATTACCGATCATGGTAAAATCGATACGGCCTCCAAATTGTTTGAACAATTGTACATCCTGAGCATTTGTTTCTAAAAAACAAAAGAACGTTAGTATGAACAAAAAGATTCTCATTGCGATTTGATTAGCTCACAACTAATGTACTTTAAAAATAGGTAACATCAAATGAGCTTTTTCATAATGCGGACTTTTGGTATAAATAAAATACAATTGCGCTCTTGGATTCTTGGCAAAATCAACATCCGACTTCATTTTTTCATCAAGTTCTTTTTGAATATCGGGATTGTCTTTTAAAAATTGTGCTGCAATATCTTCAAATACATACCCAGAATAACCTTCTTTTTGCTGTAATACGGTATCGAAAAAGTTCCAGTTAAAAAAGGAATCGGTTGCTTCAGCTTCTAATGTTTCCAATAAGTATCGAACTCCTTCTTGATTTGTAGGAATATTAAGGTCTCCTTTTTTGAACATTACTTTTTTAGAAACACTCTTTACCTTGGTATTGTAATGCAAATAATGTCCTTCATATGCTGAAGTTCTTGTTTTATAGTCATCAATGTATTGCACCTCTACTTCTAACACAGTGTCTTTATCGAATGATACAAATTCAATCTGATTGTTTTCTAATCGGCTTACAATATCATGCCAGCCTTGTTTTAAAATATATGCCTGTGGAATCTTGACCTCTTTAGTCACCACAAAATTATTGTAGTAATTAACAGGTTTAACAAACGGTTTTGATCTATCATAAAACAAACGTTTCCCATTAGTAACCTTGCTATCTATGTAGGTACCCTCATAGCCTTTGAACTGCAATATAGTTGCGTTCTCTCTATCTACTTTATACGTAATTGGGTATGTTTTATTGGATAATAATTCTTGCGTTGCCTTACTTCTAATATCTTTAATCTCTGCTGATTTTTCTTCCGTAAAATCGAGCATCGACAACATCAATTCATAGGTTTGCTCTACTCTTGTTTTATAGGGTTTCAACATATGTGTCTCTACCATCATTCCTAGTGTATTAAACAATGTAGTATATCCTGTTGAATATCTTGGTGAATCAAAGAATTGAGAGAATCCTGCTTCCGGAGTGCTTCCCCAAACATTTACATACGGAGTAATTAGAATCCCTTTTTTAGTTAACGAAGCTTCTAAAGCCGGTCTCATTTCAGTTTCTAAGAAACTCCCTAAGCTGCCTCCTAACTTATTATGCTGCGTGAACAAATGTGTTATTGCGTATTGATAATCCGCTCCATTACTTACATGATTATCAATAAAAACATCTGGATTTACCGTATGAAAAACCTGTGCAAAGGCAGCCGCATTTTTTGTGTCTTGCTTGATAAAATCTCTGTTCAGATCAAAGTTTCTCGCATTTCCTCGAAATCCATATTCTTTAGGTCCATTTTGATTCGCCCGTGTATGTGAATTTCTATTTAAAGCTCCTCCTATGTTATATACTGGAATAACTGCGATTAGCGTATTCTCATATTTCTTTTGTAATGAGTCATTTTGAACAATATCTCTCAATAATAGCATTGAGGCATCAATCCCATCCGACTCTCCTGGATGTATCCCATTATTTACTAATAACTTATTCTTTGTGGTATTCTTAAAGTCGTCTAAAGTGGTCTTTCCATCTGCATTGAAAACAACCAAATGTAACGGTTCTCCGGAATCTGTTTTATTCATTTCAAACAAAGAAATCTGAGAATATGTCTTTGAGAGGTCTTTATAATAGGAGATCACATCTTTATATTCCGGAGTCTCTGTTCCTTTGGAGGTCTCAAATTGTGTAGTAAAATCGGTTCGTTTACTTTCTTCACCCGATTGGCAAGAATATAGTAGAATGGCAAATAATACAATTATAGTTTTTCTCATTGAATATCATTGAAAAGATTTCTCGACTGCGCTCGAAATGACATCAAGCTCATAAAATATTTTTAAAAATTAATTGGGTTTGATACGGAGTTAGGTACTAACGTAGAAGCATCTCCTCCATTTCGCATAATATCCCTTACAATAGAAGAACTGATAAAGGAAGTTTCGGCACTGGTTAATAAGAATACTGTCTCTATTCCAGATAATTTCCTATTCGTTTGCGCGATCGCCTTTTCAAATTCAAAATCGGCTGGGTTCCTCAAACCTCTTACAATAAATTGTGCATCAATAGACTTGCAATAATCGACTGTAAGCCCTTGATAGGTTTGCACAGAGATCTTATCTTCTGCAAAAAAAGCATTCTGAATAAATTTCATACGCTCTTCTACCGAGAACATATAATTCTTCTTTGCATTGATTCCAATGGCTATTACAATCTCATCAAACAATGGAATGGCTCTTTTTATGATGTCTATATGTCCTAAGGTAATAGGGTCAAACGAACCAGGAAAGACTGCTTTTTTCATACGAATTAGTTTAGTGCCATTTCTATGGCATTATCAAATAACTCAGTCAAGCTGATTCCAGCTTCTTGAGCTTGTTGTGGTAAAATACTTTCTTCCGTTAATCCCGGAACGGTATTCATTTCTAAAAAATGAGGAACATCGTTTACCAAAATATATTCAGACCTAGTAAATCCACTCATATTTAATACTTCATACACTTTTCTAGCAATCGCTTCTACTTTTACTTTTATCGATTCCGATATTCTTGCAGGGGTTATCTCTTGCGATTTTCCTTCGTATTTAGCGGCATAATCAAAAAAGTCGTTTTCAGAAACAATTTCCGTAATAGGCAGAACCTTGATGCTTCCTTTGTACGAAATTACACCAACTGAAACTTCTGTACCATCTAAAAAGGATTCAATTAAAATTTCAGAATCTTCTTTATATGCTTTTTTGATTGCACGAAGTAAATCAATCTCTTTATACACCTTAGAGATACCGAAACTAGAGCCAGCGTTATTTGGTTTTACAAAACAAGGTAAACCTACTTTATCTATGATGTTACTTGTATCAATATCATCTCCTTTATTCAAATAGTAAGACACTGCCGCGGGAATATCATATTCTTTCACCACACTTAAACAATCTCTTTTATTAAATGTCAATGCCATCTGATAGAAAGGTGCCGAAGTATGCTTAATACCTAATAGGTCAAAATAAGCTAATATGACTCCATTTTCTCCTGGATTACCATGTATTGCATTAAATACACAGTCAAATACGATTTTCTCTCCTTCAATATGCACTGAAAAATCGTTCTTATCTATAGAGAATCTCTCTCCATTAACATCTACATACCAACCCTCCTTCAATATCAATACCTTAAAAGGATTATACTTTTTTTCGTCTAAATGATTATACACCACAGTCCCGCTTTTGATAGAGATATCAACTTCTGAAGAGTGGCCGCCCATGACGATGGCAATATTCTTTTTGCTCATAAAAAAAAGAGATTTATACAAACTTAGTCAAAAAAACGTTGTGAATTTATAAAGAATCAAAAATTAGGTATCTCCTAATTTTACAGTACATTTGTTTCATCCTTAAAAGATAAAAATGGAGTTTTTAAAATTTTTAAAAAGTAAAGCTTTTTTTAAGCAAGTAGCCATTGCTGTTGGAGGTCTTTTGATATTCATTTTTTCATTGCAATGGTGGTTAGGCCATACCACAAATCACGATCAGAAAATTCAAGTTCCAGACCTAAACCGTTTATCATTTACAAAAGCAGTCGATACATTAAAATCCATGAATTTGGACTACATCGTACAAGACTCCGCTAGATATAATCCAAGCTATCCAAATAAATCTGTAATGGAGCAAACACCGGATGCTGGAGATTTTGTAAAAGAGAAACGTAAAATCTACCTTACTTTAAACCCATCAAAATATAGAGACATTATCATACCTGATCTAAATGGAAGGACCAAAAGACAGGCTATGACACAACTGCAATCTATTGGTTTTCAAATTGGAAAATTCTCTTATGTTCGAGATATTGGAAAAGATGTTGTTCGTGGTTTGAAGCACAATGGACAGAGACTAAAACCTGGAACAACGTTACCAAAGAACTCAACGATTGATCTTATTTTAGGAGACGGTAAAAGATAGTACATGTTATGGCAGAAGAGCATTTAGATAATGATGATTTATATGAACATTATCGGTTTACTGCCGGTGATGGGCAAGTTCCTTTACGGGTCGATAAATTTTTAATGAACTTTATTGAAAATGCTACGCGAAACAAGGTTCAACAAGCTGCTAAAGCTGGTAATATTTTAGTGAATGATGTTGCCGTAAAATCTAATCACAAGGTAAAACCTAAAGATGTGGTAACGGTGGTATTGTCATACCCTCCTCAAGAAAATGAACTGGTTGCAGAAGATATCCCTTTAGATATTGTTTTTGAAGACGATACATTGATTGTTGTAAACAAACCAGCAGGAATGGTAGTGCATCCTGGGCACGGAAATTATACTGGGACTTTGGTTAATGGATTGATTCACCATATTGAAAATTTACCTGTAAATAGCAATGAGCGTCCCGGATTGGTACATCGAATAGATAAGGATACTAGTGGATTATTAGTTATTGCAAAAACTGAGCATGCTTTAACCCATTTATCAAAACAGTTCTTCGATCGTACTACAGAACGTTTATATTATGCGCTGGTTTGGGGTAATATTGAGGATGATGAAGGAATTATAGAAGGCAATATTGGCCGTAGTTTTAAAAATAGATTGCAAATGGATGTTTTTCCTGATGGTGAGTTTGGAAAACATGCTGTGACGCATTTTAAAGTATTGGAGCGTTTGACCTATGTTACCTTGGTACAATGTAAATTGGAAACAGGAAGAACACACCAAATAAGAGCCCACTTTAAACATATTGGACATACGTTATTTAATGATGCTCGTTATGGCGGAGATCAAATCTTAAAGGGTACGACATTTACAAAATATAAACAATTCGTAGAGAACTGTTTTAAGGTGCTTCCTCGTCAAGCCTTACATGCGAAAACTCTTGGTTTTACGCATCCAACTACTGGTGAGTTTTTACAATTTAATTCTGAAACTCCTGAAGATATCAAAGCTTGTCTAGAAAAATGGCGTACGTATACTATTAATTCGAAGGAATAAATATTTACTTCTTCTTACTCACATCCAATAAATAGCCTATAGAAAAGCTAAAAAAGTTTGTTGAGCCTAAATTTATTTCATTTCCAACTGCCTTAGGTAGGTTAAGGTTCCAGCTTAATTCAAAATCCCAAGAAGTGGTTGTATAGGCTATCGGGAAATTAAGTTGGGTGTTTAACAGATCAAAATGCTCATTGATCACCAAAACTGGTCCCATATTAGTAGGCCGAACAAAGGAAGTTATTTGTTCTGCAATGATAAAATTAAGTTGTGGTTTAAACCGTATTACATAATTATCTTGCCGTACTAATCTAAAGTTTCCAAATACTCTTGATATTAACTGAATCGAGTTGTCCGTTCCAAACAAGTAAGCTCCTGAAAATAAGGCCCCAAATGTATTAGATGTATTTCTATATCCTATTCCTAAGTCCAAAGAATTATTAAAGGCATCCCATCCATCGCTGTAAAAAAAACGGGCGTAACTAATGTTGTAGGAAAGTGTTCTCTTTTTATCGAAGTAATTTGCATACCCAGCTGACAAGCTTACAAAATCCCAATTCGGGTCCTGTTCCTGATAGTATGCTGTAGCAATGCTCGCGTTAAATCCTGAAGAGTCATAATAAGAGATTTGAGGGATTACATTTAACTGATCAACACCAGAGTCTCTTCCTGCGAAAAAAGTATTACTACTATAAGAAACAGTTGCATAAATAAAATCAGTTTGATTCAACACTGCCATAAAATCATCTAAGAACTTCTGATCACTAAAGAATAGCTCATCCAACAGTCCATCCAGTTCTTCTTCAGTATCCGTTTCCTGACTATAACAACTAAAAGAAGTTGCTATTGAAAACAATAGCAACTTAATTAAATTAAATCGACTTTTAAATCCTATAATCTTATCAATCATATAAAGCTCGGAGGCTAATTACGATCCCTCTTTCTGGTTCTTCTAGAACGTTCTATCTTCTCTCGTAATAATTTTCTCTGTTTATCTGTCAACGATCTTCGGAAAGCTTCTCGAGTCTTTCGCAGTCTTGTTTCTTGTCTTTGTACTAAATTCCTTTGTGTTTTAGTAAAAGACGTAAGCAACCTTCTTTTCTTTTCGATATTGTTTAAAGACTTATCTCTAAGAATTAATAATTGCCCTTTAGTCAAAGACTTCTTCAGCATCTCTCTATTAGATATCATCATCTTACGTTCCTTCTGAAGTAACCCTTTTTGTTCTTTCGTTAATGAAGATTCAATTAATGTATAATCATTGTCTTGAGCAACAGTCACACCGCTAAATCCTAACAACACAAGGATAGGCAACATTTTAATGAGACTTTTGATTTTTATTGCATTCATAACTAAAATATAACGTACTAAAATTAAGTAATATATTCTGTCGATTTAAATGAAACCGCAAAAACTTTTACTTTTTCTAATTATTTCTACATTCTTCCCTAGCGGTTAACATTTCATTTTCATTGTTAAATGTTACTACAGAGCCATCTCTATATGTGGCATCTACTGGGAACACTAACTCTGGTTTTGTACCTACATCATCTGGGTTGGCAATATAGTATGCTCTTAAAAGAGACCAGTCATCACGTTCCTCAACAGTGATCGTTGAATTGTCTGGCATAAAGAAAGTTAATGGTAAATTCAATCGGAAACATCTTCTTCTGTTTCTATCCTCTCTACAGGCAGATTTCACTTCTCTTAACTCTTCTAAATCTACAATTGTTTGCACTTCCCCATCTTCAAACATAATATCCACAGGAAACACTAATTCAGGGCGTTCGTTTATATCTGGATTATCAGCATACCATGTTCTAATTAATACCCAATCATCTCTACTTTCTAAAGTGATATTTGTATCATCCGGCATAATGAAAGTAATAGGAAAAACAAACTGGAAACATCTATTTCTTCTTCTACGAGATGCTTCTCTATCATCACTTAAACGATTACCATCTAATGTAAAAAACACATCGCTCGTTTGCTCCGTACGTTCCAAATTATCCGTCGATGCTACGACTCTATATCCTAATCCAGGTGCTAATTCAGCACTTACAAAATAACTATCTAAATAATCTGATGACAATGCTGCCGATGTTGCAGTTGGTAAATCTTCAACCGCTACGGCTTGTTTATCCGTGGCAGTTTCTATGCGTTCAATTAAACTAGTTTCGTCAAAAGCTACTTCTGTAGAATCTGTACAAGAAGTAAACAATAAACTTGACATCAATACAGCTGTAAATGTTAAAAACACAATAGCTGAAACTAAAAGCTTGTTGGTCGATGTTGGTGTTGAAGTTTTCATGATTCGTAAATTTTAAATTAAATGACTTTCCTCCTTAGAACCACAAAATTTAAAATAGTTTGAAAAATTTTATAAAATAACGTTTTCGAGCAAACTCTTACCAATATAATCATCTATTAATGAGTCTTCTACGAATAGAGAATTCATAAAAACATTTTCTATATTTTGTTCAGACATCTCGGCTTTAACCAGTACTTCGGACACCAAAACATCATTTGTAAAAGCGTCCATATCAGCATCTTCTACAAATAGAGAGTTTATAAGAGCATCATCTGCCAATTCATTCAATTCTGAAGCATCTAAACCTCCACTACTTTGAAGCCATATAGTTACACTAAGCAATATCGCTACTGAAGCAGCAATGGCATATCTAAACCTTGGTTGTAGTAGTAGCACCTTTTGTTTTTTCGGAGTTTCCTCTTTCACGAGCTCCAAAATCTGTTGCTTAGAACTTTTAAAATATCCTTCAGGAATATCTACCCCAAGTAGATCCTTATGATGCTCTGAAGTATTTTCCTGAGCATAATTACGATCTAGGAAGGATCCTTTAGCACTTGAATTTTCGTGTATGTTCTCTTTTTTACTCATTAGATTACTAGTTAGACCCTAAAGATTCTTTATAGTTTGTTTTAGGCGACAATTTTTTCTTCAATTATTTTTACTACGGTATAATACGATGATTTTAAAGTGCTTTCTGTCACATTCAAGATTTCGGATATCTGTCGAAAACTTAAGTCATCAAAGTATTTCATCTGAAAGACCTGTCGTTGCTTTTCTGTAAGCTGATGGATGATCTTCTGAAGCTTTACTTGTAATGCATCTCCATCGAAGTATTCTGAATCCTTTAATCGCTCAAATTGCCCCATCGTCATATCCTCCATAGATGCAAAGGACCGTTTTTTCTCTTTTTCCAAAAAACGCATGGATTCATTATAAGCTATTCGGAACATCCAGGTATGTAAGGAGCTTTTTTCTTTAAAGTTTTCAATACCGCGGTATACTCTCACAAAAGTATTTTGTAAAACGTCATCAGCATTCTCATGTGTACCCACTAACTTTCGTATATGCCAATACAAACGTTCTTGATACAGATCAAGAAGCTCTGAAAAAGCAGCGTCTTTAAACTTTGGGCTACGAAGTCGTTGTATTAGGTTAGATTCGTTATCCAATTACTCGGTTGATTTAGTACTAAATGTATACAAAATTTTAGACCCAGAGAACTTTGGATAGTTTGATGTGGTGTTTTTTATTTATCCTCGTACGGACATGAAGTAAAATAAGCTTGTAGATTGAATTTACGATCCTCGAACTTTTCCGTTAAGATTTTGAAATGTTGAATACGATCTATCCTAAAGGCTCTATAATCATTTCTTAAGTGACACCAAGCGATTAGTATCCATTTCTGATTTGTAGAATACATAGCGCAAGGTTCTATCTTTCTAAACGACATTTCAGAATCATTCACTTTGGTATAATTTATCTCTACATAATTGAAGTTTGTAATCGCCAATTGAATTTCAGAAAGAGCATTACTGTCAATTGGTTCGAAATCATGCCAATAATTATCTATCACCAAGATTTTGTCGCTCAATCGTTCGCTTTTCTCTTGGATTGATGATCTAAAAACAGATTTAATCTTAGTAAGTGCCTCATCAAAATCTTCTACAAAAGAAGCATCTTTTGTCTGTTTAATAAGGTGTTCTGCGGTAATCAGTGCATTGGCTTGTTTTTCCGTAAACTGCACAGGCGCTACAGAATACCCGTCCATTAAACTATAGCCTCTACCTTCGATAGTCATTACAGGCACCCCAGCTTCTTCTAATTTTCTAATATCTCTATATATCGTACGAACACTTACTTCATATTTCTCTGCAAGCTCTGTAGAAGTTAAAATCCGTTTGGACTTTAACAAGGTAAGAATCGATATTAATCTAGATAACTGTGTCATAAAAAACAAAGATAGCGAACCCTTGAAAGATTCGCTATCTTAACATGATGGTTTAATTCATCGAATGAAAAGCAATTTTATTTCCCTCAGTATCAAAAAACTGAGCCATAAAACCATTTTCACCAATACCCGTTTTTGGCATTACTACCTTACCTCCTGCTGCTTCTACTCTGGCTAATGGAACTGCCAGATCTTCTCCTCCATTCAAGTATAGCGTACATCCCGCTACAGATGGAACAGAAAAATCTGATTTGATGATTGCTCCGCCAACACCATTTCCTTTTTGGTCATAAGGTAGTACACCATACATCATGTCTTCCATATGCATGTCTGTAATTTCTCCTGCTAATACAGCGTTGTAAAATTGTTTTGCTCTTTCGTAATCTTTTACTGGAATTTCGAACCAGTTGATCGCATTTTTCATGGTTGATTTTTATTTTGATTAAACTTATGACAAAAGTATCCGAAGGAAAGACAGATTATGTCAGGGGTAAAAATTAATCCTATAAATTTTTTAGATTGTCGTATCAATTTTAAATCTTCCAAAGCTTGAAAGTTCGTTTTTTGATTGTTATTTTTACGAGGTAAATACATCGTTCTTATGAAAATCATTATTTCTCCGGCTAAATCATTGGATTTCGAAAATAAAGCCAGTACTACCTTACATACACAACCTGCTTTTTTAGAGCAATCTCAAAAGTTGAATAAAAAACTAAGAACCCTATCTCGAAAAAAGATTGGAGAGTTTATGGCAATTTCACCTGCATTGGCTGAATTAAATTATGAACGCAACCAAAATTGGCAACCGCCTTTTAATTTGGAAAATGCAAAACAAGCTGTATATGCATTTACTGGTGAAGTGTATAGAGGATTAGACATAATGACCTTGGGGGAAGAAAAATTACCAGATTTACAAGATAAGCTGCGTATTTTATCTGGATTGTATGGCTTACTAAAACCATTAGACTTGATCCAGCCGTATCGTTTAGAAATGGGAAAGAGATTAAAAGTGGGTAGGTCTGAAAATCTATATAAGTTTTGGGGAGATGATCTGGCTATGGCGCTGAATAATGAAATGAATGATGATGATTTGCTGATAAACCTGGCTAGCTCAGAATACTTCAAGGCTGTTCCGCTTAAAGCTTTAAAAGTTCCAATGATTACACCTGTGTTTAAGGATCTAAAGAACGGACAGTATAAAACCATTATGACCTTTGCTAAAAAAGCGCGTGGTTTTATGGTACGTTATATTTTAGATCATCATGTAAATACATTGGAAGAACTAAAAGGGTTTAATACAGAAGGATATGGTTATTCAGAAGCAATGTCTACAGATACTGAATTGGTTTTTATAAGATAATGATTATTCGAGAAGCCACAATTGATGATACCCAGCCCATAGCATTGCTGGCAAGAATTACTTTTGATGAAAGCTTCGGACATCTTTTTAGAGATCGACAAGATCTTCTTACGTATTTCGAAAAGACTTTTTCGGTTCAAAAAATAAAAAATTCAATTAAGAACGAAAACAATGTTTTTTGGATAGCCTTTGTAGATGATCTTCCAGTTGCATATGCTAAACTAAAGTTGCATTCGCCAAGTGAATTCCTAAAGAAGAAAGCCACAGCGCAGTTGCAAAAAATATATGTACTAAAAGATTTTCTATCAAAAAAAATTGGATTACACCTTCAGATGCATATGCTAGATAAGGTTGAAGAGTTTGATAAAAAGTATCTTTGGTTGTCGGTACTTCATACCAATGAAAGAGCGATTAATTTTTATATAAAAAACGACTTTAAGCAGGTAGGCAAGCACTCTTTTTCTATTGGTAAAGAAGATTTTCTATTTATTGCCATGGCCAAAGAACTTTAACAATCCGCCAAACCAACAGTAATCGCTAAGCCTCCTTCAGAAGTTTCCTTGTAGTTCTTATTCATATCTTTTGCAGTCTCCCACATGGTGTCTATCACAGAGTCTAAAGGAACCAACGAATCTTCAGGATTCGTTTCCAATGCCAGTTCAGCTGCATGAATTGCCTTGATAGCTCCCATTGAATTTCGTTCTATACATGGTACTTGCACTAAACCTCCTATCGGATCGCAGGTTAAACCCAAGTGATGCTCCATAGCTATCTCTGCTGCTACCAAAACTTGCCCTGGCGAGCCTCCTAGCAATTCGGTTAATGCACCAGCTGCCATGGCTGATGACACTCCAATTTCTGCTTGACATCCACCCATTGCTGCCGAAATGGTTGCATTCTTTTTAAAGATACTTCCTATCTCTCCTGCTACTAATAAGAATTTTTTAATATGTTCGAAATCTGCTTTATGATCTTCGATAACTAAATAGTACATCAAAACAGCTGGGATTACTCCAGCACTTCCGTTTGTTGGAGCTGTAACTACTCTACCTAAAGCAGCGTTTACCTCATTTACAGATAAGGCGAAACAACTTACCCATTTTAAGATTTCTCGAAATTTCACTTCAGTACTTCTAATAGCAGAAATCCATTCAGACTGATCACTATGCAGTGAGTCTTTAATTAGCTTTTTATGTGTGTTAAATGCTCTTCGCTTTACGTTTAGTCCGCCTGGTAAAATACCTTCTGTATGACAACCAATATACATACACTCTAACATAGTATCCCAAATTCGTATCAACTCGGCATCTATCTCTTTATCAGTACGTAGTACTAACTCATTTTCCCAAACGATTTCCGAAATAGACTTACCTGTTTTAAGACAATAATCTTCTAATTGTTTTGCTTTTTCGATAGGAAATGGAAAATTCTTCTTTTTTAAGCTTTGATCGCTATCATCTTGACCTTCTTGAATTACGAATCCTCCTCCAATAGAGTAATATTTTTCTTTGGATATAATATGATCTCTTTCAAATGCTATAAACTCCATACCGTTGGCATGAAAGTCTAGAAATTCTCTATTAAACTTAATCTGATCTTCCTCAAATGAAATCTCTTTAAGTCCTCCAAGCTTTAATGTTTTAAAAGTAGAGATATCTTGGATTAATTGATCTATTTCATTCACATTAATCGTCTCCGGATCTTCTCCACTCAATCCTAATTTAATGGCTAAGTCTGTTGCATGCCCTTTTCCAGTTAAAGACAGTGACCCATACAAATTGATCTTTATGCTACTCACCTTAGAGAAGGTATTGGTCTCTTTTAAAGACTGTATCCAATATTGAGCGGCTCTCCAAGGACCTAAGGTATGAGAACTAGAAGGTCCTACACCAATTTTTAACATGTCAAAAACACTAATAAACTGAGACATGAGATTGATTTAGTATTTAGATTCCTGACCCAATTCTTTCACTAACATATAATATACAATAGCTCTGTACTTATGTCTATTGGTTTTTCCCATTCTTAAGGCTACTTCTTGAATTAACTGATCAAATGTATCTGAATCTTCCAATCCTAGTTTCCTGATTAAAAAATTCCTTCTAACAGTGAATACTTCTTTCTCATCCGAGCTAGATACACATTCCGCATCTCTTTTAAAAATTGAAGGCCCTAATCCTTTAGTTACTTTGGTAAATAATTCATGTTCATAAGAAATATCTAACTGATCCATTATAGATTCATAGAATACTACTTTTTCTTCAAACTTGTTCATGCTGTGCCTTTTAGTGGCTGTAAATATATGACGATACAGCGTATAAAAAAACAAATATTATGTCATTGTGTCATTAATTTAGGCTGAAATAGCTATTCGACTGACATTCACTATAAAAAATACGGATGGCATACAAATTGTCTATATGTAGGCAGTTAAAATTTGAAAACGATTAAAAAAATATAAATATCAATTATGAGTAAAATTATAGGAATTGATTTAGGAACGACCAACTCATGTGTTTCTGTAATGGAAGGTAATGAGCCGGTGGTAATCCCTAATTCAGAAGGAAAAAGAACGACGCCATCTATCGTAGCTTTTGTAGAAGGTGGAGAACGTAAGGTTGGAGATCCTGCAAAACGTCAAGCAGTTACCAACCCAACAAAAACCGTATATTCTATCAAGCGTTTTATGGGGAACAAATTCTCTGAATCTTCTAAGGAGGCAAGTAGAGTACCTTATAAAGTAGTTAAAGGAGATAATGACACACCTCGTGTAGACATTGATGGACGTTTATATACGCCTCAAGAGATTTCTGCGATGGTATTGCAGAAAATGAAAAAAACTGCTGAAGATTATTTAGGACATGATGTAGCTGAAGCTGTAGTAACTGTACCTGCATACTTTAACGATGCGCAAAGACAAGCTACGAAAGAAGCTGGTGAGATTGCTGGTTTAAAAGTAAGTAGAATCATTAACGAACCTACTGCCGCTGCTTTAGCGTATGGTTTAGATAAAGCTAATGACGATAAGAAAATTGTAGTATTTGACTTTGGTGGAGGTACACATGATGTTTCTATCTTAGAATTAGGTGATGGTGTTTTTGAGGTATTAGCTACTGATGGAGACACACATTTAGGTGGTGATGATGTAGATGAAAAAATCATCAACTGGTTAGCGGAAGAATTTAAAGCGGAAGAGAACATGGATTTAAGAAAAGATCCAATGGCTTTACAACGTTTAAAAGAAGCTGCTGAAAAAGCAAAAATTGAATTATCAAGTACTACTGCTACTGAAATTAACTTACCATATGTTACTGCTACTGCAAGTGGACCAAAACACTTAGTACGAAGTTTAACGAGAGCGAAGTTTGAGCAATTGATTGATGATTTAGTAAAAAGAACGATTGAACCTTGTAGAACAGCTTTAAAAGCCGCTGATTTGTCAACATCAGATATTGATGAAATCATTTTAGTAGGTGGTTCTACACGTATTCCTGCAATCCAAGAAGCCGTAGAGAAGTTCTTTGGTAAATCACCAAGTAAAGGAGTAAATCCTGATGAAGTTGTTTCTTTAGGAGCTGCTATTCAAGGAGGAGTATTAACTGGTGATGTAAAGGATGTTCTTTTATTAGACGTTACACCTTTATCATTAGGTATCGAAACTATGGGGAATGTATTCACCAAGTTAATTGATGCAAATACGACAATTCCTACTAAGAAATCACAAGTGTTCTCAACTGCAGTTGATAATCAACCTTCAGTAGAAATTCATGTATTACAAGGAGAAAGAGCTATGGCTGCCGATAACAAAACTATTGGTCGTTTCCATTTAGATGGTATTCCTCCAGCAGGTAGAGGAACTCCTCAAATTGAAGTAACTTTTGATATCGATGCAAATGGAATCATTAAAGTGTCTGCTTTAGATAAAGGAACTAATAAATCTCATGAAATTAGAATTGAAGCTTCTTCAGGTTTATCAGAAGATGAAATTGAGAAAATGAGACAAGAAGCAGAAGCGAATGCAGATGCTGATAAAGCTGCTAAGGAAACGGCAGATAAAATCAATGCTGCAGACGGGATGATCTTCCAAACGGAAAAGCAATTGAAGGAATTTGGAGATAAGTTATCTGATGATAAAAAAGGTCCTATCGAAGCTGCTTTAGAAGAATTGAAAAAAGCACATGAATCTAAAGATATTGCACAAATTGATGCTGCAATGGAAACGATTAATGAAGCTTGGAAAGTTGCTTCTGAAGAAATGTATAAAGCCGAGCAAGAAGCTGGAGGGGCTCCAGGAGCTGACCAAGGTCAACCTCAAGGAGATGCTTCTGCTGAAGGAGATAATGTTGAAGACGTAGACTTCGAAGAAGTTAAATAAAAATTTAACTTTTCACATATTAAAAACCGCCTCAATTCTGAGGCGGTTTTTCGTTTTTTAAGTATCTTTGTTAGACACATTAAAACCTATGTTTTAGATGAATATTCCAGAAACGAGTTTACCTCGTATCGTAATCATCGGAGGGGGTTTTGCCGGTTTAGCAGTTGCAAGAGGCCTCGAAAAAAAAGACGTTCAAGTTGTCTTAATTGACAAACATAATTACCATACTTTTCAACCACTTTTATATCAAGTGGCTACTGGTGGTTTAGAACCAGATTCTATTGCATTTCCTTTGCGAAAAATCTTTAATAATCTTGATGATTACTATTTCCGATTGGCAGAAGTACATCAGATATTACCCGATAAAAACAAAATTGAAACCTCTATAGGGAATTTAACCTACGATCATTTAGTGATTGCTACTGGCTCTGCTACCAATTTCTTTGGCAGTGAAAATATAGAGAAGTATACCATGGAGATGAAGAGTGTTCCGCAATCTTTGAACATTAGAAGTCTTATCATTGAAAATTTCGAAGAAGCTTTGCTAACTTCTGATTTGGCAGAGAGAAATGCGCTTATGAACTTTGTTATTGTAGGTGGAGGTCCTACTGGAGTTGAATTGGCTGGAGCTCTTGCCGAAATGAAAAAAGGTATTCTACCAAAGGATTATCCAGATCTAGATATCCGCCAGATGCAAATTAATTTGATTCAAGGTTCAGATCGATTATTAGATGCCATGAGTGAAAAAGCATCTAAAAGGGCAGAAGATTTCTTAACACGCCTAGGTGTCGATATTTGGAAAAACCTCTATGTAAACGATTACGACGGAAAAACAGTTCGCACAAACAATGATAAGACCTTCGAAGCTGCCACCGTTATATGGGCTGCTGGTGTTACGGGAGAACTGATCAACGGATTGGATGCTGAGGCTTTAATAGAGCGAGCAAATAGGGTTAAGGTAGACAACCATAATCTTGTTGTTGGAAGCGAAAATATCTATGCCATTGGAGATGTTGCTAGTATGAGCTCTGAAGAATACCCACATGGTCATCCTATGATGGCGCAACCTGCCATTCAGCAAGGAAAGCTGTTAGCTAAAAATCTCCTTGCTAAAATGAAAGGCAAAAAATTAAAGCCTTTTAGTTATCGCGATAAAGGATCTATGGCAACCATCGGTAGAAATAAAGCGGTTGTAGATCTCCCTAATTTCAAATTTCAAGGGTTCTTTGCTTGGTTTGTTTGGATGTTTGTTCATTTATTCTCACTGATTGGGTTTAGAAATAAGGTGATCGTTTTTATGAACTGGGTGTACAACTATATCAGATTTGATAGAGAAACTAGGCTAATCATCCGACCATTTAAAAACAAAAATAAATACTCTTTTAGAGAAGAAGATGCCTAACACATCATCCCATATAAAATGTTCCGAATGCGGTGTTTTTTCATCTAATTCTGATCATTGCGAAAATTGCGGTGTACTAATATCGTATCAGAAAAAGATTACACTAAAGAGAGAAGCGCAAACGCAAAAGCGTATTGCCAAAGCCACGTGGCAATTAGAACACCCAAACTTAGCAGAACGTTTGAAGCAACACCCTTTCTTTTTATATAAAATAGCAGGCTGGGTATTGTATTCAGCCTTCCTTGTTGTGAGTGCCTTCGGAGCGTTTTTAGCTTGGTTCTTTGCTATGGTAGCAGCTGGGTAATATGAAAGCTAAAATACTGGTATACTATTTTGCGTTCTCTATTGTATTAGGAACTTTTATTTATTTTGCTCAAAAACTAGCTATTCAGCTTCCAAGATTTGTTCGTTTTTATGTAAATGATTTTCTCATTATTCCAATTATTTTGATTGCAAGTCTGTTTATACTACGTTGGAGTAGAAATGACAAAAATTATCAAATCTCTATTTGGATTATACTATACTTATGTGGCCTTTACAGTATTATCTTTGAATACTTTCTTCCACAATTTCATTCAAGATATACGGCAGATACTATTGATGTTATTTTGTATTTTGCAGCCGGATTGATATTCTACTATCTACAGAAAAATGAAAATGAGCAACACAAAAATCCCTAATACTACTGTCTCGAGAATCGGAAAGGCCATTCTTTATATTGAAGACAATTTGGATAAGAAATTGCTCTTGGAGGACATTGCTCAAAAAGCACATTTTTCACCTTTTCATTTTCATCGCTTATTTTCTGTTGTTGTTGGCGAAACTCTAAATAACTTTATTACTCGTAAGCGCATTGAAAGAGCAGCATCGCATTTAATGAATAAAAAAAATATTCCTGTTACCGAAGTTGCCGATAGGGTTGGGTTTACTAGCTTGTCTTCATTTTCACGAGCCTTTAAAAAATTCTATGGAATGAGTCCGATAGAGTTTAGAGATATAAGTCCAGAAAAATTTAGCAAGATTTGTAAAACGAAAAGCAAGAATGGTCAAGTCACCGTTTCTTTCGAACAATACATTTGCAACATTAATAACTCATTAAATTGGTTAAAAATGAATGCAAATACAGCAGTTAAAGTTATAGAAAAATTGCAATTAGCCTATATCAGTCATCAAGGGAAAATGGAACATATTGGAAGTGCTTATGACAGATTAGTGCGCTGGGCCACTCCAAAAGGACTGATGGCACAAGAGAATTTAAGGATGGTCACGATCTATCATGACAGTCCCAAAATCTCAGACCCTAACAATCTTAGAATGAGCGCTTGTATGATCTTAAATTCGAATGTATCGGTTGATGGAGAAGCAGGCTTACGAACCATTGAACCATGCAAATGTGTCGTTTCTAGTTTTGAAATTACTCCTTATGAATTTCAACAAGCCTGGGAATCTAGTTTTGTTTGGATGGTAGAAAATGGCTATCAAAAAGCAGATAAGGACCCCTTTGAAATCTATTATAACAATTATGTAGATCATCCAGAGAAAAAATTCATTGTGGATCTGTGTATTCCAGTTCAATAAGTAGGTGATTTAGACTTCGCTCAGTCACCTTAACAATTCATCATTACTTTTTTACAACTCGGTATTTCTTTTTAGAAAGACCTTAATGATTGTTACACATTTGTACTATCAAATAAACAAATAATGAAAAAAATTCTATTCGTATTAAGTATTATCAGTCATTTCGCTTTGACCGCACAAACCACTATCTCGGGTAAAGTGACAGATGTAAAAGGAGAAGCTATCTTTGGAGCAAATGTATATCTAAAAGGCACCTATGATGGAGCATCCACAGGTGAAAATGGTGAATTTTCTTTTAAAAGTTCAGAGGCTGGAAAGCAAACACTCATCGTTTCTTTTCTTTCATATGAGGAATTCTCTTTGGAAGCTGACATCAAAACCATGAATAAACTAGCCATCAAATTAAAAGAAGATGTAAATACCTTAGATGCTGTTATTATAAGTACCAGTACTTTTGAGGCAGGAGATAATGCTAAAGTAACGGCATTAAAACCACTAGACGTAGTAACTACTGCGAGCGCTCTAGGCGATTTCGTTGGCGCATTACAAACCTTACCAGGAACAACCACTGTGGCAGAGGATGGTCGTTTATTCGTTCGTGGTGGTGACGCTGAAGAAACACAAATATTTATAGATGGGATGCGTGTATTTACACCATTTGCACCTAGTGCAAACAACATTCCAACTAGAGGTCGTTTCTCTCCTTTTTTATTCAAAGGAATCTCTTTCTCAACAGGAGGGTACTCTGCCGAATACGGACAAGCTTTATCGAGTGTGTTGGCATTAAACACTATTGATGAACCTGTCCAGGAAAAAACAGATTTAGCTTTTATGACCGTGGGTCTAGGTTTAGGAAATACACAAAAATGGGAGAAAAGCTCATTCAGTATTAATACCTCATATATCAATTTAGCTCCGTATCTAGAAGCATTCCCGGATAGAAATACCTGGAACAAACCTATCCAAGCAGCAAGCGGAGAAATGGTATATCGCTATAAGTTCGAAAATGATGGTTTACTAAAGTTATACAGTGCTTTTAGCTATACAGATTTTGACTTGGTACAAGAAGATATCAACTTTGCCGATGGATTGCGTTTTGGATTACGAAACAGAAACTTATACTTCAATGGTTCCTATAGAGGGTTCTTAGAAAATAACTGGACATTGCATACGGGAATTTCCTTTACTAATGACAACTCAAAAATAAAGTTTGAAGATGATCTCATCACTGACAATGAGAATTCAGCTCACATAAAACTTAAACTAAAGAAACGTTTTAGCAGTCGTTTTAAATTGAACTTTGGTGCAGAGTATTTTATCACAGACTTTAACGAAGATTATGTTGGAGCCGTAAACGGAACTTTCAATACGCAGTTCAACAACAACATTGCGGGTGCTTATGCTGAGGCGGACATTTTCTTCTCAAAAAGATTGGGTGCAAAAGCAGGAGCACGATTTGAATATTCAGAATTATTGAATGAATCGACAATATCTCCAAGAGTATCATTAGCATATAAATCTGGAGACAATGCGCAATTTTCTATTGCATATGGACAGTTCTATCAAAATCCAAAAAATGAATACCTAAAATTTAATCAAGATTTTACGGCGGAGAATACCACACATTGGATTGCAAACTATCAGTATGTAAAGAATAAAAAGATTTTTAGGGTAGATGGGTATTACAAAAAATACAATGACCTTGTAAAATATGATACACAAGTAGCTACTATTGCTTCTAACTATACAAATGGAGGAAGTGGTTTCGCTAAAGGTATTGATGTCTTTTGGAGAGATAATAGTTCGATTAAGAATACCGATTATTGGATTTCATATTCGTACTTAGATACTGAGCGAGATTATAAGAATTACCCTGTAAAATCAAGGCCTAATTTTGCAGCAGCTCATAATTTATCTGTAGTAGGAAAGCATTGGATTGAAAACTGGAAGAGTCAAGTAGGCATTAGCTATAGCTTTGCAACCGGAAGAAACTATACCAATCCTAATGAAGCAGGATTCTTAAATGCACAAACAAAAAATTATAATTCGATCAGTTTAAACTGGGCCTATTTAATTAGTCAACAAAAAATTCTATACTTTTCCGTAAACAATGTTTTAGGAACTAAAAATGTCTTTGGTTATAACTACGCCAATCAACCCAATATGAATGGTGTTTTTGATAGACAAGCTGTAGTGCCAAATGCAGATTCGTTTTTCTTTGTTGGTTTCTTTTGGACCATTAGCGATAATAAAAACACCAATCAGTTAGACAATCTATAAAAATGACAACTGAGTATATGAAAACAACAATTCGGTATAATTAATGTTATCATATCGACGAAAGATTGGATATTTGAACTATAATAATTAAGCACATGAAAAACATATTCTTTATTTTATTATTCTTTATAGGAAGTCAGTATACAACTTCACAAGAAAATGAAGAGATTACTTTACGCATTGAGGTATCGGTAACTAAGTATAATAAAGGAAAGGTGTTGCTTGCCCTATACGATCATAAAGATCATTATATGAAAAAGTCGTGCATGAGCTCAACAGAGAAAGTTAAAAACAATAAAGTTACTATTGTATTCGAGGGATTGAAAAAAGGGGAGTATGCATTCTCATTGTTTCATGATGTAAATGACAATGGAAAATTGGATAACAATTTCTTTGGAATTCCGAAAGAACCTTATGCTTTTTCCAATCAACAAAAAGGGAGGTTTGGCCCTCCTAAGTTTGACAAAGTAAAGTTTACGGTTAACGAAAACACACACCAAAAAATAACGATAAAATAAAAACAGCTCTTTAAAAAGAGATTACACTAACACTTTTAAAATCAATTAATTATGAAAAAACTATGTTTATTCATCGGGGTATTGTTTGCTCTAAATGCAAGTGCACAGACTCAGTATGAAAAAGGAATGACCAAAGCATTTGAGCTTTGGGGACAAGGAAAACTCACAGCATCTGCCAACTTATTTGAGCGTATTTCGAAAGCTGAAAAAGACAATTGGCTACCCTCATATTATGCGGGATACGTAACTGTTATGTCTGCCTTTGGTATTAAAGACGAGGCAAAACTAAAAGTAACTTTAGACAAGGCAAAAGGACTTTTGGGTGCTGCGGAAACTATATCTCCAAATAATCCTGAAATCATGATCATGCAGGCATTGCATAATACGGCATATATTGCTTTTGATGGTCAGAAATACGGAATGACACTATCTGGCAAAAATGTAGAAATCTATACTAAAGCTTTAAAAATTGCACCCAACAATCCTAGAGTTATTCTTGGAAAAGCTGAATGGGATATGGGTGGTGCTAAATTCTTTGGTAAATCTGTAGAGCCTTATTGTAAAGATATACAAAGAGCTTTAGAGTTATTTAAAACAGAAAAAGTAGCAAAGAAGTTTTATCCAAGTTGGGGTAAAGAGCGTGCAGAACAGGTATTGGCGCAAAGTTGCGGTAAAAAATAAAACTATGTATACAGTATTCTTTAGAAGAGTTCTTGCTTTCATCGTAGACTATGCCATCATTATTGCGTATGCCCTACTATTGTTTTTGGTGAGTACTCTTCTGAAGAATCATTTTAACGTTGATCTAAACTTCGGTAGTCCCATTAAAAATCAAATATTAAGCTTCTTTATGCTCACCTTACCCGTGTTCTTGTATTTCTATCTCTCAGAAAGAAGTGCTCGCAATGCTACTATTGGAAAAAAGGTGATGAAGCTAGAAGTCGTGTCTAACAAAGGAAATATCTTTTTAAGGAATTTCTTAAAGTTCTTACCCTGGGAAATTGGTCACATTGGTGTCTATCAGATTGTTTTTTATGACCAACAGCAATTACCAACTCCTATCTGGTTATGGAGTGTTTTGATCATTCCTCAATTGATTGTACTTATATATTTAATCAGTACTATTCTTTCAAAAGGCAAAAGAAGTATTTATGATCTAATTTCAAATACTGAAATTACCTTAAAATCTTAGTCACTAATACTTGTTTGGCTTTTTCATCATCTCCAAACAACCAACGTAACGTATTGTCTTCCCAGATTTCGTCGTATTGTTTTTTATCAATAATATCTCTTTCTATAGCTAGGTCTAGCAATTTTCCTGGATATGAAGACTGAGCATCACTTTCCATTTCTCCTAAAGGATAGGGATCATCTAAGCCCATAATTACTTGATTAGAACCTTGACGTTCGATCATTAGCTTTAAAGAATCTGTATCGTGTACGAGTGTATCAAAATAAATATTTGGGTGTCCTACAGCTTTCCTTGGATGTGTTTTCCCTTCAAACAAATCTGGTCTTCCATCAAAACCTTGAATTCTTCTTCCTAAATTCATTTGTGCCAATTGTCCTCCGTGCGCAAAGCACGTTCTAATATTCGGAAAACGCTCTTGCATTCCGTTCAATGTATAAAAATGATAGGCATCTCCACACTGTGCTAACATCCAAATCAAATGAAAGCGCCATGCAGTATTTTCTAATTTAATCATTTTATCACCATCATAAGGGTGAATTTCTATGGCTAGTTTGTACTTATCCGCCAGTTCAAAAATAGGATCGTTCTCTTTATCAAAAACACTACGCCATTGCCCTATTGAATCCATAAAGTGTGTTGGCAGACATAAAACCTTTAACCCCAATTCTTCCACACAGCGCTCCATTTCCCATAAAGCACCTTGTATAAACCCAGGATGCACTACAAAACCACACGTAAATTTAGAAGGATTGTCATGTTGCACCTTCGCATTAAAATCATTTTGAAAGCGCAATGCTTTTTTCATTTGCTCTAAACGCAATCCATTCCCATACAACTGCGACAAGTTTAGTACAACGGCATGATCCAAACGGTTTTTCTCCATCCATTCTAACTTCTCATTTAAGAAAAAACTAGAATCTGTCACAGGTCTCTTCCAACCTTTTTGTAACATATATTTTCGTTCATCATCTACCCAGAATATTTCTTTTTCCTTCATAAATTCAGGAATCTCCTCTGGGTAAGGAAGTAAATGTGAATGTCCGTTTATTCTAAGTTTACGTTTCATTAGTTTTTAGTTGATTGTATACAAATCATTGTCCCTTGCAAGGTGGCAAACAATGTTGTTTCATTTTCATCCGTGATGCTTGCTTCACAAAAAACAAGATTTCTTCCGGATTTCACCACTTTTCCAGTAGCAATAATTTTATTTGCGGATGCTGGGCGCATCAAATTGGTTTTGAATTCAACGCTCAGTACTTCAGATCCTTCTGGCATTGTAGTTAGTGCAGCATAGCCACATGCCACATCGGCAATACTAGTGATGACTCCAGCATGAAAAAAACCATGTTGCTGTGTCAACTCGTCTTTCAAGGTACATTCTATCTTCACCAATCCTTTTTCTATAGCTATAATTTGAGCACCCAAGGTTTTCATAAAACCCTGCTTATCAAAACTCTTTTTGGCTGCTTCAATCATGTAGTCTGTTATAGTTTAGCTGGAGCTTCCATTTTTGTTCCACAACTATTACAGGTACATTTTTGATCATCTGAGTAATATGCATCAAATATAATGGGCATATCCGTTTCAATATTATCTAAAGCAAATGGTTCTCTGTATAGCTGATTTCCACAATTTTCGCAGTACCATTCTAACGCATCCATCATTCCTTCAGATCGAGGATATTCAATTACTAAGCCAACAGTATCCGCTTTTCTTTGAGGCGAGTGAGGCACTTTGGCTGGTAGCAGGTAAATATCTCCTTCATTAATTTCCACATCTACCATTTTTCCTGCGTGATCAATGATCTTTAGAACCATATCTCCTTCTATCTGATGAAAAAATTCTGGAGTTTCATTATAATGATAATCCTTTCTACTATTTGGACCTCCAACAACCATGACAATAAACTCTCCATCTTTCCAAACACATTTATTACCTACTGGTGGCTTTAATAGGTGTCGATTTTCGTCGATCCATTTTTTAAAATTCAAAGGTGATACTAGTGTACTCATGATTGTTTCTTTTTATTCTATAAATCTACAAAGATTTTGTTCTTCCACCATCAACTGGTAGGTTTATTCCATTAATATAACTTGCTTTCTCACTTGCTAGGAATGTAACAGCAGCTGCCGTTTCTTCAGGTTTGGCAAAGCGTTTTGCTGGAACATGCCCTTTCATAATCTTTGTCATTTCTTCCTCAGAAGTATTCGCTTTTGTAGCTTTTGCTGTAATAATTTGGTCCAAGCGTGCCGTATCTGTAAATCCAGGTAACACATTATTCATGGTAATTCCGAACTCCGCCAATTCACCAGCCATCGTTTTAGACCAATTTGCCACCGCATTTCTAATGGTATTACTCACGCCCAAACCTGGAATAGGTTCTTTAACGGAAGTTGAAATAATATTAATGACACGCCCATAGCCCTCCGATTTCATAAAAGGAACAAGTGCTTGTACCAAAATCTGATTGACAACCACATGCATTTGAAATGCATCTGAAAATTGTTCTGGACTCGCTTCATATATCGATCCACTTTTAGGTCCTCCTGTATTATTAATGAGAATATGAAAATGGTTGTTTGCTCCGATGGTACTTTTTACACTATCTGGATTAGAAAAATCCGCAACTAAATAACCATGCTGTTGATCTCCAGTATTGGGTAATTCGGCTAAAACCGATTTCAAAACGGCTTCGTTCCTCGCCAATAACATAACATTAGCACCTTCTTCCGCTAGTGCGATTGCTGTTGCTTTCCCAATGCCTTGCGTGCTTCCGCATACTAAAGCGTTTTTATTTTTTAGGTTTAAATTCATTATTTACATTTTACTTTCTATCATATTTTTTATTTTAACTGCCTTTTCAAAATGATCTAACCGATGTGTTTGGATCCACCATGTTGCAACCTCCATGAGCAATGCCGCATTTTCATTTTTATTGGCAAAAAAGGCGTAAAAAGACAAACCTACATTTTCTCCTTTCTTCCTTATTTTTTCATCGCAAACTTGAATGATTTTCTGTCGTATCTCTTTATTCATACACTTCTTTAGCTCGATCACTCATTTTGTCCATTAGTTTCTCTGGGCTTTTAACTACTTCAAATCCAAATTTTTCATACAAAGAATGAGCATCTCTAGTTGCCAACATCCATTTATCTATATTCTTCAAACTTGGATAGTTTAATATCTTATCCATCAATAGTTGACCGTACCCGTTTCCTTGTGCCTCATCAATTACAAATACATCTAATAAATAGGCAAAAAACACCATGTCCGTCATCACCCTTGAGTAGGCTATTTGTTTTCCATTTTTAAACAAGCCAAAATTGATGGAGTTTTCTAACGCTATTTTTTGCTCCTCATAACTACGTATCCCTCCCCAATAAGAGTTTACCACAAAGTTATAAATCATATCAAGATCCATATCTTCTGTTTTTGAAGAAAAATAAATATCCTCTTTAACCTTAATCATATTTGATACATATGTTTTTGGGCTCAGTAAAGAATCGCAGGGCTTCAAAACCTCCTTCTCTACCAACACCAGAGTCTTTCACTCCTCCAAAAGGCGTTCTCAGATCTCGTAATAACCATGTATTTACCCAAACAATTCCAGATTGCAATTGCTTAGACATTCGCATCGTTCTTTTTAGATCATTGGTCCATAATGTGGCAGACAGACCATAAGACACGTCATTTGCCATTTCCAAGACTTCTTCTTCAGTTTCAAAAGGCATGATGGTCACTACAGGTCCAAAAATCTCTTCTTGATTTAATGTGCAGTCATTATCTGAAACCTCTATGATTGTGGGTTGTAAATAGTATCCTTCTTCAAACCCATCAAGAATCACTTTATGTCCTCCAAATAATACTTTTCCTCCAGAACCTTGGGCATTATCAATGTATCCTTTTACTTTTTCTAAATGTGGTTTCGACACCAACGCTCCAATGTTAGTCTCATTGTCAAAAGGGTTTCCAACTTTTAGTTGCGATACTTTCTCTATAAAATCTTTTTTGAATTGTTCATAGATGGATTGTTCTACAAAAATCCTACTTCCACATAAACAAATCTGACCTTGATTCGCGAAAGACGAACGTACCGTAGTACTTAACATATCATCATAATTACAATCTGCAAAAATGATATTTGGGTTCTTTCCTCCTAGTTCTAAGGATAATTTCTTGAACATCGGTGCAGCAACACGAGCAATATGCGCTCCTGTTTTAGTGCCTCCTGTAAATGAAATTGCTTTGATATTAGGGTGCTCAACGATGGCTTGACCTGTAGTTGTTCCCAATCCGTGAACAATGTTTAATACGCCAGGTGGTAATCCAGCTTTTGTGCAAATTTCCCCTAATAAATAGGCAGTCATCGGAGTTACCTCACTTGGTTTTGCCACGACACAATTTCCTGCTGCAATGGCAGGTGCAATTTTCCATGTAAACAAATACAACGGTAAATTCCAAGGTGAGATACATCCCACCACACCAATAGGTTGTCGTAAGGTGAAATTCATCGCATTCAGTCCAACACTTTCATGTGCTTCCGATGCAAACTGCGTAATAGCATTCGCAAAAAACTGAAAATTTGATGATGCTCTTGGAATGTCTATAGCTCTCGCCAATTTTAATGGTTTTCCATTGTCCTTAGATTCCGCAGCAGCCAATTCATCTAATTGCTCAGCAATCAGTTGTGCAATTTTAGAGAGTATCTCATGACGCTTATCTAATGTTGTTTGAGACCAACTTGGAAAAGCTGCTTTCGCTGCTTCATATGCTTTTGCTACATCTTCTTTTCCTGAATTTGGAATCTGACTATATACTTCTCCATTAGAAGGATTGTAGTTATCGATCCATTCTTTAGAAATAGGATCTATATATTGACCGTTGATGTAGTTTTGGATCTTCATTATTGTTTCTTATAAGCCGTTACTTTAATCTCCACTACTAAATCTGGGTGTGGTAATTGATGTACCGCTACTGTAGTCCTTGTTGGGCCCGTTTCTTTATCAAAGAATTCGGCATACGCTTTATTATAGCCTGCAAAATCGTTCATGTTTACTAAGAACGTAGAGACATCTACGACATCTTTTAGGCTTGCGCCAACAGTTTGTAAGTTCGTATCAATATTCTGTAAAACTTCGCGTGTTTGTGCTTCAATATTTAGTCGCTTAGTGCCCATTTCATCAATAATATCAACTCCTGCAATAGTATTATCTGCTCTTCTGGAACTGGTTCCGGAAACAAAAATAAAATCTCCTACAACTTTTACATGTGGATAGGCTCCTCTGGGTGTTACTTTATTTGACATAATTAATTGGTTGCTAATTCTAATAGTTTTTTTGTTGTTCTCCAATTTCTGGAAGTGGCAGTTACATTTAGTTTCTTTTCAAAAACATTGATTGTTAGTTTACTTCTTCCGAAACCATTTGGACAGTAAATATACACTACATCTTTTAAAATAGTAAATTGATCATCTACATCCTTATTTACCTCAATGCTCGTTTTTGTAACAGCATCGCTTAAATAAATGACTGCTATCACTTTTTCGTTTTCTACTAGATAAGGATTTCCTTGAATCGCTTTTTCAATCCCTTCAACTGTCCTGGCAATTACGGGAACATCGTATCCAAACTTTGCTTTAATTCCGTCTTTTATTTCTCTTTCTACTATAGCTTTCTCTTTTTCAGCGTCTAATATGATATTTCCGCTTTGGATATAAGTTTGCACATTTTGATAACCTAAGTCAGACAATAACGCTCGTAAATCTTGCATCGGGAGTTTGTTCTTTCCTGATACGTTGATTCCTCTCAATAAGACAATATATCTTGTCATCTTTCATTCGTTTTGTCACCTCGAGCGCAGTCGAGAGGTCTCAATTCTGCTAAACCAAACATTATTTTAACATCCTCCCTGTTTCTTCTTGTACCTTTTTTAAAACCACTTTCAACTCTTCTTCTTTCATCTCCATTGAGGTAGAAATTTCATTCCCTTTTACCATATCCAGCAAAGCCTTGTCTTGGCCCCTCCCTCGAGTCATGGCCTCATGATAACCAATATTTTCATTAAACGTGACTAAAGAGTACTTTGAGAAATATTCAGATGGAAATGTTTTTTCTAAATCCATTTCTATTTTTCGTTTCTCCTTAAAAATCGGGTTTGCCACATGGTCTCTCATTTCAGCATAATTTTCAACGGCCAAATCCCCAATAGCATCAGCGTCTTGTTTTCTTGCTTTCTGATATGCTGAGAATATCTTTTCCCAATTTGATTGATCGGTTTCATATTGGTCTAAGATTTCATCCAACACCACCACATCTTCAAAAGAGGCATTCATTCCCTGGCCATAAAAAGGCACTACCGCATGTGCTGCATCACCCATAAGAATGGTATTTCCTTTATAGTGCCATGGCAAGCATTTAACTGTTCCTAATCTTCCTGTTGGGTTATTCTCAAACTCTTCTAGTATATTCGGAATTAGTGCTAGCGCATCTGGGAATTGCTTTTCAAAAAAATCTTTAATACGTTCTTCTGATGACAATTCTTTGAAATTGTATTCACCTTCTTCATGTCCCAAAAAGAGGGTTACTGTAAAGCTCCCATCCATATTAGGAAGGGCAATCAACATATATTCTCCCCTCGGCCAAATATGCAAATGATCTTTACTAATTCTATGGGTTCCTTGCGCATCTGCTAAGATCTCTAGTTCTTTATATCCGTGGGTTAAAAAGTCTTGTGTACATGTAAATGGAAATACGTTTTCTTCTTCGTAGCTCTTTCGTAACGAAGATCCAGCACCATCTGTTCCAAAAATTACATCTGCTGAAACGGTAAACTTTTCTTTAGTTTGATAGGATTCGAAAGTAGCCATCTTGTTTTCAATATCAACGCCTACACATTTATTGCTAAAATGAATATTTACATTCTCGTGTTTTTCAGCTTCTGTTAATAGAATTCCGTTTAGATCGCCTCTTGAGATAGAATTAATATATTCTCCTTCTCGACCTGAATAATTGGATGCAAATGTATTTCCTTCTACATCATGCATTAATCTTCCATACATGGGAATACATATCTCCCTGGCCTTCTCTTCAACTCCTGCTAAACGCAACGCTTTTAAGCCTCTGTCTGATAGTGCTAAATTAATAGACCTTCCCGCAGAAATATCGGTTGTTCGTAAATCCGGTCTACTTTCATAGACTTCTACTTTATAGCCTCTTTGTGCCAATCGCAATGCTAATAAGGAGCCACATAAACCAGCTCCGATAATTAATATGTTTTCTTTTGTATTCATTTATAACAAGCTTTTTAAAACCTCTACCATCCGATATACATCTTCAAAACTATTATACATTGGTACGGGTGCGCAACGAATCACATCAGGCTCCCTCCAATCGGTAATGATATTATTCGCTGTCAATTTTTCGTGTAAACTCTTATCTACATTTTTCACCTGAATTGACAATTGACATCCTCTTTCTTTTGGATTTGACGGCGTAATAATTTTAATACTATCCGAATCTATTTGATGGATTAAGAATTCAAAATAACCTGTTAATTTTTCTGATTTCTCTCTTAAGGCATCCATTCCCACTTTTGCAAATAAATCTAAAGATGCTTTAATCGCCGCCATGGATAAGATGGGTGGATTACTCAATTGCCATCCTTCAGCCCCTGGCATTACATCAAAAGGTTGACGCATATTAAAACGTGTTTCTTTATTATGATTCCACCAGCCAGAAAAACGCGGTAAATCGCTATTATTCGCATGTTTTTCATGTACAAACAATCCTGCTAAGCTTCCAGGTCCTGAGTTCAAATATTTATAGGTACACCAAGCCGCAAAATCTACTCCACTATCATGTAAATGGGGTTGAATATTTCCAGCACCGTGAGCCAAATCTATTCCCACCATGCAATCCTTCGCATGTCCTAGTTCAGCAATCTTTTTAATATCTAAATATTGTCCCGTATAATAATTAACTCCACCTATCATCAATAAAGCAATCTCATCTCCTTGTTCTTCTAGAATGGTTGCTAAGTCCTCCATTCGTAACAACTCTTCTCCTTCTCTTGGTTTCCATTCTACTAGCCCTTCTTTAGCATCAAAACCGTGAAACTCTAGTTGAGATTGTACTGCATATCTATCTGATGGAAAAGCATCACTCTCAATAACAATTTTGTATTTGGTTTTTGTAGGTTGATAAAAAGAAACCATTAACAAATGAAGGTTGGTTGTGAGTGTATTCATCACCACAACCTCTATAGGTTTTGCGCCTACGATTTTTGCCATATTCTCTGTGAGAAACTCATGATAAGGCATCCAAGGATTGGCAGCTTCAAAATGACCTTCCACCCCGTATTTTGCCCAATCATTTAATTCTTGTTGAATAGCCGCTTGGGTAGCTTTAGGTTGTAGCCCTAGAGAGTTTCCTGTAAAATACAACCATTCATTCCCATTAACATCTGTAGGAATATGATACTCTTTTCTTAAATATGATAATGGATCTTCTTGATCTAATTGTTTGGCGTAGTCTAACGTATTTTGATAGTTCATTAGCAAAAAAATGACAGTTTTGAGCTGGTTTTGTATTCTTATCCTGTAAAAATAGGGAATAAAATTCGATACCTAATTGTCATTTCGAAATGAGTTTTAACAATATTAAACCGATTTAGAAATCTATATGAAGTAGCATTGAAAACGCACTAATACAATACACGAAATTTGATAGTTCCTTCTATCTTTTTCAAGGCTTTAATCACCTTTTTGTTATACTCTTTATCAATATCCGTAATTACATATCCTACTTTGGCATCCGTAGATAAGTACTGTCCAGTAATATTTAATTCGAATTCAGCCAGTACTTTATTAATACTCGCCATCACACCTGGAACATTCTTATGAATATGTAAAAAACGGTGGGCATTTACTTGTCTTGGTAATCTGATATTAGGAAAATTTACAGCATCTACTGTATTCCCCGAATTGACATATGCCATAATCTTTCCAGGAACAAAGTCTGCAATATCCTTTTGAGCTTCTTCTGTGCTACCTCCAACATGGGGCGTTAGAATTACATTTTGCAAGCCTCTTAATTCTGTATAATAATCTCCGTTTGCCTTCGGTTCTTTTGGATATACATCTACTGCTGCTCCAGCTAACTTTCCATTTTCCAATGCATTTTTAAGTGCATTAATATCCACCACAAAACCTCTTGAAAGGTTCACTAAATAGGTGCCTTCTTTCATCTGAGCAAATTCTTCTGCTCCCATAAAGTTTTTATTTGCTGGATTGTCGTCTATATGTAAAGTAATGACATCAGCAACAGACAATAAGTCTGATAGTTTTTCTATTCTCGTTGCATTTCCTAAAGCCAATTTATCTTCTACATCATAATAATAAACACGCATCCCTAAGGCTTCTGCCAAGATGGATAATTGTTTTCCTATATTTCCATACCCCACAATTCCGAGTTTCTTTCCACGCACTTCTCTCGCTCCTTGGGCAGTTTTATTCCATTGTCCATTATGCAATTCTGTACTACGCTGAAATACACTTCGCATCAACATAATAATCTCTCCAATCGCCAATTCAACCACAGAACGTGTATTACTATATGGAGCATTAAATACAATCACTCCATTTTCCTTAGAGGCTTCCAAATCTATTTGCTTGGTGCCAATACAAAAAGCGCCAACAGCCATTAATTTCTTTGCAGATTCAATCACCTTTCGAGTCACCTGTGTTTTAGAACGTATTCCTAATACATGCACACCTTTTAACTTTTCAATTAACTCATCTTCGGATAAGCTTGTAGCAACAGTTTCCACCGTAAAGCCATCTTGAGATAATTTTTCAAAAGCATCAGGATGTACATTCTCCAACAACAACATTTTAATCCTATTCTTCGGGTATGAAATATTTCTGGGTAATTTATTTACATATAAAAACTCATCAAAATTGGGTGCAATATGATCCGCGTTTTCAATAGTTCTATCTCTTACTACATTTTCTGTATAGGCAAAAAACCTATCTGCTACGCCGGCTTCTTTGGTTACATAATCACTATAACCATCGCCAATTACCTGTACTTCTCCTTTCAGGTTCAAATCTTTTAAGCACTGTATCTTTCCATTATGAGTGGATAAAACATTCTCTGCGTCAAAACCTATGATTCTATCTTGCTCATCAAACTCAAAAGTATTCGCATACACTCTCTCAGACGGAATATTATAATCTTTAACGATATCGTCTATAAACTCTTTAAAACCACATGAGATCACATAAATATCTTCAGTATAATTCTCGAAAAATTCTTTGTTTCGTTCTATGGATAATGAAACTTTTTTTCTTAGCTCGTCAATCAGCAAAGAAAGATCCGATTTTTTAGCACTTAACAATTTTATACGTCTCTCTAAAGATTCTGTAAACGAGATCTCTCCATCAATACCTAAATTAGTAATATCAATGATTTCTTGAATAATTTCTTCTTTACGAGGATTATTCACCAGTGTAATCTCTGCTAAAACATCTAAGGCTTCTACTCTTGTAAGGGTACTATCAAAATCGAAAACAAAGTTTCTTTTTGTTTGGATCATACTTAAATTGTCTAAGGGATAAACTTACAAAATGAGTAGCGAATATGACACTTTTATTAGGGGTTTTTACTAAATCGTTTTCTTTATTCTTTAAGACATAAAGAATTCATTTTTAAGTCGCTAAAGTGTTCAAGAAAAGTAGCTTTTATTGGATAATCAATAGTGACAACCACCAAAAAATGGGGATCGATTCTACAAAAAACGAGCTGTAGTATTTAGGTTGCGCTTCTTTGGCTCTCATTAAAAAAACGAGGATCACGAAGAAGAATATCATATATACATTTTTAAACGCCGGATTAGGGACAATTATAAATTCAATAGTTATTGCAAACAACATCAATGCTAGTCCAAACTTTTTTGTCTGAGGCACTCCGATCTTCTGAGGAATCGTTTGAAGGGAGATTTCATCATATTTTAGATCACGTATATCAAAAGGTAAAATAAGCACAACCACAATGAGGAATCGCTGAATGGTTAATAAGATCACATTTGTACCTATAGGATCTTCAACATGATATATTGGTAGTAAAACTGTAACTGCCGCCCAAATAAGTGCTATTACTAAAATTTTTAAATGGCCAATATTTCTTAAATTTTTTTGAAAACCGCTTAAAAAAGGCACAGCATAAAGTACTGTCAGAACTCCAAACGGCACAAAAAACAGTAAGGTTCTAATTGGTAATTGATAGGCATACCAACACATAGCAATAAAACACGCCAATGAAAAAAGTTGAATAACCCTTAAGTTCTTAGTCAGACTCATATGGTGTAATTTTGCCACTCCAGCGTACTTCACAAAATTATAACCCGATATAGTAGCAAAAAAAATAAAGTAATCTAGATCCTCCTGATAAGTAATTCCAAAATACAATGCTGTCATCCTTGCAAAAGCATATACAGCTAAAGCTACATGAATGCTTGAGTTGATATAAAAATCAAAAATCGTTTTTAGGAAACTCATATTACAAAAATAGGCATTCTTTTTTCAACAATCCTCGCCTATTATTTCATTGATTTTTTTATGAGTATTCGATTAATTTAAATGCCTTTTTTTCATTATTTTTGGTACGCAAAATTTAACAAACAACTAATGAATACAAATTCGTTCCAATTAAGACATTTAGGGCCTAACGTTCGTGAGCAAAAAGAAATGCTGGCAAAAATAGGTGTGTCGAGCTTAGATCAACTTATTGATGAAACTATTCCAGATGACATTCGATTAAAGCATACTTTGCAATTAGATACTCCTATGAGTGAATATGAGTATTTGGGTCATATCGAAGCCGTTTCTAAGAAAAATAAGGTATTCAAAAGTTATATAGGTTTAGGGTATCACGAAGCTATCGTACCAAGCGTTATCAAGCGAAATATTTTGGAAAATCCAGGATGGTATACAGCATATACACCATATCAAGCTGAAATCGCGCAAGGTAGATTAGAGGCTTTGTTGAATTATCAAACCATGGTTTGTGATCTTACTGGAATGGAGTTAGCAAATGCCTCTTTGTTAGATGAATCTACTGCTGCTGCTGAAGCAATGGCATTATTATTTGATATAAGGGATAGAGCTCAAAAGAAAGCTGGCGTAAATAAATTCTTTGTTTCTGAAGAAATTTTACCTCAGACATTATCATTATTAGAAACCAGGTCCATTCCGATCGGAATTGAGATTGTTGTTGGAACCCATGAAGCGTTCGACTTTTCAAATGAATTTTTTGGTGCTATTGTGCAATATCCGGGGAAACATGGACAGGTCTATGACTATACAGATTTTGTTGCAACCGCAAATGAAAATGGCATCAAAGTGGCCGTAGCTGCTGACATTTTATCATTAGTAAAATTAAAAGCTCCCGCTGAGTTTGGTGCTGATGTTGTTGTTGGAACTACCCAGCGTTTTGGAATTCCTTTAGGTTATGGAGGTCCTCACGCTGGTTATTTTGCGACTAAAGAAGCGTATAAAAGAAGTATTCCAGGAAGAATTATTGGAGTAACAAAAGATAGAGATGGTGGTAGAGCTTTACGTATGGCTTTACAAACGCGTGAGCAACATATCAAAAGAGAAAAAGCAACGTCTAATATTTGTACAGCTCAGGTATTATTGGCTGTAATGGCAGGAATGTATGCTGTTTTTCATGGAAAAGAAGGTATTCAATATATAGCTGATTCTGTACATAATGCTGCTATCACGTTAGCAAACGCTTTAGAAGAACTCGGTTTTACACAAAGTAATTCATCTTATTTTGATACCATTACTGTGCAAGCTGAGACAAATGTACTTCGTCCTGTTGCAGAAGCAAATGAAATCAACTTTAACTATATCGACAACAATACTGTTTCGATCTCTATAAATGAGGCCGTTGGATTGAAGGAAATAAATGCTATAGTAAACACATTTACTGCTGCATTCAATTTAGAAGCTACAGAGATTACTTCGTTTTCAGAAATAAACGTGCTTCCAAATACTATTCAGAGAACTACATCATTCTTAGACAATGAAGTATTCAATTCGTATCAGTCAGAAACTGAAATGATGCGTTATATTAAAAAATTAGAACGCAAAGATCTTGCATTGAATCATTCAATGATTTCTTTAGGTTCTTGTACTATGAAGTTAAATGCTGCTTCAGAAATGTTACCATTGAGTTTAGCCAATTGGGGAAATATTCACCCTTTTGTTCCGCTAGACCAAGCAGCTGGATATCAAGAAGTACTTCATAAGTTAGAAGAGCAATTAAATGTGATTACTGGTTTTGCAGGTACATCCTTACAGCCAAACTCTGGTGCACAAGGTGAATTTGCAGGCTTAATGGTAATTAGAGCCTATCACCAAAGCAATGGAGATCATCATAGAAATATTTGTTTAATTCCAGCTTCCGCACACGGAACCAACCCTGCTTCTGCAGTGATGGCTGGTATGAAAGTGATTGTGACCAAAACTGCTGAAAATGGAAATATTGATGTTGACGATTTAAGAGCAAAAGCAATAGAGCACAAAGACAACTTAGCAGCATTGATGGTAACCTATCCATCAACACACGGAGTATATGAAAGTGCTATTAAAGAGATTACACAGATCATTCACGATAATGGCGGACAGGTTTATATGGACGGTGCAAACATGAATGCTCAGGTTGGGTTAACAAATCCGGCTACTATTGGTGCCGACGTATGTCACTTAAATTTGCATAAAACATTTGCCATCCCTCACGGAGGTGGTGGACCAGGAGTTGGACCTATTTGTGTCGCACCGCAATTAGTTCCATTCTTACCTTCAAACCCAGTCGTAGCTACTGGAGGCAATCAAGCAATTACGGCTATTTCTGCAGCTCCTTGGGGAAGCGCTTTGGCTTGTTTAATTTCCTACGGATATATTACGATGCTAGGTGCAGAAGGTGTCACAGATTCCACAAAATTAGCCATCTTAAATGCGAACTATATCAAAGAGCGCTTACATGGACATTATGAGACATTGTATTCTGGCGAAATGGGAAGAGCTGCACATGAGATGATTATTGACTGTCGTGATTTTAAAGATAACGGTATTGAAGTGGTAGACATTGCTAAACGTTTGATGGATTATGGATTCCATGCGCCAACGGTATCATTTCCTGTGGCAGGAACTATGATGATAGAACCTACAGAATCTGAAAACAAAGCTGAGTTGGATCGTTTTTGCGATGCCATGATCTCTATTCGTAAAGAGATTGCTTTTGCAACCAAAGAAGATCCAAATAATGTATTGAAGAATGCACCGCATACTTTGACAATGCTAACGGATGATGAATGGAGTTTTCCTTATTCTAGACAAGAAGCTGCATTTCCATTAGCGTATGTATCGGACAATAAATTTTGGCCAAGTGTTCGTCGAGTAGATGAAGCTTTTGGTGATAGAAACTTAATCTGTTCTTGTAATCCTATTGAGGATTATATGGAGGCATAAACAAAACAAGTTTTCTTTATAGCATAAAAACTCAGCAATTAACTTGCTGAGTTTTTTTATAACTACTTATCACGAAATAAACCATACACCCCAAAATAATACGCAAGCATGTTAGTAACCCTTAATTTTGAGGCGTTAAAACATCTTTATGAAAACGTTACAATGGCTACTAATTTTGGCTCTTCTAAATATTTCTACAATACTAAATGCTCAAGAATATCAAATCCTTTTTACCAAGCAGATCAATGGTACTGACCAATTATTTACGCTAAATTCTAAAGGGGAACTAAAGCAAATTACTAAACACCCTAGAAAAGATAGTAGTCCTGCAATTTCTCCTAATGGGAATCATATTGTTTTTACTTCTGAAAGAGTTGGGTGGTGGAAAATATGGTTGATGGACCTCAAAAAAAATGAATTCATTCAACTGACCAATTCGAGTGCTGCAGAATACAACCCTAGTTGGTCTCCTAATGGTAAAAGAATCGTTTTTGTTTCTGGAAGAAGCGGTAAAAGTGATCTCTATGTAATTAATAGTAATGGGAGAAACCTTAAAAAGATCACTCAAGATAAAAGGTCAAATACGATGTCATCATGGGGAAGTGATGGTTTTATTTATTATTCAACAAAAGTCAACGGAGTTTATCAGATAGCCAGATTACTTCCAGATGGTACAAAACAAGACATCATTACAAAAGATAAAGGGAATAAATATGCTCCACAGTTATCCAATGATAAAACGCGTATACTCTTTTATGGGGATAAAGATGGCAATCCTGAAATCTACATTTATGATATTTCCAGCAAAACAACAAAGCGTCTCACCACTCATTCTTTAATGGATATTCGCCCTAAATGGTCACCAGATGATTCTAAAATTGTTTTTGAAAGAGGAAATAAACGAAACAATCAGCATATATTCATTATGGATGCTGATGGGAGTAATACAAAAAAGTTAACTACCAAAAATTATAATTACGCTCCATCATTTGTACCTCTGCAATTTAAAATACATTAGTGTTCAATAAAAAAGCCTCGACAATGTCGAGGCTTTTTTTATGCTATAAATTCTAAAATTACTTTTTGAATTTCGAGTATTTGTTTTTGAATTTGTCAATACGTCCTGCAGTATCAACTAATTTAGACTTACCAGTGTAAAATGGGTGAGATGTTCTAGAAATCTCTAATTTTACTAAAGGATACTCAGTACCGTCAACATCTAAAGTTTCTTTTGTGTTAGCAGTAGAACGTGTTAAAAAAACATCTCCATTAGACATGTCTTTAAATGCTACCATTCTATAATTTTCTGGATGAATTCCTTTTCTCATTGTATATACTTTTAATACTTTAACTTATATTTATCTCCGAGTAAAGTTGGTAAAGCTATTACTCTAAAAATAGTTAAATACTCACTTTTAACTATTGAGGGTGCAAATTTAACCATATTTTTCTATTTACAAACAAATAAATTATTTTATTTGTATAAAACAATCTCAAATGAATTTTAAAAAGTATAGTATCCTTTTTTTATTGACTATCACACTCTTATCTTCTTGTGATACACCGTATAGATTTAAAGTTGATGTTCCTAAATCGGTCAAAATGAATGGTTCGTTTACGGCTAAGCTAACTGAAAAAAATAATCAGCCTATAGATTCAGTTCAATTTTTCGTGAATGGCGTTCAATATACTGCGGATGCCACTTATAGTTTTTCTTTGAATTCTGCTAAAATTGGTTTAGGGAAACATGCTATTAAAACATTAGCATTCTATCCAGGAAAAGTAAAAAGATTAAACAATACCATAGAAGTACTTTCGGACTTTGCTCCTGCTATTTATACCTATAAAATTATAAATACATATCCGCATGACGCAAAAGCATATACGCAAGGGTTGGAATACCATAATGGTTTTTTATATGAGAGTACGGGACAACGCGGCGCGTCTTCTATAAGAAAAGTTGAGATTAAGACTGGTAAAGTATTACAGAAAATAGATATTGATAAAAAGTACTTTGGAGAAGGCATTACCATTTTTGATGATAAGATTCATTTTCTAACATGGGAATCCAAAAAAGGTTTTGTGTATGATTTAAAAACATTCCAAAAAGAAAAAGAGTTTACCTATGGAAAAAGTCTCGAAGGTTGGGGATTCACCCATAACGATTCTGAGTTAATCAAATCTGACGGAACCCATAAAATCTGGTTCTTAGATCCAGAAACACACAAAGAAAAAAGAGCAATCCAGGTATATCATCATCAAGGAAAAGTAAAAGACTTGAACGAATTGGAATTAATAAACGGAGATATTTATGCGAATTATTGGAAAAAGCCAACGATAGCGATCATCGACGCTTCCACAGGAGCCGTAAAAGGCTTAGCCAATTTATCTGGTCTTCAAAATGAAATCAAGAAAAGTCAAAAACTAAAAGTTGATGATGTGTTAAACGGAATTGCTTTTGATGCTAAAAACAACAGATTATTTGTTACCGGGAAAAACTGGGGCAAATTATTTGAAATCGAATTGGTAAAAAAGCAATAATAGAACCGAATAAAAGTTATATTTTTAGCTAAATTTATTGCATGAGATATCTAGTATCTATCTTACTACTCTTACTTCTAATTTCTATCAGTTCCTGTAGAAAAGATTTTAGTACTATCCCCAGTTCAGGGAATCTAACGTTTTCTAAGGATACTGTTTACTTGGATACTGTTTTTACGAATATAGGGTCCGCTACCTATAACTTAAAAGTTTATAACAGAAGTAATAGTGATATTACCATTCCAGATATTCGTTTGGAAAATGGTACGGCGTCTAAATACCGATTAAATGTTGATGGGATTCCAGGGAAGGCTTTTCAAAATGTAGATGTTTTAGCTAAAGACAGTATTTTTATTTTTGTTGAAACCACTATCGACATTACTTCGGTAACGAATCCATTGTATACGGATAAGATCTTATTTGACATAGGTGCTAACGAACAAGATGTTGATCTGGTTACACTGGTGCAAGATGCCACATTCATTTATCCCGGACGAGATCCAGTAACTATGGAAATTGATGTATTAACCTTAGATGGGCAACCAACTTCCATACAAGGTAGATTCTTAGAGGATAGTGAGTTGACATTTACCAATCTAAAACCGTATGTTATTTATGGCTATGCAGCAGTGCCAGCTAATAAGACACTAACTATTGAAGCAGGTGCTCGAATTCATTTTCACAATGATTCTGGTTTAATTGTAGATGATGAAGGCAGCCTGAAAGTAAACGGTTCTCTCAATGATAAAGTAATTTTTGAAGGGGATAGACTTGAACATTTTTTCAGTACCATTCCTGGACAATGGGGTACCATTTGGATGCGCGCTGGAAGTATCGATAATGAGATTCATCATGCTATTATAAAGAATGGTATTATAGGTGTATTGGTTGACTCAATTTCTGATAATACGACTAGAACTTTGACATTAACGAATACTGAAATCTACAACCATTCTAATTATGGTATTTTGGGTAGAGAAACCAACATACAAGGCACAAATCTTGTGGTTGGAAATGCAGGACAAGCTTCTTTGGCAGCTACTATAGGTGGTACATACAATTTTACCCATTCAACTTTTGCCAATTATTGGAACAATGGTATTAGACAGTTACCTACAGTATTAGTAAACAACTTTTTTACATTTACAAACAATAGTGGTCAAGAAATTACAGAGACAAGAGATTTGAATGCTGCCAATTTTAACAATTGCCTCATAGATGGGAATTCTAACGTTGAATTTATCTTAGATAAAGTAGATGGCAGTCTTTTTAATTTTAGCACTTCAAATTGTATGATAAAGTTCAATGATATTAATGAAACATACGCTGGAGTCCCAGAGCTTGACTTTACAAATAGTACCAATTACCCTGGGGTTATTTTAAATGGCACTCCTCATTTTAGAAATACTTCAATAAATGATTTTATTATTGGAAACATGAGTGATGCAATTAACAAGGCAAACAGTGCCTTTTCTGCATTAGTACCATTGGATATTTTGGGAGTTGACAGAACCACAGCACCTGACATTGGTGCTTATCAGCATATTACTTTTTAAAGCTAACAATAGCATCTTTGAATCGCTGCTTATCGTCTACATAAATAGCTAAGGATGTAGCTTTCTTCTTCAATCCGTAAAATCCTGAGAATTGTTGTTCATCTACAAAATGCAATATTACATTATGCTCGGTAAGAGTTCCTAATGGAGAAAAGGGTACGACACTTTTATCTTCAGGAAGGTCTTTATTGGACAATTCTACTTCTCGAATTTTATGCAACGGAACGGACCACTCTGAAAAGAACCCAAACCTCAACATTAATTCTTCTGCTTCTGTATCTAATTTAATAGGTCTCTTTGAAATAGATCTGGCCAAAGCGAAAATTTGAAGGGCGGTATAAGCACTCAATATCGTAAGGATCCAAGCAGCTACCGAACTCCATTTTAACAGTAAGTAGTGCACGGCAAAGGTTTCAATAAGTATCACCATTAAGAAACCAATGATAATAGATGAGGTAGTGCTTTTTTTATGATATGAGAATTCATTCTTCTTTAGCTTTTTCTTTTTCCAATTTAAAAAACCGTAATATACCACTGAGATCTCTGTGACCAATAAAGTTGCCACCTGTTTTGGTAATATCTCCGAAGTAGCTTTTTTCATTGCTGTATAAAAATCTCCTGAGTTCTTTTGTTCTTTATATGATCTCGAAATTTTAATCGTATTATATATTACAATACTCAGCACAGTAAGCTCTATGATTGGAATTGCAAATGTTTTTACAACATTCAGCAAGGATTGATGTTCTTCTGGCAACGTAAAACTTAAAATCACAACGCCTAAGACGAACGTACTAAGTACGGTAATTTTAGGAATGTTTCTTTTACGTATTATTAAAAAGTAAATCAGTGGAATCGTGATTAGGAAGTCTAACGTAACCGCTGTAGAAAGTGTACTTGCATTTTGAGCATATGCTTGAGACCGCATAATGAACAGTAAACTTATCCCAAACAAAACGGGAACAAAAAGTGGCAGCATTTTATTCCCGTATCGAAGTATATTTTTCATCTAAATTGATTTATCAATTCTACATAATTAGTAGACAATCAATGAAATATGTTACATAAAAAAACTATTTTTTATACACTTTTCCGTCTTTCATTACAAAGACCACATTCTCCATTGTTTTAATATTCTTTGTAGGATCTTCATCAACAGCTATAATATCAGCAAAGAATCCTTTCTTTACCTGTCCTATTTCGTTACTCATTTTCAAGATCATCGCATTGGTAATGGTCGCTGATTGTATTGCTTCCATCGCTGGCATTCCTGCTTCCACCATATACCCAAACTCTTTTCCGCTATTTCCATGTTTGAAAACACCAGCATCTGTTCCGAAAGCAATACCTACTCCTTTTTTATACGCTTTTGCAAAAGTGCCTTGAATTTGTGGTCCTACAGCCAACGCTTTCGGCACCACAATTGCTGGATAAAACCCCTTTACTTTGGCCTTTATAGCTACTTCTTTTCCAGCAGTGATTGTTGGAACTAAATAAGCATCATGTTTTTTCATCAATTCCATTGTTGCCTCACTCATATAGGTTCCATGCTCAATAGTTTTTACACCTCCTATAATAGCTCTTCTCATTCCTTCGTCTCCATGTGCATGTGCAGCCACGTGCATTCCATAATCTTTGGCCATATCACAAATTGCTTTTACCTCTTCTATTGTAAACTGAGGATTATCTCCACTCTTTGCTACACTTAACACACCACCCGTCGCAGTAATCTTAATACAATCCGCTCCGTTCTTATAACGCTGGCGTACTGCTTTCTTAGCATCTTCAACACTATTTACCACTCCATCTTTAGGTCCTGGATCTCCAATTAACTTCCTGCTACTTCCGTTCGTAGGATCTGCATGCCCTCCGGTTGTTGCTAAAGATTTTCCTGCCGTAAAAATTCTAGGCCCCACTACAGTACCTTTATTTATAGAGTTTCTTAATGAAATATTTACACCAGTACCTCCCAGATCTCTTACTGTTGTAAATCCGGACAGTAATGTGCTTTTTGCAAATGCTGTTGAATTCAGTGCTATATCAGCTGGATTTAAAATGTATCTATTCAATCTTATCTTTGCATCATATTCCATTTCGAGATGCACATGCATATCAATCAGACCAGGCATGACCACTTTATTCTTAAGATTTATAAAAGTATCTCCTTTGGCTTTCCCTTGCACATAGCCATTCAACACATCTACAATTTTATTTTTCTCGACAACAACTGTCTTTTTTGTCAGTACTTTCCCTGACTTCGTATCAACTAATTTTCCACAATGGATGTATGTCTTTTGTGCAAAAATTTGTGTTGCTAAAAATAATAATGGTAGGGTTAATAGTAATTTTCTCATTGTTGTTTGTTTATTGTCTAAATGTATGAAAAAATGACTAGATTGCTATTTGAAATGAATAGGAAACCATGAAGAATATTATAATCACAGGAACCAGCAGAGGTATTGGTTTTGCCCTTGCACAACAATTCGCCACAAGCGGTTACAATGTGTTAGCTGTTTCAAGAAACACTAAAACTATTGACAGTCTCAGCCATTCAAATATTACTACACTATCTGTTGATCTTTCAGTATCTAAAGATCTTGAAAAAATAGCTTCCTTTGTAGCCTCTAAATGGAAGCATGTTGATATTTTGATCAATAACGCGGGGATGTTAATTAACAAGCCTTTTACTGAATTAACTCAAAAAGATTTTATAGATGTATATAAAGTAAATGTATTTGGTGTTGCAGCCATCACAAAATTGTTAATTCCATTTATGAAATCTGGTGGGCACGTAGTTACCATGAGCAGTATGGGAGGGATTCAAGGAAGTATGAAGTTTCCTGGACTCGCTGCATATAGCTCTGCAAAAGGAGCCGTTATTACACTTTCGGAAGTATTGGCAGAGGAGTATAAAGAATCTGGTATTGCTTTTAATGTATTAGCTATAGGGGCTGTACAAACCGAAATGTTAGCAGAAGCTTTCCCTGGATATCAAGCACCATTATCTGCTTCTCAAATGGCGGATTATGTATATCAATTTGCACTAACAGGGAATCAATTTTATAATGGTAAAGTTTTGCAAGTCTCTAACTCTACACCTTAAGATTAGATTTTGAATTTTCAAGAATACATTCCTGAAACCGCTGCTCCTTCTGTTTCATCTTTGATATACGAGCACAATATAAATCTAAAGGTTGTTAACGAACGTCAAACAAAACATGGAGATTTTAGGAGGTTACCAAATGGTCAGTTTTTGATAACTGTTAATAACAATCTCAATCAATATCAATTTTTGCTTACATTGATTCACGAGATTGCACATCATGTAACTTATCAAAAATATGGTCGCGTTAAACCGCATGGTCAAGAGTGGAAGACAACATTTCAACATTTAATGCTACCTTTTTTAAATTCTGAAATCTACCCAGAAACGATACTAAGGCCTCTGGCGCAATATTTAAAAAACCCTAAAGCAAGTACAGGTTCTGATGTAAACTTAACACTAGCTTTAAAAGATGGTATCGCTCTTAACGGAAAGAGTTTTATCTTTGACGTCCCAATTGATGGTAGTTTTACATTTAAAGGAAAACTGTATAAAAGAGGAAAAAAAAGAAGAACGCGATATGAATGTCTGCAAGTTTCGACAAATAAGATGTATTTGTTCAATCAAAATGCAGAAGTAAAAATTATAGAACATGAATAATTATTATGCAGTAATTATGGCTGGTGGTGTCGGATCGAGATTTTGGCCAGTAAGTACGCAAGAATTCCCTAAACAATTTCATGATATGCTAGGGGCTGGAGAATCATTAATTCAAAGGACTTTCAACAGAATTAATGGATTGGTGCCTTCTGAAAATATATTGATCGCCACAAATGAGCGCTATGAAAACCTAGTTTTAGAGCAACTGCCTAAAGTTTCAAAAAATCAATTGCTTTTAGAACCTACTATGCGAAATACAGCGCCATGTATTCTCTATGCTGCATTAAAAATATATGATCAAAATAAAGACGGTGTAATACTAGTGGCTCCATCGGACCATTGGATTGATAATGAAACAGAATTTATACGAAACATCGAAACATCCTTCAAGGCTTCTGCTGAGAATGACATTTTAATGACTTTAGGAATCCAACCGGGTTCTCCAAATACAGGATATGGCTATATTCAATTTGAAGAAGGTTCTAATGCCATAAAAAAGGTGAAAAACTTTACAGAAAAACCAAATCTAGAGACCGCAGAGAGGTTCTTAGAAAGTGGAGACTATTTATGGAATGCAGGGATTTTCGTTTGGTCCGCAAAAAGTATCATTGAAGCATTTCAATCACATCTTCCTGACATGCTCTCTCTTTTCCATACAGATAATACATATAACACAGAGAATGAGAAGTCTTTTATAAAGGATCATTATAGAGATGCTGAAAATATCTCAATTGATTTCGGCATTATGGAGCGTGCTCGAAATGTGCATGTACTACCTGTTGATTTTGGATGGAATGATCTAGGAACCTGGGGATCTTTGTACAATAAATTAGAAAAGGATTCTCAGAAAAATGCAACTGTAGGTGCGGATACAATTTTCAGAGATGCGAATGGAAATATGATCAGAACACAGCACGGTAAAAAAGTAGTAATTCAAGGATTATCAGATTTTATCATTGTTGAAAAAGAGGATGTATTATTAATATGTCCGAAAAAAGATGAACAAGATATTAAGCAAATTGTTTCCGAAGTCCGGGATACTTTCGGTGATTCTCAAGTATAAAAAAAGCACCTTTTCAGGTGCTTTTTTATTATTCTCTTTTAATATGGAGTGTATCTAATCCTAGTTCGCTCTGCATCCAGATCCTCAGTTCCTTCTCCTTAATACTAAGGATGCTATCGCTCAAATTAGCCTGCCAAGTAATCATGGCTACAGGAATGGTATCGATCTTAATAAAATCTTTTGATGATAGTACATTGGCAAACCCAATGGTACTAATATCACTATACCGAATCTTAGCTTGTTGTGCAATCCTACTAAACGCTATAGCTTTTTGGTTATTTGTCTGAGCATTTTGCTCTATTCTATTATTCAATGAGGTAATAGTTCCTTCAAGATCTTTGATTTTATTTTGCAATCCCTCAATGACATTCTTACTTTCTTTCAAATCATCTCTTTTCTCTTGATACGCAGCCGTGATTAGATCAAAACTCTTTGTATCACTACCTTTTATTTTAAGCTTAAAATCATCCAAATCTGGGTAGTTCCCTTTACTATGGAGGTCATTGTTTAAAAAATTAATTGTCGTTTCTGTGGTTTCATTAAAAAAATTCAACTGAATTATTTTTTCCTTTAGATCATAGTCATGTTCAATCAATTGTAATTTTTCTACACTTTTAACATCATTCTTAATAAATGCGGCTATTTGATTATTGATCTTATTTTCCTTGTACACATTAATAAACGTATAAATAGCCGGAATCATTACCACAATACCTACAATTGCTGCGATGGTTTTATAGCGTTTTCTCTTCGCTGAGTTCGCATATTTATGCATAGGGAAATTCAGCAGTTTCAACACAATAAAAGTAGCAAGCGCAATAAAAATTGTATTAATAGTAAAAAGGTACATAGCTTGAGAGAAATATACCAAATTACCTTCAGCTAAGCCATATCCCGCTGTACATAAAGGAGGCATTAAAGCAGTTGCAATAGCAACTCCAAAGATCACAGAAGCGATGGTTCCTTTTTTCGTTCTAGCAACCATTAATGCTAGTCCACCAAAGAAAGCAATCAAAACATCTCGAATATCTGGTTTTACACGCCCCAATAATTCGGAAGTATCTTCACTTAATGGAAACAAATAAAAGAACAGAAACGAAGCGAATAAACTCAAGACGATCATGGTTGCCAAATTGACTACCGATTTTTTAAAGGTGTCTATATCATTTAGAGCAAACGACATTCCAACGCCAAGTATGGGTCCCATTAACGGTGATATTAACATGGCTCCTATTACTACTGCAGTTGAATTTGCATTTAATCCGATCGAAGCAACAAATACGGCGAATATAAGAATCCAAGCCGTAGCTCCTTTAAATGGGATATCGTTCTTGATTGCCTCAATAGTACTGGTATGATCAGTATCATGCCTAAAGTCTAGCAACTCAACTAAAAACCTTTTTATACTTTCAAATAAGCCCTTAGCATCTTTCTGAACATCTTGTTTGGATTGTTCCACATTATCTTTAACAGGCTGCTCTTCCATAAGTTCAATTCTCTTTTTAGATTACCATGGAAATATACAAAAACTAATTGTACTCCTTTGCAAGGGTTAAAAATCAACGATAAATCCAAATCTTGGCAAAACTGTCCCGCTTTCGTTTTTGATTCCTTCAAGAATATATCTACTAGCATCGTTGGGATCTATAAGTGGATTCCCATTATTATCCAAACCTGGTGTAAGAAATGGCTGTTCTAGCGCCTTATTGTTTAATAGATTTTGGATATCTACATAGAAGTTCAAAGCCCATTTCTTCCAATACCAAGTTTTATCAATTCTAACATCCAACTGAGAAAACGTATTAAATCGTAATGTGTTCAATTGTGTAAAATCCAAGATCCCCTGATTTGCTATATTGTAATTCGAAATCAAACTCGAGGCATTCATATCATATGGTGTATAAGGTCTACCTCCAACTAAACGGTACTTCGCACCAATCTCCCAATTTTTCTTAAGTTTTTTACCTCCCGTAAATGTCAATAAATGTCTATTATCCCATGTTGATGGAACATAGTTATTTATTGCATTTTTAAATTCACTCCTAACATATGTATACGAGAGAATTCCATACAATCCGTTATACGATTTCTTTTGAGCTAAAATTTCAAATCCGTAGGCTCTACCTTCAGAATCAGAGGTTACTTCTTCGTTACCAATGACCCCAAAATCCGATCCTAAATTTGCCAAACTTATTTGATCTCTGACAGAGAATGGGTAATTCTCATATCCTTTGTAGAAACTTTCTAAAGAAATTTTTATACTTTCATCAAGTTTAAAATCTACACCAGCTACCACGTTAGATGCTTCTTGGTAATTTAGACTTTTTTGATTTACTAGGGCGTTAGTATTATCTCTGAAGCCTAAAATTGTGTACGCGGGTAACTGGTTGTAGATTCCTGCTGATATGTTGAATGATAAATTTTCATCTATCAAGTAATTTATTGACATTCTTGGTGAGAACTGATTAAATGGATTCTTCATAGAATCATTATAATTATTGGCATCTAATCTTACTCCTAAAGATATAGATAACCGATTCTCAAAATATCGTCCAGAGATTAGTCCAAAAAAATTGTATTTAATTACACCTAATTTAGAATTGTAATTAACAATTGCTGTATTAAAACTATTAACAATTCTCTGGAATGTAGTATTCGTATAGGATGCGTGCTCTATACCTACACCAAAATTTATTCTTTTTTTTTCAAAATTTATCGTATTCTCATACCTAAATTTATTCTCAATTTCTTTGGATTGATAATCTAAAAGCAAATCTGCTTCTAATCCAGAATTCTGAAAATACTTTATTCCTGTATTGCTCCATTCACTTCTACTTAATACAAATTGTTCTAATCCGTTTTCTCTATATTTTTTATAGTTAAGTCCGAAGGTATAATTCCATTGATTTTGCTCTGGAATATTTGCCAGTAAATATCTATTCCGATTTATTGTTTCTTGGTCTACAATATTCTTGTTTACATCATTATTTAAAACAAATTTATCAATGGCTCCAATACCAATAATTGACAATTCATTATTGTCTTCTAAGTTGGTTTTTATATTGAACTGAAAATCATTATATGTTGGCAAAAAAGGAAGCTTAATTAGCTTAAAAAGTATTTGCAAATATGACTGACGTATGGACGCGATGAAGGTTGTTTTATCACTTAGAGGGCCATCAAGAGTAACTCCCGCATCAGAGGTTCCTAGGGTAACCCTAGCATTCAATTTATTAGGATTTCCCACCTTCTGTTTAAATTCGATTAAAGAACTTAATGTATTTCCCCTATTCACAGGAAAAGCACTAGAATAGAAATCTACATTTCGAATCAAATCCGTGTTTACAATTCCAACCGGACCTCCAGTAGCTCCTTGGGTTTGGAAATGGTTGATAACTGGAACTTCTATACCATCTAGGTAGAACTTATTTTCTGAAGGAGCTCCTCCTCTTATAATAATATCATTCCTAAACCCAGGATTAGAGGCCACACCCGGCAATGATTGTAAAACTTTCAGGATGTCTCTATTACCTCCAGGAATTTTTTCTATTTCAGCAACACCCAATGATCGAAGCGAAAGTGGGCTTTCAATACTACGTTTGAACAGCTTTTTTTTAATCACAATCTCATCCAGTGAACTACTCTCCTCTTCCAGCTCAATAAAAACATACGGAGTTTTCTCTTTAGTTACTAAATAATCTGAAGAAAGTACTGTTTTATAACCTAGATATGAAGCTTGAAGCTTTATATAACCTAAAGGAGTATTCGGTACCTCAAAAGTCCCATCATCCTTGGTTGTTACTCCAATGGTCGTCCCTTTTATAATGATATTTACAGAAGGTAGGGCTTCCCTCGTTCTAGCATCGATGACCTTCCCTGTAATTTTTCCTTGCGAAAATACCGTAAGTATAGACGTAAAGATCGAAAGGATTAAGGCTAGTCTCTGTTTCATTTTTTGTTTAACTTATTTGTTAAAATATTAAACAAAAATAATATATTATTTCCAAATAGAAAAGTATTAAAAACAAAAAAAGCTTCTCAAAATTGAGAAGCTTTTGTGACCGGGCTGGGGCTCGAACCCAGGACCCTCTCCTTAAAAGGGAGATGCTCTACCAACTGAGCTACCCGGTCATCCTTTCTTAGCGGGTGCAAATATAGAAACCTATTTCATAAAAACCAAAGGAATTTTTTATTTTGTTTCATTTAAATAAGCCTCCCGAACTTTCTTAAATAATTTGGAACTATACACGAATTTTACAACCGACTCATTATCAGTTTTAAAGATATCGTCCTTCGTTCCTTCCCATGCTTTTACCCCATCTTTTAAAAAAACTATTTTTTCTCCAATCTCCATAACAGAGTTCATATCATGGGTATTAATGACGGTTGTAATTTGGTATTCATGTGTAATTTCTTGTACAAGATTATCTATTAAAATTGCAGTATTAGGATCTAATCCAGAATTCGGTTCGTCACAGAATAAATATTTCGGATTCATTACAATAGCTCTGGCAATGGCAACCCTTTTCTGCATTCCTCCAGAAAGCTCTGCTGGTAGTTTAAAATTTGAATTTTCCAAGTCTACTCTCTTCAATACAAAGTTGACACGATCTAACATTTCATCTTCAGGTTGCTTTGTAAACATCTTTAGCGGAAACATTACATTTTCTTGAACGGTTTGAGAATCAAATAAAGCGCTTCCTTGAAAAACCATTCCAATTTCCTGTCGCCATTCTCGTTTTTGTTCTAAGGTAAAATCTATATTCAATTTTCCATCATAAGAGATGGTCCCTTGTTCTGGGGTATGAAGTCCTATTAGTGACTTTAGAAATACCGTTTTCCCAGAACCACTCTGTCCAATAATTAAACTTGTTTTACCTGGTTCAAAAGTAGTTGTAATCCCTTTTAGTACCTGAACATCATTAAATCCTTTATGTAAGTTATTTACTTCTATCATTATGTCAACAGCATTTGTGTTAAAAAGTAATTCGCAATTACAATTAATATAATCGTCCAAACCACGGATTGCGTACTTGCTTTTCCAACGGCAATAGAACCTCCCTTTACATAGTATCCATGATAGGAAGGAACTGTAGCAATTAAAAAGGCAAAAACCAGCGTCTTAATAAGTGCATACTTAACGAGGAAAGGGTCAAACTGTAATTGCACTCCGTATAAAAAATCAACATGAGAAAATATCCCCGAAGTAACTCCTGCAACCCACCCTCCAAGGATGCCTAAAAACATAGCCAATACAATTAAAAAAGGGTAAAAGAAAACTGTAGCCAATACTTTAGGGAAAACTAAATGGTTTATTGAATTTATACCCATTACTTCTAAAGCATCTATCTGCTCCGTTACTCTCATTGTGCCTATACTAGACGTTATATACGAACCTACTTTTCCTGCTAAAATAATAGAGCAAAATGTAGGAGCAAACTCTAAAATGATAGACCTCTTCGTGGCGAATCCAATTAAATATTGAGGGATAAAAGGCGAATCTATATTCAATGCAGTTTGCAATGCAATAACTCCACCAATAAAAAAAGAGATGAACATGATGATACCTAAAGACTTCAATCCAAGTTCATCCATCTCTCTAAGTAAAGCTTCCTTGAAAACTCTACCTCTTTGAGGCCTCCTAAAAACCTGACTAAGCATTAAAAAATACTTCCCAACATGACTTAGGTAATTCATTCAAAATTAATTTATGCTAAAGTATTAAAATATCATTAACTCTATATGAAATTGTAATGAACAAACGAAAAATAATTACATTTGAAGGATCTAAATCCAATTTCCTTTTATGAGAAATTTAAAATATGTATTTCTTCTAGCATCTCTCATTTGTTTAAGTTGTAAAAAAGAAAAAGAAACTCACAAAAAACCAAAGTTAGTAGTTGGTGTTGTGATTGATCAGATGAGGTATGATTATCTAACAAGATACTATGATAGATATGGGAATGATGGGTTTAAAAGGTTACTGAAAGATGGATTTTCTTTAGAAAATGCGCATTATAATTATATTCCAACATATACTGCTGTAGGCCATGCTTCGATTTATACGGGTACCACTCCAGATATGCATGGTATTATTGGTAATTGGTGGTATGATAAGTACGTCAAGAAATCTATTTATTGTGTTACTGACTCAACGTACACGACTATAGGATCTGAGTCTAAATATGGGAAAAGGTCTCCATATAGACTATACACAACAACGATCACCGATCAACTACGTTTGGCGCAAAACATGAAAGGTAAAACCATTGGCGTAGCGATTAAAGATAGATCTTCCATCTTACCGGCAGGTCATACTGCCACTGCGGCATATTGGTTTGATAATACTCGTGAAAGCAAAGTGATTACAAGTAGTTTTTATATGGACGAGTTACCTAATTGGGTTAAAGAGTTTAATAATTCTAAACCTGCTGATGCTTACACTTCAAAACCTTGGGAAACGCTATATGATATTAACACCTATACAAGTAGTTTGCCTGATAATAACCCCTTTGAAGAAACATTTAAAGGAGAAAAGACACCAACTTTTCCTCATGATTTACCTAGGTTAAAAGAACAAAACTGGGGAAATGGAATTATTAAAGAAACGCCTTTTGGAAATTCAATAACATTAGATCTTGTAAAAGCTGCTATTCTCGGTGAAGATTTGGGAAAAACTGGATATACCGATTTTCTTGCTATTAGTTTTTCTTCTACAGATTACGTGGGGCACAGATATGGGCCAGATGCCATTGAGACAGAGGATACCTATTTACGTTTGGATAAAGATCTTGCTGATCTTTTTACTTTCTTAGATAACGAAGTTGGGAATGGTAATTATACATTATTCCTTACAGCCGATCATGCAGCTGCACAGGTACCAGCATATTTAGAATCTATTCGAATCCCTGCGCAATATTTTGATTCAAAAGGGTTTAAGCAGTTTATGAAAGATGTATGCACTAAACATTTTAAATCAGGTAATCTAATAGAGAACATTTCTAATCATCAAATCTTTTTAAACAAGAAAGAATTGGAAAGATTACAATTATCATCCAATCAGGTAAGTCAAGTACTCGCCGATGAAGCGATTAATTTCAATGGAATTTACAAGGCTGTTACGGCAAGAACTATGCAAACAATTAATTTTAACCGCGGTATTTTAAGAACATTGCAGAATGGGTATAATCAAAAGTTTTCAGGAGATGTTTTACTTATTCCAAATCCAGCTTCGATAACTGGGCATAGAAATGGAGGTACAACACATGGTTCTGGCTATTCGTATGATACGCACATCCCCATGATTTTTTATGGAAATGGTATTAAGAAAGGAAGTTCTTCAAAGCGATATGAAATTATCGATATCGCCCCTACCCTTTCTAATTTATTACAAATAGAGTTTCCAAATGGGTCTACAGGTGCAATAATACATGAAGTACTTTCGGAATAGTCAAAATCTGAACTTTGAACTATTTTGGTGATTTTTCATAGCTCTTCTAGATAATAGAATTCCAATAATCAGAGAAGCTATAGCTCCTAACCATATTCCAGGGATATAATTGATAAACAAAAAGAAATCATAAGCTCCATGAAAAAGAGTTGCCACAAACAATCCAGTGAGATTTAATAATACTCTATTATTAGAAAACTTTGCCTTCCCCATAAAATAGCCCATCAGAATTGCGAAAGTAGCGTGGGCAGGCACTGCTGTAAAAGCTCTCGTAATACCTGTGCTCACCCCATACTGGAAGACATATAATATGTTCTCTAAAGTTGCAAACCCCATAGAAACCATTACGGCATACACGATACCATCAAAGGGCTCATTAAAAGCAGTACTCCTCTGAGAAACATATCTGACAATTACATACTTAGAAAACTCTTCCACCAATGCAACTACAATAAATGCCTTGATAAACATCTGAAATACACTTCTTTCATCTGGAAGCAGCAACACTTTGCTTATCAAAGAGCCTAAAAGCAGCGTAATAAGAACACTTACAATTGCTCCTAAGAGAAAATTCTTAATCAACAATCTCAGTGGTTCCTTTTCGAACTTATCTTTTATGTAGATATATATAATAATCACCATAGCCGGTGCTATAGCTAATAAGAGCAAATTCATGGAACCAATATAGTACTTATTTAGTTATTTTGAGGCAGAAATACTTCTGCCATCATACAACGAGCACTACCTCCACCACAAGCCTCTATAGTATCTAAAGAACTTGAAATAATTGGGCAATATTTTTCTATTTGAGCTATTTGGTGCTGGGTTAGCGAATCATATGCTGCCTGACTCATTACTAAGAAAGGCTGATCATCCTTTCCTCTAACTTGTAACATATTTCCTGCAAAATTACTGACTTGATCTTCTGTAATATCAATTACCTGTTTCCCATCTTCTTTTAAATGCTTCAACACATTTTTTCGTTCTTTCTTGTCATCGATACTATCTAAACATATCACCGCAAATTTTTCCGCCAAGCACATCATCACATTCGTATGATATATGGCTTCTCTTCTCCCATTTACCGTCTGATTCGCAGTAAATATAACTGGGGTATATTCAAAATCCTCGCAGAATTCTATAACCAACTCTTCATCCGCTCTTGGCGATAGAGCGCAATATGCTTTTCTATTAACCCTATCTAACAATAGACTCCCTGTGCCTTCTAAAAACAGACCTTCTTCCTCGGCCGAAGTATAATCTACAATGTTATTGATTAGAAACCCATTGGATTCTAATGTATCCAAAACATCTTCTCTTCTCTCTAGACGGCGGTTCTCTGCAAACATTGGGTATAAGCCTACCGTTCCATCTTGATGAAAAGATATCCAGTTATTTGGAAAAATAGAATCTGGAGTATCAAATTCTTTTGTATCCGAAACTACAACCACATTAATCCCATAACTACGAAGTTTATCGGCATATTGATCGAACTCTTCTTGTGCCTTTTTATTCACAGAAGCAGGCAATAAACTATCTACTACCTTCTGATAATAATTGTTCACAGCCGTTTGCTCATTCATCCTAAAGCTGATAGGACGAATCATTAAAATGGTATTCGTAGTCTGTTGCATTTATAAAATGTTGATACGCAAAATTATCACTTTAAATGGAAATTATAAATAAGATCTCTGTAATAAATATACTATTGTGTGTATCTTTTGTTAATCGCCTGAAAAGCTATAAATTAGCAAAACCATTAATTCAAATATGTTAAAACAAATACTCCTGAGCTTTTTGTTTTTTGTCGGCGCGTCTAAAACTGCCAGCTCTCAAACATTCAATAGTTTTTATAACGGAATCGTAGATAACGTTTCTTCTGCAAATATTCTGGCAGATCTTAATACCTTCGAGAGTCTTGGTGTTAAAGAGATTAACACCTCTGCATTAGACAATACACAAGCTTGGATAAAAAGCAGATATCAGAGTTTAGGATATACTGATATTACGGAGCAAGCATTTTCTTTTTCGGGTGGTACGACCCATAATATTATTATTACAAAAACAGGAACTGTATATCCTAATACCTATATTATCATTGATGGACATTATGACACGATTAATGGTACAGGTACCAATGATAACGGAAGCGGTACCGCTTTAATTTTGGAATTGGCCAGATTGCTAAAAGATATTGATACTGAGTATTCCATAAAGTTTATTCACTTTAGTGGAGAAGAAAATGGTCTAATAGGGAGTAACTATTATGTAAACAATACCGTGGTTCCTCAGAGTTTAGATATAGAACTGGTTTTTAATATTGATGAAGTAGGAGGTGTTAGCGGTATGGTTAATGACACCATAGTTTGCGAGCAAGATACTAGTAGCCCAACTTCAAACAATGCTGCTTCAGCTAATATGACTCAAATATTGGCAAATGCTATTGGACTTTATTCTACATTAAACACTGAAATTTCAAATGCGTATGGATCTGATTATGTACCATTTGAAAATAATGGAGAGATTATTACTGGTTTATACGAAAAAAATGAAAGTCCATATGCTCATACAGCTAACGATGTTTTATCCAATATGGATGTAGATTACCTTTTTCAGGTAACCAAAGGTTCTTTAGGAGCGGCTTTGCATTTTGCTGTTGGTACGCAAACACTTAGCACAGATCTTGAAGATGAAATTGCCAAGAAAGTAACCATCTATCCCAACCCTTCTGATGGTATTATTAATTTAAAAAATACCAGCACGAAGACTTTTGATATTAAAATATTGAATGTCTTGGGGAAAGAAGTATTTCAATCTTCTATAGATAATTCAACAACTACCTTAGATTTATCTTCTTTAAGAAAAGGAATATATATGGTAGTCTTTAAAAACGAGAACACTTCCTTTACCAAGAAGATTGTTTTAAATTAATACTCCATTTTGTCAACATGTGACAAATAGCATGTATATGTGATGAATTGCGCTCGTACTTTGTAACTACACAATTATCTTTGTGTACGCAATTCTATTTAGCATGAGTGACATTCTATTTAACCCAGTTACTGGCGATACTCTTAAATTTCTAAAAACAGCAAAAGAAACTAATGGAGCAATGTCGGAGTTTATTTTAACTTTAGCACCAAAATCTAGCTGGGCTAAAAGTCCTAAGCATTTTCATCCACATCAAGCAGAAAGCTTCAAAGTACTATCTGGTGAATTGCATCTTTACGAAGGTAAAAAACTACACATTCTAACACCTGAAAGTGATAAGGTAATTATTGATAGACTTGTTTTGCATGCGTTTTGGAATGAGTTAGATACTGAGGCTGTATTACACGCAGAAATTTATCCACCAAGAGATATAGAAAAGGGGCTTCGTTTTAACTACTATTTAGCTCAAAAAGGAAAAGTCTATAAAAATAATATTCCACGCAATTTATTTTATAGCTTCATTTTGATGAACTATGTAGACTCTTATTTTAAAGGAATTCCTTGGAAGCTACAGAAAAAAGTGTGGCAGTTTGGTGCTAAAATAGCTAGTCTATTAGGATATAAAGTTCCTTAGTCTCTTATTAAGGGCATTGTTGAACAACGCAACAGGCCTTCTTGTTTTGCTATTTCTTGATATGGAACTTCCTCCACTGTAAATCCTTGTTCTCTTAGCCAAGTATTTAATCTGGTAAAGTTTCTTTCTGAAATAATAACATTCTCTGAAATTGAAAACACATTACTATTCATGTTATACATTTCTTCTTTGCTTATTTCGAATATATTCTGCCTACCAAAATAATTAACAAGCCACTCATATTCGCTTTCAACTAAGAAGCCATTTTTGTGCAATATGGCTTTATTTTTTCCGACAGGTTGAAAACAACAATCCAAATGTAACGCGTTTTCCTTTGCATTCGTATTGGATTTACGTAATTCAAAAGACTTAACTATCTTTTCTGGGAAAAGTTCTTGCAATGCAATTACAGCGTCCATATTTGTTCTGGCAGTAATATAATCTGGGTAGTCTTCACCTGAATAGGTACCAACAAAGATGTATTCATTCCAAGGCATCACATCCCCTCCTTCTATATGACATTCTTCCGGTAATGTGATTCTATTTTCTTTGGGTACAAGGCTCCAAACATGTTCTATAGCTAAAATCTCCTTATCTCTATCAGGCAAAATATTAGCCCGAATAAACTTGTCATCAATCACAAAACCTATATCACGAGAAAATATTTGATTATAATCTTCAATAACCTCTGGTCTATATACTTCTACATCATATTTTTCAAAAATGGCCGCTACGGCTTCCATTTCCACCACCATATCCTCTTCCTTAGGATATGTTCCTGCGGATACATGTTCTCTACTCTTAGGGTCATAGCATTCCTCTAACAACGGGGTTGGCCCATTACTTCCTGCAATCCCTAGTACTACTGCCCTTAATCTTGATGTTTCGTTCTTTATATTTAACTTTAGCATACACTACACATAAAAAAGCTTCATTGGAATATGAAGCTTTCATTTTGTTTTATTTCTAAATTATCTCTTATTAATTTTTTTGAACTCTCTATAGTTCGCTCCAGTATAAATCTGACGCGGTCTTCCGATAGGTTCTTTGTTCAAACGCATCTCTCTCCATTGAGCAATCCATCCGGGTAAGCGACCTAATGCGAACATTACGGTAAACATTTCCACTGGAACTCCCATCGCTCTATAAATAATTCCTGAATAGAAATCTACATTAGGGTATAGTTTTCTATCTACAAAATAGGGATCATTTAATGCTTCCTGTTCTAAACCTTTAGCAATCTCCAAGATAGGGTCTTCCACTCCAAGGTCATTTAACACTTGATCCGCCGCTTTTTTAATGATTCTTGCTCTTGGGTCAAAGTTCTTATAGACTCTATGCCCAAACCCCATTAAACGGAAAGGGTCATTCTTATCCTTGGCTTTTGCCATATATTTTTTAGTACCCCCCCCATCTTCTCTAATAGCTTCAAGCATTTCCAACACGGCTTGATTTGCTCCTCCATGAAGAGGCCCCCAAAGTGCAGATATTCCAGCCGAAAGAGATGGAAATAATCCTGCATGAGAAGATCCTACAATTCTAACAGTTGATGTAGAACAGTTCTGTTCATGATCCGCATGTAAAATCAACAATTTATCAAGAGCATCTTTTATTACTGGGTTAATAACATATTCTTCATCAGGTCTTTGGAACATCATTTTCAGCACATTCTCAACATACCCTAATGAGTTAGATCCGTAGCTTAATGGTAACCCTTGCTTTTTTCTCATCGTCCATGCCACCAAAATAGGAAACTTACCCAGTATTTTCACGATAGCTCTGTACATCTCTTCTTCTGAATCTACATTCACAGAAGAAGGGTTGAATGCGGTTAAAGCACTTGTCAAAGATGATAACACTCCCATCGGGTGTGCTGCCTTTGGAAAGGCATCTAAAATTTTTCTTACGTCATCGTCTATAATTGCTTTTTCACGAATGTCACTGTGAAACTTTGCTAACTGTTCTGATGTTGGAAGTTCTCCAAAAATCAATAAATAAGCTATCTCCAAAAAGTCTGCTTTCTCTGCTAACTCTTCAATAGAATACCCTCTATACCTTAGCACTCCCTTTTCTCCATCTAAAAAGGTAATTCCGCTTAAACAAGCTCCTGTATTCTTATAACCTGGGTCAATCGTAATAATGCCATTCGTTACTCCGCGTAACGTTTTTACATCAATTGCTATTTCATTTTCTGTTCCTTCTATTAATGGAAACTCATAAGAATTCCCTCCTACTTGCAACGTTGCTTTGTCTGACATTATATATATTTTTTTAATTATTCTGAAGTGTAACAAATATAGCCATTTTAAAGGGTTTTTAAAAAATAGGGCTATAGTTTTTCGATATGAAAAAATAATTTCTATTTATAGTGAAAATCACAAAAAAACCTCATAGTAAAACTATGAGGTTTTGAATTATTTCTTGATTATTTTATTAAATCTTAAATGCTTTTTGCTGAGGAAAATAAGCCATTTCTCCCAATTCTTCTTCGATACGCAATAGTTGATTGTATTTAGCCATTCTATCGGAACGTGAAGCTGAACCCGTCTTAATCTGACCAGTATTTAACGCCACGGCAAGATCGGCAATAGTATTGTCTTCTGTTTCACCAGAACGATGACTCATCACAGAAGTATAACCCGCATTCTTAGCCATATTGACTGCCGCAATTGTTTCAGTCAATGTACCTATTTGATTCACTTTAATTAAAATAGAGTTTGCTATTCCATTTTCAATACCTCGAGATAAACGTTCAACATTCGTAACAAATAAATCATCTCCTACCAGTTGTACCTTATCTCCTACTTTTTCGGTTAAATATTTCCATCCTTCCCAATCGTTTTCATCCATTCCGTCTTCTATAGAGATAATCGGATATTTTTCTGTCAACTCAGTTAAATAATCTGCTTGCTGTTGACTCGTTCTAACTTTACCTGTATCTCCTTCAAATTTAGAATAGTCGTACTTTCCATCAACATAAAATTCCGCAGCCGCACAATCTAAAGCGACCATAATCTCATCTCCGAACGTATACCCAGCATTTTTTACCGCTAGTTCTATCGTATCCAGAGCGTCCTCTGTGCCATCTAATGTTGGTGCAAATCCACCCTCATCTCCTACCGCAGTAGATAAATTTCGATCGTGTAGTACCTTTTTAAGGTGGTGGAATATTTCTGACCCCATTTGCATAGCCTGTGTAAAACTCGATGCTTTTACTGGCATAACCATAAATTCTTGGAATGCGATCGGTGCATCTGAGTGTGAACCTCCATTTATAATATTCATCATTGGGACTGGCAATGTATTTGCTGAAACACCTCCTACGTATCTATATAATGGCATTCCAAGTTCGTTTGCTGCCGCTTTAGCCGCTGCCAAAGAAACTCCTAAAATCGCATTTGCTCCTAACTTAGATTTATTTGACGTCCCATCAAGGTCCATCATCATTTGATCAAGTAAATTTTGCTCAAAAACGGAGGTTCCCAACAACTCTTGCGCAATAATTGCATTGACATTCTCAACAGCTTTTAAAACTCCTTTTCCCATATAAGTATTTCCTCCATCTCTTAATTCTACGGCCTCATGCTCTCCAGTAGAGGCTCCTGAAGGTACAGCAGCTCTTCCAATGACCCCATTCTCTGTCGTTACATCTACTTCAATAGTTGGATTTCCTCTTGAATCAAAAATTTGACGCGCATGAATGTTAATTATGATACTCATATTGGTTTATTTTTACGTTTTTATTACCATTATTTTTCACGCGCTAATTTACATAATAAGTAGGGTTTTTATGTGTATGAAATCAGATTTATTACGAAATCGATTTCACAAAATAGATTCTTAAAAGAACAGAAGGAAATATATAGTGCAAAAAAAACCCACTCCTAAGAGTGGGAAAATTGCTATGAAAAAGAAAGTGATATAAATATCACTCACCTCAAAAGTAGTGGATAAATGGGTGTCAACCAAATAAAATCGTTAAAAAGTTTAATTTCTTAGACGAATGGTAACAAAGTATCGTTAAACGAAATTAAAAGGTTTATCTCTATACAACAGCTGTCTTGTGTTTCTGAATATTCTCGATAAATTGATCAAACAAATATTCTGCATCATGAGGACCAGGACTGGCTTCAGGGTGATATTGAACAGAAAAACAATTTTTGTTTTTCATTTTTATTCCTGCCACCGTATGATCATTTAAGTGCTCATGTGTGATTTCTAAATCGGGATGCGCTTCAGTTTCTTCTCTACAAATCGCAAATCCATGATTTTGAGAAGTGATCTCTCCTTTTCCGGTAATCAAGTTTTTAACCGGATGGTTGATTCCTCTATGTCCATTATGCATTTTATATGTTGAAATTCCATTAGCGAGTGCAATCACTTGATGTCCTAAACAAATACCAAATAATGGTAAATCTCTTTTTATAATTTCTTTAGCCACATTTTGCGCATCAATTAATGGTTCAGGGTCACCAGGTCCGTTCGAGATAAAATAACCGTCCGGGTTGAATGAACTTAATTCTTCAAAACTCGCATTGTACGGATACACTTTTACATATGCTCCTCTTTTTACTAAATTTCTGAGGATATTCTTTTTAATTCCAATATCTAAAGCTGCTATTCTATGAGCAGCATTTTCGTCTCCTACATAATATGGTTCTTTTGTTGAAACTTTTGATGCTAGTTCTAGGCCTTCCATACTTGGCACTTCACTCAATTTTTTCTTAAGCGTATCTATATCATCAACTTCTGTAGAAATAATCGCATTCATAGCTCCATTATCTCTAATATATGAAACCAATGCTCGTGTGTCTACATCGGAAATAGCTACTAAATTATGTTCTAAAAACCAATCAAACAGATTCCCGTCAGAATCTACTCTTGAGTGTGGGTAACTAAAATTTCTACAAATAAGTCCAGCAATCTTTATCCCTTCAGATTCTACTTCCTTCTTATTTATTCCATAATTACCAATATGAGCGTTTGTAGTTACCATTAACTGACCATAATATGATGGGTCAGTAAAGACCTCTTGATAACCAGTCATTCCAGTATTAAAACAGATCTCACCTGTTGCAGTTCCATTGATTCCAACAGATTTCCCATAAAAAATAGTTCCGTCCGCTAATAAAATAAGTGCCTTTTTTCTTTCTTGATACGCCATTTGTAGAGTCGATTTATTTAATGTAAAAATATAAAAAAAGGGATAAACCTAAACGTTTATCCCTTTAATATGATCTGATATAATTATCATTTATTCTTCTGTCTTTTCTTCTGTTGTAGTTTCAACAGCTTCTACAGTTTCAGTTGCTTCAGCAGCTTTCTTGCTTCTACCTCTACGAGTAGATTTCTTAGCTTTCTTACCTTTAGGGTTATATAGTTCGTTGTAATCAACTAATTCAACCATAGCCATTGGAGCGTTATCTCCTTGACGGTTTCCTAATTTGATAATACGTACATACCCTCCAGGTCTGTCTGCTACTTTAACAGATACTTCTTTAAATAATTCTGTTACTGCATATTTGTCTCTTAAGTAACTAAACACAATTCTTCTATTGTGCGTAGTATCTTCTTTAGATTTTGTAATTAATGGCTCTACAAACACACGTAAAGCTTTTGCTTTTGCCACTGTTGTGTTAATACGCTTGTGCTCAATTAAAGAGCAAGCCATATTGGCCAACATCGCCTTTCTATGCGCTGTCTTTCTTCCTAAATGATTAAACTTTTTTCCGTGTCTCATGACCGATGTTTTTTAGCTCTCATCTTGCTACAACTCTTTTGAGGAGCAAAATATGAAAGGGTTAATCTCTATCTAATTTATATTTGGTTAAATCCATTCCGAAATTCAATCCTTTAACATTCACTAGTTCTTCTAGTTCAGTTAACGACTTTTTACCGAAGTTTCTAAATTTCATTAAATCACTCTTGTTAAAAGAAACTAAATCTCCTAATGTATCTACTTCTGCAGCTTTCAAACAATTTAAAGCTCTTACAGATAGATCCATATCTATTAATCTAGTTTTCAATAATTGACGCATATGTAATGACTCTTCATCATATGTTTCAGTTTGAGCAATCTCATCAGCTTCTAACGTTATTCTTTCATCAGAGAATAACATAAAGTGGTGAATTAAGATTTTTGCTGCTTCTGTTAATGCATCCTTAGGGTTTATAGATCCATCAGTCTCGATATCGAAAATTAACTTTTCATAATCCGTTTTTTGTTCAACACGGAAATTTTCGATAGCATACTTTACATTCTTTATCGGAGTGTAAATTGAGTCTGTGAAAATCGTACCGATTGGCGCTCCAGATTTTTTATTTTCTTCAGCAGGTACAAATCCTCTACCTTTTTCAATAACAAGTTCCATGTTTAATTTCACAGACTTGTCCATATTACAAATTACTAGATCAGGGTTTAATACTTGAAATCCTGAAATAAATTTTTGTAAATCACCCGCAGTTAATTGATCTTGACCAGATACTGCAATAGATACAGTTTCTTTATCAGTTTCATCAATTTGCTTTTTAAAACGTACTTGTTTAAGGTTTAAGATAATTTCGGTTACATCTTCTACAATACCGTTGATTGTAGAAAATTCATGCTCTACACCATCTATTCTAAGAGATGTAATAGCAAAACCTTCTAAAGAAGAAAGTAGTACTCTTCTTAATGCATTACCTACAGTTAAACCAAAACCTGGTTCTAAAGGTCTGAATTCGAATCTTCCAGAAAAATCTGTAGATTCTATCATTATTACTTTATCTGGTTTTTGAAAGTTTAATATTGCCATATTTTATTTCTTCGTTTTAATTGTTATTTAGTTGCGCGGTTTATAAGTGTGAAGAAGTACGAACAAACCCTTTGGCTAAATTCCAATATGATTAATTTATTACTTAGAATATAATTCTACGATTAATTGTTCTTTGATGTTTTCAGGAATCTGTAATCTTTCAGGAGACTTTATATATGTTCCTTCTTTCTTATCAGCATTCCAGCTTAGCCATTCATAAACACTACTACTAGACGCTAAAGCATTATCAATTGCCTCTAATGATTTTGATTTTTCTCTCACAGCAACAACATCTCCATCTCTTAAAGAGTATGACGGTATATTAACAATACCTCCATTAACAGTAATATGTCTGTGCGATACTAATTGACGTGCAGCACTTCTTGATGTAGCAACACCTAAACGGTATACCACATTGTCTAAACGAGCTTCACATAATTGTAATAAAACCTCACCAGTAATTCCTTTAGAAGCTGATGCTTTTTTAAATAAGTTACTGAACTGACGCTCTAAAATACCATAGGTATATTTTGCTTTTTGCTTTTCCATTAATTGGACAGCGTATTCAGATTTCTTTCCTCTTCTTTTTGCATTTCCATGCTGTCCTGGAGGATAGTTTCTTTTTTCGAAGTTTTTATCTGCTCCGAAGATTGCCTCGCCAAATTTACGAGCAATTTTAGTTTTTGGTCCTGTATATCTTGCCATTTCTTAGTTATTAAAGCAGGGATTATGAATTAAGGCTTACTCCTTCGATAATCTTTATTTCCTACTTAGTTAAAATATTTAATTATACTCTTCTTCTTTTTGGTGGGCGACACCCATTGTGTGGCATTGGAGTAACATCAATAATTTCTGTTACTTCAATTCCTGCATTATGTAATGATCTGATAGCAGATTCTCTACCATTACCAGGTCCTTTTACATACACTTTTACTTTACGTAAACCTGCCTCGTGAGCTACTTTTGCACAGTCTTCTGCAGATAATTGAGCTGCATATGGAGTGTTCTTCTTAGAACCTCTAAAGCCCATTTTACCAGCGGATGACCAAGAGATCACATCACCTTTCTTATTTGTTAAAGAAACAATGATATTGTTGAATGATGCACTGATATGTGCTTCACCTACTGCCTCTACAATTACTTTACGTTTTTTTGTTGTTTTTGCCATAATTATTTTGTTTTAGCAATCGCTACCTAGTAAAGTGTGTTCGAAAACACGTCACACTAGAAGCATAAAGCTATTTCTGACTATTTTTTCTTGTTAGCTACGGTCTTTCTCTTACCTTTTCTGGTTCTAGAATTATTCTTAGTTCTTTGACCTCTTAAAGGTAATCCAGATCTATGTCTAATTCCACGTTGACATCCGATGTCCATTAAACGTTTAATGCTTAATTGAACTTCAGAACGTAACTCTCCTTCTATGGTAAACGTACCAACCTGTTCTCTAATTGCTGCGATTTGATCATCAGTCCAATCTTGAACTTTAATGCTTTCGTCAACTTTTGCGTTCGCTAAAACTTCTTTAGCTCTACTGTTTCCTATACCAAAGATGTAAGTTAAAGCAATAACTCCTCTTTTATTCTTTGGAATATCTATACCTGCTATTCTTGCCATTACCCTTGTCTTTGTTTAAATCTAGGATTTTGTTTGTTAATTACATATAATCTGCCTTTTCTGCGTACAATCTTGCAGTCGACACTTCTTTTCTTTATTGATGCTCTAACTTTCATTAGTTCTAATTTTTAATATCTATAAGTAATTCTAGCCTTCGTTAAATCGTAAGGACTCATTTCTAATTTTACTTTATCACCTGGTAATAATTTGATATAATGCATACGCATTTTACCAGATATATGAGCCGTTACAATATGTCCATTTTCTAATTCTACACGAAACATAGCATTTGATAATGCCTCTGTTATAGTTCCGTCTTGTTGAATTGCTGGTTGTTTAGCCATTTTTACTTTGATGATTTTCTGTTACTACTACTTCCCGTTTTCATTAAACCGTCATAGTGACGATTTAACAAATAAGAATTTACTTGTTGAATCGTATCTATGGCAACACCAACCATAATGATCAATGATGTACCTCCATAAAATAATGCCCAATTTTGTTGAACACCAAACTGTACCACAATTGCTGGTAATACAGACAATGCTGCTAAAAATAATGATCCCGGAAATGTAATTCTAGATAACACACTATCTAATCTTTCAGCTGTATCTTTTCCTGGTCTAATTCCTGGAATAAAACCTCCACTTCTTTTTAAATCTTCTGCCATTTTATTCGTTGGAATTGTAATTGCAGTATAGAAAAAGCTAAAGATGATAATTAATAATGCGAACACTACGTTATACGATAATCCGTTTATATCTTGTAAATCATTCAACACAGGGAATCTCTTAGCCAATGCTAATGGTAAAAACATAATTGCTTGTGCAAAAATGATTGGCATTACTCCTGCAGCGTTTAGCTTCAAAGGGATATAATCTCTAGAGCCTGCTACATTTTGAATATTGCCTGCTACCGTTCTCCTAGCATATTGTACCGCAATTTTACGAACTGCAGTCACCAATAATACCGTTAAAAGGATAATAACAAACCAAACTATAATTTCAATTAATACGGTCATAATTCCTCCAGCTCCAGCTCCAGAAGCAGTCGTTTTAGAGACTAACTCTTGAATAAATGCCGCTGGGAAATTAGCAATAATACCTACAGTAATTAATAAAGATATCCCATTTCCTACTCCCTTATCAGTAATACGTTCTCCTAACCACATAGCAAAAATTGTTCCTGCCGTTAAAATGATTAATGAAGATATTGTAAAGGTAGTTTGGCCAACTAGAAATGCTTCTGGTGGCAAACCAAATGAATTTTGAATTGCAATAATATACGTTGGCCCTTGAACCAAAGTAATTGCAATCGTCAACCATCTTGTAATTTGAGTGATCTTTTTTCTACCGCTCTCTCCATCTTTCTGTAGCTTTTGTAAATAAGGAACCGCAATTCCCATCAATTGCACTACAATAGAAGCAGAGATATAAGGCATAATACCCAATGCCATTACAGAGGCTCTAGCAAAAGCTCCCCCTGTAAATACATTTAATAAAGCCAAAAGACCTCCGCCATCGGTACTGTTTTTTAGCGCTGTTAATTGCGTAGGATCAATTCCAGGTAATGGAATTTGAGCCATAAAGCGATATACAGCAATTAAACCGATAGTAAGAAGAATCTTATTCTTTAATTCTTCAATTTTCCAAATGTCTTTTAACGTTTTTATAAAATTCATCATCTATGTGATCTTATAAAGTAACTGCTTCTCCTCCAGCCGCCTCGATAGCCGCTTTTGCAGTTGCAGTAAATTTATGAACAGTAATATTTAATTTAGCTTTTAATTCTCCACGACCTAAAATCTTAACTAGGTCATTTTTACCAACAACACCGTTAGCAACTAAAATTTCTAAATTTACTGTATCAGTAATTTTCTTGTTATCAACTAATTCTTGAAGTTTGTCTAAATTGACTCCAGCATATTCCTTACGGTTTATGTTAGTGAAACCAAATTTAGGCACACGTCTTTGAAGTGGCATCTGCCCTCCTTCAAATCCAATTTTTCTAGAATAACCTGAACGAGACTTTGCTCCTTTGTGACCTCTAGCGGCTGTACCACCTTTACCAGAACCTTCACCTCTTGCAATTCTTTTCCCGCTTTTTACAGATCCTTCTGCTGGTTTTAAGTTATGTAAACTCATTTGTTATATCTTATATTAAATTTCCTCTACGGAAACTAAATGTTTAACTTTATTTACCATACCAATAATTGTAGGAGTTGCCTCATGTTCTACAACTTGGTTCATTTTACGTAAACCTAATGCTTCTAAAGTTCTTTTCTGATTCTGAAGACGCCCGATTTGACTTTTTACTTGTGTAACTTTAATTTTTGCCATCGTTCTTAGATTTATCCGTTAAATACTCTTTCCAAAGAAATACCTCTTTGTTTTGCGATTAAAGCCGCACTACGCAATTGTAATAAAGCATCAAAAGTTGCTTTTACTACATTGTGAGGGTTAGAAGATCCTTGAGATTTTGATAATACATCGTGAATACCAACAGACTCTAATACGGCACGTACTGCACCACCCGCGATAACTCCGGTACCATTTGAAGCTGGCTTGATAAATACTCTAGCTCCTCCAAATTTTCCTTTTTGTTCGTGCGGTAATGTTCCGTTTAATATTGGAATTCTTACCAAATTCTTTTTTGCGTCTTCCACTGCCTTTGCAATAGCCGAAGAAACATCTTTAGACTTCCCTAATCCGTGGCCTACAACACCGTTACCATCTCCAACTACAACAATAGCTGAAAATCCAAATGCTCTACCACCTTTAGTTACTTTAGTTACACGTTGTACGCCAACTAATCTATCTACAAGCTCTAATCCGCTTGGTTTAACTCTTTCTACGTTTTTATATCCTTGCATAATTTCTTAAAATTTTAAACCAGCTTCTCTAGCAGCGTCTGCTAATACTTTAATTCTTCCGTGATATAAATATCCGTTTCTATCGAAAGCAACAGTTTCCACACCAGTCTTAGTAGCTTTTTCTGCAATTGATTTTCCTACTGCAGTAGCTGCTTCAACTTTTGAAGTTGCCTTAATGTTTTTATCTCTTGATGAAACGCTAGCAATTGTTACTCCGTTTACATCGTCAACTAGTTGTGCATAAATTTCTTTATTACTTCTAAACACAGATAATCTTGGTTTAGTAGCTGTACCAGAAACAATTTTTCTGATTCTATGCTTAATTCTAGTTCTTCTTTCAAGCTTTGATAATGCCATAACTCTATAAATTATGCAGATTTACCTGCTTTTCTTCTTAATTGTTCACCTACAAATTTCACTCCTTTTCCTTTATATGGTTCTGGCTTACGGAAACCACGAATCTTCGCAGCAACTTGGCCTACCAATTGTTTATCAAAAGAAGTTAACTTAACGATTGGGTTCTTTCCTTTTTCAGAAATTGTTTCCACCTTAACTTCTGGAGCTAATTCTAAAACAATATTGTGAGAATAACCTAATGCTAAATCTAATTTTTGCCCTTGATTTGAAGCTCTATAACCTACACCGACTAATTCTAATTCCTTAGTCCATCCTTTACTTACACCTTCAATCATGTTATTTAACAAAGCTCTCATTAAACCATGTTGCGCTTTGTGTGCTTTACTTTCAGATGCTCTTTCAAAAGTGATTGTTGCATCTTCAATCTTTACAGTAATTCCTTCAGAAACTTCTTGAGTTAATTCTCCTAATTTCCCTTTTACCGTAAGTATGTTGTCGTTAATGTTTACATCTACACCTTGTGGAATGCTAACTGGATTTTTTCCTATTCTACTCATCTCCTAAGGCTTAATAAACGTAACATAAAACTTCTCCTCCAACATTCTCTGTACGTGCTTTCTTGTTAGTCATCACACCTCTCGAGGTTGAAACAATAGCAATACCAAGTCCATTTAATACTCTAGGCATTTCTTTAGCACTAACGTATTTACGTAAACCTGGTGTACTGATTCGTTGAATCTTTCTAATTACTGACTCTTTTGTATCTCGGTCATACTTTAAGGCAATTTTGATAGTCCCTTGAACAGAGCTATCATTAAATTGGTAACTTAAAACATATCCTTGCTCGAACAAAATTTTAGTCATCTCCTTCTTCAAGTTTGAAGCAGGAATTTCTACTACTCTGTGTCCTGCAGATATTGCATTTCTAACTCTCGTTAGATAATCTGCGATTGGATCTGTATACATATTTATTTAAATTGCGATTACGGTTTTCAATTACCTCTATTTACCTACAGATTTCTCTGTGATAATTAAACCTATAATCAGTTAATTTTCTTTATACTCAAAAAAATAGAGCGTGCAAATGTACACATTCTATTTTTATTTTTTGAGGTTATTTTTAACTTCTACCAGCTTGCTTTTTTAACACCTGGTATCAATCCTTGATTTGCCATTTCACGGAAAGTCACACGAGAGATTCCGAATTGACGCATATACCCTTTTGGTCTTCCAGTTAGCTTACATCTATTGTGCATTCTAATTGGAGAAGCATTTTTTGGTAATTTTTGTAAACCTTCATAGTCTCCAGCTTCTTTTAAAGCTTTTCTCTTTTCAGCATACTTTGCAACCATTTTTGCTCTTTTCACCTCGCGGGCTTTCATTGATTCTTTAGCCATTTCTTAATTTTTTTTGAATGGTAAACCTAATTCTCCTAATAATGATTTTGCTTCTTTATCAGTGTTCGCAGATGTTACAAACGTAATATCCATTCCATTGATTTTTTTCACTTGATCAATATTAATTTCTGGATAGATGATTTGTTCAGTAATTCCTAAATTGTAATTACCTCTACCATCAAATCCATTTGCCTTTATACCGTTAAAGTCTCTTACACGAGGTAAAGAAGCTGTAACTAATCTATCTAAGAACTCATACATCTTATCTCCACGTAAAGTAACTTTAACACCAATTGGCATTCCTTTACGTAATTTAAATGATGCAACATCTTTTTTAGACATTGTAGAAATTGCTTTCTGACCTGTAATAGTCGTTAGCTCTTCTACAGCATAATCAATTAATTTCTTATCAGCAATAGCAGCACCAACACCTTTACTTACAACTATCTTTTGTAACTTAGGTACTTGCATTACGTTGCTATAGCTAAATTCTTCCGTAAGAGCACTTATTACTCTGCTCTTATATTCTGCTTTTAATCTTGGTACGTAACTCATGATTATATTGCTTTATTCGTTTTTTTAGAGACTCTAGTTTTAGTATCTCCATCAACTGTATATCCTACTCTAACAGCTTTTCCATCTTCTACTAACGATAAGTTAGAAATATGGATAGAAGCTTCTTTCTTTACAATTCCACCTTGAGGGCTTTGAGCGCTTGGTTTAGTGTGCTTAGAAACTAAGTTTACACCTTCTACTATTGCTCTATTCTTATCTCTAAGGATTTGTAATACCTTTCCTTCAGACCCTTTGTGATCTCCTGCGATTACTGTAACAGTATCTCCTGATTTGATTTTAAACTTTGTCATCGTCTTATCTTTTTAAAGCACCTCAGGTGCTAATGATACTATCTTCATAAATTGTTTCTCACGAAGTTCACGAGCAACGGGACCAAATACACGAGTTCCTCTCATCTCCTCTGTAGGATTCAAAAGCACACATGCATTATCATCAAATCTGATGTAAGATCCGTCTTTACGACGTACTTCTTTCTTCGTACGAACAACTACTGCTCTTGATACTTGACCTTTTTTTACGGTTCCATTTGGAGTTGCAGACTTTACAGTTACTACAATTTTATCTCCAACGCTAGCATAACGTTTTTTAGTTCCTCCTAAAACTCTAATCACTAAAACTTCTTTCGCTCCAGTGTTGTCTGCTACTTTTAATCTTGATTCTGTCTGTAACATATTATTTAGCTCTTTCTAGGATTTCTACTAATCTCCAACGCTTAGATTTACTCATAGGACGTGTTTCCATGATCCTAACAGTATCTCCTTCGTTGCAATCATTCTTTTCGTCATGCGCAACGTACTTTTTCGTTTTCAATACGAATTTTCCGTACATCGGGTGCTTTACTCTTTTCACTTCTGAAACAACAATAGATTTCTCCATTTTGTTGCTAGAAACAACACCTATTCTTTCTTTTCTAAGATTTCTATTTTCCATCTTTAAAACTGACTTAGAATTATTGTAATTCTTCTCTTTTAGTTAACTCTGTTGCAAGTTTTGCTACAGTTCTTCTTAAGGTTCTTAACTGCATTGGGTTTTCCAATGGAGTTATGGCGTGAGCCATCTTAAGATCAGTATAATTTTTTTGCAACGCTCCAAGCTTTTCTTGTAAATCAGCTGCTGATAATTCTTTAATTTCTGACTGTTTCATGTTCTTATCGAATTAAGCGTTATAATCAAAATCTCTTGCTACTACAAACTTCGTTCTTACTGGAAGTTTCTGAGCTGCTAAACGTAAAGCTTCTTTTGCAATGTCCATTGGCACACCACCAACTTCAAACAAAATTCTACCTGGTTTAATAACAGCAACAAAATGATCTGGAGCTCCTTTACCTTTACCCATACGTACCTCTAAAGGTTTTTTAGTGATAGGTTTATCTGGGAAAATTTTAATCCAAAGTTGCCCTTCTCTTTTCATATGACGAGTAGCCGCGATACGAGCCGCTTCTATTTGACGAGAAGTTAATAGGTTTTGATCTAGTGATTTGATACCAAACATCCCATTAGATAATTGGTTCCCTCTACCAGAAATACCTTTCATATTTCCTTTCGCCTTCTGTACCTTACGGTATTTTACTCTTTTTGGCTGTAACATTGTTAATTTCTAATTTTTAAAAATTATTTTCTTCTACGAGGTTGACGTTTATCATTACCACCTTTATTACCACCTTGTTTCTTAGATAGTCCTACTAAAGGAGATAACTCTCTTTTACCATAAACCTCGCCTTTCATGATCCATACTTTCACACCTAATCTTCCGTATGTAGTATGTGCTTCAACAAGTGCATAATCAATATCTGCTCTAAATGTAGATAGAGGGATTCTACCTTCTTTAAAGTGCTCAGAACGTGCCATTTCAGCTCCATTTAAACGACCAGAGATTTGAATCTTGATTCCTTCTGCGTTCATTCTCATAGAGGCTGCAATAGCCATCTTGATTGCTCTCTTGTAAGAAATTCTATTCTCAATTTGACGTGCGATACTAGCTCCAACCAATTTTGCATCTAATTCCGGACGTTTAATCTCAAAAATATTAATTTGAACTTCCTTACCAGTAATGTTTTTAAGCTCTTCTTTTAACTTGTCTACCTCTTGACCTCCTTTACCAATGATGATACCAGGACGTGCCGTAGTGATAGTAACGGTTACAAGTTTCAAAGTACGCTCGATAATTACACGAGAAACACTTGCTTTAGATAATCTAGCATTGATATACTTTCTTATCTTATCATCCTCAGCGATTTTATCACCGTAGTTCTTTCCTCCGTACCAGTTAGATTCCCATCCTCTGATAATTCCTAAACGATTTCCTATTGGATTAGTTTTTTGTCCCATTTCTACTATGATTAATTACTGATATTTTTAGCACCTAACTCTAAAGTAACGTGATTAGAACGCTTACGAATTCTATGAGCACGCCCTTGTGGAGCTGGTCTTAATCTTTTTAACATTCCTGCGCTATCTACACAAATAGATTTTACAAATAATCCAGCGTCTTCAATACTTGCATCTTCATTCTTAGTTTGCCAGTTTGCAATTGCAGACAATAACAATTTTTCTAAGTTGATAGACGCTTCTTTTGGACTGAATCTTAAGATTTGTAAAGCTTTTTCAACTTCAACTCCTCTTATTTGATCTGCAACTAAACGCATTTTTCTTGGTGACGTAGGGCAGTTAGTTAGTTTAGCAAAAGCTTTGCTTTTCCTAGCCTCCTTTAACTGCTGTGCCATATTATGTTTACGAACTCCCATTGCCTACTATTTTTTTCCTTTATTTTTTGCACCTGCATGTCCTCTAAATGAACGTGTTGGTGAAAATTCTCCTAATTTATGCCCTACCATATTCTCAGTTACATATACTGGTACAAATTGACGTCCATTATGTACTGCAATAGTTTGGCCAACGAAATCAGGTGAAATCATACTTGCTCTAGACCAAGTTTTGATTACAGATTTTTTTCCTGCTTCTACATTAGCCATTACTTTTTTCTCTAACTTATAGTGAATGTAAGGTCCTTTTTTTAATGATCTTGCCATGGCTTATTATTTCTTTCTACGTTCTATAATATATTTATTACTCGCTTTGGTCTTAGATCTTGTCTTGAATCCTTTTGCAGGAATACCGTTTCTAGATCTTGGATGTCCTCCTGAAGATTTCCCTTCACCACCTCCCATTGGGTGATCAACTGGATTCATTACAACAGCTCTAGTTCTTGGTCTTCTACCTAACCATCTAGATCTACCTGCTTTACCAGAAACTAGTAATTGGTGATCTGAGTTA